>ERZ827469.517-NODE-517-length-43868-cov-3.937530_pt1 | contig 43868 bp, 36 predicted proteins | sample MGYA00519917_ERZ827469 | MGnify/ENA primary metagenome ERZ827469 (study PRJEB31778, sample SAMEA3449314) | human gut metagenome | biome: human gut; feature: human-associated habitat; material: faeces | place: United Kingdom | collected 2010/2012 ... | reverse complement strand
ACGGAAAACGGGCAGTTCGTCGCAGCGATGAGCGAAGCCGATCGGGCGTATGTTCTCGAGCAGAATCCGTCCTTGCGAGACGAATGGGACGCGCAGCTGGGTGATCGGATGAACAAGCTGGTGTTCATCGGGCAGGATATGGACCGAGCGTCGATCGAGGAAGCGCTCGACGCGTGCCTGGTTTAGGGCGGCCGACGCGAAAGATGGGGCACGGCTTCTGCGCGCGGGCGGCGTTTCGGCTAAAATGGCGCCATGGCTAAAACGACCGAGGAAATAAAAGCATCCCTCGCGGCGCCCGCTCGGGGCGTCGCGCTGGTTCTTCTGTGCATCGCGTTCTTCCTGTGCGCGTTGTGGGTGGTCATCGTTTTCGCGCGTTTGGTGATGGGCTAGCTCATGTGGCAACGTTTCACGCTGTACGACCTGCGGGTTATCGGCCATTACCTGGGTGTTCTCATCATGTTCTCATCGCTCACGATGGTCGTGCCCTTCTTGACCGCGGTGTTTTTCGGGGAATGGGAGCCGGCGGCGCGTTATCTGTTCGCCGCGGGTTTCTCCTTGGTCGCGGGCGCCCTCTTGCGCTTTCTGCGCATCGAACCCGGCAGGCTCAACCGCCAGCAGGCGCTTGCCGTCACGGGGTTCTCGTGGATCGTGCTGGCGCTGTTCGCGTCCATTCCGCTGTATTTCTCCGGGCATTACGGATCCTACCTCGATGCGCTGTTCGACGGCGTGTCGGGCTTGACCACCACGGGGGGCTCGATCATCGTCGATCTCGATCACCTGTCGAACGCCGACAACATGTTCCGTTTCATGGAGCACCTCATCGGCGGTCTCGGTCTCATCGTCGTGGCTCTTTCCATCGGGTTGTTCGGGAAACGTGCCGGCTCGTCGTTGTTCACCTCGGAGGGTCGAAACGAGCACGTGGTCCCTAACGTCATTCAGACCACGCAGTTCATCGCCCGCATCACCGCCGTCGTCGTCATCGCGGCGACGGGCGTCGTTACCGTTCTGTGCGTGCTTGCCGGCATGGAGCCCGTGCGCGCGTTCCTCCATTCGCTTTGGATATCCATTTCGGGATTCGTAACCGGCGGTTTCGCGCCGATGAGCCAATCGATCCTTTACTATCACTCGTTCCCCATCGAGGTTGTGCTGATGGTCCTCATGATGCTGGGTTCCATCAGCTTCGTGGTGTACGCCGAGGTGTGGAAGGGTCGCGTCGAGATGTTCCACCGCGATATCGAGACCCGCACGGTCGCGATCTGGCTCACGGTCATGACGTTCGTGTTCGCCGCGTCTATCGCGGCGAGTCCGCTGTTCTCCGACCTGCCCGCATTGTTGCGCCGCGGTTTGTTCATGGTGATCTCGGCGTTTTCCACCACGGGCTTTCAGGTGATCACCACCAACGAACTCACCACGGTGCTCACCTCGGGCGCGTTTCTGTCGCTCGCGCTGGTCATGGCGGTCGGCGGCGGCGCCGGATCAACCTCGGGCGGCATTAAGCTCTACCGCGTCGGCATCATCTTCAAGTCCATCGTGTCGACGATTAAAGAAGCGCTCGCGCCCGATTCGGCGCGCGTCGTCGTCTCTTACAGCCACGTGGGCCGCCGCGTTCTCACGCCGGTTGTGGCAAAAGAGGCCATGACCGTGTTCATCCTCTACGTTATCACGTACGCCATCGGCGCGCTCGTCGGCATCGCGCACGGCTACGATGCGAGCCAGGCGATCTTCGAATCAGTCGCGATGACGTCGAACGGCGGCATCATCACGGGTCTGGCGACATCGGGCATGCCCGCGACGCTCGAGTTGTTCTATATTTTCCAGATGTGGGTCGGCCGTCTTGAATTCGTCACGTTGCTTGCGTTGATCGTCGAGATCGTGGCCACGTTGATCCCGCGTAAGAAATTGGGGGGCCGATGATCTCACGAGGAAGAACGCTCGCCGGTCTCGCGGCTTGCCTGCTCGCGGCGGTTTTCGCGGTGTTCGCGCCCGTCGTGCTCGCGTCCGCGGCTCAAGCCGGATCGACCGCTGTCGCATGGGCGGATGAGCAGGAGGCAGGGGGCGACCCCGGTGCCTCCGGCCAGTCGGACGACGGCCAGACCGCGGGGACCGATAACCTGATCAACCCGCAGCAGCTGCCCGACAGCTCGTTCATCTACGAAACATCCATCTCCGACCTGGAGAACGCCGACACGTATCTCGACAAGCAGACCGTGCAGGTCACCGGCGAGGTCGTGGGCGATCGCATTCGTGCGGAATTCGATGATGGGCATTGTTGGATCCTCCTGCAGTCCGTCGATGGGTCGAGCGCGGCGGTTTCCGTGTACATGTCCGGCTCCGCCGCCGACCTTATCGATACGTATGGTGCGTACGGCAAGACGGGGACGGTGCTGCAGGTTCGCGGGACGTTCAACCTGGCGTGCCGCGACCACGAGGGTTTGTCCGATTTGCACGCCGATCACGTCTCGGTCGTGTCCAAGGGTTTCGAGCAGCCCGACGAGTTCGATCCTGCGGCTATGGCCCCCGGCGTCGTGATGGTGGTGGTCGGCATCGCGTTGGTTTTCGCGTTCTATCGAATGAGGGAGAGTCGGCGTTGATGAGCCCGCTAGATGTGATCGAGGGAGAGGTAATCAAGCTGGACCGCGGCTTTCCGCTGGTGAGGCTCGACGACGGCCGTCAGGTGCGTTGCGAGCACGCGACGGCGCTCGTGAAGGGCGATCAGCACCGTGCCGTCATCGGCGATCGCGTCGACGTCTGTCTTCACGACGGGCACGACAAGGCCACGATCGAGGGCATCCGCCCCCGTGTTCGCGAGCTGGTGCGCAAAGACCCGACCGAGCGCGCTCTCCCGCAGGTTCTGGCGGCGAACTTCGACAGGGTCATCGTGGCGCAGCCTCTCGGCGAGGTGAACATGCGCCGCCTCGAGCGCGAGCTCGTTCTCGCCTACGAGACGGGTGCCGAGGTGACCGTCGTCTTGACGAAGGCCGACCTGGTCGACGACGAGGCTCGTCTGTCAGAAGTTCGCGATCAGGTTCGCGCGCTCGTGGGAGCCGACGTGGGCGTCTTGGTCATGTCGGTCGACGACCCCGCCTCGGTCGAGGCGGTTCGCGCGCTCATGCCGGCAGGCGTCACCGCCGTTCTCATCGGGCGCTCCGGCGTGGGGAAGTCGAGCTTGGTGAACCTTCTGCTCGGCTCCGACGTGCATAAAACGGCCGCCGTACGTGAGGGTGACGGCAAGGGCCGCCACACCACGGTGAGCCGCGAGATCATCGATTTGCCGGGCGGCGGCCGCGTGGTCGATATGCCGGGCGTACGCGGTCTGGGGCTATGGGACGCCGATGCGGGCATCGAGGCGGCGTTCGCGGACGTCGAGCGGATTGCCGCGTCATGTCGTTTTCGCGACTGCAAGCACGAGAAAGAGCCCGGCTGCGCCGTTCGCGCCGCCGTGGAGGCCGGCGATATCGCACCCGCGCGGTTCGCCTCGTACCAAGCGCTGCGCCAGGAGACCGAAACCGTCAAGGAGCGCCGCGAGCAGGCGCGTTGGATGCAGCGTGAGAAGCCGGCGTCGGGCAAGCGCGCGCCGAAGCGTTCCGCGAAGAAGCCTGCGGGAAAACGCGCTCGATGATTTGCGCGACGAAGCTCCCCGCTCAGAAGCTCCCGCTCGTCTTGATCTGCTATACTTCGTCGGCGTGTCTGCATCGTTGGGCCCTGCAGGCATAGATTATCAGCTGCCCATTACCCTCGGTTGACGAGCGGATACAACAAGTGAACGATCGACGCGCCAGCGCGTCGCCTCCTTGCGTCTTCGCCCGCATGCCGTGTGGAGACAGGAGGAATCATGGGAACTACTCGAAACGCCACGCGTGCGACGCGCGCCGCCTCGCACGGTGCGGGCACGATCTGCGGAATGCCGCGCAGCGCCTACGTCGCTCAAGCCGGTATGATCGCCGCGCTGTACGCCGCCGCGACGCTCATCGCATTGTTGTTGCTCCAGGGTCTTGCCTGGGGGCCGGTTCAGTTCCGCATCTCTGAAGCCGTTTGCGTCGTTGCCTTGCTCACGCCTGCCGCCGTCCCCGGTTTGACGGTCGGCTGCATCATCGCGAATCTCATCAACATGGCCGTCAGCGGCACCGGCGCCTTGGGTCTGCTCGACGTGGTGTTCGGAAGCTGCGCCACGTTGGTCGGCGCGCTGATCTGCTGGAAGCTGCGCGAGCATCCGAAGGTGGCGGTTCTCGGCCCGGTTATCGCCAACGCGGTCATCGTGCCCGCGTACCTGCCGCTTCTGCTGCAGGGCCTGGGTTATTACACCATCCCCTTCACCACCATCGCGCTCGACGGGTTGTACCTGCCGATGTACCTGTTCGGCTTGGTGGCCACCGGTATCGGCGAGGCTCTCGTCATGTACGTGCTCGGGCTTCCCCTGCTCGCCGCTCTCAAGCGCTTCGGCGTGTTGTCGCGCACGCGCGCTTAAGGGGCGTCGGGGTTCGTGCGGCGAAGGCTGACTCCCGTTGCATGAGAACGGGGGTACAATAATGAGCCGATCGTGAATTCGGGCCGGTGCGTCCGAGGTGAAAGGAGACGCATGAACCCTGTCGTCATCATACCGACTTTCATATCGGCTTCGCGCCGTCGGGATAGCCGCTCCGTCACAACCGGCTACGACCACACGACGTCCATCGCCCAGCAGGGCGAGCTGGGACGATGTCTCTCGTCCCTTGAGAAGGTGGAGGGGCTCGGCCTGGTCATCGTGCTGGTCGCGGCCGATGCGGGCATCGAGAACCAGGCGGCGGAGAAGGTTCAGACCATCGCCGCCGCCCACCCTCAGATCAACACGCTCGTGATGGGCGCGCCCGAGCTCGCGCTCGTCCGCCAGCGCATGGAGCAGCTCAACATCGGCCTCCTGCGCACCGAGATCGGCCTTTCCGGATACGGCGCCGTGCGCAACCTCGGCCTGGTGGTTGCCAACACGCTCGGGTTCGATGCAGTGGTGTTCCTCGACGACGACGAGGTCATCGACGACCCGCACTTTCTGCAGCGCGCCATGTACGGCTTGGGAAAGCTCACGAAGAAGGGCATTCCCATTTTGGCGAAAACAGGTTACTACCTCAACGAACAAGGCTCGTACCTCTCGAAGTGGGAGGACAAGTGGTATAACCATTTTTGGCAGCAAGGTCGGGCGTTCAACGAGTGGATCTCCTCGGCGATGAAAGGCCCGCGGCTTTCCCGTTCGAACCACGTATGCGGCGGGTGCCTCGCCGTTCACAAGGAGGCGTTCAAGCGCCTCGCGTTCGATCCGTGGATCGCTCGCGGGGAGGATCTCGATTACATGCTCAACCTGCGCATGTACGGGTCCGATATCTGGTTCGATAACAAATGGGTGCTGCGGCACCTCCCGCCCAAGACGCAAAGCGAGGGCGATCGCTTCCGTCAGGACATCTTCCGCTGGATCTACGAGTACCGCAAGCTCGAGTACAGCCGCGCGCTCATCGACCTTCAGCAGGTCAAGCCCCAGTCGCTCGAGCCGTACCCCGGGCCGTTTTTGGAGCCCGGCCTGGTCGGGCGCATTCGCCGCACGGCGTTTCTGCGCAGCCTCGGACGTCCCGACAAGAAGGCGTACCGCCGCGCGGCGAAAGCGGCGGCGGGCGAGGCCTCGGCGTACGCGGAGCAGAACTGCTCGAAGTACTTCGAATTTCAGTACGTGTGGCCCGAAGCCATGTCGCGCCTCGATAGCGACAAGATTCTCACCACGGCGCTTGTCCGCTCGTGCGTGGGCGGCGCCGATCGCTGCGACCGGCCTTCTTCCTCGGACGCGTCTTCCTCATCCGCGGTTTCTCGCCCGACGATCGATCCCGGCATGACGTGCGAGATTCGTCTCAACATCGCGGAATAGCCGAGTGATCGGACTATGGACTTGTTTTTTCTCGCTATCGGGTCTATCGCGGTCGGTTTGGTCGTGGGCGTGCTGTCGGGGCTTTTGGGCATAGGCGGCGGCACCATATTGGTGCCGACGTTCAAGCTCGGCTACCTGATGGACTCGATCGCCTGCACGGCGACGTCGTTGTTCACTATCATCCCCACGTCCGTTTCGGGTGCGATATCTCACTTGCGGAACAAGACGTGCGTCCCCGCTCTCGGGTTGGCTGCGGGCCTTGGCGGTGCCGTCACGTCGCCGTTGGGCGTGTGGCTCGCTTCGCGTTCCGAGGGCTGGATGATCATGCTGGCCGCCGCGATCATCATCGCGTATTCGGCTTGCACCATGCTGCGGAAGGCGTTCAAGCTTCCGGCGCCCGAGAAGGGCGCGTTCAGGTCGAACGTGCGCGCGGCTCGCGCTCGCCGCGCCGAGAGGCGGGCGGCGGCATCACGCGGCGGCGTGACGAGGGGCGCCGCGGCGGCTTCTTCTCCGGCGGGCTCCGCATGCGCGACCGCCTCCGGCGAATCCGCGTCCGAGCCCGAGGCGCAGCGGCCCGTCTCCATGTCGGCGAAGCAGTTGGCCTGCGGCGCTCTCATCGGGCTCGTCGCCGGCTTGGCCTCCGGGTACGTCGGCGTGGGCGGCGGGTTCCTCATGGTTCCCCTCATGCTCCAGTTCGTTCACATGCCCATGAAACTCACCTCGGGCACCTCGCTCATCGCGGTCATGATCCTCGCCGTGCCGGGCGTGGTGTACCAGGCTTTTCTCGGCAACGTGAACTGGGTGGTCGGCATCGCGGTGGCGGTAGGCTCCATTCCGGGAGCCGCGCTCGGCGCGAAGCTGGTCTCGTGGGTGCCCGAGCGCACGCTGCGTTTTATATTCGGGGGCTTACTGTTCGTTGCGGCTGTGTTGCTTGTCGTCAATCAAACGGGATTGCTTGGCTAGGATGATATACTGAGCCGCATGCAAGAGACTATCGATACCATACACGCCGTGCACGAGGGGCGCCGCAAGCAGCCGCGTTTCTTCAACATGGAGATTCTGGCTTTGGCCATCGCCGCCCTGTCGGCCATCGTCCTCATCGGAACGGCGGTGTCTCCCGACGTCAACGTGGTCACGATGATCGTCGCGGGCCTTGCCTTCACGCTTTCCCTCACGTTGGCCATTCGCCTGCTGATGGATCCCGATTCGGTGCGCGCCCGGCAATCCGATGCCATGCTGCAGCTGTCCAGCTCCACGCTCGATCTCATGCAGGATGGCTTGACCTCGCAGGCGGCGCAGGATATCTGCGAGCTGCTCCTGCCGAGCACCGCCGCCATCGCCGTGGCCATCACCGACACCGAGCAGGTTCTCGGTTACGCGGGGTTTCAGGAGGCGGATAACCCCGTGGGTAGCGACATTCGCACTCAGGCGACGCACGACACCATCGCCGATGGGTCGATTCGCGTGCTGTACTGCAGCGAGGACATCGGCTTTCCCCAAGACGCCACCACCATCCAGGCCGCCATCGTCGTTCCCATCACGGTGGGCAACTCCATCGAGGGGACGCTGAAATTCTACTATCACAGCGCGAAGAAGATCACCGAAACGCAGAAGTCGATCGCCCAGGGGTTCGGCAAACTGCTTTCCACGCAGATGGCGGCAACCGAGATGGAGCGGCAGCGCAAGCTTGCCACCTCGATGGAGTTGAAGATGCTCCAGAGCCAGATCAACCCGCATTTTCTGTTCAACACCATCAACACCATCGCCTCGCTCATTCGCACGGACCCCACGAAGGCGCGTACGCTCTTGCGTGATTTCGCCGTGTTCTACCGACGCGCGCTCGAGGACTCGTCCGACCGCATCATGCTCTCGCGTGAGATCGAGCAGACCATGCGTTATTTCTCGTTCGAGCTCGCGCGTTTCGGCGAGGAGAGCATCGTCTTGTTCGTCGGCACCGACCCCGATGTTCAGGACATGCTCGTCCCCCCGTTCATCGTGCAGCCGCTTGTCGAGAACGCGGTGCGCCATGCGCGCCCCTCGGATCGCAAGCTGACCATCTACATTTCGGCGGAAGTGGACGGGGACGACGTCATCGTCGTGGTCGCCGATGACGGCGTGGGCATGGATGAGGAGACCTGCAACAGCATCATGCATCCCGAGTCTTCGACGGGCATGGGCATCGCGGTGAAGAACGTGCACGATCGCATGAAGGGCTTCTTCGGGCCGAATGCCGACATGAAGGTGGAGAGCAAGCTGGGGGAGGGGACGAGCATTACGTTGCGATTCCCCGATTGCGCGGTGAAGAAAGACACCATGCTCGAAGGTGCGGGAGAGTAAACCGAAGCGCTTCGGCGACTCCGCCTTCGGGCGATAATTCGGCAACGGCTTCATTCGGCCGTGGACAACTCAAAACCACTTCGATATGATCAAAAAACGTTCGTCTATTTTCCGAGGTGCATATAGTTGGCCGAGTTCATCACATCCCCGTTCGCGCTTGTGACCTTCGGGCTCATCGTGCTTGCTGTCGCGATCGTGCTCCTGGTCGCCTGGATTGTCACGATCGATCGAAGAATGCGCGGTGTGGTCGACGGATTGGAGACCGAACGTCGCAAAGTCGCGGAGATGCAGATGGTCATCGGGCGGAGGGCGGCTTCTCGCGGATATGCCGCGCCGCATTCGCGTCAGCATCCGCAATCGTGGTCCGGCACGCCGCAGCCTCGACCGCAGCGGGACTCGACGCCCGGCGCTGCCGTTGCGGGTGCGAATCCGGCTCGACCTGCGCAGGAAGCGGGACCGCACCACGGTTCGACGTGCGATGCGCAGCGCGGATTCGCCGCGCGACCTGCGCAGCCGCAGGCACATCCTGCGCCCGACCCCTCATCGTCTCCCGTCTCTTCCGCTTCCGGCGGGGCGGGCCGCAACGCCGGCGCGCGGGTTCGTTCTCGTCGCGAGGGTCCCTCGATTCCCCGCGGTGCAGATAGAACCCTGCAATCTCCTCATGTTGCCGGTGCGCGGCCATCGGAGGCGGTTGCACGCCGGCAGAGCTTCGACGGACAGGGAGCGCACGCCTCTTCCGACAGAGTCGACTGTGCCGATCGCGTCGACCGTGCCGCCGATGCGTCCCGCTCGCACGTTGATGCGACTCGAGCCGCCGCGTACGTCGGATCGGCGTGCTCTGACGCCGGCGCGCTCGCCCGCTCCGCGTCGGGCGCATCTGCCGACGCATCTCCCTCGGGCGAACGCGCTGCCTCCGAGGAGGCTCGCCGCGCGGCCGAGCGCGCCGCCCGTCAGCAGCGCATGGCCGAACGTCGTAGGCAGGCCGCCATGGCTCAATCGCGCTCTGCGGAAGAGGGGGCGGCAAGCGCTCGGACGTCCTCGACTCGTGTCGCGCCTTCCCGCGAGGCGGAGCGTCAGACGTCGAGAGCGGCCTCTCCCGACTCATCCGCGCGTTCTTCGGAAGCATCCCGCCCGAGTGCGATCCGAGCGAAAGCCGAGCGCTCCGGCGCTCCGGCGCACGCCCGCCACGCGCGCTGATCTCGGCCTTCGCGCGGCAACTCGCCCGTAGCGCGCTTTGCCCCGCCGCCCTGGGGGGCGCGGCGGCTCGCCCACGGCTCACGCGCGCTCGATCCACCTTGCTCTTCGAACCGCGTCTCCGAACCGGGCTTCGCTTGCCGGGTCCGAGGCGCGGTTTTTTCGAGATCGTCCGTCGGCTATGCGTTTCCTGTTCGGTGCTCACGTGATGGCGGTCTATCCCGGGCGGTGCGCTACACTGAGTGCATCTGGTAAGCCGTGATAGAGGAGGCATCCTATGGATCTCAAGGGGACGCAGACCGAGAAGAACCTGTGGCGCGCATTTGCCGGCGAGTCTCAGGCCCACACCAAGTATCAGTACTATGCCAGCCAGGCGAAGAAGGACGGCTACGTTCAGATCCAGAACATCTTCCTGGAGACCGCTGCGAACGAGAAGGAGCACGCGAAGCTGTGGTTCAAGGCGCTGCACGGCGGCGCCGTGCCCGACACCATGACCAACCTGCTCGACGCCGCAGCGGGCGAGAACGAAGAGTGGACCGAGATGTATGCCGAGATGGCGAAGACCGCGCGCGAGGAGGGCTTCGATTCCCTCGCGGAGTTGTTCGACGGCGTCGCCGCCATCGAGAAGGAGCATGAGGAGCGTTATCGCAAGCTCATCGAGCGCATCAACGCCGGCGAGGTGTTCCATCGCGACGACGTGTATGTGTGGAAGTGCGGCAACTGCGGTCATATCCACATCGGAACCGAGGCTCCCGAGGAGTGCCCCGTTTGCGCGCATGGTCGCGAGTATTTCGAGATTCGCGCAGAGAATTACTAAGCGATCCCGGAAATTCCCTCTTGCGTGCATGCGGAAGCTCGGGTATGATAGCTTTCGCTGTTGACGCAAGTTAACAAGCATGCGGGTGTGGCGGAATTGGCAGACGCGTACGGTTCAGGTCCGTATGGGGGCAACCCCATGAAGGTTCAAGTCCTTTCACCCGCACCATCGACATCAAAGCCCTGGTTTAACCGGGGCTTTTTCTTTTGCCTGGGATCGACTTATCCGTGCTCGGTTGAATAATTGCCTCGTACCCGTTTCGCCCTATACCCCGCCCTTTCGGCCTATAGCCCTGCACCTCGCTTATACCCCGCGAGCGGATCTCGAGCGGGCGGGAATGCGAAAAGCCCCGCCGTCGAACCATGCTGCGATTCTGCGGCGGGGTGTGAAGGAGGGGTTGCCGTCGGCTGCGCGGGCGCCGGCGAAGCCGGGGACCGCTGTCAGCTGAGTTAGCGGGGTGACATCTTCTCCGTGGAGAAGATGGGCATGAGCGGCGGTTACGCATGGGAATGGGACTGCTTGCCCTTGCCGTCGCCGCGCTTGCGCAGCATGAGGAAGGCAAGCGCGCCGACGACGATGATGCTCGTTCCGATGGCGCACACGGGAAGTAGATGGATCATCGGGATGCCGATCAAGAAGCCGATGATGTAGGGGACGAGCCAAAGAAGCCAGACGAGCGTGCTGAACTTGTGAAAGTTCGCCTCGCCTTTCGCGTTATGGCGAACGTAGGTGACGGTGGCCCAGCCTGCGTGGATAAGCATGAGCACGATGGCCAACGCGCCGGTGACGCCATGAACGCCCAAGCCGGTTTCGAGTCCCGAGGACTGCGCCATCATGGTCATAATGGTCGTTCCCGTGGTGTCGAACGCGAGTCCGATCCAAAACATCACAAGGTGCGGCAGCTTGAGCTTCCCTGCGTGACGTTCGGAGAAGACGCCTGCGGTGTAGAACACCAGCGCAAGGGAGATGGCGGTTGTGGCCAGGATGAGTTCGATGCTCATGAGGGAGATCCTTTCAACGATTCCATGACGTTCGGTAAACAATTCTTGAACACAGTTCATTAATGAACTTTGTTCAAAATAATGCTTCGGCTCGATCGTTTCAAGGGGGTTTGACGTTCCGTTCCCTCTCCTCCATAAATGCTGCAAAACCAGGCGCGGCATCTTATGTGAAACGGGGGGGGGTGACGCGTGCGGGCGAAGGCTGCGGCGCGGGTGATGGGGAGCGGGCGCGGCGCGTGCGAGCATGCGCGCGAACGGGGATGATCGGAGGCTGCACGAGCAGGGCGCAGCACGTGGAAGCGCGGAGCGGTTCGCGTGCGATGGGGAGGTTGAAGTCGACGCGAAGCTTGAAAAGTCCACCCTGCTTTTGCGCTTTTCATATCCAGACGGCTTCAAGCGGCTAAAATGAGCGGTGCTTGCAAACGCACGGCGCTTCAGCTCCCTGTGCACGAGGCGACTCTTCATTTCGAAGTCGATGCCGGGCAAGTTGCGTGTTATGTCATCGGATCCGTGCCGGATAGGGCGGGAACGGAGTTGTGCCATGGGGAACAGGGCGACCATCAGCAGAGATCAGATCCTCGATACCGCGTATGCGCTGGCGGAGCGAAAAAGCCTTTCGGGTCTGGGTATTCGCGAGGTAGCCGAGGCGTGCGCGGTTTCAGTCGGCTCCGTGTACAATTACTTCCCCTCGAAAGCGCACCTGGTCACGGCCGTGGTGGGACGTTACTGGGAGCGTGCTCTTGTCGAGGATGATCTGCATCCGCGTCAAGGGGAGGGCTTTCTCCCGTTCTGTCGTCGTCTGTCGGACAACCTTGCCGATCCGATTCGCGTGTTCAGGGACGAATGGGTCGGGCAGATGAGAGCTTTCGACGCGAAGACCCTGGCCGTCGCCCATGAGAGCGAGGGGAGCTTTTTCTCTCATATAGAGAAGGGCCTCGAGGCGGTGCTGCTCGCCGACGCGTCCATCGACAAGGAGAAGCTCACCGGTCCGCTCGAGCCCGCAACGTTGTGCGCGTTTGTGTGGCGCGGGCTTCTTGAGACGCATCGCATCAACGACGAGTCGAGTGACACGCTGCTCGCTCTTCTTGAGCGTGCGTTGGTGAAATAGAGTCGTTGGGCAGGTGATTCAAGGTTTTCCGAATTGCAGGTGCAGGGCCGCGCGTGATGCGCGGCGTCCGGTGCCGCCGCCTGGATTCGAGTAGGGGGAGCGGCGTGCGGAGCGCGTGGCGAGATGCTGCGCGCTCCGTCGAGCGCGAGACCGGGCGGCTTGGGCGCGGTCTCGGTGACGTGGGCCTGTGCTCGTCGCCGCGTCACCGCGACCTATCGGTTCTCTATATGGGTGATGTTCTTCAGCTGAATGGAGATGAGCCCGTCGGGCGTGCTCTCGAACTCGATGAAGTCGGGGTTCTCGCCGTATTCCGCGGGGAAGGTGATCTCGATGCCCGTATCGGTTCGGATTTTGTGGTTCTTCGCCACGCGCGCCGCCACCTTGCGCTCGACGGGGATGCGCTCGGGCAGAGCCTCTTCGGCCACCGCCTCCTCGAAGCGCTTACGCAGCGGCTCGTCGTTGAAGACCTCCTCGGCGAGCTCCCAGGGTGCGAGCTCCTCTGCTTCCTCGGCGGCTTCGCTCACGTATGCCTTGGCTTTCGAGAGGGCGACCGCGGTGTTGGCGCCGTATTCCTCGGCAATCTCTTCGACGATGCGGTTCACGCAGGTCAGGACCTCTTTCGTGGAGGCGTTGGTCGAGCACTGAAGAAGGCCGTCGGGGATGATCATACGGTCCTCGCCCGCGACGTTGCGTGATTTATCGCAGAACGACACCGCCATGGAGCCGGCTTCGATGAGGGCGAACGAGGCGACCTTCTGCGAGGGATTCGGCAAGATGGCGTGATGCCGCGCGACCTCGATGCTCGTGCAGCCCGTATCGCTCGTTCCCACCTCGTGCATGTACGCCTGTCGGCTCTCGAGGAGCACGATGGCGAAATAGCGCCGCGCGTGACCGTCGAACATGGCGTCGGCGTCTGCGTCGTTCAGGCCGCCTGCGGTGTCGGGGTCGTCTTCGAAGTCGATGACGAGCACGTCGGTCGACTCGGCTTTCTCCATGCGCCCGAGCTCGCCCGCGATGAACTCGGCGATTTGCACCGAGAGGTCGATGAAGTCGCTCTCGCGGCGGAAGAACGCGCGCAGCTCCTCGGCGAACATGCTGTCCTCGGCGAACTCGCCGCGCTTGGCGTCGATGTTGTTGAGAAGGCGCCGTGCATGACCCGTCACGTAGCGCTTGGCGTTCTTGGAGGAGAGGTCGAGCTCTTGCTGGGCGTAAACGTTCACGCACGACACGAAATCGAGGACGTGCAGGATCGCGTGGTTGATGTTCATGGGGAAAGCCTCCGGATGCAGATTCCATTTGCGAATGAAGAGGATACCCGAGAATCGTCCCGCCGTCACCATGCCTGCGTCTATCGCCGTTTGCGCCGTCTGGTGCTCATGTCGAGGGGCTTCTCTCGCGTGGGGCTCGAGCGCCGCATGTGCTAGCATAGCTTCGATGAAAGCAGCCTCAACGCGGCGCGGTCGCTTGCCCGAAGCATCGCCGTGCTGCGTGAAACCGCACGTCAAACGAAACACGAGGGGTATTGCTCCATGGCACGTCAGCAACTCATACTCGATCGCTATCGCGTCATCGACCAGGTCGGCGCAGGTGGGTACGGCACGGTTCAGCATGCCTACGACACCAGGTTGAAGCGCGATGTGGCCATCAAGCGCATCGCGCTTTCCGAGGTGGACGTCGCCCGCGCACGTCTGCTCGCCATGGAGGAGCGCATGCGCGTCGAGGGAGCTCTCGCCGAGGAGGAAGACCTCTCCTGCGCGCAGGACACCGCTTCCGCATTCGGCGAACAGGAAGATGACGGCGAACTCGGCGGCGGAACCCGAGTCCGCGATGCCGCCGTGGCTTCGTCGCCGACGCGCGTCGTCGACATTGTCCGCGCCGAGCCGCTTCCGTGGGAAGACGACGTCGATTTCCCCGAGGATCCCGCGTTCCTCGATGCGCGCGAAGGCGCGTTTCGCCCCCTGTCGCCTCTCGGGTCGACGAAAAGCCCGTCTCGTTCCGCCCTCCCCAAGTCCGAGGAGAAGCCTGCGCGCGCCATGCCCGCCGCAAGCGGCGCGACGGCTGAAGCAGAGGTCGCGGACATCGACGACGACGCGCTTTTCGACCACATCCCCGGGCTCGAGGAGGCGCGCACGGCAGCTCACCTCAACGATGCGAACATCGTGACCGTCTACGACTGCGAGGTCCACGGCGACGCGGCTTATGTCGTCATGGAGTACGTCGAGGGGAAGACGCTCTCACGCGTCCTGCGCGAACTCGGCGACGACATCAGCCTCGACGTCATCGCCGCCGTCTTCGCGTCGGTCTCCCATGCGCTCGAGGTCGCCCACGACAGCGACGTGCTGCATCTCGACATCAAGCCCGAAAACGTCATCATCAACAAGAAGGGCGTGGTCAAGGTTACCGACTTCGGGCTTGCCACGTTGATGGACGCGAGCGGATGCGCCACCACCGGCGGCGGCACCATCGGATACATGCCCCCCGAGCAAATGCGCCAGGAGAGGCTTGACGTGCGCACCGACGAATGGGCGCTCGCCAGCCTCACTTACGAGATGATGTCGGGTTCCAACCCGTTTCTCGCCGACGACATCGAGGAGGCGGAGTCCCTCATCGAAGAGGCGGAGCTCGTCTTGCCCTCGCTTTGCTGGGACACGCTTTCCGCTGACGCCGACGACATCGTCTTCGATGCGCTCGACCCCGATCCCGATGAGCGCTTCGAGTCCGTCGCCGCGTTCGCCGCCGAGTTGACGCCGCTGCTCGGCAACGTCCGCGCCGGCAAGAAGGCCCTCGCCGCGTTGGTGAGCGAAGAGGAGGAAGAGGAGCAGCCGGAGGAGCCGCGCGAGCCGCGTCCGCCGCTGATCGATCGCATCGGGCCTCGTGGCGCCGCCGTGTTCGGACGCATCGTGGCCGTGGCCGCGAGCGCGATGATCGGGGCGGTCTCGTTGGTGAACATGCGCTTCGCCTCCACGTCCGCCCTCGGTCTGGCGGTGGACAACCCGCCGGTGTTCTGGGCGTTGCTGGTGGCGCTCGTGGCCGTGGCGGCTTTCAAGCCCGCTATCGGCGTCGCGGTGGCGTATGCGATGTTCGCGGTGATGCTCGCGGTGAACCGGGCGTTCGTTCCGGCTGCGGTCTTGCTGATTGCCGCCGGCGTGTGGTGGTGGTTCATCGGCCGCCGCAGCGACGGCGCTGCGGCGTCGGCGTTGATGCAGCCTTTGCTCGGCTCGGTCGGGCTTGCTCCCGTCGCTCCCATCGCCGCCGGCGTGGTGCTCGACGTGCGGGAAGCGGCTGCCACGGGGGCGTTCGCGGCCGTCTCCGCGTTCGCGTTCGCTTCGCTGGGGTCGGGGAGCCTGGTGAGCTGGGATATCGTCGCCAATGCCGTGACGGCGGCGAACCCGCAGATCGGGGGCGCGTTCATGACGAACTCCTTTGTCGCCGTCGTCACGTCCCCCGGCGCGTGGATCGTGGCTCTGAGCTGGCCTGCCGCAGCGGCGCTGTACTCGGCGTTCTGCCTGCGGGGCACGCGCGCTTTCGATATCGCAGGATCTATCGCCTCGGCGCTGACGTTGCTTGCGGGGCTTTTGCTGGCATGCGCCGTGCAGTCGCTGTGGGATGCGGGCGCCTTCGACCTCGCCGCGCTCGGCGGCCTTGCGTGGGCGCCTGATCCGTTGGCGCTCGTCGGCGTTCTGGCCTCGGGTGCCATCGGCGTCGTGCTCGCCGTCCTGAACGTGCCCGACCGCGTCCGTCTCGCCGAGGGCGAGTGGTAGCGCGCCCTCGCTTGCGCCCCTCGGCATCGCCGCGTCCGAGCCCTTCGGCTTCGCGCCTATCGCCCTCGTGCCCTCTTGGCCTTGCGGCGCCCGTGCCCCTCGCCCTCGTGCCCTCGACTCCCGAGTGCCCGCCCTTCACGTAAATGAAGGGCGGGCACTCGTTTACGATTGGTCGGCTCTGCGCACCGGCACGATTCTCTCGGTGCTACTTCAGCAGCTGGCACACCTTCCCGAGCAGCGGTTCGAAGCTGACGCCCCGATCGCGGAAGTTGGGCTGTGCCGAGGAGACCACCATGGCGTCGTGGACGAAATCGCCTGCGAACGTCACCGCGTCCTTCAGGCTGCGACCCGCCATGACGCCGGCGAGCACGCACGAGGCGTAGACGTCGCCCGTGCCGTGCAGCATGTAGGGGAGGTACTCGTTCGAAACCTCGCAGGTCTTCATGTCCACGCCGCCGATGAAGTTGCGGATGATGTTTTCGCCCTCGCGTTGGATGCCCTTGAGCACCACGTGCTTCGCCCCGCGCTCGACGAGCGCGGCGACCAGACGGTGCGCCTCCTCGTCGGAGATGTCGGTGCCCGCCCACTCGTCGCCGATAGGCTCGCCGAGGATGATGGCGGCTTCGGTGAGGTTGGGGGTCAGGATGTCGGCGTCGCTGGCGAGGCTGGCCATCGCCTCGCACAGCTCGGGCGTGTAGGTGGGGTACACCTTGCCGTGGTCGGCCATGACCGGGTCGACCATGCGCAGCGCGTTCGGAAAGCGCTCGTAGAGCGAGCGGATGACGTCGACCTGCTCGGGCGCGCCGAGAAAGCCCGAGTACACGGCGTCGATGTCGACGCCGATTCCCTCCCATGCGTGCAGGTAGTCGCGCAGGATGTCGGTGGTGTCGTGCATGTACCAGCCGGGAAAGGCGGTGTGGCTCGAGAACAGGCCGGTCGGCACGGGGCATACATCGCAGCCTGCGGCGGAGAGCACCGGGATCGCCACGCCGAGGGAGCATTTTCCGTATCCGCACAGGTCGTGAACAGCCGCGATGCGCGGGATGTAGTCGCCTTCGCGATGACGTAGAACCAGGTCGTCGCTTTGCGCTGTTTCGTCAATCATCAGTTCTCCTCTTCGTCGTCGTCGAACAGCGACCAATCGTCTTCGGTCTTCGCATGGTTTTTGAACTGCTTGCGCGTCTTTCTCTCGAGGATGATGCACGCCAGGATGCTCAGGACGATGCCCGCGCCGACGAGGATGCCCATGCCGGGCACGGTCTCGAACAGAAAGTGGTAAAGCTCGTTGATGTCCATGTATACAGCCTCGTTACAGTATGAGTCGTTGCCTTATAGGGAGCGGCCGCTTGAATTAAGCTTCCGAACGTGCAAAGTATACTATCTATCGTGCGGGCGGTAGGAATCTTCACGGGGATTAACGGTGGTGAAACGTCGTCGACATCGTACCGATAAAAACCGTCCGCGAACGCCGCTTCGAACGAAGAGACGGCGGAGAAAGGGCGGGATGCGCTTGTGGAAGGTGGGTCCGTCGACGGCGAAGGCGATAGCTCCCGGGAGCTGAGTCCTTGGATCTACGCGGGCGTGTGCGTTCTCGCGCTTTTGGCGTTCGCCCTGTTCGCGCTTACCGGCTACGTGGAGAGCAAGCTGGCGGAATCGGGGGAGCGCCAGGCGATCGCCCTCGTGCAGCGCAGCGCACGGTACGCGGGGGACCAGTTGCTCGAAGCGGGATCCGCGCAGCCGTGCGTATCGCTTGCGGGAGACCCGTGCCTGTTCGACGCCCGTGACGGCGGGGTGGCGGTTTCGCCTGCCGAGGGCGCCCCGGCCTCTGTCGGCTCATCGGTCTACGAGCTTGTACGGCAGGCGTCTCTTGCGCAAACGGACCGGGCTGCGTTCTCCGATGCCGCCGAGTACGCGCGCGCTCGCGCCGATGCCGAGGTCGCCCGCGTCGAGGCGATGGTCTCGCGAGGAGAGCCCGCTTTGACCGTCGGCGTGGTGGACGGCAGGAAAAGCTATGTCGTCCTCGCGCCGACGGGCGTTGGATCCTGGTGGGTGTGCGAGGTGGTGCCGGTGTCTGCCGTGCGCGCGGAGGTCGAAGTCGTCTCCGCTATATTCGCCGTCGTTTTTCTGTTGAGCGTCGTGGGCGTCATCCTTGCGGGGACGGTGGCGGCGTATCTGTATCGCAAACGCGCACGCGAGCGCGAGGTTGAGATGAAGACCCATCTGTATGCGGCGTTGTCCGACAGTCTTGATCTGTCCGTGTGCCTGTATTCGCCCGCCGACGGCGGGGTCACCTCCATCGTGGCGGAAGGAACTTCGGGCGGAGCCGATTTCGCGGACTTCCTCTGCTCGCCCGTTGCGCCCCCCGACCTCTCCCTTCCCGAGGATGCCGCCGCCTTCCTTGACCGGATCCGCGTCGGGAACGTGGCTGGACTCGAGCGCTTGGAGGTTGCGTTCAGGGAGCCGGCGGGCGGCATCGCGCGTTGCGCTGAGATCACGGCGCGACCTCTTACCTTCGAAGGAAAGGATCAGGTTCTCGTCGCCGTGCGCGACGTCACGGCGGAGAAGCGCATCGAGCTGTCGATGCGCGACGCGATGGAGGCCGCTGAATCGGCGAACAGGGCGAAGTCCGAGTTTCTCTCGCACATGAGCCACGATATCCGTACGCCCCTGAACGTCATCGTCGGCATGGCGTCTATCGCGCAATCGAGCATCGGCGATCGCGCGAAGCTCGAGCGTTGCCTCGCGCGCATCGAGGGCGCGTCGGCTCATCTGCTCGAATTGGTGAACGAGGTTCTCGACCTCTCGAAGATAGAAAGTGGGAAGGCCGACTCCGTCAACGTACCGTTTCGGCTGGCGGATATCGCATCGTCGATCGGCGATCTCATCGAGCCTCAGTGCAAGAGCAAGGGTCAGACGTACTCCTGCCGTCTGTCGGGCGCGGTCGACACGGTGTTCGCGGGCGATCCCGCCCGCGTGAAGCGCATGCTCGTCAACCTTTTGACGAACGCCGTCAAATACACCGACGAAGGAGGGCGCGTCTCGCTGTCCATTGCGGTCGCGCCTGCCTTGTCCCCCGGTTATCGGCGCATCACCTTCGTCGTGTCCGATGACGGCATCGGCATGTCGAAGGACTACCTCGCGCATCTTTTCGAGCCGTTCGCCATGGAGGGGCGTTCGAGCTCGCAGGGGACGGGACTGGGCATGAGCATCGTGAAGAGCATCGTGAACGCGGCGGGAGGCGACATCCACGTCGAAACCGAGGTGGGGCGCGGCACCACTTTCACCATCGTCATGAACCGTCGCGTCGCTCAAAGCGCCGGGGGCGCAGCGGGGCGGTCCGCGACCCGCGCACCGTCTGCGGATGAAGAGCGGGCGCACGCGCCGCGACGTCTTGCGGCGCGCGTGCTTCTCGTCGAGGACAACGAGCTCAACGCCGAGATAGCCCGCGAGCTGCTGCAGGGGCGCGGCATGAAGGTGGATTGGGCGCGGGGCGGCGAGGAGGCGCTCGAGCGGCTCGGGGCCGAGGGCGCGAGCTCCTACGACGCCGTGCTGATGGACGTGAGGATGCCCGTGATGAACGGATACGACGCGACGCGCGCGATCCGCGCGCTCGAAGACCCTGCGGCGCGCGACATCCCCATTGTTGCCATGTCGGCCAACGCGTTCGCCGATGACGTCCTCGCTTCGCTGAAAAGCGGGATGAACGCGCATTTGTCGAAGCCGATCGACGTCGACGAGGTGGTGGCGACCCTTGCGCGGGAGATCGCCGCGCAAGGGTGTTCGACCTCGTCGCATGCGCTATACTAGGTCGATCATTCGAACCGACCGCTCGTCTGCGTCCTGAAAGAGGGGGCGAAGGCGGCAACACGAAGGAGCGCTTTCCATGCTAGACATCAAGTTCGTCCGCGAGAACCTCGACGCAGTCACCGAGGCGATGAGCAATCGCCATGCTTCGTGGGATCCCTCCGCGTTCTCCGAGCTTGACGAGGCCCGCCGCGAGGCCATCAAGCAGGAAGAGGCGCTTCAAGCCGAGCGCAACACCCTCTCGAAGTCCATCGGCAAGATGATGGGCGAGGGCAAGAAGGAAGAGGCCGAGGCGGTCAAGGAGCGCGTGCGCGCCATCAACGACCAGCTCGCCGAGATCAGCGCGGTGCGCGAGGACGCGGACACGAAGCTGCACGAGCTTCTGCTGCGCGTGCCGAACATGCCCGACGCCTCCACGCCCGTCGGCGATGACGAAAACGACAACCCCGAGGTGCGCCGTTGGGGCACCCCGCGTGATTTCGCCGCTGAGGGCTTCGAGCCGAAGGCGCATTGGGATCTCGGTCCTGAACTGGGCATCATGGATTTCGAGCGCGGCGTGAAGCTGGCGCAGAGCCGCTTTTACCTGCTCGGCGGTCTGGGAGCCCGTCTGGAGCGTGCGCTCATCAACTTCATGGCCGACACGCATGCGAGCCGCGGCTACAAAGAGTGGTGGTGCCCGGCTTTGGCCAACGCCAACACGCTGACGGGCACGGCTCAGCTTCCCAAGTTCGAGGAGGATCTGTTCAAGACCACGGGCGGGCTTTACCTTATTCCCACCGCCGAGGTCCAGCTGACCAACATCCACGCGGGCGAGGTGCTCGATGCCGACAAGCTTCCGCTCAAGTACTGCGCGTTCACCCCGTGCTTCCGCGAGGAGGCGGGCAGCGCCGGCCGCGACACGCGCGGCATCATCCGCGTGCACCAGTTCTCCAAGGTCGAGATGGTCAAGATCGCCAAGCCCGAGGAGGGCTTCGACGATCTCGAGACGATGGTGGAGGACGCCGAGAACATCCTGCAGTTGCTCGGTCTTCCGTATCGCGTGATCAGCTTGTGTACCGGCGACATCGGGTTCTCCTCCGCGAAGACCTACGACGTGGAAGTGTGGCTGCCCAGCTACGGCGCCTACAAGGAGATCTCCTCCTGCTCGTGCTGCACCGATTTCCAGGCGCGCCGCGCGAACATCAAGTACCGCGACCCCGAGAACTTCAAGGGCAGCCGTTACGTGTACACGCTCAACGGCTCCGGTCTGGCAGTCGGGCGCACCATGGCGGCGGTCATCGAGAACTACCAGAATCCCGACGGAACCGTCACCGTCCCCGACGTGCTGGTTCCCTACATGGGTGGCGTCAAGGTCATCGAGCCCGAGCAGTTCTAGCCGCTCGACGCCGCCTCGGCGAGCGCGGCGAAAGGATCAGTGTCAATCATGTCTTCCGACGAGGGCAAAAGCCCCCTGGACATAATCAACGAGGCGCGCCGAAGCGTCGCCTCCGCCGACGAGGAGCCTGCGGGCTCCTCGTCCCATGATGCTCGCGGCGATGCCGGGTATTCCGGCATCGCGCGAACGCGGGAGGAGCATATCAAGCGCGCGACGGGTTCGTTCGCGGCGGTCGCCGGCGACGGCAAGCGCCCGCGCACCAACAATCCGCGCGAGTTGAAGGCCCTGCAAGAGAAGGAGCGCGCGGAGGCTCGCGTGCGCGCGCAGGCCTCACGGCGCGACGACGTCGCGTCGTCGGTGGCCTCGGCGGCAGCGACCGATGCCAGCTCGTCGACCGTCGCGTCCGCGAGCGCGGACGCGCCTGCTTCCCCGACTTTGAGCAATCCTCGCCGAAGCAAGTCGGCGGGCGCATCCTCGGCCTCGTTCGCCGCTTCCGAAAAGGTCGTGCGCGATAAGCGCGCAGAGGAACCCGACTCGTCTTCCGCGGACGCCGCGTCCTTTGCGTCGGACGACTCGTCCACGAAGCCCTCGGTCTCGTCTCGTCCGCGTCGCCGCTCGGCGAGGACGAAGGTCAAGAGGGAGGCGCGAACTTCCCCCCGCCCCGGTAATCGCCGAGAAGATGACGCCGCTGATGAGTCGCGGACGGCGGCTGCAGGTCGCACGGGCTTTGCGGCGCGCATCGTCGCCATCGTCCTCGCGGTGCTCCTCGTCGCTTCCGTCGGCGGGTTCTCGTGGTACCGATGGCTTTACGGCGACGACGCCGTCGACATTCAGGGCACATGGTACATAGCGGGAACGGATACTCCCATCGTCGTAACCGAGGATCAGATCGTCCTCAACGAGGAAGTCTCCTACGATTACGTGCTCGACGAGAGCGCGAAGACCATCGAGTTCACGTTCAGCTACCTCGCAGGTTCGGGGCACTACCGCTTCTCGCTCGATCGGCAAGCGCTTGCGATCATGGACGGGCAGTTCGGTTGGTGGGACACGATCGGCGAAGATATCGCCTGGTTGCCGGGTGCTTTGCTGGATGCTGCAGGCGGGGTGAGCGCGAGCCCTGCGGGTGCGGGCGGCGTGACGCTGCTGTCCCGGCAGCCTGCCTCCGCCCAGACGGTGGACGCCCCCGCGTCCTCATCGGGAGAGCTCGCCGACGCCGCGACGTCGGGATCGGGCGACGCCGCTTCTGATGGCGGGGCGTCTTCTGACGGCGCCGCTGATGGCCAGACGGTTGCGTAGCCCCGCCCTCGCCGCGGCGGGGAAGGGGACGCCCCCGCGGGGCGCCCCGTCGACGTCTTCGCGCGCCGATCGAGGCGTAGGCGATCCTCGTCCGCCCGCCCCCATCGCCGTCGAGCGCATCACGGTGAAGAAAGATCGCATGGCGTTGCTCGTGCGCCTTTCCCCCGCGTGCCCGCGGGTAACCGACGACGCCCTGGCGCGCCGTTTGCTCGCCGCCGTTCCGACCCTTGCCCGCCATTCCTGCGTCAACGACGTCGGCCCGACCTTCGGCTGCGTCATCGCGTCCACGTCGCTTCCCCACGTGTTCGAGCATCTCGTCATTGACGCGCAGGTTCGGGCTTGCGCGTCGTTCACCGATATTACGTTTGTCGGCACGACGGAATGGCTCGACGAGCGCGCGGGGCTTGCCCGTGTTGAAGTAAACTTTGCGGATGATCTCATCGCCCTGCGCGCCGTGAACGACGCCTTGGCGTATCTCAACGGAGAGGTGGTGGCCTAGCATATGACGGCGCACATCACATTCGACAAGACGAGCGACAAGGTCGCGCAGCGTGTGACGAAGATGCGTTCCTCGGTCGTGCGCGATTTGTTCTCGGCGGCGGTTCGACCTGATATCATCTCGCTTTCGGGCGGGATGCCGGACGTTTCGCTCCTTCCTCACGCGGCTATTCGCAAAGCCACGCGCGCTGCGGTCGACGATCAGCGCGCGATAGCCTTGCAGTACGGATCGACCGACGGTCGTCGCGAGACCAAGCAGGTGTTCTGCGACCTCATGCGCGATATCGGCGTGCGCTGCAAGCCCGAGCAGATGATGCTCACCTCGGGCGCTCAGCAGGCGCTCGACCTTATCGGGAAGACGTTTCTCGATCCCGACGACATCGTCATCGTCGAGGGGCCGACGTATCTCACCGCGTTGCAGGCGTTTTCGGCCTATGAGCCGCAGATCGTCGCGGTTCCCTTCGACGATCAGGGCATGAGGATGGATCTGCTCGAGGCCGAGCTTGAGAAGATCGGCAAGGGGAACCCGCGGCTTAAGTTCTGCTACACCATTCCGAACTTCCAGAACCCGGGTGGCGTCACCATGACGCCCGAGCGCCGCAAGCGCCTGATCGAGCTGTCTCACGAGTACGATTTCCTCGTCGTGGAGGACGACCCCTACGGGCGCCTTCGCTATGAGGGCGGGCATCAGATTCCCCTGAAAGCGCTCGATGACCAGGTTATTTATCTCGGTACTATCTCGAAGGTGTTCGCACCCGGCTTGCGCACCGGCTGGATAGCCGCCCCGACGTCGGTCATCTCGAAGATCAACCTGGTCAAGCAGGGCACTGACCTGTGCGGCAGCTCGTTCGACCAGGTGGTCGTCGAGCATTACTTCACCGATACGCCGTGGCAGCGCACGCTGCAGAAGTTCGTGAAAACCTACGGCGTCCGTCGCGACGCGATGCTCGCGGCGCTTGAGGAGTACTTCCCGCCCGAGGCCTCCTGGACTCATCCCGAAGGGGGCTTTTTCGTGTGGGTCACGCTTCCCGAGTACGTGGACACTGGCTCCATGCTGGCCGAGGCGCTCGACGCCGGCGTGACCTACGTGCCCGGTGATTCGTTCTATCCCGACGGCGATCAGGGCAAGAACTGCATGCGGATCAACTTCAGCTACGAGACCCCCGAGAACATCACCGAGGCGATCCGTCGCCTCGCCAACGTCATCGAGGACCGCCTCGAGCTATACCGCGTGTTCATCGAAGCGGGAGCTCTTTAGTTCCGCCTGCCCTGGCGGGGCAGGCGGAAGGGCTCGACGCTGCGGCCTCGCCCGGCGAGCTTCGGGAGCTAAAACAAGGTATCGTTTCCTTTCTACGGAGAAGGAGTTCAACATGAAGGTAGCGGTTTTGATGGGAGGATCCTCGTTCGAGCGTGAGTTCTCCCTGGAAAGCGGCAAGAACGTCTGCGCTGCGCTCGAGGAGGCGGGGCATCGCGTGGTGCCGCTCGACACCAACGCGGAGCTCGTGCCCACGCTGCGCAGCGAGCGGCCCGACGTGGTGTACAACGCGCTGCACGGCAAGCACGGCGAGGACGGCACCATCCAAAGCCTCCTCGAGTTTCTGGGCATTCCGTTCGTCGGGTCGCCCGCGAGCGTGTGCCATCGCTCGTGGAACAAAGACGCGCTCCACTCCTCGCTGGCGAAGTACCGCGAGATCTCCGGTGAGCACGACGGCGTGGCTTCCTGGCCTCAGGGCGTGTTCATCGCGCGCGATGCGTTCAAGAGCATGGGCGCGGCGACGGCGCTCGATCTGGTGGCGGAGCGCGTGATCGGCGGCTACCCCGTGGCGGTCAAGCCCGCGCACGGCGGCTCCGCTCTCGGCGTGCATCGCGTGGATTCGCAGGAAGAACTCGGTGAGGCCATCCTCGACGCGCTGTCCTACGATGACGCGGTCAACATCGAGCAGTGGATCGAGGGCGTGGAACTCTCGGTGTCCATCCTCGGCAACGGTTGGGACGCCTATGCGCTCCCGCCGGTGGAGATCGTCTCGAAGAACCGCTTCTACGACGCCGAGGCCCGCATCAAGGAGGGCCTCGTGGAGTATCACTGCCCTGTTCGCTGGGAGTCCCTGTCGCCTGATGAGGGCGTGGCGCACTCCATCCGCGCGGAGATCGAGCGCGCGGCTCTCGAGGTGTATCGCGCCTACTGCGTGCGCGACCTCGGCCGCATCGACCTCATCTGGGACGGCGGGCAGACGCGCTGCTTCGAGGTGGACGTGTCTCCCGGCATGACGAACCGCTCGCTGTTCCCGACGGCGTGCGAGGCCGCGGGGCTGAGCCTTTCCGCCGTGCTGAACGAGCTGGTCGAAACCGCCTACGAGCGCGGCGTGGCGTTCTAGCCGTTCCACGCGGCGGGTGGTTCTCACGTATTGGGTCGAGCGCGAGGAGCATGAAGATGAGGGCCGGGGTTATCTCCATCGCGGTTTTTGCAGCGTTTGCCGTGACGGCGGTTACTTTGGTCCTTTCATCATGCAAGGCTGCCGACGTCGATCCCATGCAAGGCGCGGGCGAGGTGCATTCTTGCTTTTCGACGTGCGTGGTCGAGTCGATCGACGAAGATGCATCGGAGATCGTCTTGACGATCCAATCGGGAAAGCCCGACTGGATTGAAGAGGATACCGTTGTCTTCGGAACCTCAAGGTTGGGGTATTGCGTTGAAGAGCACGGCGTCTCCGAAGGCGATCTGGTCGATATCGAGTACATGAGGGCTCCCCGAGGGGAGCGGATCGAGATTGAGCTGATAACGCCTCGGTAAAGCTTTCCCGTTGTTTGCGAGGGGCGATTGCGCCGTGTCTTGGAGAGGGCGCGATCGCCTCGGCGTTTCCGCGCCGCTTCCTCCTTTCGGCGGTTGCCCGTGTGTCGCGAGCTTGTCGCGGCGGTTACCGAAAAGTAGAGCGCTCGTGTTTTCTGGGTGCCCGCCCGATGGCTCACCTATAATGAGCGCATTGAAAGACAACTTGTTCTGAGGAGGCAGTTATGGCCAACAAGTTCGGGGTATTTCTCATCGGCGGCGCCGTCGGCGCTATCGCGGCTCTGCTCGCCGCTCCCCGCTCGGGTCGCGAGACCCGCGCGATGGTCGCGGATAAGGCGAACGCCGTTCTCGATGACGCTCAGGGTTGGAGCGCTCAGGCATCCGATCGTGCTCAGAACTTCTACCAGCAGGCAGCCGCCAAGGGCGCCGAGGTCGTCGGCGACGTGACGGCGAAGAGCCAGGAGATCGCCGACGAGGTCGTCGCGCGCGGTCATGCCGCGGTCGGCAACGTCCAGCAGGCAGCCGGTTCCATGAAGCCCGTCTTCACGGAGAAGAACGACGAGCTGCGCGAGAAGATCGAAGCCGCGCGTCAACGCATTGCGGCGCAGGTGGCCAAGAATGCCGAGGCGTCTGCTGCCGAAGCTCCCGCCGAGCCCATCGAGGTGGCGCCCGAGGCGGTCGAGACCGCTGCGGCAGAGCCTGCGGCGGAGGCCGAGGAGCCCGCTGACAAACAGTAGAGGCCGAGCTTCTACGATTAGACGACCGAAGAACGCATGACCAGGCCGGCTTAGTCGACCTGGTCATGTTTGCATCCGGCGGCTCGAGCTGTCGGATGCGCAAGCAGAAAGCGACCCTCCATGGCTCAGCAGCTCATCAGCACCAAAGATTTGACGGGGATGAAGGTTTGGATCGAAAAGCCCCGCAAGAAGGATCCCGACGCGACGAAGAAGATGGGCAAGGTGCGCGCGTGCGTGTTCCATCCCCAGGAGAAGCGTTGCGTGGGCTTCATCGTGAAGCGCCCCGACATCGCGTGGATGTTCCATCGCAAGGACCTCTTCGTCGCCTACAACGGTTACAACATCGTCGACGGAGCCATCGTCGTGCATGACGCGCCTGAGGCGACCGACAAGGGCGCGTGCAAGGCCCTCGGCGTGAACTGGGACGATTGCGTGCTGTGGGTGGGCCTGCCCGTCATGTGCCAAGACGGGACGGAGTTCGGTTTGGTCGGTTCCATCAACTACGATGCGAAGACGGGCGCCATCGTCTCACTCGACGTCACCCAGGGGGCAACGGCCAACACGCTGCTCGGACAGCGTCACATTCCCGTGTCCATGATCAAAGGCTTTCGTTACGGCATGGGCGCCGAGCTCGTCTTCACCAACGAAGAGGAAGAGGACGCGGTGCGCGGCGCCATCCTCGTCGATGACGCGGTGAAGGAGCTGGTGGTCGAAGGCGGGCTCGCTGAACGCGCGGGCGAGGCGACCGCAGTGGTGGCGGACAAAGCCCATCACGCCGTGGAATCCGTGAAGCCGAAGGTCAGCGAGGCGGCGGCGGTCGCCGGCGAGGCGGTCAACAAGGGCGCGTACGCGACCGGGCGTCAGCTCAAGCGCGCGTCGGGTATGTTCTCCGAGTTCAAAGAGGAATACGACAAAGCGCGCGGTCTAGAGGAGCCCGCGAAGGGGAAAGAGTCCGAGCGCCTCGATGCGGGTGATGAGGAGGTCGAGTACGTCTACCTTGACGAGAACGGAAACGAGATCGAGTTCGTCGACGAGGACGGTAATGTGATCAGCGACCCGTCGCTCATCGACGAGAGGTTCGAGGAGGACGTGGTCATCGAGACGGACGCCCCCGCTTCGAAGCCCGCCGCGACGAAAAAGGACAAGGCGGCTTCGGGCACTGCGGCCGAGAAGATCGGCGCCCATCTGAAGAAGGCGGGTGGGATGTTCTCTGCTTTTAAGGAGGAATATGACAAGGCACGTCATGAGTAGGGAAGAAGAATTGAACGAGACCGATAAGGACCTGCAGGAGCAGCTGACGGATGAGAAGCCCTCGCGCAGAGAGCGCATGCACGCGGAGGCGTCGGTTCACGGTCACAAGATGACCTTCGCCGATATCTTCAAGTTCGCGGGTCTTATCGCCTTCTTCGTCGTCATGATTTTGCTTTGCGCTCTCATCTGGCCTTACGTTCATGAGATTTTCGAACCGGGCGGGCTCGATCGCGTTATCAACGACGTGCGCCAGGCGGGGCCGGTGGGCTTTCTCATCCTTCTCGCCATCCAGTTCCTCCAGGTCGTCGTTGCCTTCATTCCCGGCGAGGTTGTTCAAGTCGCTGCCGGCATGATATACGGGCCGTGGGTCGGCGCGCTCATCGTCTTGGTGGGTTGCGTCGTCTCCAGCGCGTTCGTGTTCCTGCTGGTCCACAAGCTCGGCGCGCCGTTCGTTCAGGCGATGGTCTCCGAGAAGCACATGGCCAAATTTCGCACGTTCGAGAACTCGGGCAAGCTCAACATCATCGTGTTCGTGCTTTTCCTCATCCCAGGTATGCCGAAAGACGTGTTCACCTACCTGGTGCCGCTGACCCACATGCCCCTGCGCACGTTTCTGCTGCTTTCGAACATCGCTCGCATTCCCGGCATCCTGGTGTCCACCTATGCCGCATCGGGCCTGGTCGAGGGCGATATTGTGCAGAGCCTCATCATCTTTTTGGTGGCGGGCGCCATCGCGGTGGTGTGCATTTTGTTCTACGACAAGATCATGAAGGCCATCGAGCGGGCCACGGGCAAGAGCAACCTCGAGCTGCGCGATTACGAGAAGGACGAGGATTAGCTCGGGCGTAGAGCGGTGCTGCGGCCGGCGCTCTCGTCACGGGCCCGCCGCGCCATGCTGCCCCGATTTCGTCGCGAGCCCGCCGCAAAGCCGCATTCCCGTCACGTTGCCGAGTTCCCGCCCCGAGCCCGCCGTAGAGCCGCGTTCTCGCCTCGCCTCGCGCTTCCGCCGCCGGCCCGTCCCGATCCCATCGTGGAAAAACAGTCCGTTCATCTTGGGGGCATCGGTTGCGCCGGTGCTTTTCGGTACAATGGAACACGTTGTCAGGGCGTCGAGGTTGCCCCGCGGCGTCCAAGCTAATCCTAAAGGAGGATTGACATGCCGAAGATCACTCGTGATCAGGTGAAGGTTCCCGTCGACGTCATGCCCGACATGCGCGACGTGTATATCACCAACTACATGAAGGCTACGCGTGAGACCGGGCGTCTGATGTTGTTCGCGTGCGATCAGAAGATCGAGCACATGAACAAGGATTTCTACGGCGAGGGCATCGACATCGCCGACGCCGAGCCGGAGCATCTGTTCAAAATCGGCAGCCAGGGCGTCTGCGGTGTGCTCGCAGGGCAGCGTGGCCTCATCGCCCAGTATGCGGCCGACTATCCCGAGATCAACTACCTCGTTAAGATGAACTCCAAGACCAACCTGGTGAAGACCAGCCAGGAGGATCCCTATTCCCCGCAGCTGACCGATCTCGACGCCGTGCTCGCCATGCGCGATGCGGGCGTGAACATCGTCGGCTTGGGCTACACCATCTACCTCGGTTCCGAGTACGAGTCCACCATGATGGCGGAGGCGGGCGAGCTCATCGCCCAGGCTCACGCCAACGGTCTTTTGGTCGTGCTGTGGATCTACCCCCGCGGTAAGGCGGTCACCGCCGAGAAAGACCCCGACCTCATCGCGGGTGCGGCGGGCGTCGCCCTTTGCCTCGGCGCCGACTTCGTCAAGGTCAATCCGCCGAAGCCCGAGGACGGCCGCACGCCTGCCGAGGCGCTCAAGGTCGCTTCCATGGCCTCCGGCCGCACGGGCCTGGTGTGCGCCGGCGGTTCCACCGTCGATGCCGAGACGTTCCTCACGCAGTTGCACGAGCAGATCCACGTGGGCGGCGCGTGCGGCAACGCGACGGGGCGTAACATCCATCAGCGTTCGCTCGATGAGGCGGTGCGTCTGACGAAGGCCATCAGCGCCATCACGCTGGCCGACTACTCCGTCGCCGATGCTCTCGCGGTGTTCAACGGCGAGAAGGAATTCGCGCTGTAGACGCTTGTTGCCGAAACGGTTCTCAGAGGCTCTCGCTCCCTTGTCTGAACTCGGGGCGGGAGCTTCTTCGTTTCCGCCCGCACCGCTTGCGGTTGCCGCTCGTGGGTGATCTCGCGTGCATCGTTCGCGGACGCTGCTCGCGCCGTATGGCCATCTCCGCCCGACTTGATGCGGTTGCGGCATGGGTGCCGGGCGCATCGGGGCGTACCGGGCGCCCGGTAGCGAAAACTCGGATGTGAAAAATAACATCTGCGGTTGTTGGGTGAATTAATTGCCATGCGATTGCCGGCGAAGAAGTGGTGCCCGGGGTGGGATTCGAACCCACACACCTTTCGATATCGGTTTTTGAGACCGACGCGTCTGCCGTTCCGCCACCCGGGCGCAGTCTTGCAGTATAGCGGAACGCGCCGTGCCCGTCGAGAGCAAAAAATGCGACGCTGCGATTCCGCACGATTTCCAAAGCTCGCGTTCGCGCCATAGGCGGTTGCGCTCGAACGAAGGAGGCTGCGCTCGGATGGAGGGCTGCTGCGCTCGGGTCGGGGGCGGCAGCCCTCAAGCGAAGGACGGTCGCGCGCGGTCGGAGAACGGTTGCGCGTGGCCGATCGTCCGGCTGGGTTGGGCGTTTCTTCAAGAGTCTCATCGTGCGAGCGCGCCCGGTCTTCGGGGAATGCCATAATGGCAGCAGCATTTTCCTCTGAAGATTAGGAGCGCCATGAATCGTCAGGACGTCATTTCCGCCGCTGAGGCCTATTTGGAGAAGAACTGGCCCGCAATGGTTCAGGATATCGATCGGCTCGTCAAAATCGAGAGCGTCGAGGACCTCGAGGCTTCCGAGCCCGCAGCGCCGTTTGGGCCGGGGCCGAAGGCGGCGCTGACCGAAGTCCTTTCCATCGCGGAGGGCATGGGGTTTTCCACGTGCGATGTCGACGGCTACATGGGCTATGCCGACCTTGCGGGCGCGGGTGATAAGCAGATCGGCATCATCGGTCACATGGACGTGGTTCCCGCGGGTCCCGGCTGGCATCACGAGCCGTATGCGGTCACCGAGAAGGAGGGGTTCCTGATCGGTCGCGGCGTGCTTGACGATAAAGGCCCCTCGCTCATGGCGCTGCATGCCATGAAGTGTTTGGCCGACCTCGGTCTTGGGTTCAACCACACGATTCGTTTTCTCTTCGGCGTGAACGAGGAGTCCGGCATGAACGACGTGCCCTACTATCGCGAGCGCTTCGTCGATCCCGCTTTCCTGTTCACGCCCGACGCCGAGTTCCCCGTTTGCCACGGTGAGAAGGGCGGGTTCGACGCGCGCATCACCTCGGGGTCGATTTCCGATCCCGTCATCGTGGAGTTCGCGGGAGGTGCCGCCCCCAACGCGGTGCCGGGTGTCGCCCACGCGGTCGTAAGGGCTGACGCCGCCGTGCTTCCCGAAGCGGAGAGCATCACGGTGACGGATCTCGGGAACGGCGCAGCGCGCATCGAGGCCTTGGGGAAAAGCGCCCACGCATCAATGCCTGAAAACGGCGTCAACGCCATCGAGCTCGTCGTGCGCTATCTGCTGGCGAACGATTTGTGCAGCGCGGACGAACGCGCGTTCCTCGAATTCCAGGAGAAGCTGCTCGGCGCGACGGACGGTTCCGGCGTTGGGCTGAAGTCCGAGGATGATTACTTCGGGCCCCTGACGGTCATCGGAGGAACCGTCGCCATGCAAGATGGCAGGTTCGTCCAGACCATGGACTCGCGTTTCCCCACCTCGATCACCGAGGCGGATATCGCTGCGGCGATGCGCGCGCATACCGATCCTATCGGCGCGACTTTCGAGGTGACGCTGGTCAAGGCCCCGTTCCTCGTGAAACCGGATACTCCGGAGATTCAGACGCTGCTTCGCGCGTACAACGAGATCACCGGTGCCGACGCCGAGCCGTTCACCATGGGCGGCGGCACGTACGCGCGCGTGTTCTCCCGCGCGGCGAGCTTCGGACCGGAGATGCCTTGGCTGCCCGTTCCCGATTGGGCGGGCGGCATCCACGGGCCCGACGAGGCGGTCGGCGTCGACCAGCTGAAGACCGCGTTCAAGATCTACGCGCTTGCCTTGTATGATCTCGAGCAGCTCGATCTGGCCTAGCCCGTCGCACGAGGCACCCTGGGCCAAGACTTTGCAAAACGGAGGAACCCGTTGCGCCTCAAGAGCGGGCGCAACGGGTTCTTCCATGTTTGAACAGGGGCTTTCACCTGGGGCTACACTTTGCGCGAGGCTTTGCCGCGCTGCTCGCCGATCAACAGGAAAATCACACGGATATGGGCGCTTTATCGGCGGGCGGTAGCTTTCTAGTCTATAATGCATAATGATCAAAACCGACATCTTACGTTTGGAGGCTATCGTGCTTAAGGCAATCATCGTCGACGACGAGGCACCTGCGCGCTCCGAGCTGCGTTTTCTCTTGGACGAAGTTGGCCAGGTCGACGTCGTCGCCGAGGCCGCGAGCGTGCGCGAGGCCATCGAGAAGCTCAAAGAGTACCCGTGCGATGTCATGTTCCTCGATGTGAACATGCCCGAAGCGACGGGGCTCCAGCTTGCCGAGGCCCTGCAGCACCTCAAGTTCCCGCCCGCTGTCGTCTTCGTGACGGCTTACAGCGAGCACGCGCTCGATGCGTTCAAGGTGAACGCGATTGACTACCTGGTCAAGCCTGTGGAAACCGAACGCCTCGCCCAGGCCATCACGCGCGTGCGCGAGCAAGTCTCGCTTCACATGCAGGCGCAGAAGTCCGAGCGCATTCCGGTCGAGAAGGGCGGGAAGAAGATCCTCATCGGCATCGACAAGATCCGCTTCGTCATGGCGCGCGATGATTATGCTTACCTGCAGACCGACACCGACCGGTACTTCTCGACGGTTAGTCTCGCCACTTTGGAGAAGCGTCTCGATGGTCACGGGTTCTTCCGCGTGCACCGCGGCTACCTCGTGAACCTTTCGATGGTCGAGGAGATCGAATCGGTTTCGGGCGGCACGCTGCTGCTGACGCTCAACGGCGTGGAGGAGAAGATCCCTGTATCCCGCCGCCGCGTTTCCGCCTTGAAGAAGGCGCTCGGCATTTAAGATCCAGGACGCAACGGAGAAAACGCCCTGCCGCTCATGTGAACTGCGGCAGGGCGTTTTTTTGCGCCGAGCTGCTTGAGGCGGCTGCCGCGACGCTTTCGACGATCGCGGCGCACGGCCTTCCCCTTTAAGCGAAATCGCGTGCGCAGGGCAGGCCGTATGCTGCATCGGCGCAGGTCAGAGCACGCACGATAGCAAGCTGCATGGCTTCGGTGGCCATGATGGCCACGGTGTCGGTATCGGAGGGAACCTCGCCCGAGGCGAACGTGAAGATGGTGTCGCCGTCGTTGGAGGTGTGCACGGGTTTGATGGCGCGTGCGTACGCGTCGTGCGTGGTGGAGGAGACCTTGGTCGCCTGGGCCTTGGTGAGCGCGGCGTTGGTCACCACGATGCCGAGCGTGGTGTTGGCGCACGGCGCCGCGCCCGCGCCTGCGTCCGTCTGCTGCGCGGCGGCGAGCTGCGCGCGCTTGGCCATCACCTCGAGGGGGTCGAGCACGCGCCCCTCCTCGTTGCAGCCCGCGATCCAGCTTCCTTGCTCGTCGCGCACCTGCCCGATCGCGTTCACGACCACGATGGCGCACGTCACCAAATCGCCGACGCGAACGCCGTGAACACCGAGGCCGGATTTCATGGCCTGCTCGGGCAGAAGCATCTTCCCGACGGTCGCGCCGCATCCGGCGCCCACGTTGCCTTCGGCGAGACCGCACGTGCCCTGTTCGAGCGCCCGCGTCGCCGCTTCGGCTCCGAGCTTCACGTAGCGGTCGGAGGAGGACACGACTCCCTCTTCGCCGACCAGCAAATCGAACAGGCAGGCGCCTGTGACAATGGGCACGTGCGCGCCGCCCAGCTCGAAGCCGATCTTTCGCGCGGAGAGCACGTCCATCACGCCGCATGCGGATGCCAGGCCGAAGGCCGATCCGCCGGAGATCACCACGGCGTGCACCCTTTCGATCATGTTCTCGGGCTTGAGCAGGTCTGTCTCGCGCGTGGCCGGCCCGCCTCCTCGCACGTCGACGCCGCAGGTCGCTCCCTCGCGGGCCACGACGACGGTGCAGCCCGTCGCGGCGCTCGCGTCGGTCGCGTGGGCGCAGGAGAACGCGGGCAGATCGAGAAGCGTGGCGGTTGAGAACATGGCTCCTCCTCCTTCGACGATAGGGTCGTTGACGGTGCGCGACGCAACGTCGCGCGTTCCATCGGGTTATTATAGCCACGGAGTAAAAGGCGTGGTAGGCGGCGCGGGTCGGCGTCGTGTCGCCGCGGCGATGGCGCTGGGCGTCTCGGCGCACGGATCAGGGGGCGGAAGATGGGTAACGCGGGCAACATGCTCGGCTTCGGTTTGATGCGCTTGCCGGAAAACGAAATCGACGGCGAGAAGGTCATCGACATCGAACAGGTGAAGGACATGGTCGACGCCTTCATGCGGGCGGGCTTCACGTATTTCGACACCGCTTTCGGCTATCATGGCGGGCGATCGGAGGTTGCGGCGAAGGAGGCGCTCGTCGATCGGTATCCGCGCGAGAGCTTCCAGCTGGCGACGAAGCTTCCCGCGTGGATGGCGAAAGACGCCGATGAGGCGAAGCGCATGTTCGACGTCTCGCTCGAGCGGACGGGGGCGGGGTATTTCGACTGCTACCTGCTGCATAATCTCGGCGAGGACCGCACGAAGCTCTTCGACGATTTCGGCTTGTGGGATTTCGCCTACGACCTGCGTGAACGTGGGCTCGCTCGCAAGCTCGGGTTTTCCATTCACGATAAGGCGGACGCGCTCGAGGCGGTGCTGGCGGCGCATCCCGACGTTGACTTCGTGCAGCTGCAGATCAACTACGCCGACTGGGAGAGCCCTAAGATCGAGTCGCGCAAATGCTATGAGGTGGCACGTGCTCGCGAGGTGCCCGTTATCGTGATGGAGCCCATCAAGGGCGGCTCGCTCGTGCGCCTGTCCGACGAAGCGCGGGCGCCCCTTGCCGCAGCGGATCCTGCGCAGTCTGCAGCCTCGTGGGCGCTTCGCTTCGCCGCATCGCTTCCCGGGGTCGAGCGCGTGCTGTCGGGCATGTCGACAACGCAGCAGATGCGGGAGAACATCGACGTCATGCGTGATTTCGCGCCGATGTCGAGCACCGACCTCGAGGTGATCGAGCAGGTGCGCGCCGTGCTGGATCGGGAGCAGCGCATTCCCTGCACCGATTGCGGGTACTGCTTGAAGGGCTGCCCGAGCGGCGTGCGCATTCCGGTGATTCTCGAATCACTCAACATCTACGCGCTTTACGACGACCTCTACCGGGCGAACGAGAACTACGAGTGGAACGCGTCGACGGGGCCGGCTTCGGCGTGCATCGGTTGCGGCGCTTGCGAGGACGTCTGCCCGCAGCATATCGAGATCGTCGGGCATCTCGAGAAGGCGAAGGAGCTTTTCGACGGGGAGTAGCGATGCGCCGCCGCCGGGTGCCCGCCGCCGCAACGCCCGCCGTTCGCCTGCAAGCCGACGCCGTACGGTTCACACAACCGCCACAGATGGGGTCGGCGGTGCGGTTATTTCCGTGCGCTTTGATAGAATAGCGAGAATTCATAGTTGGATTTCGTGGCTTTTCGGCCTCGTTGAGAGAAGGAACCGATGATTTCCGGAGAAATGGACAAGCTCTACCCATCAGCGAAAACGCTGGTGAAGGAGTGCGTGGCGAGTCGCATCCACGCGAAGGACGCCTCGCTGTACGACTTTTCCGACGAAGCGCGAAGCGTCGCCGAGAATTTCATGGGATGGGTTGACCTCGCGTCCAACCCTCCCTGCTCGTTGCAGGAGATCCAGTCGTTCGCCGACTACGTGGTGGCCGACGGCATCAACACGGTGGTGCTCATCGGCCAGGGCGGATCGACCCAGGCGCCCATGACCATCACGAAGTACAACAAGGTCGATAAGAACCGCGTCTCGTTCAAGACGCTCGACTCCGACTCCCCGGTGCGCGTTCGCGAGCTGCTCGCGTCGTGCCGTCCCGAAAGCACGCTCGTCGTCATCTCGTCGAAAAGCGGCGGCACCATCGAGCCGCGTCTGCTTCTGTGCGCGGTGCGCGAGGGCTTCGCGAAGGTTCTCGGCGAGGAGGAGGTCGTCCGCCATCTGGTGGCTGTCACCGATCCCGGCTCCGATCTCGAGAAACAGGCGCGCGAGGAAGGGTGGCTCGCCATCTTCTCGGGAGAGCCGACGGTCGGCGGCCGCTTCTCCGCCCTGTCGGTGTTCGGGCTTCTGCCCGCAGCGCTCGCGGGCATCGATCTCGAGTCGTTCGTCGAGCATGCGCGCGAAGCCGAGGAGCGTTGCAGCGAAGACGCCATCGACAATCCCGCCATCGGGCTGGCCTCCTTCCTTTACGACAACTACGAGCAGGGCCGCAACAAGTTCTCGTTTCTCACGCCGAAGCGCGGGCGCGTCCTCGGTCTTTGGATCGAGCAGCTCGTCGCCGAATCCGTGGGCAAGGAGGGCAAGGGCATCCTTCCCAACATCGAGATCGATCCGCTGCTGCTCAACCTCGATCCGGGTGATCGAAGCGTCATCATGTACCAGACGAAGACCGACCTGTGGGACGAGCGCCACAACTTCGAGATGAGCTTGGCCTACATCGACCCGAACATTCCTCGCCAGAACTACCGCATCGACTCGGTGGAGGAGCTTGCGGAGCACTTCGTCATGTGGGAGTACGCCATCGCCATGTGCGGTTACCTCATGAAGGTGTGCCCCTTCGACCAGCCCGATGTCGCGTCGGCGAAGGCCGTTGTGCTCGATATTCTTCGCGAAGGCCAGCCTGCTCCCGATTACGAGGAGGCGTTCACCGAAGAGGTCAACATGGGCATCGTCGAGGTTCGTCAGGCACCCGCGCTTTTGGGCTGCGACGATATGAGATCGAGCCTCTATGCGCTGTTCTCCTCGGTTCAGCCGGGCGACTTCTTCGCGCTTAACGCGTTCCTCCCGTTCACGGGCGAAGGCAGGCGCGAGGCGCTCGAGTCCATCCGCCACGACGTCGCCGAGGCGTTCGGCGTCGTGTCGTGCCTCGAGGTGGGGCCGCGCTACCTGCATTCCACCGGGCAGCTCCAGAAGGGCGGTCCGAACTGCGGCGTGTTCCTCATTCTGTCCGCCGACGAGCTGAAGGACATCCCGCTGCCTCAGGAGGCCGAGTCCCTCGGCGCGTTGGCCAAGGCGCAGGCTTCGGGCGATCTGATCACGCTCGCCGAGCGTGGCAGACGCTGCGTGCATCTGCATCTTCCCGACAACTCGGGCGTGACGCTGCGCATGCTGGCCCTGGTCATCCGCGACATCGTCGCCGATATCATCGTGGACCGAGCGCTCGCCGAGGCGGAGGAGGAAGCCGAGGACGCCGAGCTCGAGCAGGCGCGGGCCGAGGGCACGGTGATCGAGACCGCGGTGGTTGCCCCTGCAGAGGAAGAGGCGGCGCGGGCCGCCCAGCCCGTCGCGCAGGTTGAGCAGTCCGCTGCTCAGACCGCGTCCGAAGAGGATTAGCCGCCCGGACGACGAGGTGTGGAAACCCCGTCATATGAGGTGATAGCCTTCTCTTCGCGCAAACGTTAAGCAAATGCGGCACGCAGCGTCTCGGCGCGCGTGCCGTTTCGATTTTGAGGGGGAGCGACATGATCGAGGCGCTCGACATTCACGTTCAGGGCATCGTGCAGGGCGTGGGATTCCGGCCGTTCGTCTACCGGCTGGCAAGGAAATACCTCGTCAACGGCTGGGTGCTCAACGCCGTCGACGGCGTTCGCATCCACGCCGAAGGCGAGTCGAAGCTGCTTGACGAGTTCGTGCTCGATCTTTCGGACACCCCGCCCGCCGCATCCCAGGTTCGCGAGATCGACCTGGCCGAGGTGCCGCTCGAGGGCTTCACGACCTTCGAGATCAGGTTCTCCGACGATGCGGCCTCGCGCGAGACCACGCTCGTGTCGCCCGATTTGGCGACCTGCGACGACTGCCTTGCGGAGCTGTTCGACCAGGGCGACAGGCGCTACCGCTACCCGTTCATCAACTGCACCAACTGCGGTCCTCGATTCACCATCATCGAGGATTTGCCCTATGACCGCGCCGCGACGTCGATGAGCGAGTTCGCGATGTGCGAGAGCTGCGCGCGTGAATACGCCGACCCGCTCGATCGCAGGTTTCACGCGCAGCCGGATGCCTGCTTCGAATGCGGCCCCGTCGTGACGTTCGCGGAGTGGGAGGAAGGCCGTCCGCGCGAGGTCGCCGCGCTCAAGGTTCGCCTTGGGTCCGATCGTGCTGCTTCAGACGAAATCTTCGCCCGCGCCGTCGAGTTGTTGAGCAAGGGCGGTATCGTCGCTGTGAAGGGCCTCGGTGGGTTCCATCTGGTTTGCGACGCGCGAAACGCCGAGGCAGTCGCTCGTTTGAGGGACCGCAAGCGCCGTGACGGGAAGGCCTTCGCGGTGATGATGCGCGATGCGGAGGCGGCTCGCACCGTTTGCGAGATCGACGAAGTCGAGGAGGGCCTTCTCGCCTCGCCGCAGCGGCCGATCGTCCTGCTTCGCAAGCGCCGGGGGGCTGCGCTTGCCGAAGGCCTCGCCGACGGCTTGACCGAGCTCGGCGTCATGCTGCCTTGCACGCCCGTGCAGCATCTTCTCATGGACGGCTTTTTCGCCGCCTGGGCCGGGGTTGGCGAACCGATGCTCGTGATGACCACGGGAAACGTTCACGATGAGCCCATCGTCGTCTCGGATGCGGAGGCTTACGAGCGCCTTGGCTCCGTCGCGGACGCGTTTATGGGGAACAACCGCGCCATCCTCACGCGCTTCGACGACTCGGTTGTGCGCGTGATCGATGCGGGTTCGGCGGGCCGCGCGGTTCAGTTCGTTCGCCGCGCGCGCGGGTACGCGCCCCTGCCTGTGAAGATCGACCCCGGCGCGCAGCTCGCGGCCTCGCCTGCGTCTGCGGACCCCGCCGCCTCGGCGGCGTCGCGGTCCTCGGGCTTCGCACCGTCTTCCTCCTCGCTCGCCCGCGTCGTCTTCGCCGCAGGGCCGGAGCAGAAGAACACCTTCGCGCTTTCGCGGGGCGACGAGGCGTTCATTTCCCAGCATGTGGGCGATATGGAAAACGCCGCAACCTACGATGCGTGGCTTGCCGCCAAACGTCGCTTCGAGAGGTTGTTCAAGGTTGAGCCGGATGTTGTCGCGTGCGATCTCCACCCCGAGTACCTCACGTCGAAATGGGCGCATGAACAGGAGCTTCCTCTCGTCGAGGTGCAGCACCACCACGCTCACATCGCGTCGGTCATCGGCGAGCACGGTCTGTCCGGCGCGGTATGCGGCTTCGCGTTCGATGGGACGGGTTACGGCGTCGACGGCTCCATCTGGGGTGGGGAGTGCCTCATCGCCAACGGCGCCGATTTCGAGCGTTTCGCCAACTTCGCCTACGTTCCCATGCCGGGTGGCGCCGCTGCGGTGAGAAATCCGCTGCGCATGGCCTACGGCGTGCTGTGGGAGTTTGATTTGCTCGATCATCCCGGGGCGGCAGGCGCCCTGTCGGCGCTCGGCGATCAGGCGGGCGTGTGCGAGACCATGATCGACCGCGGGTTGAACACGCCCGTGACCTCCTCGGTGGGAAGGCTTTTCGACGCGGCGAGCGCGCTGCTCGGCGTGTGCGTGCAGCCCGGTTACGAAGGCGAGGGCGCGGTGCTGCTCGAGTCGTGCATGTCGGGCTTCGAGAAGGGTTCGGGCGGTGCGGCGGCTCATGAGGTCGCTCCCTCCCAGGATGACGAAGAGACGCGCGCCCGCTATGCCGTCGCGGTGACGAAGAACACGGCGACCGAGACGAGCACCGCGCATGACACCTCGGTGCTGCTCCTCGACGCCGAGCCGACGTTTCGCGCATTGCTCGACGACGTGGTGCAAGGTGTTCCCGTCGCCGTGATAGCGCGCCGTTTCCACGATGCGATTGTCGGAGCCGTCTTGACGGTGGCGGAGCTGGCCCGCGCGCTCTACGGCATCGACGTCATCGCGTTGTCGGGCGGCGTGTTCATGAACCGCTACCTTGTCGAGCATGCGCTCGATCGCCTCGAGACGGCGGGGTTCAGCGTCGCGATCAACCGCGATCTGCCGCCGAACGACGGGTGCGTCTCCTACGGTCAGGCTGTGGTAGCATGGGCGCAAGAAAAGGCGCGGTAGGCTCGGATTCGCCCACCGCATTGACGTGAAAGAGAACAATATGTGCTTAGCGATTCCCGCGAAGATAACGAGCCTCGACGAGGACGGTCTTGCGACGGTCGACATTCTCGGCGTGACGCGCTCCATCTCGGTTGATCTGACTCCTCAAGCAAAGGAAGGCGATTTCGTCTTGGTTCACGCCGGTTTCGCCATCGAGGTCGTCGACCCCGAGTTCGCCGCCGAGACGCTCGAGATAGTGAAGCAGTTCCCGGACTTGGTCGCCGATGAGGTCGCGCAAGGTTAGCGGCGGCGAGGAGGAAGACATGGCAGACGCGGCCGATCTCCAGTCGGAGCTCAAGGCGTTCAAGGACCCGCGCCTCGCTCGTGGATTGGTCGAGTCCATCCGCGAGCTCGTTCCCGATGGGGGAGCAACGCTCATGGAGGTGTGCGGCACGCACACGGTGGCCATCGCCCGCAACGGGATCCGGACGCTCATGCCCGAAGGCGTGCGCCTCGCCTCCGGCCCCGGGTGCCCGGTGTGCGTGACGTCGAACCACGATATCGACAAGATCATCGCCCTCGCCCGCGTCGAGGGCGTCACCATCGCCACCTTCGGGGATATGACGCGCGTGCCGGGCTCCACTTCCAGCTTGCTCGCCGAGCAGGCTGCAGGTCGGTCGGTCGAGATCGTCTACTCGCCGCTTGACGCGCTCAAGCTGGCTCAGGAGAACCCTGATCGTCAGATCGTGTTCGTGGGGGTGGGATTCGAGACCACCACGCCCCTGGTCGCGATGGCCGTCAAGCGGGCGAAGGCCGCAGGCCTTGAGAACTTCAGCGTCTACGGTGCCCACAAGAACATGCCGGGCGCCCTCGAGGTGATCATCAACGATCCCGAGCTCAAGGTCGACGCGCTCATTCTTCCCGGGCATGTCAGCACCATCATCGGCGTTGAGCCCTATCGTTTCCTGGCGGAGAAGTACGGGGTGCCGGGTGTCATCACCGGATTCGAGCCCGTTGACGTGCTGCAGGGCATCGCCATGATCATGCGCCAGCTGCACGAGGGACGCGCCGACATCGAGATCGCCTATGCCCGCGGCGTGATGCCCGAGGGCAACCCGGTGGCGCTCGCCGCCATCGACGACGTGTCCGCCAGCACCGGCATGCCGGTCATTCCCATGGTGGCCATGTCCATCAGGGTCTGGGGCCGGGCCGCGGCCTTCTCCGGTCCGTACACCTCCGCTCGGGCGGTGAGGTAGCGGCGGTAGGCGGAGTCCACCGCGGGGTCCAGGATCTCCACCCGGTCGATGTGGGTGGAAAAGGTGGTATGGCGGCAGTGGTCAGACCAGTAGGTATCCACCACACGGACCTCCGTGATGGTGGGGTCCCGCTTCTCCTCATCCCGGAAATAGGCCTGGAGGAACTTCAGGTCGTCCAGGTCCATGGCCAGCCCCAGCTGGGAGAGCAGGCCGGCCAGTCCAGGCTCGTCCAGGGCGGTAAAGCCCTGGATCACGGCCACACGGTCGGGGGCCTCGTGAGTGCGGACCAGGGTGGCCGGCTTGTCCATGGAGGCCTCCCGGCTCTCTACCGGGTTGATGAGGTAGCGGCGGATCTTGTCCAGCTCCTCCTCAGTGAGCCGGCCGCCCAGCAGGTACACCTTGGCGTAGGCGATCAGGGGGCGGTCCACCCCGGCCATGAGCTGGATGCACTGGGCGGCGGAGTCGGCCCGCTGGTCGAACTGCCCTGGCAGGGCCTCCACCGCCAGGATGCGGTGGGGATACTCGGGGACGGGGAAAGTCTCGTCATACACCGCATCCACCTGGGGCTCGGAGAAGACGATGCCCTTGGCCTGCTCATAGATCGCGGGGTCGATCTGGTCGGCGTCGTAGCGGTTCAGAATGACCACAGACTCCAGGCCGCGGATGCCCAGCTGGTCCCGCAGAGCACCCAGCAGCCCCTGGGCCTCCACATCGAATCCGGTCTTTTTCTGTGAATAACAGCGCAGTACGCTCATGTCCATTCCTCCAGATATATATTATTTTTTATGTTTCGATCCGTCTGTGTGTCCCGCCCCCGGGGGAGCGGGGGCGCGCAAGGGAAACCTTTGTGGATAGTTCAGGATGGGAAAGGCGGTGGACCTCCCACGCTGGAGCGGGCGGTCAGGGGTCCAGGACCCAGTTCTCCAGCCCATGGAACACGTTGTCCCGCACTGGGTCCAGTCCGCTCAGCCGTCCCCATTGGGTCAGCACGGAGCCGTTTTTGAAGCAGATGGGGACGATGGGGGCGTTCTGAATCAGGTGGGAGCACAGTGAGGCGGCGGCAGAGGAGCGCAACTCCGCGCCCGCGGCCCGGAAGGCGGATAGCAGGCCGTCGGTGGACGGGTCGGACCAGCCGCCGTAATTCAGGCCGCCCCTCGTTCCCACCAGCTGAGTCAGATCGAAGTCGGCGGTGAGGCGCACCTCCGCCAGATACAGATCAAAGTCCCCCCGCTCCAGGGCGGCCAGATAGTCGGTCCAGGAAAGGCGCTCCAGAGAGATGGACACTCCGGCCCCTGAGAGCTGGTCCACAATGCGCTGGGCGGCGGCCACCTTGCTGCTGTTCTCGCTGTTCACCAGAAAGACCAGCCCGTCGCTGCCCAGCTGCTGCCCTTCCAGACCCTTCACCAGATCGTCGGGGGAGTAGTCCGCGGAGTCTGACAGCAGTTGGTGGTACAGCGGGCTGTCAGGGTGGATGGGCAGCGCTGTGGGGACGGCGTGGTGGGCAAAGGAGATCTCCGCAATGGACCGCCGGTCGATGCCCCGGGACAGGGCACGCCGCAGCTGGGCGGAGCGGAAAGGTCCCCGCTGGGTGTTGAAGCCCAGATAGATCAGATTGGTGGTGCTGTAATCCCATGCCTCATAACTGCCGGAGTAGCCCAGGCTGTTGGTGCCAGTGAGGTCGGCATCCAGCAGGGTGATGTCCCCGGCGTCAAAGGAGGAGATCAGGTCGTCCGCCTGCCCCACCGAGGCTAAATGGATGGTCTGGAATGGGAGGGACCTGCCCTGCCACCAGCCGGAGCGGGCAGTGAGGACGGTCTCCCCTGTTGCCTCCTCCGTCAGCACATAGGGGCCGGTCCCCAGGGGGCGGTCCCCGTCTCCCAGGGCAATGGGGATGTCCAGCAGAACCGGCAGCGCCCCGTTGGGGGTGGAAAGAGTGACGGTCACCGTCCCCTCTCCGGCGGCCACCGACCGCACGCCCCCCAGCCGCTGGGCGTAGTGGGAGTCCGGCGCCATAGCGTCCCGGAGGGCCTGGGCGGCAACCGTCCCCGTCAGGGGGGTGCCATCGGAAAAGGTGATCCCCTCCCGCAGGGTGAAGGTCCAGGTCAGCCCGTCCTCGCTGACGGTGTAACCGCTGCACAGCAGGGGCTGGGCCTGAAAAGAGGCGTCCACCGAGAAGAGCCCCTCATAGAGCAGGGAGCCCAGAGTCAGATTTGCCCGGTTGGCCGCCCGGGCGGGGTGGAGCGTGTACTCGGGGTAAAAGGCGAGGGTAAAGGGGATAGAGGCGGGGATGGCCTGCTCCTCCTTCGCCGCAGAGGAGAAGTCCGTGCCGGAGGCGGAAGGGGGCTCCGCCTGGCCGCAGCCGGCAAGGGACAGGGCCAGCGCCGCGCTGAGAAGCAGCAGGAAAATACGCCGACGACCCATGGGGAACCTCACA
>ERZ827469.515-NODE-515-length-43910-cov-4.137863_pt1 | contig 43910 bp, 37 predicted proteins | sample MGYA00519917_ERZ827469 | MGnify/ENA primary metagenome ERZ827469 (study PRJEB31778, sample SAMEA3449314) | human gut metagenome | biome: human gut; feature: human-associated habitat; material: faeces | place: United Kingdom | collected 2010/2012 ... | reverse complement strand
TGCTCTTGATTGCAACATAGACGATATTATGGAGTTGATTCCTTGAGTCCGTTTTATAGGACAACCTCTGTGAGATAAAATACGATTGACGGTTAATAAGTTTTGAAAGGGAATTATACATATGGCTTATCAAATATGGAACCGGCGATATACCGGCAGTAAATATAAATTAGCTGATTGGATATCTGATTTGATTTTAAAAAATTGTAAAGGCACTTCGTTTTGTGATATTTTTGCAGGGACAGCTGTAATGAGCAAGCAAATAATAGACCAAGTGGGTGAAATATATATAAACGATTTTTTGTTTTCAAATGAGGTAATATACAAAGCTTTTTTTGAGCAACAAGATTATGATTGCTTAAAATTAGAAAAACTTAAAAACTACTTTAGAAATTTAGACGATGCGTTATTAATGCCGAATTATGTTTCAGAAAATTATGGTGACAAATTTTTTTCTCATAGAGATGCTTTGATTATAGGATATATTCGTGAATACATCGAAGCTGCTGAAGATTTAAATGAGAAAGAACGCAATATATTGCTTGCATCATTGCTTTATTCGGCAGATAAAGCAGCTAATACGGTTGGACACTATGATGCGTATATAAAAGGCAAAAACATACCCAATATTTTTTCTTTTGATTTGATTTCTCCTTATCAATACAAAAATAAAACTATACACATTTCTCGCAAAGATGCTAATCAGTTGGCAAAGGAAATATATAGTGATATTGTATATATTGATCCACCATACAACTCACGCCAATACAGTAGATTTTATCATGTGCTTGAAAATATAACCACTTGGAGAAAACCCGAATTGTTTGGAGAAGCATTAAAACCTAAAGCAGAAAACATGAGTGATTATTGTAGAAGCACCGCAACTAAAACCTTTGAAAATCTTATTAGTTCGCTTAAGTGCAGGTATATCGTTGTTTCGTACAACAATACTTACAACTCAAAGAGTAGCTCATCAAAAAACAAAATCACACTCGAAGATATTCGACAGATTTTAGAGAACAAGGGATCTGTATCTGTATTTGAAAAATCACATCAATTTTTCAATGCAGGTAAGACTTCTCTTGCTGGTCATAAAGAATTGATTTTTATAACAAAGGTGGGTGAATAAAATGGCAAATACAATGACTTGCAGAAGGTCTCCATTTTTCTATGTAGGGGATAAATTCAAATTGGTTCCGCAACTTAAAGAAAATTTCCCTAAAAACATTGACCGTTTTATAGAACCTTTTTGCGGGGGAGGCAGTGTTTTTCTGAACACTAACGCTAATCAATATTTATTAAACGATATTGATTCATATATGATAAAGTTACATCAATTTTTAATCTCATCCAGTTCTCAACCGCAGGCATTTTGGGATGAACTGAAATTTGATATTGAAAAGTATAATCTTTCAGCAACTTTTATGGGGCGTGACATACCTAAAGAGTATAGAAAAGAGTTTGTAAAAACGTATTTTGCAAAGTATAACAAAGATGCGTATATGAAATTGCGTAGCGACTTTAATAATGATAAAGACGATATGATGTTATTGTATATGCTTCTCATCTATGGATTTAATAGAATGCTACGATTTAATGCGAAAGGTGATTTTAACTTGCCTGTCGGAAATGTTGATTTCAACAACAATGTTGTCGATGCTCTTAACTCGTATTTTGAATATGTTACTGACAAAGATATTGAATTATTTAATATGGATTTTCAGGACTTTGTAGAAAAAGTTCAGCCCACACCGAATGATTTAGTTTATCTCGATCCACCATATTTGATTACTTTTAGTGAATATAATAAATTGTGGAACGAAGATAGCGAAATGCGGTTAATAGATTATCTTGATGAACTTGATGCTCGTGGGATTAGATTTGCAGTTTCAAATGTTTTATGGCATAGAAAAAGATATAATGGCACATTTAACGAATGGGCACAGAAGTACAATATAGTAAAGATTAAGAGCAATTATATAAGTTTTAATGACAATACAGAAAAAGACACATATGAAGTTCTCGTAAAAAACTATTAACGGAGGCGTATTATGCCAAGAGAAAGAAATGCAGAATATAAACCCCTATCGTTTTCAACAACAATGAGAAATCCTTCAAGAATTGCAGATTTTCTTAAATGTATTATTCCATTCGAAGGACAAATTCTCACAAATGATATTATTCATATTGTTGCGGCAACATTAATTAAACGAAAATTGTATCAGCCAATTTATATAAATCGGACACCTCGATTAAAATCTATTCTCAACGAGGAACGAGATTTTACTGATGAAGAAGTTAATGAAATTATGCAACATAGTCCTCAAAACCACAAAGAAGCAGGCTTTGAAAAAGGTTGGCCTTCTCGTTTTGATACTTGGTATAAGTTGCCTATGGAATTTGGCTTTATATATTATGAAATGAATACTCCAATAATCATCTCTACAACAGGACACATGCTTGTTGATGCACATAGCGAGAATCCGATTAATGACGAAAAGATAAGAAATGTATTTTTGAACGCATTAATGAAATATCAAACCAACAATCCATTTAGAAAAAATGCTAATGATAATTCGCCGTTGGTATTGCTATTACAAGTAATTAAACTGTTGAAAGATGATCCCGAAGAAAATGATGCCGGCGTTTTCAGAAGCGAACTTTCGCTAATAATTTGTTGGCCAAATCGTAATGCTCAAGCTCTTTATGAAAAAATCAAAGAACTTAGACGGCAATATAGATTTACATATGGCGACGAAGTGATTTATGAAATTTGTCTTGACTTGCTTGGTGCAACATATGAACAAAGAAATAGATTCAAAATCAATCAAATAACGGGCGAGGCAGTAGATGAATTTATTCGTAAAATGCGTATTACAGGAGTAGTTTCATTGCGTGGCAATGGTAGGTTTATTGATTTTAACTCCTTTGAAACAGAAAAAATTAACTATATTCTTGATAATTACTCTATTTACGAGAACTATACTACAAAATCAGAGTTTTTCCAATACATCGGCACAATTGATACTAACATAGTTACACTTGCTCAACCTGTTGATGAGGCGATTATTACAGATGCAAGAATTACAACTTTGAATCGTTGGGCAAATGAATATAGTAAAGAAGATATTATCAACGAGTTAAATATTGTTTGTGGTAATGGAGAAAGCAGAAATGCAGTCCTACGCATTATAGACAAGCCTACTCGTTTAGAATTTTTAACAAGTGTAGCACTAAAACAACATTTTGTTGAACTTAATGTGCAACCTAATTATCATGTTGACGATGAAGGTTTACCTACATTTACAGCTTCGGGCGGAGTTGCAGATATAGAATGTTATGATACCAATTGCAATTCGTTAGTAGAAGTTACTTTAATGTGTGCTCGCAACCAAGCGACAAACGAAATGCCAGCTATTACTAGGCATTTACAAGAAGCTATCGAACAACAACCCGAAGTCATAATATTCTCTATGTTAGTAGCACCTTCAATTCATGCCGATACAAAATATATGGCCGCATTCTCGAAACATCAATATAATGTTGATATTTTGACACTGACGATTACAGAGTTTATCGAGCAAATTAATGAAAAGGAACGCATAATAGAAATGCTTCCTGCATAACGGAGGAAATATATGCCTAATTTGAATTTTGGAACATTGGTATTTAGCAACCAAAAGGACTATTATATTGCATTAGGTGCTTTTTGCAACAATAAAGCATTTAGCATTTCATATGAACCAAACAAATCAACAGGCTCATATGCAGATGCATATAGGATGCGGAAATTATCCACTGCACAAAATTTAATTAAGCCTATAGAAGATGCTATTCGTTCAGGAAATAGAATTAATTGCAACAGCTATGTAGTTAATCTTATTGAACATCACAATTTTGTTCAAAACGGAAAGGCAATATGTGGTACACTTGAAAATGTCTTAAAAACAGTTCCCGAAAGTTATCTTTCTGATTTTATTGAAGGATTCACCAAAAGCGCAGATATAAATAACAATTCAATTATTGTATATGAAGCCGAAAATATAAAATCAACGGCGACATCCTTAAAGAAAACAGTAGTGCCTAAAAGTAGAAAAACGGTATCGCCTATTAAAAGTACAGCAACAAAAGGAAAAACAAAGCACGACTATATTAAAGAACATATCAGGAATACCGATATTGGTGAACGTGGTGAAAAATTAGTTTTTGAGTTGGAAAAGAAAAAACTCATAGAAGCTGTTCGGGCAGGTAGGATTTCCTCAGCAGAAAATGCTGTGGAGTGGACATCTCTTGAAGATGATTCGGCAGGATACGATATTCTTTCGTGCGATGTTGATACTAAACAAAAAATATATATTGAAGTTAAAACCACAACGGGAAACAAGTTAACGCCGTTTTATATGTCTGAGGGCGAAATTGAGTTTTCCCGAAATAATCCCAATCAATATCGTTTGTATAGAATTTTCAATTTTAAAAACATCACAGCTGAGTATTTTGAACTTCAAGGAGATATTTCTTTATCAACAGAAGTACAAATTGATGCTGTAAACTATAAAGTAACGATAAAATAAGAAAGAGAAGATGATTATGGCAGGGAAAACACTTGATCCTCATTTGTGGAATTTAGAAAATCTGTTTAAATTTATTTACAATGTTCCGGTTTATCAACGTCCTTATTCTTGGGATAAGGAACAGATTGATGTGCTTTTAAGTGATATTATAGCAGCTTATAAATCGGAAAGTAAAAATGAAGGTTACTATACAGGCAATATCATCGTTTTTGATAAAAACGACAAGATTAACGGCTTAATTACAAAATATGATATTATTGACGGTCAACAAAGAATCACGAGCTTTGCATTGATTTTGTTGTCTTTATACACTATATCTTTAACTATTGGGGTAAGTGAAACGGATAAAACTCTCAACAATATTAAAGAGGCACTTTGGAAATATGTTAATCGTGCTTATCATAAAGAGCACAAAGCTGTTAGTCTCAACAGTATAGAGAAAAAAGTATTTTCCGATTTATACAATCATTGTTTTGACCAGCCAAAAAACGTTCTCGCATTCTGCGAAAACTATCATTGTAGCTCAAGTTTTGAAGTGCGAGTAATCGCAAATTTCAAACATATTTATGCAACAATACAAAAAGAAATTTCTGCCGATGACCAAGGGAAAATCCTTGATTTTGCAGATTATATTTTGCAATACATTCAGTTTATTGTAATTGAGGCGAATTGCAAAGCCAACAAAGTTTTTTCAATGTTTGAATCGATCAATAGCAAGGGCAAAAAACTTGAAGAGATTGACCTGATTAAAACATATATTTTTTCTAAATTGGATGAAAGCTCATACGGTACCTACCTTGATAAGTGGGGCGAATTGATTATTAAAACCGAAGATAATTTGTATGATTATCTTTATAACTATATCAAAGCATTTTTGTGTTTCTATAGGCAAAACATAAACATTGGAAACTTTAAAGCTATTTGCCAAAGCAGACTGCTTCAATATTTTAACGAGACCGAAGAAACAGAAGCTCTTAAAAAGCTTTTGGATGATATGCATGATAAGGTTGAGTTTTATAATATGTTGTCATCCGCTGAAAAGGCAAATTATTTAGTTAAAAATGGGAAATTCAGGTTTTACTACAAAGTGTTTACTGAAATATCTTATAAGCACCCAAAAGCACTTTTCTTACGCACATTAGTAGAGTATAAACAAGGAAATATCGACAAGTCGGATGTAGTTGAGATTGTTTCTGAAACAATTAGCTTTATGATGAAGTTTTTGACCATCAGCAGTCGTGACAGTAAAGATGCAATCACAATGTTTTCAAGCATAATGAATGATATTTATACTGCAAACACAGTATCAAAAGATTTAATTATTAATGCGATTGCCGCAGAGCTTGTAAAACAAGGCGTAACATCGGAAAAACTTAAATCCGATATCAAATCAATGGATGCATACGAGCAGAACAAAAGACTTACAATTTCACTACTGGCTTTATATGATTCTGCAACAAGAGACGATAATGGTAAAATCAAAATCTCTTACGACCAAGCATATACGCTATTAAATTCATTTAGCACGGCTTTTAGTCTTGACCATTTGCTCGTACAAACACCGGATATAAATTCGAGTGAATTTAAGTATTATAAAGACTCATCTGATGCATTAGTATTAAAAGACGGACACGATTTCCCGAATGAAATTGTAAACGGAATGGATTATGATACGTTTGCACGTAAAATCTTAAACCAAATAGGCAATTTAAGAATCTATTACAAAGATAAAAATTCCGGAAGGCAAAACAGTTCTATTGATTTGCCTGAATATAATAATTTCAATACATATCGTGATATAGTCAATAGAGGCACCGAACTGATTGATACCGTTATTGATGAGTGTTTGCCTACCCCTGATATTGATATTTCTCAAATCAAAACAAGCAACAAAAAACTTGAAGCCTCTTTACCTAAAATGGACAAGTTATTAGAATTTGGTCTTGTAAATAAAGGGGATAAAGTTTATCTTACACTCAAACCTGATGAATCGGTTGCAACTCTTATAGACGAAAAATATGTTGACTTTAACGGTGAAAGGTTAACCCTAAACGAGTGGGGATGTAAAATCACCGGTTGGCAATCTATAAGAATTTATGCTTATATGGCAATAGTAGGAGAAATCGAAACACTTCATCAAAAGCGCCTTGCGTTCATACAGGAACACAATGAACCTGTTTTATAATCTGTTGCTATAAATTAAGCAAAACGCTTGATTTTCGGGTAGCGAATGACTATAATATAAATGTTCCGTGACAACATTGTGACAACAAAAATTTGTATAGTCCATATTTATTGAACAATCTAAATAATCCTGATAATCTGTGCTAAACAACATATACAAAATTGTTTAAGCAAAGGTTTCGGGGAGCGAGTGGGAATAATTTCTGTTGTCATTTCGCAACTGCGGATAGCGTGTTTTTCACAAACTCCGCTATCCTCAAAAAAGAATGACGATGGGCAAAAAATACAGAAAAACGAGAAAAAACAGACTTTGGAGGGAATCCCCTTTGAGGTCTGTTTTTTTGAGATAAAATCGGTCAAAAATCTTGTAAAATCAATCCTTTTGAAGATTTTTGAGAAATTTCTTGTACGAAAATCGGGCGGAAAGGATTCGCCAAAAGGAGTCACAGAAGAGACGATGAGACACTAACGGAATTTGCAAAAAAGACGCTAATGAAGCTTGTTAAATGACATTCTGTTGTTTTGTAACCATCGAAAGAATATTTATCGCTAATACTGTTATCGTGAGGAGAATAACTGTAAAATAAAAAGATACAGAAAAAATCAGACTTTAGTGACATGAGCCTTTAAGGTCTTTTTTCTTAAAAAACAATACTGCAATACCTAGTTTTATCCAAAGTGATCTTATGTATAAAATACTACTTGTACCATTTAACACCGTAGAAGAGAAAGTTAATTTTCTAAGTTTTAAAATACTTTTTTACAAAATGTATACTCTAATTATTCTATAGTTGGAATAATAAAACAAGATTCTCAAAAGATAATCATATATGAATGATATGTAAAATATAAATCTTTTTTATAATTACTATTGATTTCATGGAGTGACAATGTTATATTGAATATATACTTTATTAGTATATATTTGAAATTTTAATTTCATTCAGTTTGAAATGAACCTTCAGGAGGAACTATTATGGGTTATGTTAATTGGAGTTACGAAGAGCTAAATCGCTTTTGTCAGGATGTTTTTGAATCTTTTGGTTTTACAAAAGAAGAAAGCGGTATTATAACAGATGTATTGCTCACCGCAGATTTATATGGATTTGAAAGCCATGGTATGCAAAGAATGGTGAGATATCATAAGGGAATTGAAAAAGGAACCATTCATCCAAAAGAACAGCCGGAAATTGTGTTTGAGACACCTGTATCAGCTGTAGTAGATGGACATAATGGTATGGGACAACTTATCAGTCTGTTTGCGATGAATAAAGCGATTGAAAAGGCTAAAAAGACAGGAATTGGTATCGTCAGTGTAAGGAATTCAAACCACTTTGGTATTGCCGGATATTATACAAAAATGGCATGCGACCAAGGACTTTTAGGTATGTCTTGTACCAATTCAGAAGCAATTATGGTTCCTACTTTCGGAAAACAAGCTATGCTGGGTTCCAATCCAATTGCAGTGTCTATGCCTGCAGAACCTTATCCGTTTTTCTTTGACTGTTCCACTACAGTGGTAACAAGAGGAAAACTGGAAATGTACAATAAATCTGGCACACCTCTTCCGGATGGTTGGGCTCTTGATAAGAATGGTCATGCTTCCAACGATGCACCTGATGTTCTTGCCAATATTGTTTCCAAAGGCGGAGGTGGCATTATGCCGTTGGGTGGCTGCGAAGAAGTTAGCGGCAGCCATAAAGGTTATGGTTACGGCATGATATGTGAATTGTTCAGTTCCATTCTATCATTGGGCGTTACTTCCGATCAATGCTGCACATTTTCTGATAAAACAGGAATTTGTCATGGTTTTATGGCAATCGACCCTGCAATATTCGGAGACCCTGAAAAAATTAAACAACACTTCTCAGACTATTTGGAAGCAGTGCGTGAAAGTCCAAAAGCGGATGGTAAAGATAGAATTTACACACACGGTGAAAAAGAAATTCTGGCCGAAAAAGACAGAAGAGAAAACGGTATCCCTGTAAATGATAATACTATGGTAGAACTTGCAAATCTATGTGAATATTTAAAACTTGATTTTGCGTCTTACTTTAAAGGATACGAATTACCAAAAGACAGCAAATTCTTCTCAGGCAACTATTAATTAATTGGAGGTCAATCACATGGATTATGCAAAAGAATCTTTAAGATTGCATAAAGAATGGAAGGGAAAAATTCAAGTTGTAACAAATGTGCCGGTAGAAACACAAGATGATCTTTCTTTGGCGTATACACCGGGAGTTGCTCAACCTTGTCTGGAAATTCAGAAGGATATCAATCAATCTTATGAATTAACCAGACGTTGGAATATGTGTCTGGTTGTAACAGACGGTTCTGCCGTACTGGGTCTTGGTGACATAGGTCCTGAAGCAGGTATGCCTGTAATGGAAGGCAAATGCGTATTGTTTAAGGCATTTGGCGATGTAGATGCTTTTCCTCTTTGTATTAAAAGTCAAGATGTTGATGAAATTGTTAATACCATTTATTTAATTTCGGGCTCTTTCGGCGGCGTAAACCTGGAAGATATTGCGGCACCAAGATGTTTTGAAATTGAGAAAAAATTGAAAGAAAAATGCGACATTCCTATTTTCCATGATGATCAGCACGGAACAGCGGTAATTACATTAGCAGGATTGAATAATGCTATGAAATTAGTAAAAAAACAAAAAGAAAATGTTCGTATTGTTATCAATGGTGCAGGTGCCGCTGCTATTTCAATCTCTAAATTGCTTTTAAAAGCCGGATATCCAAATATTACTTTATGTGACAGAAAAGGTGCGATTTATGAAGGCCGTACAGAAGGGATGAATGCGGCCAAAGAAGAAATGAGCAAAATTACAAACTTGGATAAAAAATCAGGAAGCCTTGCTGATATGCTGGTTGGCGCAGATGTTTTCATCGGTGTCTCAGCTCCAGGTTCCGTTACAACAGAAATGGTAAAAAGTATGACCGATGATCCAATTATTTTTGCTTGCGCAAATCCGGTACCGGAAATTTATCCGGATGATGCAAAAGCAGCAGGAGCAAGAATTATTTCTACAGGCAGAAGCGATTTTCCGAATCAAATTAATAATGTTTTGGCTTTCCCCGGAATTTTCCGCGGAGCATTTGATGTACGCGCAAAAGATATTAATGACGAAATGAAAATTGCTGCTGCGGAAGCATTGGCTAATCTCATTTCTGAAGAAGAACTGTCACCTGAATATTTTATTCCAAAAGCATTTGATAAACGTGTAGGTCCTGCAGTTGCAAAAGCTGTTGCAGATGCGGCAAGAAAAACAGGTGTAGCGAGAATATAAAAAAAGTATACAAGTGTGTTTTTTTATTAAGAATCACTGTATTCAAACTGAATTACGATATGAAAAGAATGCTTGAAAAATATAATAGTATATTGTATTTTATCAATCCTCTTTAAAACAAAATGAGAAGAACAATCTTACAAGGATTGTTCTTCTTTATTTTGCAAAATAAAATTGTATGAAATAAAACATTAACATAACTTCGGTTATCAATATAAAGTAAACAAATTTGAAAAAGAATATTTTGATTTCTTTTTCATAATATCTTGAAGAAAAACGATTGTTATGGTATAGTTTAAACACATTACAAATTACATTGTGTTGTATAAACACACCAACAGAGAGTGCAAAAACTCTCTGTTTTTCTTATTGGATAATTGGGGGGAATTTTATGAAATTAATGTTCAAGTACATTATGAAAAATAGGCTGCTCATGACATTCAATATTATAGGGTTGTTTTGTTTTGCTCTGGTAGAACTCGGAATACCCACAGTGGTATCTAAAATTATTGATGATGGTATCGCAAAACAAGACATTGCCTATGTTTGGTGGATGGGACTTATTATTCTAATTTTGGCTCTTATAGGCAGTGCGGGAACTGTACTCCTGATTTATGCATCCTCAAAAATTTCAACCAATGCGGCCAGAGACATCCGCAATGATATTTTCTCAAAATCACAAACATTTTCTCATGCCGAATATGATAAATTTGGAATTTCGTCCATGATTATTCGAACTACCAACGATGTGTTTCAATTGCAACAGTTTATCAATTTGGTATTGCGTACAGCATTGTTAACGCCATTGATGATTGTTGCCAGCATTTCTATGACGCTATATACCAGTACGTCATTGTCAACGGTGGTTGGAATTGCTATTCCGATTATGCTGGTTGCAATTGTAATTATGGCTGCTTTTGTAAAGCCTATTTCTGAAAGACAGCAAATGTATTTGGATCGTTTGAATCAAGTATCCAGAGAAAATTTAACGGGTGTCCGTGTAATTCGTGCTTTTAGAAAAGAAGAATATGAAATAAATCGTTTTCATGAATCTAACAAAAATTTTACGAAAGAAACCAAGAAAATTTTTAAATTAATGTCGTTATCTCAGCCCAGTTTTGTGTTTTTACTGAATTTTGCTGTACTGGGTGTATTTATTGTATCCAGCAATTTAATCAATACAGGTTCTTTAGAAGTGGGACAAATGGTCGCTTTTATGGACTATCAATTCCATACCATGTTTTCGTTTATGTTATTTGCATTGGTGTTTTCTTTATATCCAAGGGCACGTGTATCTGCCGCAAGAATTTCCGAATTATTGAAGGAAGAACCCTCTATTCATAACGAAGCAATTGATACAGAAATACATAGCGATAAGATTGGTACATTGGAGTTTGAGCATGTATCATTTACATATCAGCATACGAAAAAGCCGGTTTTACATGATATTACATTTTCAGCAAAACGGGGAGAGACCGTTGCAATCATCGGTAGCACCGGTTGCGGTAAAAGCACATTAATTCAATTAATTCCAAGATTTTATGATGTAACAGAAGGCAGCATTAAAATTGACGGTGTGGATGTTCGCAATTATGATTTGGAAACCTTGAGAAATAAAATAGGATTTATCCCGCAAAAAACAATTCTATTCTCCGGAACCATTGCGGACAATATGCGTTTTGGAAAACATGATGCTAACGAGAAAGAATTGATAGAAGCTGCAAAAGTGGCACAAGCGTATGATTTCATTATGGATAAGCCTGACCAGTTTGATGAAATGGTTTACGAAGGCGGAACCAATATGTCCGGTGGTCAAAAACAGCGTATGTCTATTGCTCGTGCAGTTATTCGAAATCCTGAAATTTATATTTTTGATGACAGCTTCTCTGCTTTGGATTTTAAAACAGATGCTTCTTTACGCGCACAACTAAAAGAAATTACAACCGATTCCATTGTGGTAATCGTAGCACAAAGAATCAGTTCTATTATGGATGCCAACAAAATTATTGTGCTGGATAATGGTGAAATTGTAGGATACGGCAATCATGCAGATTTGATTCAAACATGTCCTGTATATTTGGAAATTGCTGAATCTCAACTTACAAAGGAGGAATTGGCAAAATGGACCAAATAAAATCAAAAAAGCATGTATTTTCTAAATTATTTCCTTTTTTTAAACCATATTTAATTCCTCTGATTGGTGGTTTTGTGCTTATTTTCTTCGCGGCTGTATTTACAGCGGCGGCACCTATCACCGAAGGTTTAATTACCACCCAATTGACCAGCGATGCAAAAGATATAATTGCCCATGTTCCGGGAGCAGGCGTCAATTTTGAGTACATTACTTATGTTCTTTTTGTGTTGGCTGGTTTCTATATTGCCGCCGCCGCATGTTCTTATGCTTACAATTTCTGTTTGACCAATGCCATTCAAAACGCTATGTTTGATTTGCGCAATGCCATTGAAAAGAAACTGCAGAAACTTCCGGTATCCTATTTTGATAAACACGCTTACGGCGATATTTTAAGCCGTATTACCAATGATGTAGATACATTATCAAACGCTTTGCAGCAAAGTTTACCTCAAATTGTAAATGCCATTTTTGTCATTATATTTGCCTATACCATGATGTTTACAATTAACGTTTGGATGGCTTTGATTGCACTGATACTGATTCCGGGTACATTTTTCCTGTCTAGATTTATTATCAAAAAATCTCAAAGATTATTCCAAGCACAGCAAGATGCGTTGGGAAATTTAAACGGTACAGTACAAGAAAAATACACAGGTTTTTCTGAAATTAAATTATACGGGAAACAACAAGAAGCCATCCAAGAATTTCGTACTGCAAATCAAAAAGTATGTGACCATGGTTTTAAAGCACAGTTTATATCAGGTTTAATGTCTCCATTGATTGCATTTATGACATATTTAATTATTGGTTCCATCGCTGTTTTTGGGGCAATCAACGCAATCAATGGTGTAATGACAGTAGGTAATCTGCAAGCGTTTATACGTTACATCTGGCAAATCTTCCAACCTCTTTCTCAAGTAACACAGCTTTCAGCTACGATACAATCTTCTGTTGCAGCGGCCACCCGTGTTGCTCAAATTTTAAATGAGGAAGATATGGTGGAACATCAAACTTCTGAAAGTTTGAAAAACGCAAAGGGTAATGTTACATTTGAGCAAGTATCTTTTGGCTATACCCCTGATAAAGTATTTATCCATGACTTAACATTTGATGCCAAAAGTGGTCAGACCGTTGCGATTGTAGGACCAACAGGAGCAGGTAAAACTACCATTATTAATTTGCTGCTTAGGTTTTATGATGTTGTGGGCGGCTGTATCAAAATTGACGGTGTAGATATTCGAGATGTTCCGCGAAGTGAGCTGCGTTCTAATTTTGGTATGGTACTGCAGGATACTTGGCTATTTCACGGAACCATCTATGATAACATTAAATATGGCAAAGATGACGCAACCGAACAAGAAATTATAGAAGCAGCCAAAATTGCAAATGTACATGATTTTATTATGTCTTTGCCGGATGGATATCAAACGTTTATTAATGAAGAAGGAACAAATGTCTCTCAAGGTGAAAAACAGTTAATTACAATTGCCAGAGCAGTTTTGGCAGATCCATCAATTTTAATATTAGATGAGGCTACCAGTTCCATTGATACTCGTTTAGAGAAAAAACTGCAAAAAGCTATGCAAAATATTATGGTTGGACGTACCAGCTTTGTAATTGCACACCGCTTATCAACCATACGAAATGCAGACTTAATTTTGGTTATGAAAGATGGTCGTATTGCAGAAAAAGGTACGCATGATGAGTTATTAAGTCAAAAGGGAATTTATGAAACGTTATATAACAGTCAATTTGCAGAAGAAACGACTGTAAACTAAAAATAGCCAAGCGTTCGATATGGAACGTTTGGCTATTTTTTGTTATTTGATTAAGTAAAATTCATTTTTATGATAAGAAATCATACCCTCTTTTTGCATTTTACTCAATTCATTTGATAATGCACTGCGGTCTACCGATAAATAATCGGCCAATTGCTGACGATTAAAAGGAATGAGAATTCTCTGCGAGTTTTGTTTCATAGATTGTGCGGATAAATATGAAAGAATTTTCTCTCTGGTTGTTTTTTTCATAATATGTTCCATTTTTTGTGTCAGCATAATATTTTTTCTGGAAGTGATAGCAAGTAAATTTCGAATTAACTGATTATGTGAAGGGCAGGTTAGATGACAAATACCTGTAATTTCCACAATATTTAAAAATAATACATTGCAGGGTTCATCCGCTATAAGAGAAATTTCCAGTTTTTGTTCGGGAATACAAGCATATGCTTCACCAAACAGTTCACCTTGATGAATTTCGTTGATGATAAATCGGTTTCCCCAATAGTCATCCTTCACAATCATCGCTTTTCCTTGCAGCATCATGCCCATAGAATTTGTCACATTACCGTAACAAAGTATCATTTCACCCTTTTGAAACTTTACTTCTTTTGCTTTTAGACACTTTAGTAATTTATCAAATTCACAATCTTCAATTCCTTGAAAAAGAATGCTTTTTTTCAGTAAATTCATATATTTCATATCTTAAACCTCTTATAGTGTTGTAAAAACAACATACTTTCCAATTATAGTTTAGTATAATGCAAACAGTAAAGTCAAGACATGTATTTTATTTGATAAACAGGACCTTAAGGAGGAAAAAGTATGAATCCATATTTTTCTTTATCTGAAAAAGTATATGATATTACAGAACGTTATCCTGAATTAATTGATTTTTTGGCCGCCAACGGATTTGGAAAAATCAGCAATCCGTTGATGCGTAAAACCATTGGAAAGCAAATCTCTTTGGAAATGGCTTTCAAAAGCCGTCACGTGGATTCTGACGCAATGGAAAAACAATTGGTAGAAGTAATTGAAAACAATGCAAACGGAGTGTCCAAAGAAGTTTCTGATACGCCTTCCCACATCTCAAAAGAGAAGTGTGCAATTCAAATAGAAGGGATATTACCTTGTCCTATCCGTTTGCCGCTTATGGATGTATTTGAAACATGGCGTGATACGCATCATATGGATGTGAATTTTGATTTACAATCTGCGAGTATGGGACTGGATTGGTTGCAAGAACGCATTGAGGCATGCAAAGACGAAACAGAACTAGCCGATGTTTATCTTTCCGCAGGTTACAGTTTGTTTTTTGATTACAATGTATTGGGAAAATATCGAGATACTGGTATTTTTACCGATTCTGACCGTACAATACCCTTAAAAGAAATGTTTGATAACGAAAATATTTCTTTAAACGACCCGAACCATCAGTATACGGTTGTTGGTATTGTTCCTGCGGTTTTTATGGTAAATACCGAAGCCTTGGGAGAACGTCCAATGCCGGAAAGCTGGAGTGATTTAATGAAATCTGAGTATGAAAATACCATTGCTTTTCCTGTACAAGATTTGGACATGTTTCACGCTTTATTACTGGGGATTTACAGCAAATACGGCACGGATGGTCTTTACAGATTGGGGCAAAATTTGATGCAAAGTATGCATCCCGCTCAAATGGTTAAAATGGGGAAATCCAAAAAACAAAAGGAAATTCCAGCTATCACCGTTATTCCATATTTCTTTGCTTGTATGATGCAGGAAACCAAAGGAATGCAGTTGGTTTGGCCGAAAGACGGTGCCATTTTAAACCCCATTTTCTTATTGGCAAAATCGTCATCCAAAGAAAAAGTACAACCGCTGATTGAGTTTATTCTCTCCGAAGAATTTGGCAAAACGCTATCTTCTGACGGAAAATTCCCGTCAACCAACCCATTAGTGAATGACTGCCCTGAAAAAGAACGGACATTTATATGGCCGGGATGGGACATACTGTATCATGAGGATATTCCCACTTTATTAAAACAGGCAGAAAATGCATTCTTTCATTACGAAGGAGGAAATTCATGAATTTTATTGTTTTTTCAGGTCCACCGTCGTCCGGTAAGACTTCTGTCATTTTAAAAACTATTTCTGCATTAAAACAGCAGGGGATTTCTGTGGGAGTTGTAAAATTTGATTGTCTTCATACCGATGATGACAAACTATATGAAAAAGAAGGCGTGCTTGTTCGAAAAGGATTATCAGGTGCCTTATGTCCGGACCATTTTTTTGCTTCCAATATCGAAGAAGTCGTACAGTGGGGAAATCAAAATCAGTTGGACTTATTAATTACGGAATCGGCTGGACTTTGCAATCGCTGCTCTCCATATTTGGCAGAAATCAAAGGTGTTTGTATCATTGATAATCTTTCAGGCATCAACACACCTAAAAAAATTGGTCCAATGCTGAAATCAGCTGATTTTGTAGTGATTACCAAAGGGGATATTGTATCACAAGCGGAAAGAGAAGTATTTGCCGCACGTGTTACTGCAGTGAATCCAAAAGCAGTAGTCATGCATGTAAACGGATTAAACGGTCAAGGCGCTTTTGAATTAAGTACCTTGTTGTATGATAAAAATCAAAATATTCAAACTTTGGAAGGTATGAAACTTCGTTTCCCAATGCCTGCCGCACTTTGTTCTTATTGTTTGGGAGAAACACGCATCGGAAAACAATATCAACTTGGAAATGTGCGTAAAATGAATTGGGAGGAAGAGAAATGATGAAGTATACTACCATATCTGAACTCTTAGCGCAATATCCGTTTTTACATGATTTTTTTCAGCAAAATCGTTTGGATGTTTCCAAAGCGATGAATCAAACAATCGGTGAATATATAGAGCATATCAGTGAGGAAGAAGCAGAAGAGAAAGCCATTCACAAAGAAAATCTATTTGAAGAAATGAAGGAGTACATTGCACAAATTCAATCTTTTCTTGGAATAGAGGAGGAAGAAAGAGTACACTCGCTGACTATTTTACCGGGACAAACCAAATACGGAGAACCGGAACAATTTGGAGAATTAACCATTGCTGCTTCTCAAATTGTTTCCATTGTAGGGCCTACCGGTTCCGGCAAAAGTCGTCTGCTGGCAGATATTGAATGGGCAGCCCAAGGTGATACACCTACAAAAAGACGCATCTTAATTAATGGTGCAAAGCCTGATACCAAGTGGCGTTTTTCCTCCAATAATCGTTTGGTTGCACAATTATCGCAAAATATGAATTTTATCATGGATTTAAGCGTCAAAGAATTTTTGGAAATGCATGCACAAAGTCGTATGATTGAAAATTCTGTTGAAGTAATTGAACGTATTATGCAATCAGCTAATGATTTGGCAGGAGAGCGTTTTTCTCCCGATACGCCCGTAACCGGTTTAAGCGGAGGTCAATCCAGAGCATTGATGATTGCAGATACTGCTATTTTAAGTGCTTCGCCTATTGTTTTGATTGATGAAATAGAAAATGCGGGTATCGATAGAGAAAAAGCGTTAAGGTTATTGGTATCGGAAGATAAAATTGTATTAATGGCAACACACGACCCTTTGCTTGCTTTAATGGCAGACCATCGTATTGTCATTAAAAATGGAGGTATCCACGAAGTTTTGGAAACAACTGAAGAAGAAAAGGAGTTATTAAAACGCCTTACAAAAATGGATGCTGCCATACAAGAAATTCGCCAAAGTCTCAGAAGAGGAAATACACTGACGTCCGCCCAATTGTTATAAATCGCATCATTAAAAAAGACAAATGCCTTTTGGAGCATTTGTCTTTTTTAGTTACACTTTTAAATCGTAAACTCCGGTTACTGTATATCCTCTGTCGTTTAAATAATCTTGAATTTGTTGTCCTGTCACACCTGTCGTGTCGTAATCTATGCCGACTCTATGCTCTTTTTGGTTCACTGAAACGGATAAAACACCGTACAACGTGTCCAATCCTTTTTTCATTTGTTTTAAATCATGCTTGTCCTGCACATTTTTTACTTCAAAGTACACGCTTTGCAACATGCTTATCACCTCATTAAAAGTATGAGCTTATTTCTGTTTCTGTATACGTACATCAATAAGATTATTTTTCAAAATTTGCACATACTATATTCAGGTGAAGATAGTGAATTATTGTATGTACTGTAAATATGCAAACGGTGTTATTGCATATAGAAGAATTGGAAAACGAAAATATGAAAAAGAACCTGTACTTTGGTGTGAAAAACACAAAAAATCTGTTTTATGTACGGAACAGCATCCATGTTTTATTCCGGAATATATTCCATCCCAAAAATGAATCTATGCTCACGGTATCCTATTACCAACATATAATGGGTGTATGGAGGGATTGGAACATGGATTTAAAGCACAACCAGATTACCATGCGGGAATTGCTCAGAAATAAACAAGCGTATTCGCTTCTTTATCAGGAATTTCCTATGTTTATGACACCTGCAATTCTCCAAAATATCAGACCGCTTACATTGCAGCAAATTATTCAAATGGTTCGTCCGTATATTTCCAGACCGAAATTAAACATGTTATTAGAGCAGTTGGAAAATATCTAAATGATTCATAACGAACCCCTGTCGCTTCATAAACTGGAATGATAGGGAGGGGTTCACAGTATGAATGAATTTCATCAAACTTTTATCAAGAAACCGGTATCAAAGGAAAATACTCCTACTGAAACAAAAAAGAAAATAGAATTTCAATCTTCTGAACCATATCCGCCAATCAATTGCAGCATAAAAAACAGTATGTACGCCAGAATTATGTTGGATAATATGGCAGGGAATCGTTCTGAAATGTCAGCTATCAGTTTGTATACGTATAATCAATTGATTACTGACGAGCATAAAGAGATTGCTGAAATATTTCATAAAATCAGTATTGTAGAGATGCATCATCTTTATATTTTTGGTACTTTGGCCAGACAATTGGGGGCCGATCCCAGATTATGGACATCGCGTCATAACAGAGCAGTATATTGGTCACCCGGATTTAATCAGTATCCCAAAGCACTTCCGCAACTAATAGAACATAGTTTACAGGAAGAACGGTTTGCAGTAGAAAAGTATACAAAGCAAATTAATGTAATAAAAGATGAAGTAATTATTCATAATTTAAAACGTATTATTCTTGATGAAGAACTGCATGTAAACATATTAGAAAATTGTTTGAACACATATCAGTGATTTAAAAACAGTAGGAGATTCCTGCTGTTTTTATTTTGGAAAAAATTTCAATTTACAAAGGTTGGTTTGTATAAATATATAGAATCATCCCATAATATTGTTGGAGGTGATTTGGATGAGTCCAAAAGAATTAAATTATATTGAAGATGCATTGGGTCATGAACAATTTTTAAAAACACAATGTCAAGAAGCTGCTCAAAACTTACAAGATCCTCAGCTAAAACAATATGCGCAGCAATTGGCTGATAAACACCAGCAACTTTTTAATCAATTTATGCAATTGGTTTAAACTCAGGAGGTAAGAGTAATGGATGATAAATGCTTAATGGAAAATATGCTTTTGACGACCAAAGGTGTATGTGATTTGTATATGCATGGAACCATTGAATCTGCTACAGCAAATGTGCACTGTGCATTTGATAAAGCTTTGAAAGATTCTTTGACTATGCAGGATGATATTTATAAAAAAATGGCTGCAAAAGGTTGGTATCCTTCTGAACAGGCAGAGCCACAAAAAATTCAAAAAGTGAAACAAAAATACTCTGCAAATGCTACAAACTAATATCTCTCCCTATTAATAAACAAATACCCTGATTCGTAAAAATAAAGTTTTACAAATCAGGGTATTATTTTTACATCGTACATGCAACGAACATGCGTACCCTCGAATAAGATGTATAAATTACAATGGAGAAGGTGTTTGTATTGATAGGCGGTTTTTTATTTGATTTCATATCTGACTTGATATTTTTTATTCTTCATGTAACCGGTTCGGGTTCATTTCCCAAACCGTTAAGTGCAAAAGAAGAAAAAGAATATTTGGAAAAATTGAACCAAGGAGATCAAAATGCTCGAAACACACTAATTGAACATAATCTGCGTTTGGTTGCACATATTATCAAGAAATATTATGCAAATTCCAGCGATCAAGACGATTTGATTTCTATAGGTACGATAGGACTGATAAAAGCTGTAGATTCATTTGATACGGGCAAAGGAATTAGACTATCCAGCTATGCGGCACGGTGTATAGAGAATGAAATACTGATGTTTTTCCGTACTACTAAGAAAACAGCGCAGGATGTTTCTATGAATGAACCAATTGACACTGACAGGGATGGCAATGCATTGACGTTAATGGACACCATGGCTTCAGAAGACAATATGGTAGAAAATATAGATAATAAGATAAAAATTGAAAAACTAAAATCATATATGGAAGAAGAATTATCTCCAAGAGAACAATCCATTATTTGTTTAAGATATGGTTTGGTACCCGGTAGCAAACCGTTAGCACAACGGGAAGTTGCTTCTGCTTTGGGAATTTCGCGTTCCTATGTCAGCAGAATAGAGAAAAAGGCCCTTTCAACCTTAAATAAACGTTTTTCAAAATGATTACATAGCAAAGAGATTCTTACAAGGAATCTCTTTTTATTTTTCTAACTCAACAAGGGTTTCCAATGTATTTGCAATGTTACACAAATGCATTGAGAGAACTTGCAAAGAAGTACAATAAATATACTGGGGAAGAAATCAAACTTACTCCACATATTTTAACATACTTATTGTACGAACATGGCGAACATGGGAACGCAACCAAACGCATTAGTACGCTATGGGGCATAAAAATATCATAATGACACCTGGACATTATGCACATGGAAGTTTTCAAACAGTACAAGCAGAAATATAACGATTATTCATAGTATAAATATACTACTGAATTTAAGCAGTGAAAAAGTAGAAGTTTAAGCCAAATCATAAAAAATTAGTTTTTGTTTACTGTTAAGGAAAAAGAGAAAAGAGACAAAAAATTGTCTCTTTTCTGTATGGTTTATTCTGATTTATGATTCTGTTCTGTACTTTCACTCTCATGCGGTTCTGCAGTAACAGAAGCTTCTTGTTTGGTTTCCGTCTGCACATTTTGATTTTGTTGTACAGGAGGCTGTTGCTGTACCGGAGGTTGATGAGAAGCCACCGGTTGCTGCTGCGGAGCATATGGAGTTACCGGACGTTGAGGTACATAACCACCTTGGAATATAAATTGATTGCCGCGTGCTAAAGTACGAGTATTTAGCATCATAATGCCGCCGATAATGCCAATCACACCACCAAAGATGATATTGAGTACAATGCTTGTAATATATAAGCCGGAAGAATCGATTTTACGCAAGACTGCTGCTGGATTTCTAAAGATTTCCTTTGCATAACCAAAATGAATGACAGCATATATAATATTAATGATAGCAGCAACTAATAAAAAAGAACCATATACGATACCTCCCACCCCAGGATCGGTGTCATAGTAATATCTATATAAACGACCGCTGATAGATGAACTGGCTGCTGCGCCAACACAAACAGTAATAATACCAATAATGGCACATAAAATTCCCCAAATTAACCAAAAAACTGCAGCACTTTTAATCTTTGAAGCAACTTGCTGTACCATAATAAATTGCGCTTGGTTTGGCTGTTGAGGATGAAATCCTCCTGGTTGTTGTGGTGGAACAGTACCGTAATTTTGATGATATGTATTTGTGTTTGAATTTGAAGCCGGCGGCTGCTCTTGAGGTATTTTCGCACCACAATTTTGACAGAAAGCCGCATTTCGTTCTGTAGCAGCACCGCATCTGGGGCAATATTTACTCATAACTATACCTTCTTTCTTATATATATATATTTATTATACTATATTCATCTAATATCGTCAATATCACAAGTTTATTGACAAAAAACAGATAAATTTCTCAATATTCATACAAAAATCTATTTTTTTATTCATAATTTCGTAATGAATAATGATTCATGCGCAATTCTCTCACAAGTTCATTGTGTCCAAATAAAAAATTTAGTATAATAACATCATCATAATATTGGTGGAGAATACAGATGATAGAGAAAGCTTATGAAATTTTAAAAACTTACTTTGGATACAGTGAATTTCGATACGGCCAAAAAGAGCTGATTACAAATTTAATAAATGGAACAGACTGTGTCGGAATTATGCCTACTGGAGCAGGAAAATCCATCTGTTATCAAATTCCGGCAATTTTGATGGACGGAATCACGTTGGTAATTTCTCCTCTGATTTCTTTGATGAAAGACCAAGTTCATGCCTTATTGGAAGCGGGCATTCCCGCAGCATACATTAACAGTTCGTTGACCCCGGCACAGCAATATAAAGTAATTCAAAATGCAAAGCAGTATAAATACAAATTAATTTATGTTGCCCCGGAACGTTTGGAATTGGATTTTTTTCAGGAATTTGCTGCTTCCACCAATATTTCATTTGTCAGTATAGACGAGGCACATTGCGTATCACAGTGGGGACAAGATTTCCGTCCCAGCTATTTAAAAATAGCGCAATTCATTCAATCTATGCCCAAACGTCCTATTATCGGCGCCTTTACAGCCACTGCTACCAGAGAAGTAAAAGATGACATAATATCTTTTTTAGCGTTGCAGCATCCATTTGTCATGACGACAGGATTTGACAGAAAAAATTTATATTTTGAAGTACAAAAACCTGTTGATAAATTTACGGCATTGGAACGATTTTTAGAACGCAATCCAAACAAAACAGGCATTATTTATTGTACAACCAGAAAAGGTGTAGAGGATGTTTGTGACAGACTGATATTACAAGGCTATCGGGCAACCAGATATCACGCCGGTTTAAGTGACAAAGAGCGAAAAATAAATCAAGAGGAATTTCAATTTGATAAGGCACAAATTATGGTTGCAACCAATGCATTTGGTATGGGAATTGATAAATCCAATATTTCTTATGTCATTCATTTTAATATGCCTAAAAATATAGAGAGTTATTATCAAGAAGCAGGGCGGGCCGGAAGAGACGGTGAACCGGCACAATGCATTTTGTTATACAGTAAACAAGATGTAAGTACAAATTTATTTTTGATTGAAAAGGACAAAGAAAACGAAGAATTGGATCCGATTACACGTCATGAAGTATTGGAAAAGGATAGAGATAGACTCAAACAAATGACTTATTACTGCACCACAACGGACTGTTTGCGCGCACATATGCTTCGATACTTTGGAGAACAAAGCCCAAATTTTTGCGGAAATTGTTCTAACTGCAATGCAAATTCAAAAGAAATTGATATTACTGTTGAGGCACAAAAAATTATGTCATGTATTATCAGAGCTGGGGAACGATTTGGTATGTTGACTATCATTGATATTTTACGTGGAAGTAAAAATGAAAAAATAAGAAATAGCCATTTAGATACACTGACTACCTATGGAATTATGGAATCTGTTCCCAAAGAATATATCAGACAAGTTATAGAATTTTTACTGGTACAATCTTATATTCAAGCAACTACCGATGGGTATCAGGTATTAAAAATTCAACCAAAAGCTTATGCTGTTTTACGAGGTCAGCAGTCACTTCATATGCGTGTGTTGCAACAACCTGACAATATGGAATCTTCTGTTCCTACTTCTTACGTGGAAATTGATGAGGAATTATTCCAACAATTAAAAGCACTAAGAGCAAAAATTGCAAAAGTACAAAGTGTTCCTGCGTTTGTTATTTTTACAGATGCTGCCTTGCGAGATATGTGCATCAAATTACCCCAAAATTTAAAGTCCTTTCTTGAAGTAAATGGGGTAGGGCAGACAAAGGCCAATCGCTATGGAGAGCGATTTATCAAGTTAATACAGGCTTACTGCCAAAAATCAGCAAACATAGAGTAATAAAAAGCCATTACAGTAAAAACTGTAATGGCTTTTTTGAGAGGAAGTCATTTATACCAAATTATTCTTCACCTTCATCAAATTGGCTATTATAAAGATTTGCATAAAAACCACCTTTGGCAAGCAGCTCTTCATGATTACCTTGTTCTATAATATCGCCGTCCTTCATAACCAAAATGGTATCTGCATTTTTAATGGTAGATAAGCGGTGGGCAATAACGAAACTGGTTCTTCCTTCCATTAAATGATCCATTGCTTTTTGAATTAAAATTTCAGTTCTGGTATCAACACTGCTTGTTGCTTCATCCAAAATTAAAATTTCAGGATCTGCTAAAATTGCACGAGCAATGGTTAATAACTGTTTTTGTCCCTGAGATACGTTATTTGTTTCTTCATTCAGCATGGTTTTGTAGCCATCAGGGAACGTTCTGACAAAGTGATCTACCTGTGCAGCTTTCGCTGCTTCGATTACTTCTTCCGTTGTGGCAGTCTGTTTACCGTAACGAATATTATCTTCAATAGAAGCATTGTACAGCCAAGTGTCCTGCACAACCATTCCAAACATAGAACGCAAGTCTTTTCTTGCATATTCTCGTAAATCATGACCGTCTACTAAAATTGCGCCTGAATTTACATCATAGAAACGCATCAGCAGTTTTACTATGGTCGTTTTACCTGCACCTGTAGGTCCTACAATAGCTACTTTCTGTCCGGGCTCTACTACGGTCGAGAAGTCATTGATAATGGTACGTTCCGGTGTATATCCAAAGTGTACATGGTCAAATACAACTTTACCTTTTGGTTTGATGCAAGTAGCAGTTTCAACACCGTTTGGATCATGCTGTACTGTAATCGGATTCTTTGTTTCAGGAACTTCTTCTTCCTGTTCTAAGAAATTAAACACACGTTCAGCAGCTGCTGCGGTTTGCTGTAAAATATTTGAGATATTGGCAATTTGAGAAATTGGCTGTGTAAATTGACGTACATATTGCATGAAAGCCTGAATGTTACCGACAGGCAAACCGGTTGTAACAGATAAATAACCACCCAAAATACAAATTGCTACATAACCCAAGTTTCCGACAAACAAGATAATAGGCATTAAAAGGCCTGACATAAATTGTGATTTCCAAGCAGATTTATAAAGTGTATTGTTGTATTTATCAAAGGTTTTTGCAGACTCTTTTTCTTTGTTAAATGCTTTGATAACAACATGGCTGGAATACATTTCTTCCACATGACCATTGACGTGACCCAAATAAGCTTGTTGTGCCATAAAGTGTTTCTGAGATTTTTTCATAATTAAAGAAATAATACCCATTGAAATAGGCACAATGGCCAAAGCAACCAAAGTCATTTCCCAGCTGATGGTCAGCATCATAATCAGAATACCGATAATAGTAGTTACTGAAGTGATAATTTGTGTTGCGCTCTGGTTCATACTTTGGGAAATCGTATCAATATCATTGGTAATGTAAGATAAGATTTCACCATTTGAAGTACCGTCATAATATTTAAATGGAAGACGATGCATCTTATTGGAAATATCTTTTCTTAAATTATATGTTACCTTCATTGTAACTTTGGACATCAAATGTCCTTGTAAATAACCAAATAACAAACTTACCAAATACAAACAAATTAGAATAATTGCAATTGTACCGATATATCCAAAGTCAATACCGGTTCCTGTACCGGAGACACTGCTCATGATGCCTTCGTACAATTTTGTAGTAGCCATACCTAATATTTTAGGTCCGACAATGGTAAATATTGTAGAGCACACAGCAAAAATAACCACTAGAATTAATAGCACTTTAAATTTGCCCATGTAACGCAGTAATTTACCAAAAGAATTTTTAAAGTTTTTTGCTTTTTCTCCAGGAACAGCGGCGTTCCCACCAAACATTGCGCCACCCGGTTTTGGAGAAGTTTTTGTATTTTGTTCTTGATTACTCATTGTCTAACTCCTCCTTTGAAAGTTGTGACGAAGCAATTTCATAGTAGGTTTGGCAATTTTTGAGTAGCTCTTGGTGCGTACCTTTACCAACAATTTTGCCTTCATCCAAAACGATAATTTGTTCTGCATTCATAATTGTGCTAATACGCTGTGCAACAATCAATACGGTTGCATTTGAAGTATGTTCTTTCAAAGCTTTGCGCAAAGCAGAATCTGTTTTAAAGTCTAAAGCAGAGAAACTGTCGTCAAAAATAAAGATTTCCGGTTTCTTTGTCAAAGCACGTGCTATGGACAAACGCTGTTTTTGACCGCCGGATACGTTGGTACCGCCTTCAGAAATAGGGCTGTCAAAACCATCCGGCTTTTTCATAATAAAGTCGGTAGCCTGTGCAATATCTGCCGCAAGTTTTAAATCGTCCATAGTTGCATTTTCGTCTCCATAACGCAAGTTGGAAGCAATGGTACCAGACAGCAAAATACCTTTTTGCGGTACATAACCAATTTTGTTATGAAGCTCATGTTGAGATACATCTTTTACATTCACACCATCAATTAAAACTTCACCTGAAGTTACATCATAAAAACGAGGGATTAAGTTTACCAACGTGGATTTACCTGAACCTGTTGAACCGATAAAAGCTGTTGTCTGACCGGGTTTTGCAGTGAAGTTGATATTGCTTAACACTTCTTCATCAGCCCCGGCATAATGGAAGCTAACATTGCGGAATTCTACAACACCATCAATGCTGTCATCAAAATGTTTCGGTTGAACAGGGTCTTGAACGCTTGGTTCTTTTCCAAGTACTTCTCTGATTCTGGCTGCGGAAACAGCTGCACGAGGTACGATAATAAATACAATGGAAAGCATTAAGAATGCAATAATAATTTGCATGGAGTATTGCATGAAGGCCATCATGTCACCAACTTGAATACCGCCGTTTGCAACTTGATGTGCACCAATCCAAACAACAAGTAAACAAATACCATTCATGATAAAGGTCATAGCAGGCATTAAAAATACCATAACACGGTTTGTAAATAATTGCGTTTTACTTACATCCATATTTGCTTTATCAAAACGTTTCTTTTCAAAATCTTCCGTACCGAAAGCTCGAATAACAGTCATGCCGTTTAAATTTTCCCTTGCAACCAAGTTCAATCTATCTATTAATTTTTGCATAATTTTGAACTTAGGCATTGCAATGACAAAGATGACTCCGACCAGTAAGAACAGCAATCCGCATGCCAAAGCAATAATCCAACTCATAGATGGGGAAGAGCCTACAGCCATAACAGTACCGCCCACGGCCATAACAGGGGCATAACATATCATCCTGATACCCATTACCAACAATAATTGAATCTGTGTAATATCGTTGGTAGTACGGGTAATCAAAGAAGAAGTTGTAAATTCGTCAAATTCATTATTAGAAAAAGAAGTAACTTTTCTAAATACATCTCTGCGCAGATTGCGTGATACACCTGCTGCAATACGGGAAGCCAATAGGCAAACCAAAATAGATGCAATACCACCTGCCAGTGACAATGCCAGCATTTTCATACCTGCAATTACAATGTATGTTGTTTGTATGCTGGATTTGTTTTGTCCAAGCTCTTGGTAAATATTACCGTTTAAGATAGCTGCACTTTGAGAGAGCATAGAGGATTCTGTATTTTCTGCCTGTACTCTTGCATCATCAATCACTTGATCAGGCATTGCCTCCAGCTGTGGTTGCATTTGATAGAGTTCTTCAAAATTAATATCCGAAATACTACTGCTGCTGGAAGTATCTTCACTGTCAGGTTGTGCTGCAGCATTTTCATTGCTTGACATAGATTGCATGGTATAAATGAATGTCCATGTTGCCAAACCGAATGTATGATCCAATTGAGACATGGTATCGCTGTCTATGTTACTGTTCAATACATAAATATCTTGTGTAGCCAGCAATGGATATTCTTTTACGTAACGGTCATGTTCTTGACCTTGATCGTTAACAGAACGAAGCGTATAACTCTTATCAATAACTTCTTTTTCTTCGTCTGTCATAAACACTTTCAAAAACGAAAGTGCTTTGGCACTTATTGCCTTAGGTGTAGATTCTGAAATACCGCCCTGCTGAATACCAACATTTACAATGTCAGACATGTAATGTGGTAAGCTCAAATCACTAAATGCTTGACCAAACAACAGCAAAACGGCAAATACTACACTCAGCCAAAAAGGCTTTAAGTACTTTGCGAGCAATTTCACCATATGAGCATGACTTCCTTTCTTAAATAGGTTTAAATTTTGTCACAGGATGTGCCTTCATAGAAGATTACTTGAAAGCGATTAAGAAGTTCAATAAATTTTCTTGTGTCTTTTTCTCCAAAATCTTCATAAATTTTATCCACAACGGCTAAAAACATCTTTTTGGATGTGGACAAAATTTCTTTTCCTTGTTGGGTTAAACACACTAATACTTTCCGTCGATCTTCTTCAACCATGACTCTTTTGATATAGTCTTTCTTTTCCAAAGCTTTTAACATTTGAGAAACAGCCGGACCTGACATCTGGCTAACTTCCCTTATCAAAGAAGCTTCTACTCCTCCTGTTGATGAATCTTGATATCGCTCAATCATTCCCAGTGTAAAAAATTCTCCCGGGGCAATACCAAACATTGCAGGAAAAGGTCTTTTATATCTTCTTAATCCTCCTAATACTTCTGCCAATTCTTCTTTTAAGGCATTGGCATCGCTCATGCCTGAATTCACCCCCTCAATTAACATTATTAATAATTAATAACATTAACAATTAATATCATTAACTTATTATACTCTCAATGAAGCGATTGTCAACAGTATTTGAAAAAAATGAAACAAGTTTAACACAAAATATACGATAAAACAAACATATTCTTTACATATAACTACTAAATGCGCTATACTGTTTATGGGAATTTTTATATGGAAAGGGGGGAAGATTTATGCAGGAAAAAATAAATTTAGCAATTATAGGCGGAGGTGCTTCCGGACTCATTGCGGCCATTACAGCTTCAAAAATATGCAAACAAACAAAACAGATTACAATTTTTGAGGGCGCTTCGCGGGTAGGAAAAAAGCTGCTTGCTACAGGTAATGGAAGATGTAATTTAACCAATATACATGCAAGTGCAAAACACTATTATGGCGATACCAGACTGATTGAAGCTATTTTGCGTACATATCCACCTCAACGGGTCATACAATATTTTGAAGAAATTGGGCTTCTTTGCAAAGAAGAATCGGAAGGCCGTATTTATCCTTATAGTTTACAGGCCTCTTCGGTACTGGATGTGTTGCGTTTTAACGCAGAAGAATTGCAAGTGGAAATCATTTGCGATTGTCCTATTCACAATATTCAGTCGAAAAATGGTATATTCATTTTAGAAAATCATCAGCAACAAACTTTTATTGCCGATAAAGTAATTTTGGCAACCGGAGGAAAAGCTTCACCTCAACTGGGATCTGCCGGGAACGGATATACTTTGGCAAAACAGTTGGGGCATACGGTTACACCGTTATATCCCGCACTGACCATTTTAAAAACGCCGCCGGAATATGTGAAATCTTTAAAAGGTATGCGAAGTCATGTTACAGCCACATTAAAATGTAATGGCAAAGCCATACGACATGAAAAAGGAGAAGTTCAATTTACAGAGCAAGGTTTATCAGGAATATGTATGTTTCAATTTTCCCGTCACGTTGCTCATAGTATTGCGAATAAACAGAAGATTACAATCCTTTTGGATTTTATGCCGGAATATAGTGTATCCGGTATTGTAAACCAATTGAACCATGCAGTAAATCTATTTCCTCACCTTCCCGCAACAGAGATATTAAAAGGTTTCATGAATAAAAAGGTAGGGGAAACGATTGTAAAAACAGCTGTTCCTCAGTCTAAAGAAATGCTGGCAAAACAATTGACAAAAACTGATTTTATGGCAATTGCCAATGCTGTCAAACAATTTTCATTTCCTTGCATCGGAGTAGCTGACTGGAAACAGGCACAAGTGACTGCAGGGGGAGTTTCACTGTCACAGTTAAACAGCTCTTTGGAATCAAAAATTCACAAAGGATTATATTTTTCAGGTGAATTGCTAAATATTGACGGTGATTGCGGCGGCTACAATTTGAACTGGGCATGGATTAGCGGAATTACAGCAGGAAAAGCTGCAGCAAAAAGTTTATGCCATAAAGATAAAGCGAGGATATCAACTACATGATAAGAGTTCCTGAAATTAAACTGCCATTGGACAGTACAGAAGAAGATTTATTGTTTTATACTGCAAAACAAATGAAGACAGATGTAAAAGAAATACAATCCATACAATTGGTCAAACGCTCCATTGATGCACGAAACAAACAGAACATTCATTTTATATGTACAGTGGATGTAGCACTCAATCATGAATCTGTATTTATGAAACATAACAAAAATTCTAAAATAAAATATGTTGCGCCGTATGAATATACCATTCCTGCCATAAAAAAGCTGGAAACAAGACCTATTGTAGTAGGGTTTGGACCTGCGGGAATGTTTGCTGCACTTATCTTAGCACAAGCCGGACAAAATCCGATTGTAATTGAGCGCGGAAGTGCTGTTGAAAAACGACAAGAACAAGTGTTTTCATTTTGGTACGGAGAAAAGCTAAATCCCGAATCCAATGTGCAGTTTGGCGAGGGAGGAGCCGGAACATTTTCAGACGGAAAATTAAATACAGGTACAAAAGACGGAAGAGCCAGAAAAGTATTATTAGAATTGGCAGAAGCTGGTGCTCCCAGCGAAATTTTGTATCTGGCACATCCTCATATAGGAACAGACTATTTACCAAATACTGTGCGAAATATTCGTAAGAAAATTATTTCACTTGGAGGTGAAATACATTTCGATACAAAATTAACGAATATTACTGAGAAAAACGGAGCTATTTCCTCTATTGAAATACAAACTCAAAATGGTACTTCTACTATATTAGAAACCAAACATCTGATTTTAGCCATTGGACACAGTGCCAGGGACACCTATGAAATGCTGTATAACAGCAATTTAGTACATATAGAACAAAAACCATTTTCAATCGGGGCCAGAATTGAGCATCCGCAATCACTAATCAATCGCACTCAATTTGGTCCTTATGAAAAACATCCCGCGTTGGGTGCGGCGGAATACAAGCAAGCGGTGCATTTAAAAAACGGGAGAGGCGTATATACATTTTGTATGTGTCCCGGAGGTATTGTAGTTGCGTCGGCGTCTGAGGAAGGGGGAGTAGTGACCAACGGAATGAGCAATTTTGCTCGTAATGGAAAAAATGCCAATGCAGCCTTGCTTGTTGGCGTTGGTCCTTCCGATTTTGGAGATGTGCATCCTTTGGCCGGAATGTATTTACAACGGAAGTTGGAACAACGCGCATTTGAATTAGGCGGCAAAACATATGCAGCTCCTGTCCAAAGAGTAGAAGATTTTATTGAGCGTCGTGCAAGTACACGATTAGGAGATGTAACCCCAACGTATCAGAGGGGAGTGGTTCCGTGCGACTTATCCTCCTGCTTTCACGAAGAAATTTATGAATCTCTTCGTGAAGGAATTTTGAAAATCAATCACAACATGAATGGTTTTTCATATGGTGATGCACTATTGACTGCTGTTGAAACGCGCAGCTCTGCGCCAATTCGTATTTTGAGAGATGAAACACTTCAATCGGTTACTTTAAAAGGATTATATCCTTGCGGTGAAGGAGCAGGACATGCAGGTGGAATCGTTTCTGCCGCAGTTGACGGCATCAAATGTGCGGAACAAATTTTGTATTCTGCCTTACAATAATAAATGGTAGTCCCTTATAAATTCAGCAAATGGCAACAGGTATAAGTACCTAACATTCAGCTATTTTTATTAGGAATTAAAAAATAAGGGACTATGCTTGTAACATATAAAAATAAAAGAAAAACACCTGTTTTGATAAGATACAGGTGTTTTTCTTTTATTTAATATAATATATATTATCGGTTCGTCTTGGTTTTGCAGGTGCAGGTGCATCCTGTTCGTATCCAAGTACTACACAAGAGACCGGTTCATATCCATCCGGTAACTGAAATCTTTTTTGAATATCAGAATCAAAAATTCCCAAAGCAATTCCTATGTAGCAACTTCCAAGACCGTATGAATGCGCTGCATGCAGCATATTCATAATAGAGCAAGCTACATCCTCTCGACCCAGTTTGGTATCTTTAGGCGCAGAACAAACAATAACAGTTGGAGCTAAATAAAATGGCATATTGGGACGTGTAGGAGTAAAACCTCCATTTTCCATCATTTGCAGCGTTTTATCTGAAATTTCTTTGATAAAATCAATGTCTTGAATTACGGTAAAAAATCGCTTTTGCTGATTCATGGAAGATGGGGCATACTGTCCCGCTGTTAAAACTGCTTGCAAGATTTCTTCCGGCACTTGTTTATTCGGTATATATGACTTTGTGGAACGTCGCTCAATCAAAGCCTTGGTAAATTCATTCAAACTCATTGTTAACACCTTCCTTTTTTCTTTATTATAAATCTTTTTTTTCGTGTTAACAAGACATGCTGTACTGTTTATTTTACGTTCCGGATAAATTTTAAGTTTTCTATTGACAAACAACAGGAATTTGATATAATTATTTACGCTATCTTTAAATATTGCGGTATTGTGTAATGGTAGCACAGCAGACTCTGACTCTGTTTGTCTGGGTTCGAATCCTAGTACCGCAGCCAAATAGTTATGCAAAAACCCCAAAAGAATATTGACAAACGTTCGTTTACATGATATAGTTAATAACGTTGTCAAACACGGAGGAGTGTCCGAGTGGTTTAAGGAGCTAGTCTTGAAAACTAGTGATCTCGCAAGGGACCAAGAGTTCGAATCTCTTCTCCTCCGCCATCTTGTCTGTTACATTTTAATATGTTTTCATAAATTTCACTGTTTTGGAGAAATACTCAAGTGGTGAAGAGGCTCCCCTGCTAAGGGAGTAGGTCGGGTAACCGGCGCGAGGGTTCAAATCCCTCTTTCTCCGCCAAAAGTCGCTAACCTGCTGGGTTTAGCGGCTTTTTTGTTTTTACTTTTAAATTGCAAAAATGGTGGGAAATTGTTAAAAATTTTGCTGTTACAGTATATGGCGCTTGATAGGTAGGAAAAACGTCTATAATTATCTCCTTTCTAATTAAATTGAGAAGAAAACAGAGTGCAACGTGTGAAAATTAAACACAAACAATTGTTTGTTTCCTGAAAGTATTATATAAAATGTTATATTACATAAATATTCTATTTAAAAGGAGAAAAAGTATGAAAAAAGTATTTTTTGTTTTAGCTGCCTGTGCTGTAGTATCGGCCGCTTTAGTAGGTTGTGGAAGCAGTTCCTCGCCAGAAAGCCAAAGTGTAGCTACATCGGATAATGCTGTAGCGCAAAATAAAGGGGATATCGGGCCGTATCATTTTGAAATTAGTGATACAGCAAGAACCGAAGAAATCACAGAAGGCACTGCTTTGATTGTAAAATACACGATTACCAATAATAGTGATGAAACAATTACTCCTGGTAGTGTAACTCGCCTCCAAGTATTCCAAAACGGAGTTTCGTTGAGTGGCATTACCATTATAGGTGCCGAAAACGGAGCTCTTATGGATAATGAGTATAAATCTATTCAGCCAGGTGCTTCTATTGAAGTGGAAGAGGCATTTACGCTTGACGATACAACAATGCCAATTCAAGTGTCTGCTGAGATGAAGGCAGTACAGCCTAATTCCATTAAACTTATAGATGGAGTTCTAAAAGCAGATATTTCTGTTACTGAATAACAACAGATTCATTGATACCACATTGTTATATATTAAGTGTGATATTTTTATTGAAAAAAATTACTTTTGTCTTGTTATACGCAATACAAAATTATAAAAGAAATTGCAGAAACTAAAAAATAATCAAAGTATTTTTTGATACAAGACGCTTTCATACACTTACCCTGAACGTATATTTTGATATACTTTCAGGTATTTCTTCTGATTTTACTATATGGGAAACTACCTATTATCGCAGAATGAAATCTCATGGCAGTATTAGAGAATGGTATAGGGGAACAGGACTGAGACTTTATTTGTCTGCATTAAACATAAAAGAGCTGCATGCATTCGAGGAAGAAATATTATGTGTGTTAGCCAAAACATATCCTGTTCAGCCAAATAGAGAAATTATTTTTAGGTTTCCCAGACTATTTATCATTGCAAACATATAAAATGAATGGTTATTAAAAAAAGAAACAGGCGGATTGCGATTTATCCGCCTGTTTCTTTTTTAATTGATTCGTCCACCCAACTCTTTATCAATAGAGTATTTTGCTGAAGTGCTTTCTCCTGCAAATGTAAATTTATCAATGATATCTTGTGCTGTGTCTTCTTCTTGAATTTGTTCATTAATGTATTTATGCATAAAAATTTCAGTCGCATAATCATTCTCTTGTTTTGCCAAGTCATGTAATTTATAAATAGATTTAGTTACGTTGCGTTCATGCTCCAGTACCAATTTAGCAATTTTCAGAGGGTCAGTTTCTTTAATCGGCTCAACTTGAACCGGTTTTAATTCAACAGACATATCTCGCTGCTGCATAAAATGAATAAAGTCATGAGAATGTTCAAACTCTTCTTGGTACTGCTTAAAGAGCCATGAAGAATAGCCTTTGTAATTTTCTTCATGTGTTTTTATGGACATTGCCAAATATAAATATCCGGAATACATTTCTAAATTAATATGTTCATTCAGTGCTTTTACTAACTTTTTGCTTACCATTATGCTTGCCATCCTTTACTGTAATTTTCATACCTACGAAATAGGATTGAATGATTTGTGGCTATTGTATATCTTTCATTCTTTTTTGTCAAGATACGATATGACACAAAAAATGTAAGTTTTTTGTGTCTTTTCGCGAACATTTCTTCCTATTCTTGACAAAGATTTCTGAAAACCTTGACAAAAAAAAAAAAAAAACTTATCATGTCTATAATATGGAAAATAAGCGGTTCTTGTTTAAGTTCCGCTTGTTTTTCTCGGATAAGTTAGCTTAAGCTAACTTATCCGAGAATGGAATAAAATCTTTTAGTAACATCAGTTAAAGAGGGAAAGAATATGTCAGAGGAGTTAACTCGTTTTCAAATTCAACTGCTATTATACTTTTTAGAAGCAGAGCCGAAAAAAAGAACTGTTACAGATGCTGCAAGATATTTTGGTAAAACCAAAGTATCTGTAACACGCACTTTGGATTCTCTGGAAAAGTTGGGTATAGTAGAGAGAACACAAGCCAGAAAAACAGTGCTTTCACACTATGGAACAAAGCTTGCTCAAAAATTTCAACAGCAGTATCAAATAGCAGAAAGGTACATGCAATATTTAGACCTAACCCCATTACAGGCAAAAAATAATGCTTTATCTGCGTTACTTGCAGGATTTTCGGAAGAATATTTAAACCGAATGCAAGAACAGGAAGAACGCATGTATATCAAAGAAGTGTTTGCCGGACGCCAAAATTTCAGTGGACAAGAGTTGTGTGATTATTTGAAAGATGGCAGCTACTTCTTTCCTTTTGTTATTTATAGAGAGCATATCAAAAATGGAAACAATATTTCAATGGGTAACAGAGGGTTTGAACACCCGTGTGAACTGATTGTAAAAGACCATATTGGAACTATTTATCTTACGATAAGAACAATGAGCGCACCTTCTGCCTTAACAGGTCAATTAATGGAAGGTCGCATCAAATCGCTTTCTTATCAGCTTAATGGAAAATTGACAAATGCTGAACAAGAAGGAAGATATTTTTGTTTTCCTGCCAAAGCGCTTCAATTTATTTCAATGGGGAGCGGCCGTGATATTGTATTGCATGGAAGTGTATGTATGCAAATGCAATGTAGCGTGGGAATTATTCACATGCCGGAAAGTTTAGCGATTTTTACCATGTTTATATCTTAAAATCTTGTAATTTTAAAATTTTCTGTTTCACATGTGAAACAGAAATAATTTCTTGCTATTTCCTATCAAATTTCTATCATTTACAAATTATTGCATCAAATAATGGCTGAAATGAGCTGCATTTTGTTTCATAAATGAAACAAAATGCCTATTTACAGTATCTTTTTGTAATGCTATATTTATTTTGCTTTAAGAATCTACTCTGATTGAGGGTATTTTTTTAAAGAAAAAGTTAGCTTCAGCTAACCTGTTTTGTTTCTTAACATGGTTTTCGTTTTCCACTAAAAAAACGAACCCAAAAATCGAAAAAGCGTAGGCAAAGTTTTTTCAATGAAACCATGAGAAAAGAAGGAGGGTTCCGCATATAGAGGAAATTGTGGGTTACTATGTTATCATTGTGAGTTAGCTTAAACTAACTCAAATCATTCTCTTATGGATTGATAGGAAAAAGGAGGAATTTAAAACTATGAACAGAATTAGGCAAAGCTTTGTAAAGCGCAGTCTTTCAGCTCTTCTTGCCTTGACTATGGTTCTTGGAATGGGAATTATCAATGTCTTTGCGGCAGAAACAGGAGTTGAAAATCAAAATGGAGCTGTCACTTTTGCGGCCTCATCCAATAAAAATGTTACCCAATTAAACGCACCTGTGGAAGATGGCGTTTACTATGCAAATATCAACTTAAAAAACGCAAGCAATCCCACACAATATTCTATGGGTAATGCAGCTTTGAGAGGCAGTACCAGCTATCTTTCAAAACAACCCAACGACACTGAATATAAACAACTGATTGTCGTTAAAGATGGCAAAGCTACTGCTTTGGTAGAATTTATGCCAATGGGATATATCGGCATGTATGGCATGCTTGCAGAACTGGAGGCAGTAACGCCTACACAATGCACTCAATTTGGTGTACCCGATGAAGATTATACTGCTTATACATCCGCAAATATCCTTTCATATCACAAAACACAAGATGGCAAGGTAGTATATGACAGTTATAACGATCCGAACTCGCAATATGTATTTGACGGTGTAGGCGACGACTGCAAACGTCCGGCCGGATTTGGTCGTGAGGAAGAATATGTAAACATTTCCAATCAACCGTATGCTCATCTAATGTCATTGGATGTTACACCTATTCAAATTGAAGGCTTTGGAGATACACCTACCACTGCTTCTGAATTTACAGTTGACAACGCAGCATTTGTACATGTATTTGTACCGGTTATGTTCTCTATTTCTACCAGCACCGGTGACCAATATGCAAGAATAGAAGTAGATTGGAACAATTTACAAAAAGTGTCCAATCCTGAAAATAATGTACAGTATCAACTGTATCTTGCAACTCAAGTACAAAAAGGCAATTATACAGATGCTTCTTACAATGCTTTACAAACAGCCATTACTTCTGTAAAAGAAAGATTAACAAATATTTGGCCTTCTCAAACAATTGAAGTATCCGGTTCCGGTATTCAGGCACAACCTGTTTTAAATATGGATGAGCCTGACGCTGACGAACAAGCTCAATTGGCATCTCAACTAGCAACAGCTATGAATAATCTGGAAGAAAAAGGGGATAAAACTTCTTTAAATTCTTTGATTACAGAAGCAGAACAGAAAGTAGAAACTGACTATACTACAGCATCATGGGCAACATTCCAAGAAAAATTGACAGCGGCAAAAGAAGTACAGAACAATTCTGATGCAAGCACTTCTGAGATTACTGCTGTAGTAAACGATTTGCAAACAGCAATGGACGCTTTGGTAAATCGTGCAAATACTGACAATCTTTCAGCCTTAATTGCAACCGCTAAAGCAAAACAGAATGACGGTTATACAACTGACAGCTGGAATGCCTTACAAACAGCAATTACCGAGGCGGAAGCTGTCGTTGCAAATCCGGATTCTTCACAAAGTGAAATTGAAAGTAAATTAAACGCACTTCAAAATGCGCTGGATGCATTGATTGTTGACAGCGGCAATTTGGACAAAAATAATTTACCCGATGGCACTTATTCTATTTACGGCGAAATGATTAAAATGAATCGCCAAGAACATTCTATGAGCAATGATGCAATCAACCACTACATTAAATTGACAGTGGAAAATGGGCAATATTATTTAACCATGGACTTTAAAGGTCTGTCCTATCTGAATAGATTTGGTTATTTGGCAGAACTTTCTTACTATGAGAATGGTTATACGTTCGGCAGCTACGGTTCTATCAATGGTACTCGTGTTTTAGCTGATGTGCTAACAACTCAGAAAAACGATGACGGCAGCGATGTCATAGATGAATTTAATCAGGCAGGCGGTTCTTCCGAAGGATTGCTATATCCTGACCAAGTGAAGCTTCCATTGGTAGCAGACGCTTTGGCTGACCCTGACGGTTACGTTCCTCTTCATGTATTTGTACCTGTAATGGAAGATATCTCTGAAGGAACCGGAGACCAAGATGTTCTGTTAAAATTGGATTGGTCAACTTTAACAGCTACTTCTGAAGACGATCCGAACTTTAATCCTGATGATAACCAAGAGCAATCTCCTGCAGTTGATTTGGTAGATACAGCAACCGGTATTAAAGTACATGCTGATGCCGGTACATTACCGGAAGGTGTAAAACTTGTAGTAGAACCAATTACTTCCGGAGCTGACTATGATAAAGCTACGGTTTCTCTTATGGATGTAGGCAAGAAATTTAAACTGTACAACATTCATTTGGTTGACGCTCAAGGCAATGAAGTACAACCAAACGGTACTGTAACAGTCAGCTATCAAATTCCTGAAGGATATGACGCTAATAATCTTGCTGTTTACCGTATGAATGAAGACGGAAGCAAAACATTAATTAAAGGCACAGTAGAAAACGGAACCTATTCCGTAATTCAAAAAAGCTTTAGCCAATATGCACTTGTAGAAAAGGGCAGCACAATTACAGATGCGCAAAATACAGCAAACAGCCCTAAAACAGGCGATGTTACAATGATTGGTGTATTTAGTTTCATCGCTTTGGCTTCTGCCGGCGCGATTGCTGTTACTCTTATTGCAAGAAAACGCAAAGCTGAATAAGGAGAATTGATATGGTTAATACTGCATCAAAGCTATTTAAGGCACTGTGCAGTATGGTTGTAATGCTCGCTTTGGTGGCGAGCATTACTTCTATACATGTATCTGCCGCCTCACATGGCATTTATACCGCGACAGCAGCACCGCATTACAGACATCCAAATACAGGTGTGATTGAAGATTCCGGAGGTGAAGGTTCTGCGGTATTGGGACAATCTATGACAGACAGTGCAACCGATACTCATGCGCTTGTTGAGGTAGATGCAAATGGAAATACATATGCCACAATACGTCTGAAACTCTCACAATATACTTCCAATCAACAATTTTACATTGATACTACGGGAAACGGTTCTTACACACCTGTCTCTGCAACTATCATGCAGGAAGATTATGCAAATGATACAACGGACTACCGTATCAAAGTTCCCGGTGAAAATACCATTATTCGATGCACCATGTATGTAGAGCCTATGGGACGCAATGTTGTTTGGTACATTACGTTATCCAATCTGCAGTCCGGTTCCGGAGACTTTATTACCAGCATTACCGTAAATAATACCCCTGTACAAGAACCGACAGTTCCTGCACAACCCCAAAAACCAGCCCAATCTCAGCAGGAATCTTCTGCTCCTGAAACCATTTCTTCTGAAACAACCAGTTCTGAAACTGCGTCTTCAGAAATCACCAGTGAGACTCCTTCAGAAACTTCATCTGTTTTGGGAATACAAGAATTCGATGTGACCAGTGATACATCTTCTGACATTGGCTCAGAAGCAGACGGAGCTAATACTGCGGTTATTTGGGGCGTTATCGGAGGTGTAGTCGCTGTCATTATCATAGGCGGCTGCATTTGGTACTTCTGTTTCTTTAAAAAGAAAAACTAGGAGGCCGGTCAAATGAAAATGAAAAAATTTTTGACCTTAGGACTTGCTGCTATTATGGCAGTTTCTATGGTAGGGTGCGTCAATCAGCACCCTGAAGAGGCAAACGGTACAGCTGCATCTTCTGATGATGTAAGAATTGTCGCAACTTCTCCCGCTACTGCAGATATCTGTGACAGATTAGAGCTTGATTTGGTAGGCGTTTGTTCTTCCACTCTCAGCACCATTCCGGAACGGTACAAAGATGTCACACAAATTGGTACAGCTATGTCTCCCGATTTGGAAATATTGAAATCGTTAAAGCCTGACTATGTACTTTCTCCAAGCAGCCTGCAAAGCGATTTGCAGCCCAAATATGAATCTATCGGAGTCAATTCCATCTTTTTAAATCTGAAGAGTGTGGAAGGCATGTATGCTTCTATTTCAGACCTTGGACAAAAATTTGACAGGGAAGAGCAAGCACAAGCATTGGTAGATGAATTCAATGCATTTATGGAGGAGTACAAAAAGAAAAACGAAGGCAAAGAATCTCCTCGCGTACTTGTATTGATGGGATTACCCGGCTCCTACATTGTTGCAACAGAAAACAGCTATGTGGGCAGCTTAGTAAAATTGGCAGGCGGCGTTAATGTTTATCAAGGAACCGACCAAGAATTCTTAAATGCAAACACAGAAGATATGCAAAGTAAAGATCCGGACATCATTGTACGTGCAGCGCATGCACTGCCGGATGATGTAGTAGAAATGTTCAAAGAAGAATTTGAAACAAATGATATTTGGAAACATTTCCGCGCTGTTCAGGAGGGCAGAGTCTACGACTTATCTTATGACAAATTCGGTATGAGTGCAAAATTTAACTATCCGGAAGCATTAGAAGAATTACAGCCGATGCTGTACGGAGAAGATTCATAAAAAACACAGTAATGTTTATGAAAGAATGTGTTTACAAGGAGGACACTTGTGGTAAGCAAACTAAAAATTATTTTATCCTTTTCCATCACAGCGGTGGCTCTTGTTGTTCTATTTCTGTTTGCCGTAAACACAGGAAGTTTAAAAGTGACACCCATAGAATTGTTCAAAGGATTATTTATTTCATACAACGAAAATGTAGCGACCATTTTCGATCTCCGTTTTCCGCGTATCTTTATTGCAATTTTGGGTGGAGCAGCCACCGCAGTTTCCGGCGTACTGCTGCAAGCTGTGATGAAAAATCCGTTGGCTGACCCGGGAATTATCGGCATTAGCTCAGGAGCCAGTTTAACTGCTGTATTAATTACAGCTTTTGTTCCTGCTTTGTATTATTTTACCCCTTTATTTGCGTTTTTGGGAGGCATGCTGGCTTTTATTCTCGTATACAGTTTGTCTTGGAAAGGCGGACTTTCACCGGTACGTATTATTTTGGTCGGTGTAGCAATAGAAGCCATGCTTTCAGGTATTATGAGCGCATTTAATTCGGGTACGGGCAGCAATTATTCCGGTGTAGCGAGTATTGTGAATGCAAATATCAGTATGAAAACATGGGATGATTTCTACACACTGCTTTGGTATGTATTGGCAGGACTGATTGCTTCCTTTTTTGTTGCCGGCGCTTGCAATTTGTTGGCGTTGGAAGATAAAACAGCACGTTCATTGGGCGTAAATGTTACAAGCAACCGCATTATCATATCAATTATCGGAGTGCTTCTGGCCAGCATTTCTACGGCTATCATCGGACCTATCAGTTTTTTAGGCTTAATCGTTCCTCATATTGCCAGATTGCTGGTTGGAAGTAATCATAAATTGTTAATTCCGTATTCTATTTTACTTGGAGCATTTACTTTGCTTTTGGCAGATACATTGGGACGCACCATTGCAGCCCCATACGAAATCAGCGCATCTATTATTATGGCGGTGATTGGCGGTCCGTTCTTTATTATATTGCTAAGGAGGTCCAGACAAAAATATGCAGGATAATATTTTTACCGTAAAAGACCTCTCATTTGCTTATGGAAAACAAAAAGTTTTGGACGATTTGGCACTTACGCTGCATGAAGGAACCATCACAACGCTGATTGGAGCAAACGGCTGTGGGAAATCCACTTTGTTTAATTTAATGACCAAAAACTTAAAACCGGATTCCGGAGAAATCTTCCTTCGCGATAAAAATATAGCAGATTTGAAATTAAAAGAATTTGCCAGAGAAGCTGCTATTGTACATCAGTACAATACCGCACCTATGGATATTTCCGTGGAAAAGCTTGTCTCATACGGCAGAACACCGTACCATACCATGGGGCTTTCTCCGAATGTAAAAAAAGACGAAGAAAAAGTCAACTGGGCAATGGAAATAACCGATACATTGAAACACAAACACAAGGCGGTATCCCAACTATCCGGCGGACAAAAACAGCGTGTTTGGATTGCAATGGCATTGGCACAAGATACAAAAATATTATTTTTGGACGAACCTACTACCTATTTGGATATACGCTATCAACTCCAAATTTTAAAGTTAATTCGTCAGCTGAATCAGGAATACAATCTCACAATTGTTATGGTCCTGCACGATATTAATCAATCTTTATATTACAGCGATGAAATTATTGCGATGAAAGACGGAAAAATTATTGCGCAAGGACTTCCGGAAGATATCATTACACCGGAGTTGGTAAAATCTGTTTTTGATGTGGAATTAAATATTTCAACGGAAAACGGAAAGCCGTTTATCTTACCAATTTAAAAAAGATGAAACGTCTTATGTCAATAAGACGCTTTATCCGTAAGCAGACAGAAGGGAGGCTACTGCTATGAAGCAGAAAAAAACAGTAGAAGATTACTTAAAAACCATCTATATCTTACAGTGCCGTAACGGAATCGTCCGTGGCTCTGATATCGCGCAAGAGCAAAATGTTTCTCGCCCTACCGTCTCCATTGCTTTAAAAGATTTAGAGCAGGAGGGCTATCTGTTTACGGATGAAGCGCATGAAATACATTTAACAAAAATTGGTCAAAAAATTGCAGAAGCTACTTATGAGCGACATCAAACCCTCCAAAACTTACTTATAAAATTGGGGGTTGACCAACAAACAGCAGCTGCAGATGCCTGTAAAATGGAACATGCTGTCAGCCAGAAAAGCTACCGCGCTTTAAAAGCATTAGCAGAAAAACACTGAATCTGCAATCTTTTTGCAAAGAGAAACAGGAAAAGGAGAATTGTTTTCTATGAAGCTAAAAAGAATTATCTTCTTGGTTGTTGGCTGTATTTCGCTTGGGTTAGGATGTATTGGAATTATTCTTCCTATTTTACCTACAGTACCGTTTTTTTTGGTAACCGTATTTTGTTTTGCAAACAGCTCACAAAAATTACATGACTGGTTTATTGGTACCTCTATGTACAAAAAGCATTTGGAATCCTTTGTCAAGAAAAAAGGAATGACCGTAAAAACCAAGGCAACTATCATTACCAGCGTTACACTTTTAATGGGACTTGGTTTTTGCATGATGTTCCGCGTACCTGTCGGACAAATTATTTTAGCAGTTGTATGGGTATGTCATATGGTTTATTTCTTGTTTGGTGTGAAAACAATCAAAAAAGAAGATATTGAAAAACAATATCCGTATGTTATGCAATTACAGCTGGAACATGTGGAGCATAAAAAAACAGCAAAAAAATTAGTACGTATTTTAAATAAAAACGAGCATCTGAGAGCCTCTCTTGATACTTCCAATTTTGTTATTTCCATCCGCTCCGAACAAGAATTAGACAGAGAAAAATTCATACAAACAGCTCAGCAAGTTGGATGTACCGTAAAACCCGCTGAAACAATTACTGAGAAAGAAACAGTCAATACATAATACCATATAAACTAAAACGCCAATCTCACAAAAGGATTGGCGTTTTTAACAAAAACTTGCAAGAAATCCCCCACCTCTATAGGTGGTGGGATGAATTGCAAATTATACAGCTCTTTTTGCCATATACTGCCAATTGTTGTTATGGTATTTCAATCTCATTTTATTAATGCTAACCTGTTTATAACTCTTGGTTGGCAGAGTAATATAGTTACCATTATCATCTTTTAC
>ERZ827469.493-NODE-493-length-44978-cov-3.487234_pt1 | contig 44978 bp, 40 predicted proteins | sample MGYA00519917_ERZ827469 | MGnify/ENA primary metagenome ERZ827469 (study PRJEB31778, sample SAMEA3449314) | human gut metagenome | biome: human gut; feature: human-associated habitat; material: faeces | place: United Kingdom | collected 2010/2012 ... | reverse complement strand
GTTTATTATAGTGTTTTATTAATATTATACAATTGATTAAGAAATAATAATTAATTGATAATAGAGGATTTTGCATTTAATGAAAGTTTTATGACTATACTTTCTAATCATTATTAGAGTTCTTACCGCTAATTTCTATCTATATAGCCACTATTAATGGTATAATAAAGAGTATTTAAAATTTCTATAAAGGCGACGAACATGAATTCTTCTTTTTCTCATATCAAAATGGTTGCCATCGATTGTGATGAAACTTTGGTGCGTAGCGATAATTCTATATCTGACTATACAGTAGATGTGTTACATCGTTTACAGCAAAGGGGCATCGTTGTTACCATTGCTACGGGACGGATGTATCAAACGGCAAAGCCTATTGGTTCTGCTTTAAAGCTTGGTAATGTACCCATGATTTTGTTCTCTGGAGGACTCATTCAAGAATTAGAAACAGGATATAAACTATTTGAACAGACTGTTCCTATTGTAGCCGTACGTCGTATCTATGAATTAGCAAAACAATATGATTGGCATATACAATCCTATATAGATGATCATTTGCTATGTCATCATAAAACATGGCAGTCCGATCTCTATGAAGTTCAAACGGGAGCGAAAGCAGAGTTTTTAGGTGATGGGTTATATACTTTAGAGTCTGAACCAAATAAGCTAATCGCTATTGATACAGTAGAGGGGATTGATCAAATTATTGATACTTTGACTCCTGAAGTGGGCGATTTGGTTAATCTAGTTCGTAGCCAAAAAGACTTTTTAGAAATCGTTGCCCTTAATGTGTCAAAGGGGCGTGCTTTGACACAACTAGCTTTAGATAATCATATTAGTTTAGAACATATCGTTTCTTTTGGTAATGCAGAAAATGATATTTCTATGCTACGTAAAACAGGTTACTCTGTAGCTGTTGATAATGCTACAGATCATGTTAAATCTGTGGCTCATACAATTTGTGGCCATCATAATGACGATGGAGTAGCCCATTGGATTGAAGATAATCTTTTATAATGGAGTAAAACTATGGAAGCATTTCGTTTGTTAATAGTTACAGGTATGTCAGGTGCCGGCAAAACTCAAGTATTGCAAGCTTTAGAAGATATGGGGTATTTATGTATTGATAATATTCCCCCTGTGCTGATTCCTAAATTAAGTGAAATTTGCCGACAAGGTGGAGAACGGACTAATCGCGTTGCTCTTGTTGTAGATATTCGGGGGGGCGAATTTTTTGAAGCTCTTTCTTCATCTTTAGATACATTAAAAGATATGAAGGTAGATTTTGAAATTGTATTTATGGATGCTACAGATGAGACTTTGATTCGTCGATATAAGGAAAGTCGACGGAGTCATCCATTGGCTCCTAATGGGCTAATTACAACAGGGCTAAAAAAGGAACGCCAAATTCTTAACTCTGTGCGCCATAAAGCAGATTTTATTATTGATACCACTAATATGAAAACAGCCAGCTTGAAAGAGTATTTAAAAACGCGCTTTGCTCAAGTTGATGAAGCTCATGGTATGGCTATTACTGTAGTGAGCTTTGGTTTTAAGTATGGTATTCCTCTCGATGCAGATATGGTATGGGATGTTCGTTTTCTACCTAATCCATTTTATATTCCTGAGTTTCGTCATAAAACAGGTCGTGTAAAAGCAGTGAATGAATATATTCATTCCTTTGAAGTAACAGAGGAATTTAAAAAACGTTACTTTGATACCATGGACTTCCTTGTACCAAATTATGAACAAGAAGGGAAATCTCAGTTTATTGTGGCAGTAGGTTGCACAGGTGGTATGCATAGATCTGTAGCTATGGCAGAGGCTCTATACTCGCACTTGTTAGAAAAAGGATATCGTGTAACTGTTGAACATAGAGATATGATGAAAAATAATGTAGAAGAAGATTATAATCCTCATGAAATTATAACACTTGATAACTAGATAGGGGGGATTATGTTGCGAAAAGGATGGTTCCGGTGGCTAATTCCGGGTCTAAATATAAAACGTTGGCTTGCCCTATTTAGTTGTGGTGTAGGTCTTTTAATTATTGGTATTTCTTTGATTTTTAACTATCAATGGCTTGCGGTTCTTGAAGATATTGTACTTGCCTTTTCCTATAATATGACGGGCTTTTACAATTATAATGTACTCATTGCTGTAGGGGCTGTACTATTATCGATTGGTGCTGTATTAATGCTCATCGGTACGAGTAAAGTTATTAAAACGATTATTCGTGCGGTACTACCTAATCCTGACAGCAAAGTATCGGATATTATTTTTCAAAATATCCGACTCGATAAGGGCCCAAAAATTGTAGTAATCGGTGGTGGTACGGGCTTATCAAATTTATTGCGTGGTTTGAAATCACATACATCAAACCTATCTGCGATTGTAACAGTTGCTGATGATGGAGGTTCTTCTGGTCGCTTGAGAGAAGACTTTCAAATGATAGCTCCTGGTGATTGTTTAGTATCACTAGCTGAACAAGAAGGAGTAATGGAGAACTTATTCCGTTATCGTTTCGATGGTGAAAATGAGCTTTCTGGGCACAGTTTTGGTAATCTCTTTATCACTGCGCTTGCTCAAGTTTATGATGGAGATATTGAAGAAGCTCTTGAAGCGGCTAGTAAATTGTTGCGTGTCCGTGGTCGTGTAATTCCTTCCTCTACAGAGTTCATTAAATTGCGTGCAGAGATGACAGATGGCACTATTGTAGAAGGTGAAAGTAATATACCACACTCGGGTAAACGAATTCGCCATATCTATAGTGATCCAGCATTGCCTAAGCCAGAGGGGGCTGCATTACGTGCCATTGATGAAGCGGATGTAATTATTTTAGGTCCTGGTAGCTTATATACAAGCATTATCCCAAATTTACTAACTGATAAGTTGGCCTCTCATGTACGTGCCAGTAAGGCTAATAAAATCTATATTGCTAATGTTATGACACAACCAGGTGAAACCACAGGCTACACATTAAATGACCATGTAGAGGCTTTAATTGCTCATGGCGGAGAAGGAATTATAGATACTGTTCTTGCCAATGATGGGCCGTTGCCAATTCAAATGGTTGAACAATATAGTGCTGTAGGATCTGAACCATTGGTATTAGATACTAAAAAGTTACAAGACAAAGGAATCCGCACTATACGAGCTACCTTAATTAACCCTCAAAAACCAGCTGTTCACGATCCTGAACGGTTAGGTAAAGTTATTATGGATATCATTCATGCTATGCAATCTAATACTGAACCGCATATCTTAGAATATTATCTTCAACGAGATGATCATTAATGAGAAGGGATGTCCATGTCATTTGCAGAAGATGTAAAAAATGAATTATGCCAATATGAAGTCTCTAGTGATGCGGATGTGGCCATGAAAATTGAAGCGTCTTGCTTATTGCGTATGAGCGGATCTATCATTTTGGGGATGAAAGGTGCCGTTGGCATTCGTTTAGCTACGGCTAATAATGCAGTAGCTCGTCGGTTGCTTGGTATTTTGAAAAAGCAATACGAATTACCTACAAATGTATTAGTACGACAAGGTTTAAACCTGCGTAAAAAAAATATGTATACGCTCTCTGTGGAACCTTCTATAGAGGGGAGACAGGCTTTAGAGGATCTTGCTTTATGGCCTGTAACCGAACAAATTCCTCGCAGTTGGCTCAAATCAATGGAAGCACGACGAGCCTTTTTAAGGGGAGCTTTTTTAGGGGGAGGCTCTGTCAATAAACCACAAAGTGATTACCATCTTGAGTTTATGACGGGAAACGAGATTTTTGCGAGGGAAATTATCCATGTATTACGGCTTTTTCACATTCATGCAGGCTTAACAGAGCGGAAGGAAGAGTATGTAGTATATCTTAAAGAAGGGGATGCAGTAACAAATTGTTTGCAAATCATGGGGGCTCAATCGGCGCTTATGGAATTTGAAAACGTGCGGATTATGAAAACCGTACGGAATCAAATAAATCGTCAAGTCAACTGTGAGACGGCAAATTTACAGAAGGTTGTGGATGCAGCAGTTCGTCAGGTAAAAGCAATTCGTATTATTGATAGAGAAATCGGCATTGAAGAATTACCTGAAAAGTTGCGCGTCGTTGCAAGACTTCGGTGGGAGAATCCTGAAGCGAGTTTAAAAGAGCTTGAAGAGTTGATGGAGGGGGAACTATCTAAATCTGGAATTGGCCATCGACTAAAGAAGATTGAAGCATTAGCACTTACGTATGACCCGTTGGGGCTCGAAGAAATATAGAGGTAATAATATATGTTTTCCTATAAATCAAGATATTGTGTAGCTGCGGCTATGGCTGCCATGGCTGCCCTTACAGGCCATGTAGAAGCTCGTGATATAGATTTACAATCAATTGGATATTTTCAGTTTTCTCCGTTACCACCATCGTTGGTGTCTCAAACGGATACATTGCTCCTATCGGATAGTCCTGAATATGTAGGACCTGTAGGAGGTACGTTAAGTGCAGGTACAATTAATGGCAATGGGCGTATCTATTTCTATCATGTAAATGAAATGGATCTACCTCACAAGATTGCTATCGTTTTAGAAAACCAAACGACTTATCCAACTTCAGTACATGTCATGAGACAATTAAAATCTGTAGCTACACCTGACTATTTTGCAGCAGGTCGTGATTTGTCTCGGAAGGATTTGGAGCAGCCTCTTAATGAAAGCCCAGATGCAAGACCGTTATACTCTCTTAGCATCCCACCACAAGGGCGTCAATTAATCTTTAGTGACTTAGAAAATACACCGGTAAATCGAGATGCATTATTTACGGGTATTGTAGATATTAAAACAGAAGGGCCTATATTTGCGCGTGTCATGATGTTGCCTATGGGGATGGACCCTGTAGATGCATCACATTGGGTGAAAAACCTTCCGATCGACGAAATACAATTACGCGGTACTTATACTGGTGCTAAGCGTAATATGGAGGTTACTACACCATTCGATACCTCTTTAGGTGGTGCCTTTGTAGAAATTGGTAATGACCGAGAGGATACGTTTATCAATGGTGTAGACGAAATGCAAAATAAAGCATTTGTTCGTGACCGTGGTAACTACGGCGTATCGTATACGCTAAAAATTCCTACTAAGGGTAATGAACCGTTTAGACTGTATTTTAACCCTCTTGGGGGACCTTATTCTGGTTCCTTTACGATAAAAACATTACATCAACAAGGTGCTAGAAGGGGACAGACAGATACACGGACTTATCACATTGGTGGTGCAGATGGTATTTCCGCATTAGGGGAAGGTACTATATTAGATAGCCGTCTTTTAGGGAACTATAATGCGGGCGATTTATTAACGTTAAACTTTATGCCAGCTGGTGCATCGAATTTGCCAATTCGTTTCTTGTTGATTCCTGAATCTCTTGCAAATCCACAAAAACATCAAACCATTGCTGTTAATGTACCGAAAGATGTTAAAGATATCTTAGGGCACCCAACTCAAGGGGGGACACAAATACCTGTAGGTCCTGTAGGTGGTAAAGATGGAGATAAAGGGACAGTAGATACTAAAAAATCTACTATTGAAAGTCCAGCTAAACGGGCAGAAACAATTGCTCATGAAGAAACTAAAAAATTAAGCGATAAAGCTGCAGCAGATGTAAAAAAAGAAGCGCAACTTAAAAAAGCAAAAGACGAGAAAGAAGCCTTAGCTCGTAAAAAAGCCGAAGAGGCTCGACTAGCTGCAGAAAAAGCTGAAATGTTGCGAAAGGCTGCAGAAGCCAAGCATGCTGAAATTGAGCGCAAGATGGCTGAAAAAGCCGAAGTAGAGCGTAAAGCAGAGGAAGCTCGCAAGGCGGAAGCGGCTCGTAAAGCTGAAATGGCACGTATCGAGGCTGCGAGAAAAGCGGAAGCGGATCGACTAGAGGCGGCTCGTAAAGCAGAAAAAGCTCGACTAGCAGCGGAAGCAAAACGTCTTGAAGAAGAACGTAGAATTGAAGCTGCTCGTATTGAGGCCGCACGCAAAGCGGAGGAAGAAAGAAAAGCGGCCGAAGCTAAGGCTCGCTTTGAAGCGCAACGAGCAGCAGAAAAAGCTGCTTTAGAAGCCAAAAAGGCCGAAGAGGAACGCTTGGCTGCTGAGGCTAGAGCTCGTTTAGAAGCACAACGTAAAGCTGAGCAGGAAGCATTGGAAGCAAGACGTGCCGAAGAAGCTCGTAAAGCGGCAGAAGCAAAAGCTGCTTTAGAAGCACAACGTGCTGCTGAGCAAGCCGCTCTTGAAGCGAAGCGTCAAGAAGATGCTCGTAGAGCGGCAGAGGCTAAGGCTGCTTTGGAAGCACAACAAATGGAAGCAGCAAGAAAAGCAGAAGAGGCTCGTCGTGCGGAGGAAGCGCGTAGAGCAGAAGAAGCTCGAATTGAAGCGGAACGTAAAGCTGAGGCCGCTCGCGTAGCAGCAGAAGCAAAACGAGCAGAGGAAGCACGTAAAGCTGAAGCTTCGAGAATTGAAGCGGCGCGTAAAGCTGAACAAGCTCGTTTAGAAGCAGAAGCACGTAGAGCAGAAGAAGCTCGTAAAGCAGAAGCAGCTAGACTTGAGGCACAACGTAGAGCTGAACAGGAACGACTCGAAGCAGCGCGCCGTGCAGAAGAAGCTCGTATTGCTGCAGAGGCTAAACGTGCCGAAGAAGTGCGTAGAGCCGAAGAAGCTCGTCGCATAGAAGAAGCAAGACGTGCCGAAGAGGCTCGTAAAGTAGAGGCGGCTCGCATAGCGGCGGAAGCTCGTAAGGCAGAGCAAGAGCGACTTGCTGCAGAACGAGCTGAAGCAGAACGTCAAGCAGCCGAGGCACGACGCCTTGCTGAGGAACGATATAAAGCGCAACTAGAGGCAGAACGTAAAGCTGAAGCTGCCCGTCAACAAGCGTTGGCTCAAGCTGAAATAGAGCGTAAAGCAAAAGAGCGTGCTGAAGCTATTCAACGTGTCCGAGATCAACAAGAGAGCGCTCGTCGTCGTGCAGAACTTGCCCGTCAACAACTTGAAGCCGAACGTAAGGCTGCTCAAGCATCTAAGAGGACTCCTTCCTTCAGTGAACTTGATGATGTTCATGGGGATACATCAAATGTAACTATTCCAAATGCTGTATCCATTGATGAGTTAACAAAACCTAGACCGACGGCATCCCAAAATACACGTCGTCGTGAGCAACGTCAGCCTCAATTGTTGCCAAATCAGCAAAATGTGCAGATAAATCCTGTAGCGAATGAGTCGCAACAAGACCAAATGCCGTATACTACACAAAATGAACAGCAAAATGATGAAGAAAATCCATCAAGACTATATCCATTAGGTTAAGACCCTTAATTTCTAAAAAAGAAATGTTAGATTAAAGTTTAAGATATAGGAGTGGATTAATAGCTGTTTAAATATAGAGAGGACAAGCAATTTTATATGCTTGTCCTCTTTTTAAAATCCATATGAATTTTGTGTTTTACATTGACTTTCAAAGGTGGATTCAGTACAATAAATAAAGAAATGCATATATGGTACGAGAGACCATTGCATAATACAATACCTTTTAATTTAGTCCAGAGAGGCTGAGAAAGGAATATAGTTGAAGTGCCCATAGGGGCTTCTTTGTGCAAACTATTTGACCTTTTGCCCTGGGCAAAAGGTCTTTTTTGTTACGTGAGTTAGGAGGAAATCATGGGACAAGTTAGCCTAAAAGGCAAACATTTATTGGGTTTGCAAAATGTGTCACCTGAAGAAATCAAATTGATTTTAGATGTGGCAAAGAAAATGAAGAAAATCGTTCTTTCTGATGACAAGAAGGTTCCACTTTTAAAGGGGAAATCCATTATTAACCTTTTTATGGAGCCAAGTACTCGTACCCGTAGTTCCTTTGAGTTAGCCGGCAAATACTTAGGGGCTGACGTGATCAATCTTTCTCCTAGTGGATCTTCCATGGGTAAAGGTGAAAGCTTCCGCGATACATTGTTAACTATGTCCTACATGGGCACAGATGCTATCGTAATGCGCCACAGCGCAGAAGGTGCACCTTTATATGCTACGAAAGCCGTAGATCCTATTATCATTAACGCAGGCGATGGCGCTCATGAGCATCCAACACAAGCATTACTAGATATGTATTCTATCTTAGAGAAAAAGGAATCTATTGAAGGTCTAAAGGTGGTTATCCTTGGCGATATAATGCATAGTCGCGTAGCACGCTCCAACATTTATGGACTTACAAAAATGGGGGCTGATGTACATCTAGCTGGTCCTCGTACAATGGTATATCCAGAATTTGAAAAATTAGGTGTTACCGTACACCATGATATTCGTGAAGCAGTGGCTGATGCAGATGTAGTTAACGTACTTCGCATTCAATTAGAACGCATTCATTCTGCATTGTATCCTACAAATAGAGAATATGCTCGTATCTTTGGTATTAACAATGATGTATTAAAATTAGCTAAAGATGATGTAATGGTAATGCATCCAGGTCCTATGAACCGCGGCCTTGAAATTGCACCAGATGTAGCATATTCTGATCAATCCGTAATTCAAGAACAGGTACGTAATGGCGTAGCTGTACGTATGGCTGTATTGTACTTAACTATTATCGGAGGTGACGGTAGTGAGCTTGCTTATTAAAAATGGTACGGTAGTTAATCCGGCAAAAAAACAAAACGAAGTAGCAGATGTTCTCGTAAAAGATGGTAAAATTGTGGACATCGGTCAAAACTTGAGTGCTGAAGGTGCTGAAGTTTATGATGCAACAGGGCTTATCGTAGCACCTGGCCTTATCGATATTCACACACATTTGCGTGAACCAGGCCAAGAAGCTAAAGAAGATTTCCACTCTGGTACACAAGCGGCTGCTGCAGGTGGTTTCACACGTGTTGTCACTATGGCTAATACTAACCCAGTTGTAGATAATGCTGCACTTGTAAGAGGTTTACAAAAACAGGCTGAACTCACTGGCGTTGTGAAAGTAGAATTTATTGGTGCTGTATCCAAAGGTCTTGAAGGTAAGGAACTTGCTGAAATGGGCGATATGGCAGAAGCTGGTGTAGTCGCATTCTCCGATGATGGTCACTATGTAGAAAATGCTGCATTTATGCGTCGTGCCTTAGAATACTCCTCCATGTTTAATAAAATGGTTATCGACCATGCAGAAGATATTACATTGACTAAAAATGGCCATATGCATGAAGGTATTGTTTCTTATGAATTAGGTGTTATTGGTCGTCCTGCAGTAGCTGAAGATTTGGCTGTTGCTCGTGATATCTTGTTATCTGAAATGACAGGTGGTCATATCCATATCGCCCACGTAAGTAGTAAAAATACTGTAGATATGGTGCGCCGTGCGAAGGCTAAAGGCCTTAATGTAACATGTGAAGTTACAAGCCAACATTTATCTTTCACAGATGAATACCTACGCGAATATAACCCAGCATTCAAAATGGCTCCTCCAATTCGCTCTGAAGATCATCGCCAAGCATTATTAGAAGGCTTGAAAGATGGTACAATCGATGCGATTATTACAGACCATGCACCACATGCATATGAAGAAAAAGACCATGAATTCTGCTGTGCACCAAATGGTTTCAGTGGCCTCGAAACATCTTTGGCGGCGGTTATTACCAATGCATATGGTCCTGATAAACTAAGCATCGATCAAGTTGTGTACTATATGAGTACTCGACCAGCTGAGTTGATGCACCTTGATGCAGGTGTTCTTGAAGTTGGCAAGCCAGCAGATATTACCGTATTCTCCACGACTGAAGAATGGACAGTAGATCGAAATAAATTCTATACAAAAGGTAAAGTTAGCCCATTTGATGGTATGACTGTTACAGGTAAAGCTAAACTTACAGTAGTTGATGGCAAAATTGTTATGAAGGAGGGCGTAGTCTTATAATGAAAGGCAAGTTAGTTCTTGAAGATGGTTCCGTGTTTGAAGGTTCCTTATTAGGTGGCGCCCCAACGGTAGGTGAAGTTGTATTTAACACAGGTATGACCGGGTATCAAGAAATCTTGACTGACCCATCCTATGCGGATCAAATTATTACATTAACCTATCCTTTAATTGGTAATTATGGTACTTTAAATTCTATCACTCAAGGTCCTAAGCCATATTGTAAAGGTTTTATTGTAGGTGAACTATGTGACTTTCCATCTAACTGGCAAAATGAGGGGTTATTTAGTGAGTATCTTCGTTTGCACGGCATCCCTTGCCTTTATGATGTAGATACACGTGCGATTACACGTGTTCTTCGTAACCATGGTGTAATGAAGGGCGTACTCGTATGCTCTGATTACCCTATGGAGGATATTCAAAAATTGTTTAAACAAGACTTGCCAACAGATCAAGTTATGCGTGTAACTACAAAATGGCAAGGTATGCGTGGCGATAAAAATGCTGAATTCCACGTAGCGGTAATGGATTATGGTGTAAAGGAAAATATCCTTCGCTCTCTAGAAGCTGCAGGCTGTCGTCTTACTGTATTTCCTGCAGATGCTAAGGCTGAAGATGTGTTGGCAGCAAATCCAGATGGTATTTTTTTATCTAATGGCCCTGGAGACCCTCAAGATCTTGGCTATGCAGTAGAAGAAGTAAAGAAAATGTTTGGTAAGAAACCAATCTTTGGCATCTGTATGGGGCATCAAGTATTGGCACAAGCTTATGGTGGTACCACATTCAAATTGAAATTTGGTCACCGTGGTTCTAACCATCCTGTACAAGATTTACGTACTGGTCGGGTATATATTACATCTCAAAACCATGGTTATGCGGTAGATGATACTTCTTTGCCAGATTTCGTAGAAATTACACATCGTAGTGTAAATGATGGTACCGTAGAAGGTATGCGTCATAAAGAATTGCCAATCTTCTCCGTACAATACCATCCAGAAGCATCCCCAGGACCTACTGATAACCTATATTTATTTGACGAATTTGAAGACTTAATGAGAAAGGGAAAATAATATGACCTCAGAAGCAAAAAAAGTACTTGTAATTGGTTCTGGTCCAATTATTATCGGTCAAGCTGCAGAGTTTGATTATGCTGGTACACAAGCATGCCGTTCCCTTCGAGAAGAGGGTTATAAAGTAGTATTGGTTAACTCCAACCCTGCTACTATTATGACTGATACAGATATTGCAGACCGCGTATATGTAGAACCGATTAGTCTTGAATTCGTAACAGAAGTTATAAAAAAAGAACGCCCTTGGGGCTTGTTGGCTACATTAGGTGGTCAAGTAGGTCTTAATATGGCGGTACAATTGTCTGAAGCTGGCGTATTAGAAGAATATGGTGTAAAACTTCTTGGTACAACTCTTGAAGCCATTAAACAAGCGGAAGACCGTGAGCTTTTCAAAGAAGCGATGAAGGAAATCAACCAACCGGTTCCTGAATCCGATATCTTTAACGATCTTGAAGAAGCAGTAGCCTTTGCTAATCGTATTGGGTATCCTATTATCATCCGTCCTGCATACACATTAGGCGGTACTGGTGGAGGTATTGCCCATAATGAAGATGAAATGTATGAAATCACACGTCGTGGTTTGAAACTTTCACCAATTCACCAAATTCTAGCAGAACGTTCCGTTGCAGGCTGGAAAGAGATTGAATACGAAGTAATGCGCGATAGTGCAGATAACTGCATCATCGTATGTAATATGGAAAATATTGACCCTGTTGGTGTGCATACTGGGGATTCTATCGTTGTGGCACCAAGCCAAACCTTGAACGATATTCAATACCAAATGCTGCGTACCGCATCTGTAGAGATTATCCGTTATTTAAAAATCGAAGGCGGTTGTAACGTACAATACGCTTTGAATCCAAATAGCAACGAATATATTGTTATCGAAGTAAACCCTCGCGTATCTCGTTCCTCTGCATTGGCATCTAAAGCAACTGGGTACCCAATTGCGAAGGTAGCAGCAAAAATTGCAGTAGGCATGACATTGGATCAAATTACAAATGCTGTAACCGGTGAAACTAAAGCATGCTTTGAGCCGACTCTTGACTATGTAGTAACTAAGTTCCCACGCTGGCCTTTTGAAAAATTCAACTTGGCAGATCGTACCTTGGGCACACAAATGAAAGCCACTGGCGAAGTTATGGCTATTGACCGTTCTTTGGAAGGCTCCTTACTTAAAGCAATTCGTTCCTTGGAAATTGGTTTAGACCATATTGAGCTTAAGAAAATCGCTCATGAGTCTATGGAACAATTGATCGAACGTTTACATTTAGTAGATGATGAACGTATCTATGTTGTAGCAGAAGCACTTCGCAAGGGAATCAGTGTAGAAAAAATCCACTATATTACAAAAATTGATACATTCTTTATTGAAAAAATCAAAAACATTGTTACTGTGGAAAAAGCATTGGCTGAGCAAGGTTTAACAGAGGATGTATTGCGCAAAGCAAAACGTTATTCCTTCACTGATTCTGTTATCGCTCGTTATGCTAATACAACTGTAGAAGATGTTCGTGCAAAACGTAAAGAATGGAATATTCTTCCAACATATAAATACGTAGATACATGTGCGGCTGAATTTGAATCTAAAACACCGTACTATTACAGTGCTTATGCACAAGAAGACGAAGTTAAACCACTAGGCGAAAAATCCGTAGTGGTACTTGGTTCTGGCCCAATTCGTATTGGTCAAGGCGTAGAGTTCGATTACTGCTCCGTACATTCCTCATGGGCCCTTCGTAAAGCGGGTTATCAATCTATTATGATTAATAACAACCCAGAAACAGTGTCTACTGACTTTGATATTTCTGACTCTTTATACTTTGAGCCATTGACTGTGGACGATGTAATGGAAATTATCAATAAAGAACAGCCAGCTGGCGTCATTGCTCAATTTGGTGGTCAAACGGCTATCAATTTGGCAGGCCCATTGGCAGAACGTGGCGTCAAAATCCTCGGTACATCCGTAGATAGCATCGATATGGCGGAAGACCGTGAACGCTTTGATGAATTGTTGGCGAAGCTTGGTATCCCTCGCCCAGTAGGTGCTTTGGTAACCTCTGATGAAGAAGCACAAGAAGCAGCTAAAAAGTTGAAATACCCGTTAATCGTTCGCCCTTCTTATGTATTGGGCGGTCGTGCGATGGAAATCGTATACAACGATAAAGAGCTTGATGTATACATGAAGGAAGCCGTAGTAGCATCTAAGGAGCATCCTGTTCTTATCGACCGTTACATGGTTGGTATGGAGGTAGAGGTTGACGCTATTTCTGACGGTACCGATGTATGTATCCCTGGTATTATGGAACAAATCGAACGCGCCGGTGTTCACTCTGGTGACTCCATGGCTGTTTATCCAGCTCAACATTTGAGCCAAGAATTGATTGATCAAATCGTTGATTATACACGTCGTATTGCAGTAGGCCTTAATGTTAAAGGTGTACTTAATATCCAATATATCGTGGCTGATGGTGAACTTAACGTTATCGAAGTTAACCCTCGTTCTAGCCGTACTGTACCATTCATTTCTAAGGTTACAGGTATCAATATGGTAGAATGTGCAACACGCATTGCCCTTGGTGAAAGCTTAAAAGACTTAAGCTTACCACTTGGTCTTGTACCTAATAAACCATATGTAGCTGTAAAAGCACCTGTATTCTCCTTCTCTAAAATGGGCCTTGTAGAAATCGCTCTTGGACCTGAAATGAAGTCTACTGGTGAGGTTATGGGGATTGGTCGCACATATTCTGAAGCTTTATTCAAAGCTATCAATGGTGCCAACATGCGTATCCCAGAGGATGGTACAATCCTTATGACTGTTGCAGACCGCGATAAAGAGGAAGCTAGTCAATTAGCAAAAGGCTTTATTGATTTGGGTTATCACATTGAAGCAACTGGTGGTACTGGTAAATACTTCAAGGAACATGGCGTTGACTGCAAGGTAGTTAACAAAATCTCTGAAGGCGATGATAACTGTGCTGACCACATTCGTCAAGACAAAGTCGATCTTGTACTTAATACATTGACTGCAGGTAAACGACCTGAACGCGAAGGCTTCCAATTGCGTCGTCTTGCTGTAGAAATGGGTACACCATGCTTAACAAGTCTCGATACAGCACGGGAAGTATTGCGTGTTGTGGCGAATCGTAAAGATGATGCGAACTACACTGTAGAAGCATTACAAGATTTTGAATTGGAGTAAAATCATGAGTGGCTATGTAGAACAGGGCGAAGTCGTTCGCAATGAGCAAATAGGCTCTGATGTGTGGATTATGGATATTCACGCACCAAAACAAGCAGCAGAAGCAAAGGTAGGACAGTTTTGTAATGTTCGCGTAGCGGATTCTACGGCACCATTGTTGCGCCGCCCTATTAGCTATGCTGGATTTGATGCCCGAAAGGGTACGATTACCCTTTTGTATCGCGTCGTAGGCAAGGGGACTGAAATTATGACACGTCTCGTGCCTGGTGATACATTAGATTGTTTAGGCCCTTTGGGCGAACCGTTTGTAACATCTAATAATATGCTTCTCATTGGCGGTGGCGTTGGTATTGCACCGATGCTATGTATCGCATCCCATTTGCAAAAAGATGAAGAAGCACAAGTTATTCTTGGTTTTAGAAATGAAAGCGAAACCTTCTGGGCTGATTTATTTAAAGATACGCCTGTTCAAGTCCACATCACTACTGATGATGGTAGCGTAGGTACAAAAGGCTTCCCTACAGCAATCATGCCTGACCTAATTAATGCTAATTCGTTTACCTCTGTTATGACTTGTGGTCCTATGCCTATGATGAAAGGCGTAGCACAAGTGGCTAAAGAACTCAATGTGCCATGCCAAGTATCTTTAGAAGAGCGCATGGGATGTGGTACGGGCGGTTGCTTAGGTTGCGCTTGTGATGGTGCCGGTGGCAAACGTTATAAAGTTTGTAAAGATGGTCCTGTATTCCCAGCTGAGGAGGTGTTCTTTTAATGCGTGAACGCGATTTAAATAACACCGTTACGCCTAATCCAAAGCTCGCCATCGATTACTGCGGGATTAAGATGAAAAATCCTATTATCGCTGCATCTGGTACCTTTGGTAATGGCCCTGAGTATGCTGGTTATTTAGACCTTAGTAATGAAGTAGGTGCTATTTCTGTAAAAGGATTAACACCTAAAGGTCGTCATGGCAATCCTGGTACTCGCATTGCAGAAACACCATCTGGCGTATTGAACTGTATTGGCCTTGAAAATCCTGGGGCTGAACATTTTGTTAAAGAAATTCTGCCGGATATTAAGAAATATGATGTACCTTTATTAGCCAATATGTCTGCGGGCACAATTGATGAGTTTACTTGGATGGCAGAGACGTTATCTGTAGATGGTATTGCAGGATTAGAAGTAAACGTATCTTGCCCAAATGTAGAATGTGAAGGCATGGCCTTTGGTGTAGATCCAAAGGTCGTTGAATCAGTAACTAAAGCGGTTCGTAAGGTAACGGATAAACCTGTTATCGTTAAGCTTTCACCAAATGTAACAGACATTGTAGAAATCGCAAAAGCCGTTGAAGCAGGCGGTGGCAATGGGGTAAGTCTAATTAATACCTTGTTGGGCATGGCTATAGATATTCACCGTCGTAAGCCTGTATTGGGTAATACTTACGGTGGATTATCAGGCCCAGCCGTAAAGCCTGTGGCTCTTCGCATGGTTCATCAAGTTTATAAAGGGGTAACTATTCCTATTATTGGTCTTGGTGGTATCATGACTGGCACAGATGCTATCGAATTTATGATGGCAGGGGCGCAAGCCGTTCAAGTTGGTACAGCTACGATGGTAGATCCAACAGCAATTTCACGTATTACCCGTGAAATGAGCGAATATGTAGAACAATATAATCTTAACAGCATCACTGATATTGTAGGTGCTGTTCATCAAGCTTAATAAAATCATATCTACGGTGAACTTAAGCAACCATAAGCATTGCCGTAATGTAAGATCTGATACAAAAAGACCTAGTACAAATTGTACTAGGTCTTTTCTTATGTATTGTATTGGCATCTATAATCAAATAGGTACCAATCATATGAGCTGTTAATGTCATAGTATGGTAATAGTATGTACAAATATGATTATACATAGGCTTTGTAAAAGTCAATAAATTGCTGTGCTACTGGGGAAAGTGCATGGCCTTTAAGTGTGATAAAAGCTTTTTTGAAATCCCCCGAGAATTCTGGCAATTTGATGCGGGCCATTTTGCGATGATTAATGAGTTCCTTAGCGTCCATTGGGACTAAAGAAACTGTACGACCAGAAGAGGCCCACTCAATAGCTGAGCTTTTTGTTGTAGTTATAGCTACCGCATTAAGTTGCTCCATATCTGTTAAGCTAGATTGCATAATCATTCGAACAGAGCCACCAGAAAGGGATAGAGGACATTTTTTTATGTCTTCCCACGTGATGGTATCATGCTCACGATCTGTCCAGAATACATCACGACGGAAAATAGCGTATAAATGCTCTTCTTGGGTAAGCAGGATATCGAATTTATCGATATCTACCATTTGAATATTGGCGATACCTAATTCGGCGCTACCGTTGATGAGTTGGGTCACTACATTTGTCATAAGTCCTTCATAAATTTCAAAATGGACAGATGGATATTTCATGGAAAAAGCTGGTAAATATTGCTGTACGATTGGCGTTGAACGAGATGCAGACGTCGCAATACGTAAAGTACCTTCAATGCGTGAATTCAATTGTTGTACAGCATTATATGTAGATTCTTCAATAGAGCAGAGTTGTTGCGCTTTTTCGTAGAAGATTTTACCAGCATCTGTTAATTGCAAGTTTGATCCTCGTTGGCCGCGTTTAATGTTGATTAATTGAGCCCCAAATTCAGCCTCTAAATATTTCAACTGCTTACTTAACGCTGGTTGTGTAATATGAAGAATCTCTGCGGCCTGTGTCATATTGCCCGTTTGAACAAGGGTAATAAAATTGTGGTAGTAAGATGTATCCATAGAATCTCCCTATTATACACATAATATGATAAATAAAAATTATAACGAACTAAGTAACGGTCATTTCACATTTAATAAAATGCTATATATACTAAATTCAACAAAGTAATAGAAAGTAAATTGAGTTTTAAAATATCTTTCTATACTTATCACAAATTTTGATATACAACAAGAGTTAAGAAAGTAGGTACTACTATGGGCGTGGTAAAAAGAACCTTAGGTCAAGCAATTCGTAATTGGGAAGCACGTAGATTAATGACGGCTCGTAATAAAATTAGCCGGAAAAAACAATTAGAACGAGTATGGCCTTATCCTATGACTAAGGAAAAACGTCGTGAACTCGGTCAAGGCATAGCCGGTTTAGTTAATAACGGCAATTAAAAGTTTGGAATCTACTAACTAGATTAGTTATCTAGTGGTAGTACCACCTCAATAGAATCTAATACAGTACAAGTAGCAGCTCCATGACTTATGTCTTGGAGCGCTTTTTGTATGCGCTCTACATCAGTAGGTGGTATTAGAATTGTAATGTCTACATATTCACCAAAGCTTGCTTCATAATGTAAATTTTCGTCCTGTAAATATCTTTCTACTGCTCCATACAGCGAATAGTCAATCTTTGCTTGTACTCGGGTTCGTGTTGTATGTAGTTCTTTAGGGGCAAGACGTAAGGTTTCCGCAACAGAGTGTGAATAGGCCCGAATCAAGCCACCAGCGCCCAATTTAATACCTCCAAAATAACGCGTTACGACGACGGCTACATTGGTAATGCCAGTTTTTTTGAGTACTTCTAGCATTGGTTTACCTGCTGTACCTGATGGTTCTCCATTATCGGAAGATCGTTGTTGTTCTTGCTGTGGGCCTAATGCATAGGCTGTGCAGTTATGGCGAGCATCCCAGAATTCTTTAATGATGCGACTTATAAAGGTTTGAGCTTCCTCTTCAGTCTTGCAAGGATATACAGTTGTTATAAACCGTGATTTTTCAACAACATATTCATGGCGAAATTCTTTTGCTAGAGAAATAAATTCCACCGTAGGGCTTATTGATTCAGACATATATTCACCTCCTTTGGAATCAAAGTTTATGTTTATTCATCATCACTTTATTATAATCTATTTATGAAGGCTATGTATAGGTAAAAGCTGTTAATTCCCTTATAAAAAAGAAATAGCCTCTATATTTGGTAGGATATTGACGTAATGAGAATTTATGTTATTATTAAATATAGATATATGAGTAGTTACTCATGAAATATGTTCAATATTGAAGTTTTAGAGTATATTAAATATTCTTAGTGAACCTGTTTATGGCTATTTTATTTACAATAAGGTATATATCATTTTTATAGATAGATGTTTAAACGTATATTTAAGTACATAAATACAAAATATAGTACGAATTTGTAATAATATAGTAAGTTGTAAGATAAGATATATCTACAGAGTAGAAAGGCCTGTGAATATGAGCGTAAAAAAACAAGAATTTGATATTACAGGTATGCACTGTGCAGCCTGTGTAAAACGTGTTGAAAACATTGTTTCTAAAGTTGATGGCGTAGAATCAGTTAAGGTTAACCTCTTAACTCGAAAGGGGAGCGTTGAATATAAAGACGGGGCTACTGTAGACTCACAACAGATTATCGATGCCATTACGAATATCGGCTTTGGTGCTGCAGAAGCAGACGAAACAAAGCAAGAAATAGAAAAGGTTAACTTAAAACCTCATATTATACGACTTATTATTGCTGCTTGTATGGCGGTACCGATGATGATTAATATGACCTTACATCGATTTGGTATTCAGGCATTGCCTGTATGGGTAGAGTTTGTTCTTGCTACTATTGCTCAGTTTGGTCCTGGTCTCATGTTCTATAAGAGCGCCTGGAGTGCAGTGAAAAATGGGGCGCTTACGATGGATGTACTCGTAGTAATGGGCACGACGGTAGCTTATCTATTCAGTATCTATAACTGGCAATTTCACCCTGAATTAGGCCCTCATGGAATATATTTTGAAACCTCTGCGTGGCTCATTACCTTTATCCTTCTTGGTAAACTCTTAGAAGAGATTGCAAAAGGCCGTACCTCCGAAGCACTTCAAAAATTGATTGCCTTACAACCTGCAACGGCTCATGTGTTGCGTGATGGAGAATTTATTGATATCCCTACATCTAAGGTGGTAGCCGGTGATATTTTACAAGTTCGTGCAGGTGAAAAGATCCCCGTTGATGGCACGATTACTGAGGGATATTCCACAGTAGATGAGGCTATGCTGACCGGTGAAAGCTTACCGGTAGAAAAACAAGTTGGTTCTGAAGTTATTGGTGCTACTATAAACCTAAGTGGTGCTTTTACCATGGAAGCCAAGCGTATCGGTTCCGATACGATGTTGTCTCAAATTATCAAGGTTGTAGAAGAGGCACAAACCTCCAAGGCTAGTATTCAACGTATTGCAGATATCGTGGCTCAATATTTTGTACCGACCGTTATTGGCCTTGCTGTTTTGACAGGTCTTGTGTGGTACTTCATTATGGGAGATTCTATTAACGTTGCTCTCATTAATGCAACAGCGGTACTGGTTATCGCATGTCCTTGTGCGCTTGGCCTTGCTACACCAACATCTATCATGGTTGGGTCTGGCCTTGTGCGGAACACGGTGTGCTCATCAAGAGTGCAGAATATCTTGAAAAGGCGGGTAAACTCGATGCCATTGTTATGGATAAAACCGGTACCCTTACACAGGGTGTATTGGATGTGACGGCTTTCAAAAATTATAATGGTGATGAAAGTACTAATATGTCTATTATGATGGCTCTTGAAAGTGGTACATCTCATCCGATTGCAAAGGCCATGGTTTACTATGGTGAAGATCATGGCTATAAAGGTAAAGCTGTTGAACTTGAAAGTTTTGCTGATGTACCAGGTAAAGGGTTACAAGGTGCATACCAAGGCGTATCCGTACAACTTGGGCACAGTCGTTGGATGAATGAACTAGGTTATGATTTAACAGCGGTTCAAGAAGATATTTTACAATTTGAAGAACAAGGTGCTTCCGTATCTGTTCTAGCTGTAGATGGCGTTGTTAGTGCTTTGTGGGCTGTAGAAGACGAATTACGTCCAGAAACTATTGAGGTTGTAAAAGAGTTACATGCTCAAGGTATTGATGTATGGATGCTTACAGGTGATAATCGTCGAACTGCTCAATATATTGCTAAGCAAGCAGGTATTACTCATGTTATAGCTGAAGTATTGCCTCAAGACAAGGCTAGTAAGGTAAAAGAATTACAAGATAAAGGTCTTGTAGTGGGGATGGTTGGTGACGGTATCAATGATGCTCCTGCTCTCGTTACGGCAGATATTGGTTTTGCTATTGGCAGTGGTACAGATATTGCGGTAGAAGCAGCCGACATCGTCCTTGTACGAAATGATTTACATACCTTGGTACAAGCAGTACGACTCAGCCGTAAGACAATGACCAATATTAAACAAAACCTATTTTGGGCATTGATCTTTAACTGTATTGGCATTCCTTTGGCCGCTATTGGTGCGTTAAATCCTATGATTGCTGGTACAGCGATGGCATTTAGCTCTGTTACAGTTGTAAGTAATTCACTTCGTTTGAAACGAGCTAAAATTTAAGATTATACATATAATTGAATACTATAAAGCACCTATACAGAGGTATAGGTGCTTTATTATATCTACAGACATATAGTTAAGTATATATTTATATCTTATATTGAGACGTGAAATGAATATTTAATTCCTACGATAATGGTGTTTTTAGACGGCTTATGATTTGTTATACTGAATATAGTAATTGATTTAAAAGAGAGGTTCATGATTATGAAATTAAGTACTCGAGACATTGTCTATATTGGTTTTATTGCCGCGTTATGTGCAGTGGCTACTACAATTCGCATTGAAATACCAGGTGGCGCTATGGTTCATTTAGGATCGGCTGCACTCTTTACAACATCTATACTTTTTGGTGGATTATATGGAGGCTTGGGTGCGGCAATTGGATCTGCACTATTTGATCTCTTTGGTGGTCATACACAGTACATCGTATTCTCTTTCTTTATTAAAGGAATTGCAGGACTTATCGTAGGTGGTATGACTGCAGGCTATTTGCCACCCTCTATTACAAAACCAACTGCATCCTTTGGTCGTATTTTAGTAGCCCTTATTATTGGTGCTGTTTGGACCGCTTTTGGCTACTTCCTTGCGTGGTGGTTCGTTCTTGAAAGTGCGGTCGTGGCGGCTAGTAAAATTCAATACTCTTTGATTACAAGTGCCGCAGGAATTGTGGTTGCTATTGTATTAACCCCTAAATTACAAACGATAGTGCGCAGATTGTTTACTAAAAATTAATTGCTACAATGTCTTAGCATGTTTTAGTTAGGCACTGCTAAAAAAGCTATAATAATCTGATACATTGATAAATAAACTATCATATCGATAAATACAAAAGCCTTTAGTTGCTAAATTAGTTTAGCGTCTAAAGGCTTTTTGGTTAGGTTATTATTTTATAATTAGTGATTGTATTAGCTATTAAATTATTAGAAATTACAAAGGTCGTTTAAGTTTTCTGCCATTGTAGGGTGTGTGAAGATTTGATTTTTGAAATATGTATATGGAATGTTATTATCCATAGCCATTTTAATTAAGTTGATCAATTCTTCTGCGCCTTGAGAATAGAGTGTAGCGCCCAGGATTAAGTCGTTATCCGCATCCACAACAATTTTAAAGGCGCCTTTTAAATAGTCGTTTACATGTGCTCTAGGCATGGTAGCTACGAGCATTTCTTTCGTTTTAACCGTATATCCTTGGTTGATTGCATCTTCTTCTGTAAGACCTACACGAGAAAGTGGAGGTGTTAAGAAGGTAGTATAAGGAATATTTTTACGATCTTTTAAGGTATACTGGCTGTTACCAGTAAGTGCGCCAAATACGATACGGAAGTCATCAAGAGATATATATGTGAATTGAGGACCACCGTTTACATCACCGACTGCGTATACACCAGGGACGGAGCTTTCACAAGTATCATTAACTACAATAGCACCGCGTTCGTTAGTAGCGATGTCCGTATGTTCTAAACCAATATTAGCCGTATTGGCTTTGCGACCTGTAGCGTATAGAACAGCATCAAAAGTGTAGTTTTGATTATTAGCGGTGATAACTGGTTTGTCTCCATCATTGGATACAGATTCTAATGTTACATTATTAAGAATGGTAATGCCTTGTTCAGTTAAGTACTCGTTAGCTAGTTCTTGAACGATAGGTTCTTCGCGTTTTAAGATGCTAGATTCGATGTTGAATACAGTTACCTTAGCACCAAGTTTTGCATATAGGCTGGCAAATTCAAGACCGATAGGACCAGCGCCGATAACACCTAATGTACTAGGTTGAGTAGGTAATTGTTGAATTTCTGTACTATTATAGAAACCTATAGCCGTATCAATGCCAGAAATATTAGGTTTAATCGCTACAGCACCAGTGTTTATAACGATAGTGTCAGCAGATAATATAATCTTATCCTCGCCAGCGGTAACGGCGATTTCTTTATTGCTAATAAATGCACCATGCCCAGTATAGACATCGACATGTTCATTTGTATCTAACATACCGAAGTTTTTATTGCGTAAGCGAGATGTAACAACTTCACGTTGGTTTAATACTTGATCGTATGATAAGCCTTTTGATGCGGCAATGATCATCGTCTTAGTAGGGATACATGCGATATTAATACATGTACCACCGTACATTAGTGGATTTTCTTCAATCATGGCTACGGATTTGCCCATAGAGCCAAATTTTGCGGCTAATGTTTTACCAGCCTTGCCGAAACCTAAGACGATAATGTCATATTGTTTGGTATTCATATAATACCTCCTGTTTTTTTATATTGAAAATATTAGATATTGATATTATAGCATATTATTATAGATATAAAAGTAGAAATTAGAAATTAGAAATTAGAAATAATTATCATTGATTATGAATTAAATTTGTCTAGAATGATTATGTTAAGGTAGTCAATTAGTTTATTGGTTTTTTGTTAAAGGGGATGAGATAGCTTGTATAACTGTGATTTATATGTATTATAGCAATAAATTAAGTGTGTTAAGTATTTCTACTTGACACATTTCTTTATGTACGGTAGTATATGTAAAGTAATATGACTTGACAGTGATGGAGGTGGCGAAATGGAAGAACGAGTACTCATAAGTTTGCTCTTAGATTTCTATGGGCCATTGTTGACGGACAAGCAACGCATGTCCTTACAACTTCACCACGAAGATGATATGTCCCTTGGCGAGATTGCTGAGGAATTAGGCGTATCACGACAGGCTGTACACGATAACTTACAGCGTGCTCGACACATTTTAAATGATTACGAATCTAAATTGCACTTGGTGGCACAATATGAACAACGGGAAGGCTTGCTTTCACAGTTGAAAGCAACATTGCCTAAAGAGGTGTTAGCCGAAACCAAGGTGCAACAAGTATTGGCGCAAATGGAGGGATATTATGGCATTTGATAGCTTGTCAGAAAAACTGCAAGAAGCCTTTCAATCCTTAAAAGGGAAGGGCAAAATTACAGAAGATGATGTCAATCTTGCGTTGCGTCAGGTACGTACAGCTTTATTAGAAGCTGACGTTAACTTTATGGTAGCAAAGGACTTTGTTAAGTCCATTAAGGAAAAGGCCCTTGGTGAAGAGGTGTTCGGATCCTTGAATCCAGCCCAAACGGTTATTAAAATCGTAAATGATGAGTTAACGGCTCTCTTGGGTGGTACGCAAAGTCGTATCATGATTTCTAGCAAGCCACCAACAATTATTATGCTCGTTGGTTTGCAAGGTGCTGGTAAGACTACAACAGCTGGTAAACTAGCTGTATACTTACGCAAACAAGGTAAACGTCCGATGCTTGTCGCTGCCGACGTATATCGTCCAGCTGCGATTACTCAGTTGCAAGTTGTAGGTAAGCAAATTGATATTCCTGTATTTGCCGATGAAACACCTGGTGTGAATCCAGTAGATATTGCGCGTCGTGCCGTAGAGCAAAGCACGCATATGCTGAAAGATGTTGTTATCATCGATACCGCAGGACGTTTGGCTATAGACGAAGTCCTCATGGATGAGTTGTCAAACATCAAAGCTGCTGTTCGACCTCATGAAATTCTGCTCGTTGTAGATTCTATGATCGGTCAAGATGCGGTAACAACAGCGCAAACATTTAATGAAAAATTAGGTGTTGATGGTGTTATCCTTACTAAACTCGATGGTGATGCGCGCGGTGGTGCCGCATTATCCATCAAAGCTGTAACAGGCTTGCCAATTAAGTTCACTGGTGTGAGCGAAAAAATGGATGGCTTTGATGTATTCTATCCAGACCGCATGGCTTCTCGTATTCTCGATTTGGGCGACTTTAAAACATTGATTGAAAATGTACAAGGCGCCATCGATGAAGAAGAAGCTCGTGAAATGGCAAAGAAAATGGCGAAAAACAATTTCACCTTGGATGACTTCTTAAAACAGATGAACCAGGTGCGAAAGTTAGGGCCATTACAAAATATTATTGGAATGTTGCCAGGCATGGGACAAATTAAGGATCAATTAAAGGACCTTGATTTGAATAGTAAAGAGGTGCGTCGTATTGAGGCTATCATTACATCCATGACGGCGGCAGAGCGAGAAAATCCAAGTATTCTTAACGGTTCTCGCCGCAAGCGTATTGCATTAGGTTCTGGTACACAGGTCCAAGATGTAAATCGCTTGTTGAAACAATTTGAAGAAGCGCGGAAGATGATGAAGCGCATGCAAGGTTTACGTGGCGGTAAGGGCGGCTTCCCTGGAATGCCTAAATTACCGTTTATGTAATACATGGGCAGGGGCGCTGAACTTGTCCATCCACATCAGTATAAGGAGGTGAATTTCACAATGTTAAAAATTCGTTTGACTCGTTTAGGTGCTAAAAAAGCTCCTTTCTACCGTATCGTAGTTGCTGACGCACGTGCTCCACGTGAAGGTCGTCCTGTTGACACAATTGGTCAATATGATGCTACTAAACAACCAGCTATCGTTAATGTAGACGAAGAAAAAGCTTTGGCTTGGTTAGCTAAAGGTGCTCAGCCTACTGACACTGTTCGCTCCTTGTTCAAAAAACAAGGCGTTATGCAAAAATTTGCAGACGCTAAAAAGTAATTAATAGAGAGGCATACTGTGATGATAGAATTAATTTCATTAATTGCGAAATCATTAGTGAAGCAGCCTGATGCCGTTTCTGTTACCATGGTCCAAAAGGGGAATGTGGAAGTTTATGAACTTCATGTAGCCCCAGAGGATATGGGTAAAGTCATCGGAAAGCAAGGTAGAATTGCTAAAGCGATTCGCTCTGTGGTGAAAGCGGCGGCTATTAAAGAGAACAAAAAGATATCTGTTGATATTGTCTAAAAGGGAGTATTCCAATGGAAGAAATGACATTACGTGTCCCTGTAGCAGTAAAAGCAAAAGTAACAGACGACTTGAAAGCGAAAATTGTATCCGATCTTGAAACTCGCCTTGATATGGTAAATAAAGATTTGGAAGCAATTGAGTTTCAAGCCCAACGTATTTTGGCTGATGCAGCTAAAGTTGATGCTACAAGTCTCACTGCTATTCGTCAACAAATCGACGAAGAAAAAAATAAACGCTTGGCTTTCAAAGAAGAAGTAACAGCTAAATTGAAGGATGCTAAGGAGTTGTCTTTAGGAACTGAAATTCCTCAAGGTACATTAGAGCAAACAGTTACCGTTAAAATCGGGGATAATTTGGATGCCTTGATGGGCGCTGAAATCCTATTAGAAGACGGTAAGATCGTTGCGTTTCGTCAATAATGAAGCATAACGATTTCATCACAATAGGTGTTATCATCGCCCCGCACGGTGTGCGGGGTGATCTTCGTATTATGCCTCAAACCGATTTTCCAGAACGGTTTATGCATATGGATGCCTGTTACATCGATGGTAAAGAATACCACGTTGCATCCGCACGATTTCACAAGCAATTTGTTTTAGCATCTTTTAAGGAAATTCCTGATCGCAATACGGCTGAACTATTCAGTAAGAAAGCAATTCAAGTTCGTCGTGAAGATTTAGTGGAATTGCCAGAAGGTCGTTACTATATTTTTGATATCATTGGTCTTGAGGTACAAGATACTATGGGTAACGTGCTTGGCACAGTTACTGATGTATTACAACCAGGTGCTAATGATGTCTATGTGGTCTCCAAAGATGGAGAACCAGATCAATTATTTGCAGCCATTGAAGAGGTCGTTAAAGACATCAATGTGAAAAATAAATTGATGATCGTAGATCCGCCTGAATGGATATAATCCTTTGGGCGGTTTTGTTTTATCTACATATAGGTATATTATCGTAAAAGGTATATAATATAGCTATATATAGATAATACTAATGAGTTAATGTGAGTTAATAAGTACAGGGGACGGTTTATGCGTATTGATATTGTATCTTTATTTCCAGATTTTTTTGATGCGTTTTTTAATCATTCCATCATAAAACGAGCTATCGAGACAGAACGTCTATCTGTAGGTGTAACGAATCCTCGGGATTTTAGCCATAATAAGCATGGTCAAGTAGATGATACACCATATGGTGGTGGGGCTGGTATGCTCATGATGGCACCTCCTATTTTTGAAGCCGTAGAATCTATTATTGCTCAATATGATAGTGATATTAATGAAACTTATACCACAGATGAGATGTGTGATGAAATGAGTCTTATTGGTAATCCTAATGAAAGTATACGACGTCGTATTATCTTTATGGGACCTACAGGACAGCCTTTCACTCAGGAGAAGGCTCGTGAATTGGCTAGCTATGATCAAGTGGTTCTTATTTGTGGTCACTATGAAGGTGTAGATTATCGCGTAGAGAAACATCTTGTAGATGAAACGATTTCTATTGGTGATTATGTATTAACCGGTGGTGAGTTGCCAGCCATGGTAGTTACTGATGCAGTGGCTCGCATGATACCTGGTGTATTAGGCGCGGCTAGTGGAGCACAAGAGGATTCTTTTTATGAACCTCTGTTAGAATGCCCTCAATATACAAAGCCCCCTGAATTTAGAGGCTGGTCTGTACCGGATGTATTGCGCAGTGGTCATCATAAAAACATTGCCACTTGGCGTCAAAAAGAAGCACTTAAAAGAACTCGGTTGTTACGTCCAGATTTATTAGAGCGTCCATTAACAAAAGAAGAAATTAAGCTTTTAAAAGAAATTATTGCGGAAGAGCCTGAGATATGAATTTTAAGTGTTATGATGTTGTAGAGATTCAGGGAAAACGATACGTAGTCGGGGAGGTCATTTCTTATCAAGAGTTTATCGTTGATAAAACAATACGTTATGACCTTAATGATGAAAATTATAAAAAAGAACTGGGTGTTTCCAAAGGAGCTCAGTCTTGGACCGAATATGGTCTTATGCCCGTTAATGGGACGGATAAAAAATGGCTTACCATTGTAAACGGTGAAAAAGAGTATTGCACTTTTTCTGAAACAGTTTTACGTTCAACCCCTCCTGCAGGATATAGACTACATGATAAAGGTATAGAACGTGTCGTAGCTGTGGAGGGGCAATCGAAGGCTAGAAGTGGCGACGAAGCAGATTATAAAGAATATAGAGCGGTTCAAAAGGATAAGACCTTTGTATTTTTTATAGAGAACTGGCGTGGTGGTTTAACAGATCAGGCTCAAGGCGAACGGATTCTTTTGTCTGATATACATCGACGGAGAGATCAGGCTGCACAAGCGGCGAGTAAAAAAGTGCGAAATGCAGCGCGCAGAAAAGAATGGACTCAATTGGGTCTAAGTTGGGGAATTATTTTACTCTTTTTGGGGTATTTGTTTATAGGAGATTTGTCTTGGCACGAGCTTCGTGATGAAGTGGGTTTTCCCTATACTATGGAGGAGCGCATTAAGGATTCCTATTATTATGAATCACAAGGTACAAAAGACGGTTTAAAGGTGTATACGTCAAAACAAGATCCTAATGCAACGGCTATCGATCTTATCGATGCCGTGTATGGCAAGGTTTATACCATTAAACAAGACACAAAGTCTCCAGAGAAGTGGATTGTTATTTATACAACGAATGAGGTATCCGTTATTAGTACGGTTAATGATACTACTTATGTTGAGGTCGGATCGCTTAAAAATTTGCCTGATTCAGAGGATACACGATTAGCGAATATTAGAAACGACAGTGACATATTGTTGCGGTATGCGTATATGGTGGAATTAAAGAATAAGCAGGGACGTCAGACTTTATTAAAAGAAATAAAAGATTGAAATAGTATTGATTCCAGTCACGAAATCAAACGAAGGAATATTTTATGTATGAACCAAGTAAGAATACTGTTTACATAGCCATAGCCTTTACATCTATAGCAGCTCTAGTAGGCGCTTATTCGTATTGGGATGATGTTAGCTATGCCCTATGTGATGTGGTTAAACCAGAATTAAATAATGGTGAAGTACGGCTCGTTGATGATGAAGGTAAAAGCTATACCTTGATTAATCATGGTGATGGAAAAGAAACGGCACTTTATGATGATGCTGAGAAGTCTGTTACCTTTCATCGCGATGAGAAAGGCAATATTATATGGGATGCAGGCTTAGCCAGCTTGATTCCGACTCTGGCTGTAGGGTATTATGCGTTTCATGGATTTTCAGCCCCAATGGCATATATGGATGCACCAAGTATGACTTATCGCGTTACGTCGCCTCTTACACCTTTTGATGCAAATACAGGCGCTAGTAAATCTAATAGTGAAAGAGTGGCTAGAACTATTAATGAAATGACTAGAAATCGTTACAATACTAAAACGAGTAATCGAGCACATAGAATTGGTGAAAAATATGGCTTTGGTAGTGTAGGCGCCCGAACTTCAAGCGGGACCTCCTGATGAAAGGATAAACAATGAAATCCTATATTGATGAGCTGGATAGAAATATATTTAATTTTGTGGAATATGAAGGATATGATGATCGGTATCCTTCATTGTCTATGCAGGCCTTTTCATCCGACTTTTACGATGAAATTCGCCATGCTTCACGTAGATTATTTCAAATATTTTGTAAAGCAGCAAAAGTATTTCAAATGGCACCAGATGACTTTGCTCGAAATATGGATATGCCAGACAATTTAATTCCTTACTTACATAAGTCTAATGCCTTAGGTTTACCGACGTGGTTATCTCGTTTTGATTTTGTTCTCGATATAAATGGCAATTTGCGCATGGTAGAACTTAATGCGGATACGCCATGTTTTCTCATTGAAAGCTATTATGCCAATGAAATTGCAGCTAATTATGTAGGACGAAAACATCCTAATACAGAATGCCGAAAAGAATTACATACATTTTTAAAGCGCATGTATGATGCTGTTTTATCTGCTAAGTATGGTAGAAATCAATATAAGTCTATGCTGGCAAATAGAGAAAGACTACCTAAGGATCCCTTTGTATTCTCCTGCTTTCATGATTATTTTGAAGATTACGGTACAACACAATTCCTTATGAATGAATTAAAATCGGCCTGTCCTGAGGCTGACACGCGCTTTATATCCTTTTATGATATGAAGATTGATGATAAGGGCATTCCTTTAGCAGATGGTAGTCATGCGACTCTATTGTATCGATTACATCCCATGGAGCTTTTGATTGATGAGCGGACGCCTGATGATGAACCTTTGGGTGAGATGTTTTTAGATCTTTACGAGGAGAATACATTTGCTCTTTTTAATCCTCCAGAGTCAATTATTTTACAAAATAAATCCTTTATGTCCTTAGTATATGCATTGTATTTAACAGATCAATTTTTTACGAAACCAGATCGAGATATAATCGAACAGTATTTGGCACCATCCTATTTTGAAAATGACTTTTCCGCTCTTGATGATGGACTTTATATTCAAAAGGAAATTTGGGGCCGTGAAGGAAGGCATGTACAAGTTGTTCAAAAACGTGGTGATACATCTGAGCTTTACATGGAAAAGCTAGTTGATAACTATGATGATATCATCTGTCGCGACAGTAAAAAGGTTATGTATCAAGACTTTATACAGCAGAAACGTTTTACTCATACAGTTGATTGTGGAGAGAAAGATGGATTTTTAACCTTATCCTGTTTTATGCTTGGTGATCAAGCTTCCGCGGTAGGATGCCGTTTTTCTCCAGAAGAGATAGCTGGTACAGAAGCATACTTTGTACCATTATTAATAGAGTAAGCGAAATATTATGAAATTTGTGACCATATAGTATGGGCAAACGAATGATAATAGGTGTATTTAGCAGCAGTCGTGCTTATGTCTACTTTAGCGAGGGTGCGTATGGAGTTTAATTGTTATGATGTCTTAGAGGTTCATGGCAGCCGCTATGTAATCACTGAGAAAATTAAATACATAGAGATTATTCCAAAAGCAGATAAGGAACAATCCTATAGGGGCCAGCCGTCTATGACAAAATCACCAGGTGATTATTGGCATGAATATGGACTGGAGGCTGTTGAGGGAATTGATAAGATATGGTTAACCATTGAGTATAATGATAATGAATGGTGTACCGTATCTAGAACATCCTATCATACACGGCCAGGTAAGGGTTTTACATTACATCAAATCGGATTAGAAAAGGTTGTCAACGTTGATGGTGAAAGTGGTGCCTCAATAGGTGATCGCGCTGGATATAGAGAATATCAGCTACCATGTGAGGGTGGTGCTAGTGTATTCTTTGAAGAACAGTGGTTTGAAGGTGAAAAAATGTTTGCCGAAGGGTCACGAGTGCCTTTAGTGAATATTCGCCTTTGTAATGATGCAGCCGCTCAAGCCATTAAGCAAAAGATGCGTAACAAATTTATGAAAAAGAGGTTTGGATCTATTGCTGTTGGTGTGGGGTATACTGTACTATTTTTACTATTTCTGTTTTGGTCGGACAATGATTTGTCTTGGCATAGTATACGCGCTATGTTAGGAGTGCCTTATACGGCAAAAGAACATATGCATGACACATCTGCATATTATACAAAAACAGATTCGGATAGCGACTATGTATACACCTCTACACTAGATCCTGTTAGCACCGCATTAGACTTGATTGATTCTGTGAATGGTGATATTAAGAATGAGCGGGATAACTTAGAAGAGGGACATGAAGTTATTGTATTTTATTCTGGGGACTTAGTGTATATCATCACTAATACGGATGGACAAACTAGGGTTAAGGTGTGTGAACAATCAAAATTGACACAAGAGGATTGGAAAATTATTGATCATACATTAATCAGCTCTCATATACTTGATAACTATGCGACCATGGTTCGCCTAGGGGATAATACGGGACGCGAACGATTGTATCCTACTACTAATTCTGGCAACACATCCAATACAAAGTTATAATATTAGGAGGCTCATTATGATTTATATACCTGATGTATTATTGACAATTTTTTATGCTTGCTTTGGCATTATATTGATGTTAACTGCGAATACGGTTATCGATTTCTTTGTGCCTGGAAAATTTAGTGAAGAAATTAAGCGTGGTAACTGTGCTGTGGCGTGGCTTTCAGCGGGATCATTTATCGGTATCGGTGAAATTTTGCGCGCTGTTATTATGTCACCAGCCGTGACTACAGCTGATACTTCCTTGTTACATGGTATCGTAGCTAGTGTTGTATATGCTGTGCTTGGTATTGTATTATTTGTTACTGGCTATATGTTTATCAATATTTGGCATCGTAAATATAAATTATCCGAAGAAATCATGAGAGGTAATACAGCGGCAGGCATTCTTGTGTTTGGCATCTTCGTAGGTCTTGCCCTTGTTATTAGCGGTGCTGTGCACTAAGGGAGTGTTCTATGTATAAGCCAAGTAAGAAAACCATATACCTTACAGGTGCTTTCGCTGCCGTTGCTGGTCTTATAGGTGTATATTCCTACTGGAATGATATCTCCTATGCTGTGTGCGACAAGGTTTACCCAGAAGCAAATGAAGGGGAGGTTCGATTAAAGGATAATCAAGGAAACCGGTATTCTTTATTAAATCATGGTGATGGTAAAGAAACAGCCTTATACGACGATAATCGTTCCGTTACCTTTCACCGAGATAATAGTGGCAATTTGGTGTGGGATGCGGGGCTAGCAGGGCTCTTACCAAGTATTGCTGCAGGATATTATATATTTCACGGTTTTAACCCACCTACTGCGCGCATGGATGGACGAACCATGACATATCGCATAGCAGCACCATTACAAACGTATGAGGAGCCCTATGTATATACCGCATCAGGGTCGAATGTACATAGTGCTATGGGGCGGAGCCTTTATAGAAGTTATGAACGCAATAGAAGCAAAAAGGCGTCTTCCATAGGACAGAAATCTGGATTTGGTAGTGCTGGTGCACGGTCTAGTGCTTCGTAATGGATATGATGGCAATGTATGTTAATGAAGATTAGTTTAGAATTTAGGAGATATAGTATTGGCTAATTTATATATTGGACTTGTTCATTATCCTATTATGAATAAACATAAAGAGGTCATTACGACGGCTATTACAAATTATGATATACATGATATTGCACGAGCATCTATTACCTATGATGTGTCTAAATATTTTGTCATTCATAATATTCCAGCTCAACGTGAGTTGGTAAGTACGATTATGGAACATTGGAAATCTGGATTTGGCTCTACTTACAATCCAGATCGCAAGGATGCTTTCACCGGCGTGGAATTGGTAAACTCAATTGCGGTAGCGGTGCGAACAATTGAAGACATAGAAGGTATAAAACCTATAGTAGCTACAACAGATGCTCGCACCTATGATAATACGATTTCCTATGCACGGATGCGTGAACATCTTGAAAATGAGGGGCGCCCTGTGTTAGTATTATTTGGTACCGGTTATGGTATGACAAAAGAAACGATGGAAAGCTTTGACTATATTTTAGAACCTATATATGGCCATGGTGAATACAATCATTTATCCGTGCGTAGTGCCGTATCAATCATCTTAGATCGGCTGCGGGGCGAAGCATGGTGGAATAAATAGGAGGCGTCTATGTCAGGACATTCTAAATGGGCAAATATTAAACATAAAAAAGGTAAAACCGATGCATTAAAAGCTAAATTGGCTACAAAAATCGGTCGTGAAATTACCGTTGCAGCACGCATGGGTGGTGCAGATCCAACTGGTAATATGCGTTTGAAATTGGCTTTGCAAAAAGCTCGTGAAAATAATATCCCTAAGGATAACATTCAACGTGCTATCGACAAAGGTATCGGTGCTACGGACATGAATGCATATGAAGAAATCGTATACGAAGGTTATGGTCCTGCCGGTGTTGCCGTTACTGTTGAGGTGATGACCGATAATCGTAATCGTGCTGCTGCAGACGTGCGCCATGCATTCTCTAAACAAGGTGGTAACCTTGGTGAAAGCGGCTGTGTAGGCTGGATGTTCAAATCTAAAGGCGTATTTGTTATCGATAAAGAAGGTCATGATGAAGATGAGGTAACTATGCTAGCTCTTGAAGCTGGAGCAGAAGACCTTAAGGCTGAAGATGATGTATTTGAAATTTATACAACACCAGAGGATTTTGATGCGGTAGAAGCAGCGCTTGCTGATGCGGGTATCGAAACTGTAGTAGCTAAAATCACGATGATTCCAGATACAACGATTGAGTTGACTGGTGATGATGCTGTGAAAATGCAGAAAATGCTTGACGTATTGGATGATCTTGATGATGTACAAAACGTATATCATAATGGTATTTTGCCGGACGATGAAGAAGAATAATAATAAAGGGGGCACTCTATGGGGTGCTCCTTTTCTATTGAAATTAAACTCGGATATTTATTAAAGTTAAGAAAATTAATATGTCTCATGTATAATTCATAGGGAAATTCATGAACTTCGATGTGAAATTATGCTATAATAAAATAGATTATGTAATGGAGGTAGGCGGTAGCTTATCTCATTTTTAAACTAAGGGGGTTGGGGTGCGCATTATAGGAATTGACCCAGGCACGGCTATATGCGGATATGGCATTATTGACGTGAAGGGTAGCAAACTAACACCAGTAGCCTATGGGGCTATTACAACTCCTAAGGAATTGACTGATTCACAGCGACTGGAAATTCTATTTAATGATCTTAGTGATTTATTGGAGGAATATAGGCCTGATAAGTTCGGTGTGGAGGAATTATTTTTTAACCGTAATGTAACAACAGCCATTAAGGTAGGGCAAGCACGTGGTGTTATTTTATTGGCTGCTGAACAACAACGGATTCCTATTTATGAATATACACCATTACAAATTAAACAAGCTGTCACAGGTTATGGTAAAGCTGATAAGAATCAGGTCATTTATATGACGATGAATATTTTGGGGATTCGTGAGAAAATTAAGCCTGATGATACGGCAGATGCATTAGCTGTTGCTATCTGTACGGCTCATAGTTCTCACAATGATCGATTAAAGAGGTTGGTATAATGATAGGGTATGTGCGAGGTATCGTAACACATCTTTTTAAAGAATCGTGCTATGTTGATGTACATGGCGTAGGGTATCGCGTATATGTGCCGACCACTACGCGTCAACAGCTGACAGAGGGCCATGAGGCGACGCTATTCACGTATCTTAATGTACGAGAAGATGCAATGCAACTTTATGGCTTTTGGACGGAAGAAGAATATGAGTTGTTTATACTCCTCATTTCTGTTTCTGGTATCGGGCCCAAGGTGGGGCTTGGCATCTTGTCAGGCATGACACCTGAGGCTTTCAAATTAGCGATTATCAATGGACAGGTACAGCAATTAACAAAGTTACCTGGTATTGGTAAGAAGTCTGCGGAGCGACTTGTTTTAGAGTTAAAGGATAAAATCGCTAAGATGACACATATTTCTGCGGAATCACCTGCGACTATTCAGCCTGTTGGTGTTGCTGCAAACGGTGCTGCAGGAGAAGCCATTGAAGCCCTCGTATCCTTAGGATACTTGGAACGGGATGTAGCAGATATTGTAGAGTCTTTAGATGATGGTAAGCGTGATGTATCTGAGTTGATAAAAGTCAGCTTAATTGAGCTTGGGAAAGGACGATAAGGATGAATGAAGAAGTACGCCTTGTCGGCAATGGCGAGCACGAAGAGGATATATGGCAATATAGCCTTCGGCCTAAGCTTTTTAATGAGTATGTAGGTCAAGAAGAGGCTAAAGTCAATCTAAATGTGTATATTCAAGCTGCAAAACAGCGTGGGGAAGCATTGGATCACGTGCTACTTTATGGGCCTCCAGGTCTTGGCAAGACAACATTAGCAGGGATAATTGCAAATGAATTGGGTGTTAATTTTCGTATAACTTCTGGTCCTGCTATTGAAAAGTCTGGTGACTTAGCTGCAATATTAACAAATTTGGACGACCATGATGTATTATTTATTGATGAAATTCATCGCTTGTCTCGTAGTGTAGAGGAAGTGTTGTACTCTGCTATGGAAGATTATGCTATTGATATTATCATCGGTAAGGGTCCAAGTGCTCGAACTGTGCGCATTGACTTGCCAAAATTTACATTGGTAGGTGCCACGACTCGAGCGGGTGCTTTGGCGGCACCGTTACGGGACCGATTTGGTATTATTAATCGGTTGGAATATTATAAACAACCAGAGTTAGAATTTATTGTGACTCGAGCCGCAGAAATACTTAATATTGGTATTGTGTCGACTGGGGCAAGCGAAATTGCACGTCGTTCACGAGGAACACCGCGTATCGCAAACCGTCTGCTTAAACGGGTACGCGATTTTGCACAAGTCATTGGTGATGGGGTTATCACTCAAGAAATTGCAGATGAAGCATTACAACGTTTATATGTAGACAAAATGGGACTTGATCGAATTGATCGACGTGTGTTGGAATGTATTATTGAAAAATATGATGGCGGCCCTGTAGGGATTGATACCATTGCGGCGGCTATCAGCGAAGAGAGAGATACCATCGAAGATGTGTATGAACCATATTTGATGCAATTAGGATTTTTAGGACGTACACCGCGTGGGAGGGTGGCTACTAAATTGGCCTATGAGCATTTAGGTATTTCACAGACAGGGAAATAACAATGAAAACGAAACGATTACAATTGATGATAATGGCCACTTTATTTTTAGGTGTAAACATTGGCGGTGCTTCTGTAGCACATGGAGCGACGCTGCAAAATAAAAGTGCAGTGGTAACGAAAAAGCCAACGCCAAAATCAACAGTATCTAATACAACTGTATCGAAAGTAAATACGACGAAGAAATCTAGTTTTCGTCCACTTGCTACTAAACCAGTTGCAAAGCCGGTCGCAACAACTAAAACGGTTTCTAAGTCAACTGCTACATCTACGGTGGTTAAACCTAGTGCAAAACCGGTTAATGTAGCAAAGCCTGCTACAGCTACAAAGCCGGTAACGATGGCTAAACCAGTTAGTGCAACAAAATCAACTAGTACTGCGAAATCTAGTACTAATGCAACAGCTACGAAATCAGCTGCTACAGGTAAAGCTACAACGGCTACAAAACCTGCGGCTTCTGCTACTGCAAAGCCAGCTACTAAACCTGCAGTTACTGGTGATAAACCTGTAGCACAAAAAAGAGCTACTGAAAAAACAGCTACTAAAAAGGTAGTAAAAACAACGGATGTGAATAGCATTCAAGCCAATACAGCAGTTATTACTCGCAACAAAGTGGGCTCCGTAGTGACGCCTGCTACAGAACGTAAAGAAAACATGCCAAATGTACGTGTTCTACTAGGTAGTCGTAGCTCCGATGCTACTGTTACATCTACAGCTAATATGGTTGTATTGAACAGCGGTAATGGTCAAGTTAGCACAATCAGTGCTAATCGTGGTACATCTATTGGCGTTCGCGGCGGCAAGATTGCTGTAAATGGAAAGGTTATTGATAGTGTGGTTGCATTGAAGCCTGCGAATGGTGATGCACCATTCTTGTTCGAAGGTAAAGGTTATCGTGGCGGTTTAACATTACGTGCCAATAATGGAACCATGATGGTCATTAATTCTGTGCCCCTTGAGGATTACCTGTATGGTGTTGTCCCACAAGAGGTAGTACCGTCTTGGCCGGCTGCTGCATTAGAGGCACAAGCCGTAGCAGCTCGTACTTATGCTCTTCATACGATGGAACAAAATAAAGGTAAATTCTACGATGTGAGTAATTCCACGGATCATCAAGTTTATAGTGGTGTGAGTGGTGAATCTCAAGCTACCACAAATGCAGTAAATAAAACTAAAGGCGTAGTTATGCTTTATGATCAACGTCCTATTAATGCCTTATTCCATTCTGATGGCGGTGGCTATACAGAGGATAGTGTAAATGTTTGGGGAAGTGATGTGCCATACTTGAAAGGGGTAAAAGACTTTAGTACTGGTACATCTACATCGAATTGGACTGTTACTACCTCTCGTCAAGCTCTTGAAAGTAAACTTAATGCGGCAAGTAAAGGGGTAGGTAAATTGAAGAGCATTCAGTTGACTCCTCTTGGTAAGCCTGGGCAACAAACATCGGACCGCGGTGTATCAGGTCGTATAAAGAGTGCTACTTTCATAGGTACCTCTGGAAAAACTACTGTAGATGGCGATGCATTGCGTAGTATTTTAGGTTTAAAATCTACACTATTTGATTTCTATGTAAATCACAACCCTGCTAAAGGCACGGGAAAGGCATATCATAGCTTTACTGGCAAGAATGATACTGTTTATATTAAAGGCCACGGTTGGGGTCATGGCCTTGGTATGTCTCAATGGGGCGCTGCGGAAATGGCAAAGCGTGCTAATCCTGGAGATATAAATTATTACCAAACTATTTTGCGTCACTACTATAGTGGCATTACATTGAAGAAAATGTACTAATAAGGATTACGATGAAAGTTACAGATTTTGATTATGAATTGCCAGAGGAACTGATTGCTCAGCATCCTGTAGAACCTCGTGATACAGCACGGCTTTTAACCTTAGATAAGGTAAGTGGTGAAGTTAAACATAAAGGGCATTTTTATGATTTGCTAGAAGAACTCCATGAAGGAGATGTGCTTGTATTTAATAATACGAAGGTTATCCCTGCGAGATTATATGGACATCGTCAAGGTTCTGGTGGCAAGGTGGAGGTACTTCTACTCACACCATGTGGTGAAAATCGATGGGAATGCCTTGTTAAACCGGGGAAAAAATGTCCTATCGGGCAAGTTATAGAGTTTGATGACCGCCTAAGTGGAGTTATTATAGATAAAACAAATTTTGGAGGCCGTATCATTCAGTTCACATGCAACGGTGTGTTGTTTGATGATGTGATTCAAGAAATTGGCGAAATGCCATTACCTCCATACATTCATGAAAAGTTAGAAGATAAAGACCGTTATCAAACGGTATATGCTAAGGAGAAAGGCTCTGCTGCGGCACCAACTGCAGGACTTCACTTTACACCTGACCTCTTAGAAAAGATTAAAGCTAAAGGTGTAGAGCTTGAGTTTGTAACCTTACATGTTGGACTTGGCACCTTTAGACCTGTATCGGCAGAGACTATTGAAGACCACGAAATGCATAGTGAGTTCTTTGTTGTACCTCAAGATACGGCGAATCGAATCAATGCAGCCAAACAAAAAGGGTCTCGTATCATTGCCGTAGGTACTACATCGGTGCGTACTCTTGAGTCTGCTACGAATGATGATGGTGTATTACAAGGTATGAGTGGTTGGACTCAAATTTTTATCTATCCTGGCTATAAATTTAAGATGATTGATGCGTTGGTAACGAATTTTCACTTGCCTCAATCTACATTGTTAATGTTGATTAGTGCACTAGCTAGTCGTGAACACTGTTTGGCGGCCTACGAAGAAGCTGTACGTGAACGTTATCGTTTCTTTAGCTTCGGCGATGCTATGTTTATACGTTAGGAGGGACTATGCCGAGTATTATTTATGAATTACAAAAGACATGTCCTCATACGGGGGCACGGGCAGGTTTATTGCATACGCCACATGGTACCTTCCAAACACCGATGTTTATGCCTGTAGGCACGCAAGCGACAGTTAAAACTATGACACCAGAAGAACTAAAGGCTATGGGTTCTCAAGTTATTTTGAGTAATACCTATCATTTATTTCTTCGCCCAGGGCCGGAGCTTGTAGAAGAGGCTGGGGGCTTACATAAATTTATGAATTGGGATCAAGCGATTCTTACTGATAGTGGTGGATTCCAAGTATTTAGTTTAGGCGATATGCGCAAAATTACTGAGGATGGTGTTACATTTAGATCCCACATTGATGGATCAAAACAGTTTCTATCTCCTGAAGTGGCTACAAAGGTACAAGAACAATTAGGTTCTGATATTGCGATGGCTTTTGACGAATGTATTCCGTATCCCGCGGATCATGATTATGCGAAACGCTCTACGGCGCGTACCACGCGTTGGGCGCATCGTTGCCAAGAGGCTCGTAAAGCTCATGACCGCCAAGGCATGTTTGGTATCGTTCAAGGTGGCATGTACAAAGACTTGCGCAAACAAAGTGCGGAAGAACTTGTAGCTATGGATTTTGAAGGTTATAGCATCGGCGGTTTATCCGTTGGGGAACCTCATGATTTAATGAATGAAATCTTAGAATATACTACGCCATTATTGCCAACTAACAAGGCTCGTTATTTGATGGGCGTTGGCACCGCAGATTGTCTGGTAGAAGGTGTAGCACGTGGAGTTGATATGTTTGATTGTGTATATCCAACTCGTGTTGCTCGAAATGGGATGGCCATGATCTGGAATGGTCGCCTTAATATTCGAAATGCTCAATTTGCTCATGATTGGGGTCCTTTAGAAGAAGGTTGCCAATGTTATACATGTAAAAATTATTCCCGTGCATATATTCGTCACTTATATAAGGCAGAAGAAATTTTGGCATTGCGCCTTGTAACGTATCATAATCTCTATTTCTTATTAGAGTTTATGCGTCAAATGAGACAAGCTATCTTAGAAGATCGGTTCCCACAATTTAGAATGCAATTTTGGGATAGCTTTAAAAAATAGTAATTAAGTCTAGTCAAATTTATATTAGGTGGCTATACTAGAAAAGAAATACATATTTATTAACCTAGGAGGATAACATGGGAGATATTCAACAAATCTTGCAAACTAGCTGGCCTATTTTGTTAATGGTAGTGATTTTTTACTTTTTATTGTGGCGTCCACAAAAGAAACAACAAAAAGAGCGTGCTAGCTTGTTAGGTAGCTTAAAAAAAGGCCAAAAAATCGTTACTATTGGTGGTATTTATGGCGAAATTGTTGAACTTGATGATGAAAAAGTCAAGGTACAGGTATCTGAAAAAGTTGAATTAACATTTGCTCGTACAGCAGTTGCTAATGTACTGTCTAAGAAAAACAAGGAAGAAAAATAATGAATACAAAGGAAGCAGTGCGCCAGGCGTGTAAGTCTCAGCGCGCTGCTTTATCCGTTGCTGATTGTAGGTCGTGGACGCCGATGTTGACGAATCAAATCGTTAATAGTCCTGAGTATATATCGGCAAAAAACATTATGGCCTATTTGGCGATGCCTAAAGAGGCCAATTTAGACGATGTGATTCGTCATGCTTTAGAACATGGTAAATCTGTATACGTTCCAGTATGTACTGATAAGACGACTATGATTGCAGTTCGTCTTAAGTCTCTAGAATCTATCACTCGGGGTGTGTTAAATATACGTATTCCCGCTGAGCCATACGATATTATTGATCCGTGTGACTTGGATTTGATTTTAGTGCCTGGTGCTGGCTTTGACCGTCAAGGTGGTCGTATGGGAATGGGGAATGGGTATTATGATCGATTTCTCAAGGAACTTTCACCAAGTACATTTATGGGCGTATGTTGGACTATACAATTATGGGAGACACCAATCCCAATGGAAGCATTAGACCAACGAATGAGTAAAATTGTGACAGAGCAAGGCATTATACATTGTGTATAGCAGAAGGGAGCAACTATTTTGAACGGTAAAGCTATTATCAAGTTTTTAGTAGTCATTGCTGCCATCATTGGATTATTTGCGTATTTTATTCAACCATTAGCAGGCTCTTTGAAACAAGGCCTAGACTTGCAAGGTGGTACGCATATCGTATTGGAAGCAGAGGACTCTGCGACTGGTACAGCTGACAATGATGCAGTGGAACGGGCGAAGCAAATCTTAGAGCGTCGTATTAATGAAATGGGTTTATCTGAACCATTGGTACAACGTGAAGGTGCTCGTCGTATTATCATTGAATTGCCAGGTGTAAAAGATCCTGACGAAGCGATTAAACGTATCGGTAAAACAGCGGTCTTGGAATTTAAAAACGACCAAGGTCAAACCGTTATGACTGGTGATGACTTAAAAGATGCTAAAGAAGAGTTAGGTCAAAATAAACAACCACTCGTTGCTATTGAATTAAGTGATGAAGGGGCTAAGAAGTTTGCTGATTTAACATCTAAAAATATTGGTCGTCGTATTGCCATTACATTGGATGGTAAAGAATTGACTAATCCTGTAGTACAACAAGCAATTACAGGTGGTAAAGCCACTATTTCTGGTAGTCAAAGTTTAGAAGAAGCTAAAGACTTAGCTATTTTATTACGTTCCGGTGCATTGCCTGTTAAAATTAATGTATTGGAAGTGCGTACAGTAGGTCCTTCTTTGGGGCAAGACTCCAAGGATAAATCTGTTGTAGCCTTCAGTGCTGGTATTGCAATGATCATGATTTTCTTGGTTATCTTATATCGTTTTTCTGGCATCGTAGCTAATATAGCTTTACTTGTATATGTTATGCTCTTATTACTCGTGTTGGGCAAGGGCTTTAATGCGACTATGACATTGCCAGGTATTGCTGGTATTATCTTATCCATGGGTGTTGCGGTAGATGCAAATATTCTTATCTTTGAACGTTTTAAGGAAGAGGTATTTTCCGGCAAATCTATGCGTGTTGCTATGGAAGCAGGCTTTAGCCGTGCGTTAGCCACAATTACTGATGCAAACGTATCCGTTATCATTACAGCTGGTATCTTAACTATTTTAGGCTCTGGTCCTGTAAAAGGCTTCGCTATCAGCTTAGGCGTAGGTGTTGTGGTGAGTATGTTCACTGCGATTACTGTGAGTCATTTCTTATTGCGCTTATTAATCGATTGTAACTTTACAAACCATCCATTCTGGTTTGGTGCGAATATTTCTCCGAGCACAAGTGCTGACGCATTTGCACCTAAATCTTTGAAAGGAGGTAAACGCAAATGACATTAGACGTAATTAAACATCATCGTTGGTGGTTTGCTATTTCCTCCACACTTGTTATAATCAGCTTAATTTCCATATTTACTAAAGGGTTTAACTTTGGTATTGATTATACTGGTGGTACGATTGTTGAAGTTGTATTTGATCAACCTGTAGAGGTTAGTCAAGTTCGTGACGTTCTAAAAGAATATAATCTTGAAAATGCACAAATTCAGCTTTCTGGTGATACTACTGGTGATACAGCAGGCGAAGACGTAATGATTCGTACACGTAATCTCGAGTCTAGTGAAAGTGCCGCTGTTGTTGATTCTTTGACTAAATCTATTGGTAATAATACAGTTAAACGTATTGAAACTGTAGGAGCTGTAATTGGTTCTGAAGTTACAGAACATGCGTTATTGAATCTTGTTATAGCATTTGCAGCATTAGCTCTATATATTTCTTATCGTTTTGAATATAAGGTTGCCATTTCTGCGTTAGTTGCCATTTTCCATGACTTGATTATGGTTCTTGGTGTTTTCTCTTATTTCCAACTAGAAATTGATGCATCCTTCTTAGCTGCCATTCTTACGGTTGTAGGTTACTCCATGAATGAATCTGTAGTTATCTTTGACCGTGTTCGTGAAAATACGCATACACATAAACGTTCTGATACATTTGCAGATTTGGCGAATGCGTCTATTACACAAAGTATTCACCGCAGTTTCTATACATTGGCTACCGTTATGTTTGCTTGTGTATCCCTTTATCTATTCGGTGGGGACACTACAAAGAACTTTGCCCTTTGCATGATCATCGGTTTTGCTAGTGGTGCGTACTCCTCTATCTGTGTAGCTACATCCTTGTGGGTTATGTGGAAGAGCCGTAATAAAAATGACGTACGTAATCAATAATAAGTTATAAATTATTATTATTGTGTTAATGATTAAAGTATAAGAACCTCTCTAGATTTATTTTTAGAGAGGTTCTTTTATTTTGCTATCTTTTATTATGTAAAATGGTATAGGTATTTTACAGATAACAGTCATTTTTAACTATATAAAATTTAAAAAGGCTTGTTCTTGAATTCTATAAGATAGAGGCGTAAAATGGCTAGGTGACACGATACAAAAGGAGATACAAATATGGATTCAAATAGATTATGGAGCCCTGCTTTTACTAATTATGGTATTAGTAGTGGTATTTTATATATGACTCAATATGTTCTCGTAGCGGCATTGCCAATTGTAATAACGTCTGAGCTGGCTGGCAGTGATCTTGATGCGGGTTTAGCGATGACATATTTCCAAATTGGTACAATTTTATGTAGGATTTTTGCAGGACGATTAATAGATGGTTTTAATAAGCGTATTGTTCTATTAATATCAACAGCCTTGTTTTTCATTATTATGGGATTATTTAATTTTACTACATCCTTAGAGGCTGTTTTCGTACTACGTGGGTTACATGGTGTTGTGTTTGCCCTTGGAACAACTGTAATGGCTACTCTAGCAGTATTAGTATTACCTCCTAGTCGAAAAGGTGAGGGAGTTAATATGTTTGCTATCTTTTCAAATATAGCAATGGTATTAGGACCTGCTATCGGCCTATATGCTTTATCGTCATACGGTAGTATGGCATTGTACATATTTTTAACGGTTATGACTGGATTGGCTATGGTCTTAAGTAATATTATTCCCCTATCAAAGGAGTTAGCATTACCTAAACAATCAAAATATAAAGGTTGGCATATTTCCCAGTTTATAGAAAATAAAAGTTTACCTTGGGCTTTAATGGGCTTATTTATTGGTTTTACTTATTCTGGTGTTTTAGTTTTTATACCCATAGAACTTAATAGCATGGGGGCAGGAATATAAGGAAGTGCTTTCTTTGCTATTTTTGCGTTGATGATTATTATTAGTCGACCTATAGTAGGAAAAGTATATGCTCGATATGGTTCAAAAATTATTATCTATACAGGATTAGGATTATTTATACTAGGCTTATTTGTATTGGGATTAGCTATAACCCCATTAGCTATTCTATTCACCGCTCCGTTGTTGGGGTTAGGCTATGGTGCAGCACAACCTGCATTTCAAGCGCTGGCTATACAATCAGCTCCTATTGAGCGTGCGGGTGTATCAACAGCAACATATTTTTTAGCATTAGATATAAGTGTTGGCGCTGGATCAGTTATACTTGCAGTATTAGCTAGTGCGTGGGGCTATCAATATTTATATATGTTCACTGCATTGGTTATGGTGATAGCGCTTGCTTTGTATCATATATGGGTAAAAAGATATACTCCTTTAGAACTATAGTTGTTTAAGGTAAAAATTGGGTAAATAAATATTAAACAAGTTAAAATGGCTTCTAATGAGATATTATGTATAGGATGCAATAAAAATAATGAAAGCAAGATGAAATTTTTGAGATAACAATTTTATATATTGACGTTTATTATATTTATGCTATACTTATACAAGTCATTAGGACACAGCTCAAATGATAAGTATGAAAAACTTCTTAGAAGTTAAAAAAAGCACTTGACGGAATGAGCTGGACTTGATAGAATAATCAAGTCGCCAGTTGATGAAACACTTCGAAGAAAGAGTGTGTAGACTGGTACAGATCTTTGAAAACTGAACAATGATAGGTAATCAATCATATGATTGAACATAT
>ERZ827469.489-NODE-489-length-45056-cov-4.519055_pt1 | contig 45056 bp, 45 predicted proteins | sample MGYA00519917_ERZ827469 | MGnify/ENA primary metagenome ERZ827469 (study PRJEB31778, sample SAMEA3449314) | human gut metagenome | biome: human gut; feature: human-associated habitat; material: faeces | place: United Kingdom | collected 2010/2012 ... | reverse complement strand
TCTGAGGTGAGCATATCACCTCTGTTCAGGTGGCCAAATTCAGTAAACCACTTCACTTTCGGTCAAAATGACGTAGAACAAGCTTATGAGGTGGCGGGTCAGATTGATATGCACCAGACCATGCTACACCAGGCTTATGAGGCGTTCTATGCTGGTGATATTGTCCGTTATCGTGCTCTTGTTGAATCCATGCAATCACAATTGGCTGAAACTGAAAAGCTGAAGCAGCCAGCAATTAAACAGGCTGTTGTAACTGTTGATGCTCCTAACGATGACACTACACCGTTACTTTCTGAGGCCTGGAAGCTGTTTGTGGCTGAGAAGGGGAAAACCTGGGCTATCACCATAGCTCGTGAGAATAATCGTTTCTATGAGGTGCTGATGCATGTTTTAGGGGATATTCCTGTGGGGAGTATCACCAAACAGCACATACGCCAAACACTGGCAGTGATTGAGAACCTGCCACGCCGAAACGTGAAACCCTACTCAGAGATGACGTTAGAGGAGTGCATAGATTTTGATGTTCCTGAAGACGATTTGATCAGTAGTGCCAATGTTAAAAAGCACCTCAAGATTTATTCCTCGTTTTTCAAAGTTTTCCTTAAAGATGAAAAGGATATCTTAGAAAAGGCTCCCACTGAGGGGATTAAATATGAGGTGACGGAGAACAAGGGTGGACATTACTCGCGGCCTGAGATGCAACGGCTCATAGAACGGTTATCTACGTTTACCGATTGGCGTAAAGACTACTTCCTGACTTTGATCTACACAGGTGCTCGCCGGGGTGAAATGGCGGCTATACGCAAGGAGCACATACGCAAAGATGAGGAGACGGGGCGTTACTACATATTCATTGCGGACGGTAAAACGGAACACGCACAGAGACAAATCCCAATCAGTAAAAGTATTGAGGCGCTGTTGTTAGCTCGAATTAAGCCCCTTAAAGATGGTGATCTTGTGTTTAACGACTTGCCAACCTACGAATATACCGCTATTCAATGGCGTAGTTTAATGGATGATTGCAATGTTCCGAAATACAACGAATTTGGGCAGAAGAGGGTGATTCATGCTTTGCGCCATACCTTCATATCGGAGGCTATAGCGAAAACGGGTAACGCTGCGCTCGTTCAATTCGTTGTAGGGCATAGTAGAACGCAATCGCTAGGTATAACAGCAAGATACACTCATAGGCCAGCGCTTAGCCAACTTTTAACAGTGGTTGATTGTGTTAGTTGGGGATAGGGCTAATCAGGTGTTTGATAATTTACATTAGATGGAAAGAGGTAGGCGAAAATGACAGTAAGTAAAGAATTAAAGGTTCGTTACACTCGAGGCAGGGAACAGTTCGAAAAGTCATTTCCATGGGATGGCTGTGCGCCTGTTGATAGTGCACTAACATGTCTCGTTGAGGAGCATAATCTGGTGACTTTAATACCTGCTCAAGAACGGGTTGCGCTTGGTGGGATTAGAAATCTTCATAAGCCAGTAAATCTCCTTGAACACGGTTTTGACGATGTTTTCTTTTATGACGATGAAATAAACAAATGGGAAAGAATCCCTGATAAATGGCTTACAGATGTTTAATTTAAAGTACTTAAACTGATGCAGGAGCAATAGGGGTTTATTGAGTTATGTAGCATAAGGGCAAGGTAATAACAACGGGAGGTATAGCGTTTATGGCGTGGATCTGCGAAGTGGGCAGCCGTAGTGCTGCCGATATTGCTGTATGTGTCGTTGGTTCAAGGTCAGTTGCCGATCTATTGGTTTGCAAGGTAGAGTCTCGCACTGTTTCTAATGGTATCGACGGGCTTTGGTGTGAGGTCACATCTCGAAGTGTTGCTTCATCGAAAGTGAAATTTGTCAGTTCTCGCTCTTCGGCTGATTTACTAATTTGCTATGTTACTTCACGAAGTGTTTCAGGCTGGACTAGAGAACATCCATTACAAGGTAAACTCTAACTGTAAGGAACTCATCATGAGTATTTACTTTACTAAACATGGCAGCGCGATTGGATACCAGGTAGAGGGGCGTTGGTTAATTAAGGGCGACTATTTGAAAGTTGAGCATGGCCCTAATATTCCAGGGGGGTTATACAAAATCAATGATAATAAGGTTAAATTCCCCTTAGATTACAAGGAAGTTGAGGGGGTAATTGATACGGAAAAACTTATCTTCACTGTGTGCGGTATCGAACATAAGATGATTAAAAATAAAACAGCTCCGTGGGATATGTAGCTGAAGGGGGCATTGCCCCCATTTTTTATTTCTTCAGGTCACCAGTACATTGATATTCCATTGTAACCATTGTTTCCATACATCCGCTTGAGGATGGTTGAGAACAAACAGAGGTATAACCGCCGAAAGGCTCGGCACCAGAGTAGCCCCATGCAGCACAGCGTTGTGCTGCCGCTTGAGCACCTTGCTGAACGTTAACTTTAGGGGATTCGAACATCCCAAAGGAATAGCTCATTTTTACAGTCCCATCGGCCTTGCTACCACCAGTTGGAACGAGCTGTTTCTGTACTGCACATCCCGATAAAACCATCATAGAAGCAAGTACAAGCCATAAACTTTTGCGCATGATCACGATTCCATAAAAAATGTATAAAAAGCTCACAATGTTACAATGCAATTCATATAGTAAAGCAATGTAAGGTGCTCTTTAAGAGTTTTCTTGTTGTAAAAAATGGTTGTTGACTTTTACAGATTAAGGGGTCGTATGAAAGATCATGATTATGTGAATTTCTCGGAAGATTACGAACTAAACTATCACGCAAAGAAAGTAGGGAAGAGGGAGACTGAAGCCAATAGGGCGAAACTCAGAACAATGGGGACCGAACTGAAAGCTAAAACAGGGAAAACCCGTCTTACTCATGGTGAATTTCATCCCTACGTGAATACGAACAAGGGACGATTAGAAAAACCCCCTCCAAACAATGGCGTAGCTTAGTCTGCGCCATTCAAGGACATGATCACTGCTGAACACACCGCAAATGCGACCCATTCTCATTTAAATCCATAATTTCAAAATATCCTATAAATTTCAATGTGATAACATTTATAAACTCTAGTTTGCATAGTGTTATGTTATGCGGTGGCCATGCATACTCGCTGCATAAAAGTTTGAATAAAGACAAAGTGTTATTGCAAAGCTATAAAATTCAATAAGTTATTGTTTGGTGGGGTAGGTCACGCCATCGTAGGCGACAGGTTTAACATGCCTTTAATGATAATAATTCTCAATATCATTTATAGTTGAAAATTGATTGTTTTTGCACGAAAAGTTTCATTCGAAAGATTACGTGAAAACTTGTTCAACAACATTCCCAACCATCATTGCACTCTACATACCTCTAAGCCTTGCTACGCCTGGCTTTGTCTCTCTTTGCACATAATACACTATTGCACATTATTCCTCTAAAACAGCTTAAAACAGCCCTTCTTTTCATTGATTAAAAGGGGTGTTAAAGAGGAATTAATGCATATTAAACCTTAATTAAATTGTATTTAAATCCGGCTTAACTTGAGAGACATTATTGCACAGAAACATATTGCACATAATCATGTTTTATTCAGATAAATTTTATTGTAGGTGATATATAGCGATAGTGCTATGCACTCCCTTCGGGTATCGCTCATTACATTCTCTCTTTTTGCATGTAATCAATTGTAGAGATGTTTCTGTTATGTAACTAATGTTATTAACAAAAGACTTTTCTTTTTTTAGTGAGAGTGAGGGTTGGACTGACAGTGGTCAGCCCTTACGGAGAATACTTGAGCCTTAGCGATAGTATGATACTAAGTAGAATATTCCTTTATGAGTCAGCGAAGCGTAGAGGTTATCGCAGATTGCCGACACTCATTTGAAATGTGTCATAACACTTCAAGAATCACTATACTAACTCCACTATCTACTATGCAAAAGGAAAAAGCCCTTTCACATAGACTCTTCGAGAGATATCCCCCGTTCACTAACGAGGGGAAACACTAACTCCTACTACTACCACTCAATAAAAGAAAAAGCCCTTTATTTCATGCTAGCTGTTTGAGTAAGTCTATCTACACTCATCACTTCCACTCATTAATTCGTGCAAGCTCTTCATTTAGATAGATCTATGCAATAATACCTTTTGTTGATAACTGCAATATTTTCTAGCAAAATTTCTATCAACAATAACTGTGCAAACTTTCGCAGCAATACCCCTCATATTCATTCGTGCTAAAGCCGTGCAAGGTTGCACTCGTGCAGACTCTTGAGAGTCTATTATATATAGCGAATTTACTAAGTGTATGAAACTAAAAGAAAATATACCCAATTTTTCGCCAGTCTTACGATTAAAAATACAAAAAGTGGCGATAAACTTACTGTAACTATTAGTATGCAAAACTAAAAAGGTATCAAAATTTAATTACATAAGCCCCTTTGTAAATATAAAATGATACCTTATAAATGTGCCTTAGAATATATGCATGCACACTGAAGCCGGATTTTTACCCTTTATCCATATAAATCAACTATGTAACATTTGTAAACCCTATTGACTTTTCGTAAGGTACTAAAAATAGTACACTTTTTTGTGTTTAGGTGTTGACAATATAGTGATAACGTGTTAGGATAGTTTATATAGTGATGAGTTAAACAAATAAGCCTTCACTACAAAGACGTTAACCGCAACGCACTGTGAGCCTTCGGGCGGCACGGTGTTTTTTATATGTAACCATAATAGAAGGAGCCAATATAATAATGGCAAATACAAAATACCCCGATGTTCAAGCAATTCTTGATGCGCTGCTTAGTGGTGAACTTAGTCGAGCACAGGCACAGCGAAGTAAGAATGTTGCAAAGAGTTTAGGGCATACCGAACGATATGAGCGCTACCGCCGCTCTGTGGCATTGTTTGATCAGATTATGCATATCAAAACCATTAAGGATTAATAAGCAGGGAGGACAGTTGTCATACTCAACATATAACGATATTTATTGGAATAGTGAAGATTTAGAAAAAGATTCAACAGCAGATGAAAAGTTTCTATCTCGTTATGAACCCTCACAGCAATACACCCTCACAGATTTCTCAAATAGCAATGAACAATTAACTGTAATTGACGGGTATCTTTACCGGGTTGATAAAGAAACTGGCGAGATACACCATTATGGTGATGGTTGGCAAGAGTATTTAGTTGGTGGTGATATTGTAAACCACATTTTTCTTCAATACAGCATTGCTGATACAGCGAAGTCTAAACAGGCTCACCGTGAATACTCTAATAAGTTGGGGGATAAATCAACCAACGCAGCACACAACGGAATTAAAGAGTATGCTCACATATTGAATAAACGAGACTTTGAAAAACTGTTCATTCTATGCAATGAGGTTGACCGTAGAAATCTTGTCTTTATCAAACGTAAAAAACTCTGTGACATCCTGAACACCTCATACGACCATTTAAAACGAGTCCTAAATCTACTTGAAGAGAAGCAATATATCAAGGTAGACAAGGCAAAGCATGAAAAAGATACTTTCAAAATCTGGGTTAATCCTTCCTTTATATGGAAAGGTGATTATTCTAATCGTTGGTTATCTGCTTACATGCAAGGATTTGATATTTTACCTCGTATTAAGCAACGTAAGGAGTCGGTATCAATATTTGCTATTACCGAAAAGGCACTGAATGATTATAATGTCTGGTATGCAGAACACGGTCATTATGCACCTTCACCATTATCAAGAGATTGGTATGAAGAAATTCAACGTTATGACAATGCATACGGTGAATCTCAGAGGAAAGCAAAAGAAACCTACGATAAAAAAATGGCAATACTCAACTCTGCAATATCTGAGAATGCTTTTATTGAGGCGTGCTTGGGGGTGGAACAATACAGAAAAATTCTTAAGAATTTTAAATAATGGAGAATAAATGACGAATATCGATGCTGTATACAGGCATTTATTGTGCTCTCATACACGTAAACTAAAACAGATTCAGGAAGATTTAGGTCTAACACGCGAGGATGTATTATGGAGCATCAAGAGTCTCATTGAAGAGGGCATTCTCCACACTAAATCCCCAGCCTTGAAAGGCTTTAATAAAAACCTAATCAGAGAAATCACTCAGGAGTAAATAATGCAGGAATACGAATATACAGAAAATGAAAAGGCACTCTTTAGAAGCATAGCTGAAGGTTTAGAGCTTACATATGAGGAACTTGAATCCAAAATTATCAAGGAATATCTGGAAAATCTCCTCGATAGAATCAATTATAACAGAGGGGAATAATGGCTACAATTAACGACACAACCTCCACCAAATCGACTAGTAAAACTAAATCAGAGAACGGATTTTGCGTAATAGCGAGCATGAGCAACGACTCCTCTGCGAGCTATATTCAGGAATATAGTGCTCTGTCCTTCGATAGCGTCCCTCAAATTGGTGTAAAGCGTAGAGCAGACGTTTCCAGTTATGCGATCGAATCTGGAAGCGAGGTGAGTGACCATATTCAGATTAAAAACGATTCAATCAATATATCAGGCTGGATTACTGAGTCTCCTATTGAATTACGGGGAGATATTATCTCCTCCAGTGGTGCTAACGGGACAAGGGTAAAACAGGCTATTGATTGGTTAAACACCACATTCGAAGCGCGGCAAACTATCTCACTGGTTACAAGAGACGCTGTATTAGAGAACGTTGTCCTAACAGGTGTCAGTTATAACTACGATGATGCACTGGATGCAATGCAATTTGATTTGAGTTTTGAGAGAGTGAGGCTAGTGTCCTCTAAAACCGTCGATGTAATCGCCACCAAAACAAAATCTACTACGAATAAAGGTAAAACCGTCAAAACTAAAGCCAATACAGCTACTAAAAAGGACACTACTGTTTCAGATATTTCATCTAAATACAATTCCTAAATAAAAATCGGGGCTATCTATGAAATACTCAGAGGCTATTATGAGCTTTGCCTTATGGGGCATTCTAATTTCCAATCTAACACATACACTAAAAATAAAATATAAAAACTGGAGGAACGTTGAGTAAAAATAGAAATATTTTAAATATTAACAAATTACAACTTAGAGCAGTAGGCAGAAGCAAAAGAAAAAATAGCGGTAAAAATATTAAGCAATGGGATGCAACCCCAGAATATACAGAATCCCCACCCCTCACACAAGAAGAACAAGAAATAATTGATAGTATTTGTGATAACAATAATGTTTATTTTAATCCTCGTAAACGAATGACCACTAAATTTAACGATGAAATAGAAAGATGGCAGGCATTAGGATATAATAGCGAGGATGAGCATATTGCATGGAAAAGGCTGAATAACAGGGATGAGGCCAGCTCCACTTATACAGACCTCGCAGATACTATTCTAAAAATCACACAGGGACAGAAAATTGACTGAATATAATACAATATATGAAATGGTGCAGGCGTATGCTGATTGGTGCAATGACAATGACATGCTGCATGGGCGCACTGACCACCCGGACGGGGATTATTACATGTATTTCACCTCCGGGAAAATAAATCAGAAACAACAGGATACTGTAGTATTCTGTTTCACTAAAGAAAAGAATTCAGAAGGTAAATATCCTTCCTACCTAATCCAAACATCCTAAACAAACAATCTAATAATCAGAGGTATTAATGAGCGATATTAATAGTATGAGCCGTGCAGGCCGTGGACGTGAAGCGCTGGAACAGGTTTCCCTATTACAAATTGAACACGAGGAACTCACAGCAATTCAGGAAGATCAAGCACCTGTTAGGGATAAACTCACTCCCTGGGAAGTGTTGTTAGCCACTGTAGAGGATTTAGATGTAAATCAGTCTCTATTCCTGTTAGAGGCCTATAACGACTTCTATAATAACCCCTCTCAGGGGACTCTTAAATATGCTGTAGATAAAACACAGTATATTAATCAGAAGATCAGAGGAATTAATGCGACACTCAACTGGTTTAACCAGAGTCAGTTCTGTAAGACACCCGAATACCAGGAGGAGATGATGTATATTCTCGATGTCCTCGTTAATATTCAGACGGAAATCACACAGTTTGTAGACAATCTCGAATAAGGGGCGTAAGCCTCTTTTAATTGTCATTTAATTCCACTTTTAAAGTGACTTGAGCGTATTTTATTTCACTTTTCTATTGACAAATACATATTTTAATGTTATTATTATCTTATAGGGTAATATATTTTATATCCCCTATGATAATTCTCTTTGAGAAACTCATTTACCTCCTTATTTAAGTTTCTTCTGATTCTTTCGTTTATTCTCCTTTGTGTTGAGGGTTTGCTTTGCTTACTGGATCTAACACTGGTAGTAGAGCAGGGAAGTCGTCTGGAATATATTGTGCAATCACACTCTATATTCATATTAGATGATTTCTCAAAGTGAATTTTGGTGTGCACCTATGAGTCTTCTGGTTTTATTTGTATTTCAAAAAAATACCAGTATTCCGAGCCTCCAGAAGGCTCTTAAGTGTATATCTAGATAGATTGCACATTTTTGTTATTGACAATAGTCAGTAGCTTTTATTTTATTATCTATTACAGGTAGATAGTTTAACAACAAGTTAAGAATTAAGCCCTCTGGCATGTTGGGAAGCAGGAATAAAGCATTACTTTGTCATTATCAAAAAAATCATGGGTAGCTCCGTGAAAACAGGAGAATAGAAAACTCCTCCCATTATTGAATTAGGAAGCGCTGAATGGGTTAATAATGTTGCCGCATTTATTTTCTACTCAAAGAAGGGCACCTATTACCAGTGGGTGCCCTCTTTTTTACCTCACTTGAAATAAATCTATTTCAATAAAAATAGCACTTTTAAAGACCTATTACATAGAGAATATAATATGAAAACAATCAATAACAAATCTATGTCGCTCTCTGATTTTACTGCTACATGTGAACAGGTAGCAGAGGTTATGAAATGCGACGTAAATACTGTTATGCGGGAAGCCGCTAAACGACTTCTTGATGAAGAGCAAACCCTTGTTAACGGGCTTAACTACTCTGAATTAGAAAATCTCTCTCAAGATGAAAAACTAACACAATTCATTGAAAAAATGAAGAAACATAAACATAAAAATAGGAATAAATAATAATGGCAAATTTTGGTAAAATCTATGGTGGCACTAAACTAGATAATAGTGTTATTGCCTACACCGCTGATCATGTCTTACAGGATATGAAAATTAGTTACCCTGATGGCATCCCTGCTGATTTGGTAGCTGGCTCTGTTGTCTCCCTGAGTTCAGGTGCAATGGCAACCTCTACAGATAATATTGGCGTTGTCGTCTCTCCTTCTGTAGCAGGTCAGAAATTCCTCCGTGTAGCTCGCACCCCTTTTGCAATGCTGATTAAAGAAGCGCTCATTGTAGATAGCTCTCTTACTCTTGATGAGGTTGTAGCGGCTCTGACAGCACAAGGCTTTGCATTCACTGATTATGCAGAAGTAGCCCTTCGCACCACCTAATAAGGATAATAATAAATGTCTGAATTAATGAATCTATTTACTGGACAAAATGCCAGTTTTGCATCCCCTTTTGAGTTCGCTAATAAACAAAATAAAATCATCACCTCTCTCGGTTTATTCCGTAGTGAAAACCACGATGTAAATAAAATCGCTCTTGACCGTATCGTAGATGAGAAGATGCTAAAAGGTCTGGAACGTGCAATGCATGTTCAATCTGACTGGAACAGTGCAAGCCTTCCAGAATTTGGAACATTCCTCTATCAGATGAAATACTCTAACTCCCTGAACTCTGTAACGAGTCGTGAGGTAGAAGAATATCGCCGCCGTGGGGCTATTGTAGAAGATAGTATTGCTGCTGTTCTCTCAGATTTCTCTGATGCACAGTATGACCAGATGGCTAATACTGTAGAAGCTGATTTGATTAGCGCTCTGCTGGCTCTGAAAGTTGAATCTCAGTATGCAGGACAAGGTGATTTAGATTTCCTGGATATGGCTGAAACCACTAAAACAGGATTTGCTCTTGATATAGGCTCTTCTGCTAACGTATTCCAGCAATTGTCTGCAATCAACCGTGTTGTGAATGTTAAGCTGGGCACTTCTCTTGCACAGCAACGCACAGGAACAATTATCCTCGCTGCTGGCACTGCCGCTGATGCCCTGCATTATCACACCAGTATTAAAGATTTCCTCCTTTACACTGTCCCTATGGGGAGTGATGCAAACTTGTTTACTCAGGTTCAGGGTGCTAATCCTGCATATGAAAGCTGGATGCTTAAAGGGAACATTGTTATCGATGTCACTGGATATACTCAGATCACTGATGTAATCGGTGAGAATGGCTTTGTGGTTATTCCTAAAATGTCAGATGCATCTAATGCATATGTTCTGCATCAAGGGATTGGGACACGTCATGCTACGCTGGGTAAAGAGAGCGGATTGTATCACCAGTATATCACCACTGACCCACAGTGGAACTATCCAAGTATTGCAACTGAAACGGCCTATCTGCCGATTGTAAATATTCCAGATGCAATCGTATTTGGTGGAGTGGCCTAATAGCTACTGAGTAAAATATAAGCCTGTAGGGGTGAGGGACCAACCGAAATCAAATCGGCCCCGCTCCTATGGGCTTTTCTTGTTTTAAGAGGATAAGAATATATGCGATTTATAATGAAAGCGGCTAATTTAGCATTGAAAGGTGAAGATGCAGAGAAGCTCATTAATGTGTCAGAGTTATGCAGGCAATTCAACTTAAACGTGAACACATTCAACACAATGAGATTTAGATATGGCTGGAGTATTGAACAAACTCTGTGTGTATTGTTAGCAGATAATAAAGAGGAGGAGTAACAATATGATGGAAATTAAAGTTTCTAAAATAGTCAACGTTGTCGAGTTTAGTGTTTCCAAAGACACCTTTAAAAAGGCTAAAGACTCTGTGAAAGGCATTAAGGACTTCATTGAGAATCAAAAGCCTGTATTAAAGATTGGTCTTGACCAGAAGCATTTAAAAAAACAAGTTAAACAAGCTGTAGCGGCTGCACAGGCTCAACAAAAGATTATTAATGGCGTTGCCGGGACATCTCCTGTTAAAACTCCTGGAGTATCAGGAAAAGGGAATGCAAATGGCGCTGCAAGAGCACAGGCACAAGCTATTAAAATGGCTGATACAGCAGATATTAAAAGGCGCAGTGCAGCATTAGCGCTTAACGGTATTACAGGCCGCACTGTAGATGAGCAATATAGGGCTGTTAAGGCTGTCCATAACATTACACAACAATATGAGCAGGGTGTAATTAGTCAGGCTCGTATGAATCAGCTGATAAAGGAAGAGGTAGCTCTAGTTAGGCGTGCTGCGGCCGCAAGGCGTAGTGTCACACAAGCCACTCAGACAGCCTCTATAAGCACTGGAGGGAAGTTAGCAGGTGTAGGGAAAGGGTTTATGTCTGGGGGCTTCCTGGGGGCTGGCACAGGCGCTCTGGCTAGTGCTGGGATGGCAGGTGGTGGTGTATTAGCTGCCGGATACCTGGGGGAACGTATCAGAACGGCTGTGACCGAACAGGCGAGGGACGTTAATGAGCTATCAGCATCCGCTAAGAGTGTTAACGTAGACCCCAATTTGATATTAGCCATGCAGCGATATGCACAGACTAATGGCATAGACAGTGGCAGTGATGGTGTGACAGGACGTCAAAAATTGGTTGATGGTATGAAAGACTTAACAGAGAAACTAAACCAGTCTGGACAGGATAGCGTATTCGATACTAAATCAGGAAAATGGAAAGGCGGAAACTCTGCAATTGATACCATAATGACTGACCTGGGAATGAGTAAAGAAGAAATCAAACAATATTCCACATCTCCCGCTGATTTTATGAATCGTATTGTTAACGGGTATCAGAAAAAAGGCCTCACTCCTGAGCAGATGAGTAATAAAATTGAAAACCTTTATGATGATGCGATGTATTATACTAAACTCTGGGCTAATCACAGCGCAGAACTTTCTAATAATTTTGAGGGGTTAAAGAAAGCAGGGGGCTTATTAACTAAAGAGCAACAAGATGCTGCGAAGGAATTAGCACGCACTATGAGTTTAGGTGGGGCTGCTATGGATTCGAACCTTCGTCAAATGATGGTTGGATTTACTCAGGCATTCGGTAACAGCGATGATTTTGTTAACTCTATTCAGAAATTAGGACCTGCTTTTAAAGAGTTAGGGAGTGAAACAGGCAACCTGATTAAGAATATCACAATGTTTGCAACACAGATTACAGATGGCTATTCCAAATTTATGGGATGGTTACAGAAAGAATTTCCCTCACTCTTTAAATCTGGCGATGCCAGTGTGATTGATAGTGTAAATGACATGGTGTCCGGCTCTGCTGATAGTGCTGCTTCATGGGTAAATGACGTATTCGGATTTGACCCTAGAAATGTAGGAAGAGGGGTGAGAGACGGTGGCTATTCTCCCAACGTTCCTCTTATTACGGGGAACAATGCCATCCCTCAAAGCTACCAGCCCAATACTATTCATGTGCCTAATATCACCGTTCTTCCTGCACAGGTGATGAATGTTATTGATGTTAAACCGGATTACAGCAGAATGGGGCAGTTTATCGACCTGGAAGTGACGAGCAGACTACAGCAACAAGCTAATCAGTTAGCAATTGACATTCAAGGTGCTACGAGTGCTGGCGGTAACTAAAGCTTATAAACCGGACGGCACCCCGCCCGGTTTTTTTTATGCCTGTGGTTTAGATTCAGCCTGGGCCATGACCTCCACCACCAGGTCCTTGCATTGGACCTCCGCCGCCACCGCCGGGTCCCCACCAAGGCATGATACACCCAGATAAACTGGAGACACTTGCTAATACAAGAACGAAAAGTATTATTTTTTTCATCGTCAACTCCTGAACTGGAGCGAGCAGATTATCATTCTGTTATGAATTTCTATTCAGCGTTTTCCTAAATCCTGCATTGTCAGTGATAACCTTCACATTTTCTACATTTTGTAGCTCACTATTTCGACATCAGTTGATAGCTCCACTAGTGACGCCACATTTTTTGAGAGTCTCCATTCCCCTTTCTCATGCCTAAAACTCGCGTTAGAGCTAAACTATTTATTACCAACATACTGAACAACAAACTGGGTTACAAACTGGTGAAAAGTGCGTATAATAGCATTCAATGAAATGTGCTAACACATTGATTTATATAGATTTACACATGATATCCCGACGCCTGGGAAGGCGACACCTTAAGGAAGCTCAATGAGCGAGAAATTACAAAAAGTGCTGGCCCGCGCTGGCCACGGCTCCCGCCGTGAAATCGAAGCCAAAATCGAAGCTGGCCGCGTCAGCGTCGATGGCAAAATCGCCACCCTTGGCGATCGCGTTGAAATTGTCCCGGGTTTAAAAATTCGCATCGACGGTCATCTGATTTCGGTGAAAGAGTCTGCGGAACAGATTTGTCGCGTGCTGGCTTACTACAAGCCGGAAGGCGAACTCTGTACCCGTAACGACCCGGAAGGGCGACCGACGGTGTTCGATCGTCTGCCAAAGCTGCGCGGCGCGCGCTGGATTGCCGTCGGTCGTCTTGACGTCAACACCTGCGGCCTGCTGCTGTTTACCACCGACGGTGAACTGGCGAACCGCCTGATGCACCCGAGCCGCGAAGTGGAACGTGAATACGCGGTGCGCGTATTTGGCCAGATAGATGATGACAAGCTGCGCCAGCTCTCGCGCGGCGTCCAGCTGGAAGACGGCCCGGCGGCGTTCAAAACCATCAAGTTTACCGGTGGCGAAGGGATTAACCAGTGGTACAACGTCACGCTGACCGAAGGCCGTAACCGCGAAGTTCGCCGCCTGTGGGAAGCCGTTGGCGTACAGGTCAGCCGCCTGATCCGCGTGCGCTACGGCGATATTCTGCTGCCGAAAGGCCTGCCGCGCGGCGGCTACACCGAGCTGGACCTGGCGCAAACCAACTACCTGCGCGAACTGGTTGAGCTTACGCCGGAAACCACCTCTAAGGTCGCCGTCGAAAAGGATCGCCGTCGCATGAAGGCGAATCAGATTCGCCGCGCGGTTAAGCGCCACAGCCAGGTGAGCAATAATAATAACAACCGTCGTTCCAGCAGCCGTAATAACGGTAACGGTTAATTATTCCAGTTCCGGCGGTCACCGCCGGAATTCTCCCTCCTGTGACTCCTTTCACACTTCTGCATAAAGACAAAAAACAGGAAATGCCCGGACAAATAACGCAAAGCGGTGCGCCAGGCGACGCCATATACTGAGGCCACTGATTACATTAACAGGTAGCCTAAAATGGAAACAGCAGGAAAACTTTCGGCAAGCTATGTGGTTATCGGCGTTAAAGAAAAAATAGGGTATGGTTTTGGCGATTTCGCCTCTAATTTATCCTTCGGCTTCGTTTCTCTGTTTTTACTTTTTTTCTATACCAATATTTACGGCATTAGCGCCGTACAGGCGAGCCTGATCTTTGTTATTGCCCGCGTGGTTGATGCGGCATTTAATATTCTGATTGGTTTTGCCATCGATAAAACCCACAGCCGCTACGGTAAGCTTCGACCCTGGTTGTTGTATGGTTCAATTCCGCTCGGCTTCTTAACGGTGCTCTGCTTTGTGCCTTTCGGCGGTGAGGCGAAATTCTACTTCGCACTGATTTCCTATACTATTTATTGCCTGGCCTATACGGCGGTAAATACGCCTTATTCGGCGTTGACCAACCGTTTAACCCAGCATGAAGCCTCCCGCTCATCGCTGTCGGTATACCGGTTTGTCCTGGCGATTGTTGGCTATCTGATTGTGTCCACTACCGCGGACAGGCTGATTTCCCCGTTTAGCGATAAACAGCTGGGGTACGTCTTCGCCGTCTCTTGCTTTGCGCTGCTGGCGACGTTTTTGTTCCTTGCCTGCTTCGGGATGACCAAAGAGCGCGTTGGTGAAGAAGAGGAAGAGACTCCGGCGCCAACGCTGAGGGAAATGTTGAAGGCGGTGGCAGGCAACGCGCCGCTAATTAACCTTTCCATGTTCACCGTCTTTTTTTATATTGCCTATACCGTGTGGATGGCGATCGCTATTTACTTTATCAAATATATAATTGGTAGCGAAGGCTTTACCTCCACCTTCTTTATGATTCAGTCGGCGGCTTATATTGTCGGTACCGTTATTTCGGAAAAAATCATTGCGTTGATAGGTAAAAAGAAAATGACGCTGGTGGCGCTGTTGATCGGCATTGCGGGCGTACTGATGCAATATTTTATCGCTGGCGACAATATCTGGCTGATCATGACCGGCGTGTGTCTGTACAGTATTACGCTGGGGATGGGCTTTGTTTCAATGTGGTCAATGATTGCCGATACCGTGGAATATGCCGAGTGGCACCATGGGGTGCGCACCGAAGGCGCAATTTACGGTTTCTTTAATTTCATCACCAAAATAGCGATGGCCATCGGCGGCGGCTGCGCGGGCTGGATGCTGGACTATTACCACTATGACGCGGGCAACATTACCGCCAGCGCGATTAACGGCATTAACGTACTGATGACGCTATTTCCCGGCGCGATGTTTGCGCTCAGCGCACTGTTTGTCGCCTGCTATTCGCTGGATGAAAAAACCTATCGCGATATTGTGCAAAAAATCAGCCTGCGCAAACAGAACGCGCTTTAACCTCAGGGAGCCAGAGAGATGAATAACGATTTTAACACCACCCTCGCCGCGATGAGCGCGGAAGAAAAAGTGGCGCTGCTGACCGGCAGCGGCCTGTGGCGGACGGCCTCGCTGCCGCAGCACGGTATCGAAGATATCATTATGACCGACGGCACCTACGGCGTGCGCTACAGCAGCGCGCAGATTGATGGCCGGGAAAAGTGGAGCATGGATGATTTTATCTCGGTCATCACCCAAACCGCAGACCAGGCCAGCGCGGAAGAGCCCGCCGCGAAAGGGGGGAGTGAGGCGCTATTCAGCACTTCGCTACCGGCGACCTGCTTTCCTAATGGTTCCAGCCTGGCCTGCAGCTGGGACGTGGAGCTGGTGCATCAGATGGGGGAAGCGCTGGGGCGGGAGTGTCAGCAAATGGGCGTCGGGATCCTGCTCGGGCCGGGGATTAACATTCGCCGTACGCCGCTGGCCGGGCGAGGCTATGAATATTACGCCGAAGACCCGGTGGTCAGCGGCGATATTGCCGCTGCGCTGATCAACGGCCTGCAGCAGGAGGGGGTTGGTGCCAGCCTGAAACACTTTGCGGCGAACAACTCGGAGTACCGCCGCACGGAAATGGATTCGATTATTGAAGAACGGGCGCTGCGGGAAATCTATCTGGCGGGTTTCCAGCGCGCGATTGCGAAATCCCGGCCGTGGACGGTGATGTCTTCCTACAATCGTCTTAACGGCGTGCAAACCTCCCAGGATCCGTTTTTGCTCACTCAGGTTTTGCGCGATGAGTGGGGATATGAAGGGCTGGTGATGTCCGACTGGTACGGTATTAAAGATCGCCCCGCATCGCTGATGGCGGGTAACGATCTGGCGATGCCCGAAACCCGCCACGATAAACAAACCCTGCTGGCGGCGATTGAAGCCGGAGAGGTGCCGATGGCGGTGGTGGACCGCGCCTGTCTCCGCATGCTGGAACTGCTCGACAAGGTCCAGCGCCATCGCCGCCCGCAAACGCGAGCCGATTTTACGGCGCACCACGGGCTGGCGCAGCGGCTTGCCGGTGAATCCATTGTCTTGCTGAAAAATGAAGATAATCTGCTGCCGCTGCGTCCGGAGAAAACGCCGCGCGTCGCGGTGCTGGGTAAACCGGCTCAGGAGCCGGTGATCCAGGGGTCCGGATGCGCGACCACGGTGCCGTATCTGCTCGATCGGCCGCTGGATGAAATTTTTGACCTCGCCGGCGACGACTTCAGCGTCTCCTGGGCCGTGGGCGCGCCGGACGATCTGCGCTGCGATGAACAGGCGCTGGCGCAGGCCTGCCGCGTCGCGCATGAGGCCGACGTGGCGGTGATCTTCGTCAGCACCGCCGTAGGTGAAGATGGCGAAAACGGCGATCGTCAGGATCTGCATATTCTGCCGGTGCACGAACGGTTAATTCGCGAAGTGGCGACGGTCCAGCCGAATATCGTGGTGGTGCTGGCGAATAGCGATGCGGTGGTGATGCCGTGGCTCGGCGAGTGCAAAGCGCTGCTGGAAACGTTCTTTGCCGGGCAAGGGATGGGGCGCGCGGTGGCGGAAATCCTCTTCGGCCAGCGTAACCCCTGCGGCAAACTGACGGTAACGGTACCTAATTCCCTGGAGGAAACGCCGGCCTGGCTGCACTATCCGGGCGAAAACCTGCGTCATCATTACGGAGAAGGGCTTTTTGTCGGCTATCGCTATTATGATAAACGTCGTATGACGCCGCAGTTTCCGTTTGGCTTTGGCTTAAGCTATACCCGGTTTGCGTACGATAATATCGCGCTGTCAGCCCGCCGTGCAGGTGCAGGCGAGACGCTTACCGTGTCGTTCGACCTGACCAACTGCGGAGAGTATGCGGGCAAAGAGATCGTCCAGCTGTACGTTAGCGCGCCGAAGGGGGAGCTGATTCGCGAAGTGCAGTCATTAAAAGCGTTCAGCAAAGTGGCGCTGGCCGCCGGAGAGACCCGTCGCGTGAGCCTGCAGCTGCCCATTGGCGAGCTGGCCTGCTATCATCCGGGCCTGGGTGATTGGGTCGTGACGCCGGGCATCTGGCAGGTTCGCGTTGGCGCCTCATCCCGGGATCTGCCGTTGATCGCGGAGATTGAGGTAGATTGTCCGCAGCGGTACGTCCCGCTGCGCGATGATAACTCTCTACAACAGCTGATCCAGCAGCCGGAGGCCTTTGCCCGCGTAGTGAAGCTGATTGCCGATAAGAGCCAGATGCCGGCGGAGCAGGTGCGTGAAAAACTGATTCGCCTGGCGCCGGATCTGTTCTGCGGGCTGCTGATTGCGCTGACCGAATTCCTGGCGCTGGATATCGAACGCGACGAGCTTAACGCCGTGCTGGCCGGCGCTCATCATTGCCAATGACAGGAGAGTGCGCATGTTTCCTTTTTCAGTGACTCACCCTCGCTCGGTCACCCAGAGCGGACGACAAACGGCGAACAGCGGCTACGAGCTGATTGCCTTTGACGCGGAGAAGCTGAACGTGTTTGCCGCGGAGGTTCGCTACTGCGAGCCTCACTGGCATCCGGCTCCGGAGCTGATTACCGTGCTGGCGGGGCGATTTACCCTCGTCGTCGGCCAGCAAAGCCTGGAGCTGGCGCAGGGAGACATGCTGTATATCAATGCCGAAGAGGTCCATTCGCTGAGCGCCGAGGAGGCGGGCAGCCAGCTGCTCACCGTACAGTTTTCCCCCGGCCTGTTTGATGAACTTCATCCCTCGCCGCAGCTGGACTGGAGTACCTGCGGACGACCTTACTCTCCGGCAGACAGCGAGGTACGCCAGCGGCTGGCGAGGCTACTGGAACAGCTGATCGATAACCACGCGCCATTTCAGCGTATCGCGGCGATTTATCTGCTGCTGGATGCGGTCGTCTCCGCCGGAAAGCCGACGCGGCGCGCCGAAAGCTCGCTGCGCGACGAGGCGATGATCAAAAAAGGCATTGATTTTATCAATCAACACTTTGATCAGCCGCTGACGCTGAGCGAGGTCGCCTGCCATAGCGGGATGAGCTACTCCTGGTTCTCGCGGCTGTTCAAAAAGGTGAGCCGGTATAATTTTAAAGAGTATCTGACGCTGGTGCGGCTAAATAAAGCCCGCACCCTGCTGCGCGATACCCGCACCCCGATCACGGAGATTAGCCACAGCTGCGGCTTTCAGGAACACAAGTATCTGATCGCCGCCTTTAATAAATACTGCGGCGTCACGCCAACCGAATACCGCAAGCGCTTCGTCTCGCGGCAAAATATGCGCGAAAGCGAACTGGCGCTGGGGGAGGATTGCCTGTGCCTGCCGCTGAATCATGCGCTGCTCAAGCGGCTGGCGGCTAGTAGTCGATCCCCATCTGCGCTTTGATTCCGGCGTCAAAGGCGTGCTTCACCGGGCGCAGCTCGCTGACGGTATCGGCCAGTTCGGTAATCTCACGGTGGCAGCCGCGGCCGGTAATAATCACCGTCTGGTGCGCCGGGCGGTTGCGCAGCGCGGTAAGCACCTCTTCCAGCGGCAGGTAATCATAAGCCACCATGTAGGTTAGCTCGTCCAGCAAAACGAGGTCGAGGCTTTCATCAGCCAGCATGCGGCGCCCGTGCTCCCAGACCGCGAGGCAGGCGGCGGTGTCGCTTTCGCGATCCTGCGTATTCCAGGTAAAACCGGTCGCCATCACCTGAAACTCAACGCCGTGCGGCTCAAGCAGGTTGCGCTCGCCGTTTGGCCAGGTACCTTTAATAAACTGCACGACGGCGGCTTTTTTACCGTGCCCGACGGCGCGGGTGACGGTGCCAAAAGCGGCGGTGGTTTTGCCTTTACCGTTGCCGGTAAAGACGATCACGATGCCGCGCTCTTCCTGCGCGGCGGCGACGCGAGCGTCAACTTTATCTTTTACCCGCTGCTGGCGTTCGCGGTGGCGTTCATCACTCATTGTGCGATTCCTGGTTTGCGGCCCGGCTGGGCGTCAAAGGTCATTCCCGTTTTGCGACGACTGTCGTCGCCCATCAGCCACAGGTAAACCGGCATGATATCAGCGGGGGTTTTCAATTTTTGCGGATCTTCCGTCGGGAACGCATTGGCGCGCATTTTGGTTCGGGTGCCGCCTGGGTTAATGCAGTTGACCCGCAGATGACGGTTCTGATACTCCTCGGCCAGCACCTGCATCATGCCCTCGGTGGCGAATTTCGACGCGGCGTACGCGCCCCAGTTCGCGCGTCCCTGGCGGCCGACGCTGGAAGAGGTAAAGACCAGCGAACCCGATTCGGATTTAAGTAATAAAGGAAGCAGCGCCTGGGTGAGCATAAAGGTGCCGTTCACGTTCACCTGCATCACCTGCTGCCATACTTCCGGCTTTTGTTGATCCATCGGGCACACGTCGCCCAACAGACCCGCGTTGTGCAGCACCCCGTCGAGGCGCGGGTAGTGGATGGCTATTTTCTGCGCCAGCTGCTGGCACTCCTGCGGCGTGCAGGTTAACAGGTCGAGAGTAAACCAGCGGGCGGGAATGCCGCCCGCCTGCTGAATTTCGTGCGCGACGCTGCGCAGCTTTTCTTCGTTGCGGCCGACCAGGATAACGCTGGCGCTATAGCGGGAATAGGTCAGGGCGGCTTCACGGCCAATGCCGTCGCTGGCGCCGGTAACCAGGATGATGCGGTCCTGTAACAGGTGACGTTGCGGTTGATAGTGCACGGCGACTCCTCGGGCGATCTGCTGACGATCGCGCTTGCTGTTCGGTATCTCACTTTTGCGCTTTATGCCTGAAAGCGCCCGCTATTGCAATCGGCGAAGCGGAAACTCTTCGCGGAATTAATATCTTGCAACGATTTCATCGTCGCTGAAAAAAACAGGAAGGCGCCTCGCGTGCGACACAAAGCACAAAGACTTCTCGCCGACGGCTGATGTACACTGTGCGCCAACGTCAGCGGTTTACACAAGGTGAAAACGTGGAATTACTTGCTCAATATGGCCTGTTTTTGGCCAAAATCGCGACCATCGTTGTCGCAATTGCGGTTATCGTCGCCATTATTGTTAACCTGACTCAGCGCAAAAAACAGCGCGGCGAGCTGCGGGTCACCAATCTTAGCGAGCAATATAAGGAGATGAAGGAAGAGCTGGCGGTTTCGTTGCTCGATGGACCGCAGCAGAAGCTGTGGCATAAAGCGCAAAAGAAAAAGCTCAAGCAGGAAGCAAAGGCGTCAAAGGCGCGGGCGAAGCTCGGCACGCCAGAGCCGGACGTCAAACCGCGCGTTTGGGTGCTGGATTTTAAAGGCAGTATGGATGCCCATGAAGTCAGCAGCCTGCGCGAAGAAATCACCGCCGTTCTGGCGGCGGCAAAAGCGCGCGACCAGGTCGTCATTCGCCTTGAAAGCCCAGGCGGCGTGGTTCACGGTTACGGCCTGGCGGCTTCACAGCTGCAGCGCCTGCGCGACAAGCAGATCCCGTTAACGGTCGCGGTCGATAAAGTCGCGGCCAGCGGCGGCTATATGATGGCCTGCGTGGCGAACAAAATCGTCAGTGCACCCTTTGCTATCCTGGGCTCTATTGGCGTTGTGGCGCAAATTCCCAACATCAATCGCTTCCTGAAAAATAAAGATATCGACATTGAGCTGCATACGGCCGGGCAGTACAAACGCACCCTGACGATGCTGGGTGAAAATACCGAAGAAGGGCGGCAGAAATTTCGCGAAGACCTCAACGATACTCATCGGCTATTCAAAGATTTTGTCCACCAGATGCGCCCCGGGCTGGATATCGAGCAGGTAGCGACGGGTGAACACTGGTACGGCGTTCAGGCGCTGGAAAAAGGCCTTGTGGACGCGGTGGAAACCAGCGATGAACTTCTGCTGGGGCTGATGGATAAGCACGAGGTTATCAGCGTGCGCTATCAGCAGCGTAAGAAAATGCTCGAGCGGTTTACTGGCAGCGCGGCGGAAAGCGCCGATAAACTTCTGCTGCGCTGGTGGCAGCGCGGGCAAAAGCCGCTGATGTAAACAAACAACGCGAGGCTTCGGCCTCGCGTTGTTGTCATGGCCCTGCAGGCAGCGGTTAATCCGCCAGGTGGTACTTATCAGACAGCTCGTGTGCGAGGTATTTAAACATATTAAATACCGCCGTACTCTTCGCCGTTGGCAGACCCTGCTCGTCAAGATAGAACTCGCCGCTGAACACCAGCACGCCGTTACGCTGAACGACGTCGGTGGCCTCGATCCCGGCTAACGTATCTTCATGTTCGCGAATGAGTTTGTTGGCTTTTTCCAGAAGCGTCTGGCGATCGATGGGTTGGGTTGTACCTTGCATAAATGCCTCCTGTGTTTCTTCGCGGCTAGTCTACGCCGCGCGGCGGCGAGGGGCAAATTTTCCATTGATCTTGCAGGGGTAATCGCAGAAGCCTAATAAACATCAGTTTAGTGGCGGGATTTGCTTTTGCATGCTAATAAAGTTGCGTAACGAATTTTATCAGGTACAGTGTGACGCTTTCAGCGATCTGGCAACAGATTTGCTTGACATTCGGCCAAAAATTATTCGTGCTATGTCGCCTGGCGAGAAAAAGCCAGCAAACTCAGCTATCTGGTTTTATGGATGCGAAACCGGTGCAAGGGGTTGATATCCATCGATAACGACGCAACATAGGTTGTGACGTGTCGCCAGTGGATGGTGAATCAATGTGCGATGTATTCCTGGATGAATCAAATTAGGTAAAGGTGAATATGGGTAAAGCTCTCGTTATCGTTGAGTCCCCGGCAAAAGCCAAAACGATCAATAAGTATCTGGGTAATGACTACGTGGTTAAGTCCAGCGTCGGTCATATCCGCGATTTGCCGACCAGTGGCTCAGCTTCCAAAAAGAGCGCCGACTCTACCTCCACCAAAGGGGCTAAAAAGCCTAAGAAGGATGAACGCGGCGCTCTGGTCAACCGTATGGGCGTGGACCCGTGGCATGACTGGAATGCGCACTATGAAATACTCCCGGGTAAAGAAAAGGTCGTTTCTGAACTCAAACAGTTGGCGGAAAAAGCTGACCACATCTATCTCGCAACCGACCTTGACCGCGAAGGGGAAGCCATCGCATGGCACCTGCGGGAAGTTATCGGCGGTGATGAACAGCGTTATAGCCGCGTGGTGTTCAACGAGATCACGAAGAATGCGATTCGTCAGGCTTTCGAAAAGCCGGGCGAACTGAATATTGACCGTGTCAACGCTCAGCAGGCGCGCCGTTTTATGGATCGCGTGGTGGGCTACATGGTCTCTCCACTGCTGTGGAAAAAAATTGCCCGCGGTCTGTCAGCAGGCCGCGTCCAGTCGGTTGCGGTGCGTCTGGTGGTCGAGCGCGAGCGCGAAATTAAAGCGTTCGTTCCGGAAGAGTACTGGGAAGTTGACGCCAGCACCACGACCCCTGGCGGCGATGCGTTACCGCTGCAGGTCACGCATAACGGCGATAAGCCGTTCCGTCCGGTAAACCGTGATGAAACCATGGCGGCGGTCGCGCTGCTTGAGAAAGCCAGCTACAGCGTGCTGGAGCGTGAAGATAAGCCGACCAGCAGCAAGCCGGGCGCGCCGTTTATCACCTCCACGCTGCAGCAGGCCGCCAGCACGCGTCTTGGCTTCGGCGTGAAGAAAACCATGATGATGGCGCAGCGTCTCTACGAAGCGGGCCACATTACCTATATGCGTACCGACTCGACGAACCTGAGCCAGGACGCGCTGAGCATGGTGCGAGGCTACATTGGCGACAACTTCGGTAAGAAATATCTGCCGGAGAGCGCGAATCAGTACGCCAGCAAAGAAAACTCGCAGGAAGCGCACGAGGCGATTCGTCCATCCGACGTCAACGTGCTGGCCGAAACGTTAAAAGATATGGAATCTGATGCGCAGAAACTGTATCAGCTGATCTGGCGCCAGTTTGTCGCCTGTCAGATGACGCCTGCGCAGTACGACTCCACCACGCTGACGGTGAAAGCCGGCGATTTCAAACTGAAAGCCCGCGGCCGTACGCTGCGCTTTGACGGCTGGACCAAAGTAATGCCAGCTCTGCGTAAAGGCGATGAAGACCGTACGTTACCGATGGTCAATAAGGGCGACAGCCTGAGCCTGGTCGAGCTGACCCCTGCGCAGCACTTTACCAAGCCGCCGGCGCGTTTTAGCGAAGCTTCGCTGGTTAAAGAGCTGGAAAAACGCGGCATCGGTCGTCCGTCCACCTATGCGTCGATCATTTCGACCATTCAGGATCGCGGCTACGTGCGGGTGGAAAACCGCCGCTTCTATGCGGAAAAGATGGGCGAAATCGTTACCGATCGTCTGGAAGAGAACTTCCGCGATCTGATGAACTATGATTTCACCGCGCAGATGGAAGACCGCCTCGACCAGGTGGCTAACCATCAGGCCGAGTGGAAGCAGGTCCTCGACAGCTTCTTCGGAGACTTTACCTCGCAGCTGCAGACGGCAGAGAAAGATCCGGAAGAGGGCGGCATGCAGCCGAACCCAATGGTGCTGACCACCATCGACTGCCCAACCTGCGGGCGCAAGATGGGGATCCGTACCGCCAGCACCGGCGTATTCCTCGGCTGCTCGGGCTACGCGCTGTCGCCAAAAGAGCGCTGTAAAACCACCATTAACCTGGTGCCGGAAAACGAAGTGCTGAACGTGCTGGAAGGCGATGACGCTGAAACCAACGCGCTGCGCGCTAAACGCCGCTGTAAAAAATGCGGCACGGCGATGGACAGCTACCTCATCGATCCGAAGCGCAAGCTGCACGTCTGCGGTAATAACCCGACCTGCGATGGCTACGAGATCGAAGAGGGCGAGTTCCGCATCAAGGGCTATGACGGCCCGATCGTTGAGTGTGAAAAATGTGGCTCCGAAATGCACCTGAAGATGGGGCGTTTTGGTAAGTATATGGCCTGCACCAACGACGAGTGTAAAAACACCCGTAAGATCCTGCGTAACGGGGAAGTGGCGCCGCCGAAAGAAGATCCGGTGCCGCTGCCGGAGCTGCCGTGCGAGAAATCGGACGCTTACTTTGTTCTGCGCGATGGCGCGGCGGGCGTCTTCCTGGCCGCCAACACCTTCCCGAAATCGCGCGAAACCCGCGCGCCGCTGGTGGAAGAACTGTACCGCTTCCGCGACCGTCTGGCAGAGAAGCTGCGCTATCTGGCCGATGCGCCGCAGCAGGATCCGGAAGGCAACAAAACGATGGTGCGTTTTAGCCGTAAAACTAAGCAGCAGTACGTTGCCTCAGAGAAAGATGGCAAAGCCACCGGCTGGTCAGCTTTCTATATAGATGGCAAATGGACTGAAGCAAAGAAGTAACTGCTATCATCTGATAAAAGGGCCGCGCCGCGGCCCTTTTTTGACATCACATGTTGTTGATATCCAAGATATTACTCTGTTCCTCCTCTCGCCTTATAACCGCCTTATTATTTTTTGTTAGTATCTATACACTGTAGATATAAATGATATAGTGGTTATAGCTAATCCCTTTTTTATTATCTTATCGTCTTATACATCACCGTCATCAGGATACGTTGTGGCGCCAACACGGCGAGTCGCAGGGAGGTTCGGGCTAGCCCGTCCACCGCCAAGTGACCTGAGCGTAAAATGTATTAAGCGGGTTTATTTTACGTGCTATCGGATATCAGCCATGAAACTACAGCAGCTCCGCTATATCGTTGAGGTTGTTAACCATAATCTGAACGTCTCCTCCACGGCCGAAGGCCTGTACACCTCACAGCCGGGCATCAGCAAGCAGGTTCGCATGCTGGAGGATGAGCTGGGAATTCAGATTTTCGCCCGCAGCGGCAAACATTTGACCCAGGTCACGCCCGCAGGCCAGGAGATCATACGCATCGCTCGCGAGGTCCTGTCGAAGGTCGATGCGATCAAATCGGTAGCGGGTGAGCATACCTGGCCTGATAAGGGGTCGCTGTACGTAGCAACTACCCACACCCAGGCCCGCTACGCGCTACCGGGCGTTATCAAAGGCTTTATCGAACGCTATCCCCGCGTCTCCTTGCACATGCATCAGGGGTCGCCAACGCAAATCGCCGAGGCGGTGTCGAAAGGCAATGCTGACTTCGCTATCGCGACCGAAGCGCTTCATCTTTATGATGATTTGGTGATGCTGCCGTGCTACCACTGGAACCGCTCCGTGGTCGTCACGCCAGAGCATCCGCTGGCGTCGCGAGAGTCGGTATCGATTGAGGAGCTGGCGCAATATCCGCTGGTGACTTATACCTTCGGCTTCACCGGCCGCTCCGAACTGGATACCGCCTTTAATCGCGCCGGCTTAACGCCGCGCATCGTTTTCACCGCCACCGACGCCGATGTGATTAAAACCTATGTGCGTCTGGGCCTTGGGGTAGGGGTAATTGCCAGCATGGCGGTGGATCCGGTTTCCGACCCGGACCTGGTGAAGCTGGACGCCAATGGTATTTTCAGCCACAGCACCACGAAAATAGGTTTCCGTCGCAGTACCTTCTTGCGAAGCTATATGTATGATTTTATTCAGCGATTTGCGCCGCATCTGACCCGGGATGTGGTCGATACCGCCGTTGCTTTGCGCTCAAATGAAGATATTGAAGCGATGTTCAAAGATATTAAATTACCGGAAAAATAACCACAGAAAAAATAATGGCATCCTCTCGGGGATGCCAAAGCCTATAATGGCCTGAAATGGAATATCTAAACCTCGTCTGAATCACAATTTTCGTTAACTCCTCGTACCACATTTGCAAATATACCTGCCGCGATCAAATTAATGATGAAAGATATCTGCTGAAAAGCGAATTCACTGGATTAATAGCCAATCCATAATTAAGATTTATCTGTGGTTAGTAATTCTTAGCGATTGGTGGTGAAAAAATGATTAGTGATATCGATTATATGAAGTTTGCGATGTCACAGGAACGTGACAAGACTGAGATAGATCCAGTTTTGAGAAGTAAGGCCTGGAGCGCCGTTATCCTTGGGCTTGCGATGTTCTGGAGCGTCATTGCTCTGGTTGTCTGCAACGTTTGGTTACTAAGCTAGAGCACCTTCCAGTCACAGCGGTTATGTCAGTTTTATGACAAGTGAATTATTGAGAATTATTTGTATCTGATAAAATAGCGGTAATAAGGAGGATATAATTTTTCCCTTTTTAGACTCGCTCGATAAATTTTCTCTATTGGACTAATCGCCAGAATAATGGCGATTAGTCTTTCTTTGTACTCGTGTACTAATACGACGCGCTCGCCGACGCAAAACTGACTTCTTCAATCCTTCTCAATATATCCGCCCTCATTATTCAAATTTCCTGTCTTAATGCGTTACGCCTATTTTAGCAATTTGGGTTGTTATCAAAATGTTACATCAAAGATGTGTTATCTTTAATAATGACCCTGAGGAGGATCAGGGGATGCTATCCCTAAGGTAAAGGAGGAGCTATGTCGTCAACCCTACGAGCAGCCAGTAAGGATACGCTCCAGGTTAAAGATAAAACCTGGCATTACTACAGCTTACCGCTGGCCGCTAAACAACTGGGCGATCTCTCGCGCTTGCCCAAATCGCTCAAAGTGCTACTGGAAAACCTGCTGCGCTGGCAGGACGGCGATTCCGTGACCGCCGAAGATATTCATGCCCTGGCCGGATGGCTGAAGCATGCCCATGCCGACAGGGAGATTGCCTACCGTCCGGCGCGCGTCCTGATGCAGGACTTTACCGGGGTTCCTGCCGTGGTGGACCTGGCGGCGATGCGCGAAGCGGTCAAACGCCTGGGCGGCGATACCGCCAAAGTGAACCCGCTTTCTCCTGTCGACCTGGTCATTGACCATTCGGTTACGGTAGACCGTTTCGGCGATGATGATGCCTTTGAAGAAAACGTCCGGCTTGAGATGGAGCGTAACCATGAGCGCTATGTCTTCTTACGTTGGGGACAACAGGCTTTCAGCCGCTTCAGCGTAGTACCGCCGGGTACCGGTATTTGCCACCAGGTAAACCTCGAATACCTTGGCCGGGCGGTGTGGAGCGAACAGCAAAACGGCGAGTGGGTGGCTTTCCCCGACACCCTGGTCGGCACCGATTCCCATACCACGATGATTAACGGTTTAGGCGTTCTGGGCTGGGGCGTCGGCGGTATCGAAGCGGAAGCCGCCATGCTCGGTCAGCCGGTTTCCATGCTGATCCCGGACGTTGTTGGCTTCAAGCTGAGCGGCAAGCTGCGTGAAGGCATTACCGCGACGGACCTGGTCCTGACGGTCACCCAAATGCTGCGTAAACACGGCGTTGTGGGTAAGTTTGTTGAATTCTACGGCGATGGCCTCGATTCTCTGCCGCTGGCGGACCGCGCGACGATTGCCAATATGTCCCCGGAGTATGGCGCGACCTGCGGCTTTTTCCCGATCGATGCGGTAACGCTTGACTATATGCGTCTGACCGGCCGCAGCGAAGAGCAGGTGGCGCTGGTAGAGGCCTATGCGAAAGCGCAGGGTATGTGGCGTCAGCCCGGAGATGAACCGGTATTCACCAGCACGCTGGCGCTGGATATGGGAACCGTTGAAGCCAGCCTGGCCGGGCCGAAACGCCCGCAGGACCGCGTAGCGCTCGGCGATGTGCCCCAGGCCTTTGCCGCCAGCACCGAGCTGGAAGTTAATCACGCGCAGAAAGATAAACGGCCAATTGACTACACGCTGAACGGACAGCAGTATTCGCTGCCTGACGGCGCGGTGGTGATTGCCGCCATTACCTCCTGTACTAACACGTCGAACCCCAGCGTCCTGATGGCCGCCGGCTTGCTGGCCAAAAAAGCCGTTGAGCGGGGGCTGAAACCGCAGCCGTGGGTTAAAGCGTCGCTGGCTCCCGGGTCGAAGGTCGTTTCCGACTATCTGGCCCACGCAAAGCTGACGCCGTATCTTGATGAACTGGGCTTCAATCTGGTCGGCTATGGCTGTACCACCTGCATCGGTAACTCCGGACCGCTGCCGGACCCGATCGAGCGCGCAATCAAGCAGGGCGATCTGACCGTCGGGGCTGTGCTCTCCGGGAACCGCAACTTTGAAGGACGTATTCATCCGCTAGTAAAAACCAACTGGCTGGCGTCGCCGCCGCTGGTGGTTGCCTACGCCCTGGCGGGGAATATGAATCTCGACCTGACCTGTGAGCCGTTAGGGACGGGTAAAGATGGTCAGCCGGTGTATCTGAAGGATATCTGGCCGAGCGGAATCGAAGTCGCGCAGGCGGTTGAGCAAGTCTCAACGGAGATGTTCCGTAAAGAGTACGCCGAAGTGTTTGAAGGGACAGCCGAGTGGAAGGCGATTAAAGTGGATCGCTCTGATACCTACGACTGGCAGGATGATTCCACCTACATTCGCCTGTCGCCGTTCTTTGATGAGATGGGCGTTGAGCCTAAACCGGTAGAGGATATTCACGGCGCGCGCATTCTGGCCATGTTGGGCGACTCGGTTACCACCGACCATATCTCCCCGGCGGGCAGCATTAAAGCCGACAGCCCCGCGGGCCGTTATCTGCAAAATCACGGCGTCGAACGCATCGATTTTAACTCCTACGGCTCCCGTCGCGGCAACCATGAGGTGATGATGCGCGGGACGTTTGCCAATATTCGTATTCGTAACGAAATGGTCCCCGGCGTGGAAGGGGGGATGACCCGTCATCTTCCTGATAGCCAACCCATCGCTATTTACGATGCCGCTATGCTCTACAAAGCGGAGGGCACGCCGCTGGCGGTGATCGCAGGCAAAGAGTACGGTTCCGGCTCCAGCCGCGACTGGGCGGCTAAAGGACCGCGTTTGCTCGGCGTCAGGGTGGTGATTGCCGAGTCTTTCGAGCGCATCCACCGCTCCAACCTGATTGGGATGGGGATTTTACCGCTGGAATTCCCGCAGGGGGTGACGCGTAAAACGCTGGGACTGAGCGGCGAGGAGCGGATAGATATCAGCAACCTGCAGGCTCTGCAGCCCGGTATGACGGTGCCGGTCACGCTGACGCGCGCTGATGGCCGGCAGGAAGTGATTGATTGCCGCTGCCGCATCGATACCGCGACTGAGCTGACCTACTATCAGAACGACGGTATTTTGCACTATGTGATCCGCAATATGCTGTAAACCCGCGTCTGATATAAAAAGGGCCAGCACAGGCTGGCCCTTCATTTTTCAACGGAATTACTTGCTCAGCAGGTGCCCCATTTTGGCAGCCTTAGTATCCAGATAGTGGGCATTTTTCGGGTTTCGCCCCACAATCAGCGGCACGCGTTCCACAATGTTAATTCCCGCTTCAGTCAGAATTTCGACCTTCTTCGGGTTGTTGGTCAACAGGCGTACCTGGTCGACGTTGAGCAGCTTAAACATATCTGCGCACAGCGTGAAGTCGCGTTCATCGGCGGCAAAACCCAGCTGATGGTTGGCTTCCACGGTGTCATAGCCTTGATCCTGTAACGCGTAGGCGCGGATTTTGTTCAGCAGACCGATATTGCGCCCTTCCTGGCGGTGATACAGCAGAATGCCGCGCCCCTCTTCGGCAATATGCGACAACGCCGCTTCCAGTTGAAATCCGCAATCACAGCGCAGGCTAAAAAGGGCGTCGCCCGTTAAACACTCAGAGTGTACGCGAGCCAGAACCGGGGATTGCCCCGAAATATCGCCAAATACCAGCGCGACGTGATCCTGCCCGGTTGCCAGTTCTTCAAAACCCACCATGAGAAAATCGCCCCATGGGGTTGGCAGTTTGGCTTCTGCCACACGTTTAAGCTGCATGTGATTCTCCAGATTCTATCAGCACCTGACTGTGCTTCTGTTTGCCGCTATTTTGCCACAATGGCGCGACGTTCTCCTAATTGCGTAGGGTTACCTGCGCGCAAAGCGCACAAACGAACTACTTTCCGTTATGATATTGAGGTTAATGAATAAGGAGACGAGATGCTGTTGATTGCCAGACGAACCGCCGTTGGCGCGGCCCTGTTATTAATCATGCCTGCTGCGATCTGGATTTCGGGCTGGAAATGGCATCCCGGGCTGTCGGCAGGGACGATGAAGCTGCTGTACTGGGTGACCGAAACGGTGACGCAGCCATGGGGCATCATTACGCACGTTATCTTATGCGCCTGGTTTCTGTGGTGCCTGCGTTTTCGTCTGCGAGCGGCGTTAATGCTGTTTCTCATTCTGGCCGCAGCGATACTGGTTGGGCAGGGAATGAAGACGTGGATTAAAGGCCGCGTTCAGGAGCCTCGTCCCTTTGTCATCTGGCTGGAGCAGACGCAGCAGGTGCCGGTCACGCAATTCTACGCGTTGAAACGCAAAGAACGCGCTAAACTGGTGCATGAGCAGCTGGCGCAAGAGCAGCAAATCCCCGGATTTTTGCGCAAGCACTGGCAAAAAGAGACCGGCTTCGCTTTCCCATCTGGCCATACGATGTTCGCTGCCAGCTGGGCGCTGCTCGGCGTTGGTTTGCTGTGGCCGCGGCGTCGCTGGGTCACCCTGGCGCTGCTGCTAACGTGGGCGACGGCGGTGATGGGCAGCCGCCTGGCGCTGGGCATGCACTGGCCGCAGGATCTGATCGTCGCAACGCTGATTTCCTGGCTGCTGGTGACCCTGGCGACCTGGCTTGCCCAGCGGTTCTGCGGCCCGCTATCGCCGCCGGGAGAAGAGGCGCAGGATATTAAAAAAAGGGCGGCAGCGCCGGAATAATGTTGATATTACCCCTGTCAGGCCGCATATCCTGTACTGGTGTCATGCATTTCCATTTCACCGCTGCGGCGAAAATGGTACTTTATAGGGCTGAACGCGGGATTTTTTCGCGCAACCCACAGAACGGGAAGTCATGTGAAATATTTTCTTATTTTCTTACTGGTGTTAGCCATCTTCGTCATTTCAGTGACGCTGGGCGCGCAGAATGACCAGGTGGTCACGTTCAACTATCTCCTCGCGCAGGGTGAGTTCCGTATTTCGACGCTGCTGGCCGTGCTTTTTGCTGCCGGTTTTGCTATCGGCTGGCTGATCTGCGGTCTTTTCTGGCTACGCGTTCGCGTCTCTCTGGCGCGCGCTGAGCGTAAAATTAAGCGTCTGGAGCATCAGATCGCGCCAGCCAGCGCTACGCCTGCGGAAGCCGGTGTTCCTGCGGTGAAGGAATAATCATTTATGCTGGAGTTGTTGTTTCTGCTTTTGCCCGTTGCCGCAGCGTATGGCTGGTACATGGGGCGCAGAAGTGCACAACAGTCCAAACAGGACGATGCGAGCCGTCTGTCGCGTGACTACGTTACAGGGGTCAACTTCCTGCTGAGCAATCAGCAGGATAAAGCCGTCGATCTGTTCCTCGATATGCTGAAAGAGGATACCGGCACCGTCGAAGCCCATCTGACGTTGGGCAACCTGTTCCGCTCGCGCGGTGAAGTTGACCGCGCTATCCGCATCCACCAGAGCTTAATGGAAAGCGCCTCGCTGACTTACGACCAGCGCCTGCTGGCGGTTCAGCAGCTGGGGCGCGATTATATGGCCGCCGGGCTCTACGATCGGGCGGAGGGAATGTTCAAACAGCTGGTGGATGAAACGGATTTTCGCCTGAGCGCCCTACAGCAGCTGCTGCAAATTTATCAGGCAACCAGCGACTGGCAGTCGGCGATAGAAGTGGCCGAGCGTCTGGTTAAGCTGGGGAAAGAGAAACATCGCGGCGAAATCGCCAATTTCTGGTGTGAACTGGCGCTGCAGCAAATGGCGGGCAACGATCTGGATAAGGCGATGGCGCTGCTGAAAAAAGGCGCCGCGGCGGATCGCAACAGCGCTCGCGTCTCCATCATGATGGGTCGGGTATGGATGGAGAAGGGCGACTATGCCAAAGCGGTAGAGAGCCTGGAGCGGGTGATTGAGCAGGATAAAGAACTGGTGGGTGAAACCCTGGAGATGCTGCAAACCTGTTACCAGCAGTTAGGGAAAACCGACGAGTGGGAAGCATTTTTGCGCCGCTGCGCGGAGGAAAATACCGGCGCTACGGCCGATCTGATGCTGGCGCAGATCCTCGAACAGCGGGAAGGGGTTGACGCCGCGCAAAACTACGTGACTCGCCAGCTGGAGCGTCATCCGACGATGCGCGTTTTCCATAAGCTCATCGATTACCACATCAATGAAGCCGAAGAGGGGCGTGCGAAGGAGAGCCTGGGCGTGCTGCGCCACATGGTGGGCGAGCAGGTCCGCAGCAAGCCGCGCTACCGCTGCCAGAAATGCGGCTTTACCGCCCATACGCTGTACTGGCACTGTCCATCCTGCCGGTCGTGGTCAACCATTAAGCCCATTCGCGGACTCGACGGGCAGTAATTTTAAAAAAAGCCGCACTTTAGTTACAACATACTTATGGATTATTATGTCCGTCTCCTCCGGCTACGGCTATTAAGGCGTCCGGCAGGGAGGGAAATGCAGCCTGTTATTTTCGGCTTATCGCAGGTAGAATGCTGCCCGTTTACCTTTTTTGCGCCGAACCGGCGCTCATCAACAATTAAGGTCCGGTCATGACGTCTACTGCAACATCTTCTTCCCGCGTTGTCACATCCTCTCCCATCGTCGTTGCTCTCGATTATGATAACCGTGATAAAGCGCTGGCGTTTGTCGACCGTATCGACCCGCGCGACTGCCGGCTCAAGGTTGGTAAAGAGATGTTTACCCTGCTGGGGCCGCAGTTTGTTCGCGACCTGCACCAGCGCGGTTTTGAGATTTTCCTCGATCTAAAGTTTCACGATATCCCGAATACCACGGCGCGTGCGGTCGCCGCAGCGGCAGAGCTTGGCGTCTGGATGGTTAACGTTCATGCCTCCGGCGGCGCGCGTATGATGACCGCCGCACGTGAGGCCCTGCTGCCTTTCGGAAAAGATGCGCCGCTATTAATTGCGGTAACGGTGTTAACCAGCATGGAAGCCAGCGATCTGCAGGATCTGGGCATTACGCTATCTCCGGCAGACCACGCCGCGAAGCTGGCGGCGCTGACCCAGCGCTGCGGGCTGGATGGCGTTGTCTGTTCGGCGCAGGAGGCGGTTCGCTTTAAACAAGAGCTGGGCCAGGCGTTCAAGCTGGTGACGCCTGGCATTCGTCCGCAAGGTAGCGACGCGGGTGACCAGCGGCGCATTATGACGCCGGAACAGGCGCAGGCGGCGGGGGTAGATTACATGGTGATCGGTCGTCCGGTAACGCAGTCTGCCGATCCGGCCGCCACCCTGCGCGGTATCAACGCATCGTTGAATAAGGGGGTATGATGAGCGACTCCAACAGTCGTCTGGTTTATTCAACGGACAGCGGTCGTATTGATGAGCCCAAAGCGGTACAGGCGCGTCCGAAAGGGGACGGTATCGTACGTATCCAGCGCCAGACCAGCGGGCGCAAGGGGAAGGGCGTGTGTCTGATTAGCGGAATAGATGAAAGTGACGACGCGCTGGCTAAGCTGGCTGCCGAGCTGAAAAAGAAATGCGGCTGCGGCGGGGCGGTAAAAGATGGCGTGATTGAGATTCAGGGCGATAAGCGTGACTTGCTCAAATCGCTTCTGGAAGCCAAAGGCATGAAGGTTAAGCTGGCTGGCGGTTGATTAATAATAAGGCCACGATAAATATCGTGGCCTTTATTTTTGTGCTGGTGTACTGGTCAGCAAATATAAACTTTCATTTTATTGTTCGTGGTTAATATTATTTACCCACCTGGTGGCCGATAATCCCGCCGACTGCTGCGCCGCCGAGGGTACCCAGGGTGCTGCCGTCCGTTAATACCGCACCGCCCAGTGCACCGGCACCTGCGCCGATAGCGGTGTTACGGTCGCGTTTAGACCAGTTAGAACAAGCGCTCAGAGACATTGCAACAGTGACGGCCAGAACCACAGCGGCCATTTTTTTGTTCATTGAAGTCATCATTTTTTTTCTCCTGAATAATCTATTCATGGATACAACTTCCCTTAAGCATAGCTTGTTACGCCAGCCCGGGGGGTATTCCATGAAGCTTTAGTTGCGCAGGTGTTGCTCTATTCACGCAGGTGATAGTTACTTCCTGTTATATCGCTAACATTAATTCTACTTTCTATAAATTTTTCAGGCAGGTAAAAAGTCTGAATTCAGGTGTCAGAAAAGTCTCAGACCAGGGCGATGCCGGGGAGAGCCCGGCAAAGCGGCGGTAAGGCAGAAATAAGGATCAGGGATGGTTAACGATATCGACGGCTAAACCGCACTGGGTTAACTGGTTGCGCACGGCATCATTGAGATTATCATCGGTGATAATGCGGTTGAAGCGCCCTATCGGGCCGAGCGGATAGGGATGAACCACGTTGAATTTCGAGCTATCGCTCAGCACAATCGCTTCACAGCCCTTTTCAAGCACCGCGTTGACCACGTCAGCACGCATCATATCCCGTCCGGTAAATCCGGTTTCAGCCTGCCAGCCGTCAATGCCAATAAAGGCCTTGCTGAAGTGGACCTGCTGAATAAACTGGCGGGTTAGCGGACCCACCATGCTTTCACTGCGCTTTTGATAGATCCCGCCCAGCAGGATGACTTCTCCGGGCGTCTCTTTCAGCAGATGCGCAATATAGCTGCTGACGGTGATGATAGTGATATCGCCGCGTTCGGCAAGCGTACGGGCGAGCAGGGCGTTGCAGCTCCCGTTTTCGATAAACACCGTTTCCCCGGACGAAACGAGCGTAGCGGCCCGCGCAGCCAGCTCTCGCTTAATGGCGAAGTTGGTCATCATGCGGGTTTCCACATCTTCACTATCCAGCGGAACGGCGAAGCCGTGGGTACGCCGCAGGTAGCTCTGTTTCTCGAGTGAATTCAGATCCTGGCGAATGGTGACTTCAGAGACACCGGTCATCTTCGCGAGATCGGCCACGCTCATACGGCCTTTATCGATGACCATTTGCAAAATACTTTGTTGTCGGGCGTTCATAGCAACTTCGCAGTTAAGGGCTATTTGGGCGCGATCGGCCCTGGATGGCCGATGGCGACGATGAAGATTATCAAATTTCCCACGGCGCTTTAGGCTGACCGGGTTTATTTTCCTGCTCGTCGCTGGAAAGCGCCTGCAGTTCAGCTTTCAGAATTTCCAGATTATGGATTGCGGAGTGATAATCCCCGGCAACCAGAATATCCAGCACGGTATCGATTCGTTGGGCGAGCAGGCGGGCATTCAGATCTGACATGGCGTTATCCTGGTTACAAATGTGAATAAAATCAATGATGCTAAAAACGGATGAAAAAGAGAAGCGAAAAAAACGCACAAACTAACTCATCTACAATGATTCGTGGGCAACGCGCAGAAAAACAACGGGAAGGGCTAAAATGCGGCTCCATATAAGGGAGCCGCACAGGTGAACTATCAGGCGGCTGGACGCGCAATCACGCTACGGGTTTCCATGCGCACTTCGGCAATCGTGACGTCGATAACATCCGTGACTTTGTAGACGACTTCGCCTTTGATCTGCACGGTGCCGTTTTCCTGGCTGCACACCAGTTCATCGCGCACGGCGTGAAGGAACGGCGCCGGGATAAAGGCAACCGCGCCGTTATCAACCAGACGCACGCGCATGCCGCCGCGGCTGACATCGATAATCTCAGCTGCAAACCGGGTAGTGGTGCCGGCCTGCGGATTCAGATAGCGGGCGTACAGCCAGTCTCCAACATCGCGCTCCGCCATGCGGTTGAGGCGACGGCGTTCAGCCATTTGGATCGCAACGTCATCCTGCGGACGGGAGATCGCTTCCCCTTTGATAATTGCTTTCAGCAGACGATGGTTAATCATATCGCCGTACTTACGGATCGGGGAAGTCCAGGTCGCATAGGCCTCAAGACCCAGGCCGAAGTGCGGACCCGGCTCGGTGCTGATTTCCGCAAACGACTGGAAGCGACGAATACGGCTATCGAGGAAACCAGACGGCTGCGCGTCCAGCTCGCGACGCAGCTTGCAGAAGCCTTCCAGCGTCAGCACTTCCACCGGGTCAACGTGCACATCGTGAGTCTTCAGTAAGGCCGCGAGCTGCTCGGTGTTGGCCGGATCGAAACCGGTGTGGACGTTATAAACGCCGAAACCGAGTTTGTCGCGCAGCACGCGGGCGGCACAGATGTTGGCGGCAATCATTGACTCTTCAACGATGCGATTGGCGATACGACGCGGTTCGGCGACGATATCCAGCACTTCGCCCTTGTCGCCAAGCACAAAGCGGTAATCCGGGCGGTCCTTGAATACCAACGCGTGGTTTTTACGCCATTCGCTACGACGCAGGCAGGCCTCCTGCAGCAGCTTAATTTGCTGGGCGATAGTCTCGCTTCCCGGCTGCCAGCCACCGTTATTTTCCAGCCAGTCGGAAACATCATCGTAGGCCAGCTTCGCTTTCGACTCGATGGTCGCCGCGAAGAACTGAATATCATCTTCGATGGTGCCGTCATCCGCGAGGATCATGCGGCAGGCCAGAACCGGGCGAACCTCGTTGGGGCGCAGAGAGCAGAGGTCGTCCGAGAGCTCGCGCGGCAGCATCGGAATGTTGAAGCCCGGCAGATAGTTGGTAAAGGCGCGAATTTTCGCCGTGTTGTCCAGCTTGCTGCCTTCGGCAATCCACGCGGTCGGATCGGCGATAGCGACGGTCAGATGCAGCTTGCCGTCAGCGGTTTGCTCAACGTACAGCGCATCGTCCATATCTTCGGTGCTGGCGCTGTCGATGGTCACGAAAGCCAGGGCCGTTAAATCACGGCGTTCCAGACCTTCATCAAGCATCTCGGTCGCCACGCCGTCCGGCGCTTCTTTTTCCAGATTATGACGCGCCAGGGTGACCCACCATGGAACGAAATGATCGTCGCCGTAGGTAATGTACTGGGTGAGCTCAGCGTAGAAACCGCGGTCGCCTTTCAGCGGATGACGGCGCATTTCGGCAACGGCCCAGTCACCCTCTTTAAAATCATGCTCTACGCCGCGTGCGGCGCGGCAAGGAATGGCATCTTTCAGCAGCGGATGGTCAGGAACGATGGAAAGACGATCGTCTTTCTTATGAACTTTGCCGACAAAACGCGTCAGGAACGGCTCAACCAGTTCTTCAGGCTCAGCGCTTTCGCGTTCCTTTTCAGTATTGACCACGGCGATAATACGATCGCCATGCATCACTTTTTTCATTTGCGGCGGCGGAATGAAATAGCTTTTCTGCGAGTCGACTTCGAGGAAGCCAAATCCTTTTTCCGTCCCCTTAACGACCCCTTCAACGCGCGGAGTCTGGGAATGCAGTTGCTGTTTAAGCTGCGCTAGCAGCGGGTTGTCCTGAAACATAATTTCGTATTTTCGTGGCTAAAAGAGCGGCTGACATTTTTACGCGAATATGCCTGCCGCAGCAAGCGCTGTTTCAGCATTTTACGTCTCCTGACGTACATTCCCGAGGGCGATTTTCAGCCGATTCATCCAACCGCACAGCCCGCACCAGGCGAGTAGATCGATAGCCGCGCTACGGGAAAGCCCGTAATCAGTGAGGGGAGTTAGCTGGGCGGCGCTGAAGCGGTCGGGCGCGCGGGTCAAAAGCTGTACGGATTGTAGAAGCTGGCGTTCCATTGACGGGTTGTCTCCCCATGGCTGGACGCCGGATTCATTACCACGCAAAGCGTCCGTGAGATCGGCTAAATCTGGACATCGCGAGGCCCACGCGTTAAAGCAGCTGATGCTGCCATTAATTCGCGCAGCGATCAGCGCCACCTGCGCGGCGAACGGTTGTCGATCGCTGAGGTGGGTCAGGAGCTGTTCCAGCAGAGCCAGAGGAGGTTCCTGAGCCGCCAGCAGCGGGGCCAGTTCAAACAGGCCCGGATGTTTTCGCCAGTTCGCTAAAAGAGACTGGCGCTCATCGTCGGCATAGCGTAAGTCCGCGTCGTCAAGTCCAGGCTGCCAGTCACTCTCCCTCGCGACGAAAAGCGCTTCCGGGGCATCTTCCTGCTGCGGCATGCCGGGGATCCAGCGCACCGGGTAACCCAGCGCGGCATGGAAGGCGGCGATAGCGCGGGCCTGGAAGCTGATAAAGCCAATAATCTGATTGATAAGGATAATATCGCGACTGGTCAGGCCGACTTCGTCCAGCTGGCTGCGGGCGAGCGCGTTGATCAGCGAAGGAGAGCTCGCGAGCTGACGCGCGTACTGGGTAATTTGCGCCAGACGACGGTTGCTCTCACGCGAGGAGTCCGGGCCGGGAAGCGGCGCCAGGCGAGCGGCGTAGTGATTACACAGGCGCTGTACGCCATAAACCTGGGCGACGGTCAGCGCCGTACTTAGCCGGTCATAGGCGCTAAATGTCTGTAGACGGTTAACCGTCACTGACGCGGGAAAGAGGGCATCTGCCAGCCGACGGGCCGGCGTAAGCCAGCGCGCATGCGCCTCGAGCAGCTCCCGGGGGAGAGTCAGATCGAGTAGAAAACGATCTTCGACATGGGCGGCTTCAGGGACGAGCGGCAATACATCCACCGGGCAGATTGTTGACTGGGTCTCATGATACCAGTGGTTTTTGCCGTTAACGCGGCGTTGCTCCATGGGCGTTCCTTGTTCGGTATGTGGCAAACCGCCGTTTCGCGGTCATGCTATGCGGAACTATCCTGGCTTAACCCTGGAGCGGGAGAAAATATTGATCCGTGCTAACAAATAGCGGATTGGAATAACAGAAGGAAAGCGCGGGGGAAATACCCCTCCTCGCGGGCGCGAGGAGGGAAACGAACTTATTTCAGTTCCAGCTCGTTCATGGCGGCGATGCTGAAGCCGCCGTCAACGTGAACGACTTCGCCGGAGATGCCGGCAGACAGGTCGGAGCACAGGAATGCTGCGCTGTTGCCCACGTCTTCAGTGGTGACGGTGCGACGGATCGGGGTGACCGCTTCGCAGTGCGCCAGCATCTTACGGAAATCTTTAATACCGGAAGCCGCCAGGGTACGGATCGGACCGGCAGAGATGGCGTTAACGCGAACGCCTTCCGGGCCCATGGCGTTCGCCATGTAGCGCACGTTAGCTTCAAGAGAGGCTTTCGCCAGACCCATCACGTTGTAGTTCGGGATGGCGCGCTCTGCGCCCAGGTAGGAGAGCGTCAGCAGGGCGGAGCCCGGGTTCAGCATACCGCGGCAGGCTTTCGCCATCGCCACAAAGCTGTAGGCGCTGATATCGTGAGCGATTTTGAAACCTTCACGAGTCACCGCGTTAACGTAGTCGCCGTCCAGCTGGTCTGCCGGCGCAAAGCCGATAGAGTGGACGAAACCGTCGAACTTCGGCCACACTTTTGCCAGCTCGGTGAACAGAGACTCGATGCTCTCATCTTCCGCGACATCGCACGGCAGGACGATATTAGAGCCCAGCGCGGCGGCAAATTCTTCCACACGACCTTTCAGTTTTTCGTTCTGATAGGTGAACGCCAGTTCAGCCCCTTCACGGTGCATGGCTTGCGCGATGCCGTAGGCGATGGACAGTTTGCTGGCAAGGCCAGTCAAGAGAATGCGCTTACCGGAAAGAAAACCCATAGCTTTTAATCCTTATCGTTATTGCGTATTTTTACTTTAACAATCATTTGGTTAGCATTGTTATTTCAAAATAACTCAAATTTAGCCGGGAATTATATCCCACTGACGACCCCTTGTGTCACGATATTTTTCTGCCATTCGCCACGTCATATCGCGCTTTGGCTACCGTGTATACAAGAGTATACCATCGGATATGACGGCGACCTGGCGCTAGCGCCGTGCAAATTACGCCTCGGTTTATTTACCGTCTTTACGCCAGGCATCGGCAGTCAGCGCCTCGCCGAAATGACCGGCAATCAGGCGTTTTGTCAGCTCGTGCAGCGGAGACGCCAGAACGTCGGCGGTGCTGCCGCGTTCGACCACTTCGCCCTGATGCATCACCAGCACCTGATCGCTGATGTGCTTCATCATGCCCAGATGCTGAGTCACGTAAATGTAGGAGATACCCTGTTTTTCCTGCAGCTCCAGCATCAGGTTTATCAGCTGCGAGCGCATTGACATATCCAGCGACGCCAGCGCTTCATCGCAGACGATGACCTTCGGACGCAGGATCAGCGCGCGCGCCAGGCCCAGACGCTGTTTCTGTCCCGGCGCCAGCATATGCGGGTAGTAGCTGACGTGGTCCGGCAGCAGGCCAACCATTCGCAACGTTTCGATAATCTGCTTCTGCCGCGCCTCGGGTTCAAGGTCAGTGTTCAGACGCAGCGGAAAATCGAGGATTTGCGAAATACGCTGCCGCGGATTGAGCGAGGTCGACGGATCCTGAAAGATCATGCGAATCTTCTGGCTGCGGAAAGAGTAATCGCCAAACGCCAGCGGGCGATCGTCAATCAGCAGTTCGCCGGTGCTGGGTTCGACCATTCCGGCGAGCATTTTTGCCAGCGTTGACTTGCCGGAGCCGTTCTCGCCGATAATCGCCAGCGTCTGGCGCTCGCGCAGGGTAAAGCTTAACGGCTTAACCGCCTCCACCGTTTGCCGATGAAACCAGCCGGTGCGGTAGCGAAAGGTCTTACTCAGATTGCGCACTTCAAGCAATGTTTCGACCATTTCACTCTTTCTCCATGTTCAGCGGGAAATGACAGGCATAGAGGTGGTTACGGGCGCCCACCAGCCGGGGCGTTTCGATACATTCGCGCTGGGCATAGGGGCAGCGCGGCCCGAGCCGGCAGCCGATGGGCAGCTGTTCGAGCAAGGGGATCGCCCCCGGCAAGGTGTTGAGCCGACTCTTGTGCGGCATGGCGCTGCCGAAATCGGGAATCGCCCGAATCAGCGCCTGGGTATAGGGATGGTGCGGAATTGTCACCAGCTCTTCGCTCGGCGCGGTTTCCACCGTCTGCCCGCAGTACATCACGTTGATTTTGTCCGCCCATTTACTGAGCATCTGCATATCGTGACTGATCAGCAAAATGGTGGTGTTATTGTTTTGGTTTAACCGCGTCAGCAGGCGGATGATTTGCGCCTGCGTCGTGGCCTCCATGGCGTTGGTCGGCTCATCGGCGATCAGCAGCCGCGGCTGGTTAGCCAGCGCGATGGCGATCATGACCTTCTGGCACTCTCCGTCAGTCAGCTCGTAGGGGAAGCTGCGCATCGCATCTTTATGGTCTTTGATCCCCACGCGGTGCAGGAGCTCAATGGCGCGCCGCTTGCGCCAGCCCAGGCGCTGCCACCAGCGGCCTTTAAAGGTCCAGCCGGGAATATTCTGCGTTAATTGCTGGCCGATCCGTTCGGAAGGGTCGAGACAGGATTGCGGCTCCTGAAAAATCATTGAGACGTTGTGGCCCACCAGCTTACGCCGCTCGCGCACCGAGAGACGCAGCAGATCGATGTCGTCGAAGCGCATGCGGTCGGCGGTTACCCGCCAGTTGTCCTTGGTGACGCCGCATATCGCTTTAGCTATTAAGCTTTTGCCGGAGCCGGACTCCCCGACGAGGCCGCGTATTTCCCCCTCGGCGAGAGTCAGGCTGACGCGATCGACGGCTTTCACCCAGCCTTCGTTGGTCTTGAATTCAATGGTTAAATTACGGATGTCGAGTAACGGCATTATTCCACCCCGGCGATGATGGCGCGGCGGATCCCGTCGCCCAGCAGATTAACCAGCAGGACGCTTATCATGATTGCCGCACCCGGCAGCATCACCGTCCACGGCGCCACGTAAATCAGCTCCAGCGCGTCGCCGAGCATCGCTCCCCATTCGGGGGAAGGCAGTTGAGCGCCGAGATCGAGGAAGCCCAGCGCAGCGATATCCAGGATCGCCATCGACAGCGCGCGGGTGATCTCGGTGACCAGGCCTGAGGTAATATTCGGCAGCACCGCGAACCATAAAATATTCAGCGTCGAGGCCCCGTCAAGGCGGGCGGCGATAACGTACTCTTTTTCCAGTTCGTCATGCACCATGCTGTAGACCGAACGCACCATCCGCGGCAGAAGCGCCAGCCAGACGGCGAACATCGCGTGGCTGAGGTGCGGCCCGGCGAAGGCGACCACGATAATGGCCAGCAGCAGGGACGGGATCGACAGCAGCGTGTCAAGAATATGGTTCATCACCGCCGACCGCAGGCCGTGGGTAGAACCGGCAATCACGCCAAGCACCAGTCCCAGCAGGGCGGCGCCCAGCGTCACCACAAACGCGCCGCCGACCGTCGGCGCCGCGCCGCTCAGCAGGCGGCTCAGGACGTCGCGACCGAGATCGTCGGTACCGAGAAAGAACGACACTTCGCCGTACCGCGACCAGGACGGCGGCAGCAGCTGGTAGCCGAGAAACTGCTGGTCGATGCCGTAAGGAGCGAACCAGCCGCCGAAAACGCACAGCAGCGCCAGCGCCGCACAGCCGTACAGGCCGATCATGGCGGTCGTATCGCCGTAGAATTTTCGCCATACGGTGCGCAGCGCACCCGGCGGGCGCTTCTCCAGATAGACGCTATCGTAGGGCATACCATTCCTTATGTTTCAGTGGGTTAGCCATAGCACCCAGAATATCGGATATCACGTTCACAATGATCACCAGCGCGCCGATGACCATCACGCCCGCTGAGATCGCGGCGTAGTCCTGTTGGCGAATCGCGTTAATCAGCCAGCGGCCCAGCCCCGGCCAGCTAAAGACCATTTCGGTAATCATCGCCAGCGTTAGCATGGTGGAAAACTGCAGCCCCAGGCGCGGGATCACCGGCGGCAGGGCGTTGTGCAGGACGTGGCGGTGTAAAATCGTCCGCCGCGATACGCCGCGGGTGGCGGCGGCTTTGACATAGTTGGTGTCGTATACTTCGCTGGTGCTGATACGCATCAAACGGATCACTTCCGTCGTCGGCGCTACCGCCAGGGTTAGCACCGGCAGCACCATGTGGCGCGCCGCGCTGACGATCATTTCATGGCGCCACGGAGAGTCGGATAGCCATGCGTCGATCAGCGCAAAGCCGGTGACCGATTTCACTTCATACAGCAGATCGAAGCGCCCGGAGACCGGAAACCAGCCCAGGGTAAGGGAGAAAAACAGGGTCAGCAGCAGCGCCAGCCAGAAGACGGGAATCGAAAAGCCCAGCAGCGCGAGGGCGCTGATCAGGGTATCTTGCCATTTGTTGCGCATAATGCCCGCCAGCATACCGACGGGGATCCCGACCACCAGCGCGAAGCCGAAGGCGAGGATACAGAGCTCCATGGTGGCGGGAAAGACCTCTTTAAGCTGCTCGGAAATCAGCTGACCGTTGATGCTGGAAACGCCGAAATCCCAGTGCAGCACGCCCTCAAACCAGAATAGCCAGGCGTTCCACAGCGAGGCGCCCTGCAGCGGCGCGTGGGGCGTAAAATAGCTCAGGCTAAAACCGACAAAGGTCAGCAGGAAGAGGGTAATCAGCAACAGCAGCAGGCGACGCAGAGTAAAAATAATCATGGTTTTTTCACCTCGTCTTCTTTTTCCCGCGAGACGCCTGCGAAAGAGGCGTTGCCAAACGGGCTCAGCACCAGGCCTTTCATGTCGTAACGATAGGCCTGCAAGCGCAGGGAGGAGGCCAGCGGCAGCACCGGCAGTTCATTGGCAAGAATGCGCTGCGCCTCTTTATAGGCCTCAATGCGCGAGGCCAGCTGCTGCGAAGTGAGCGCCTTTTGCAGCACCTCGTCGAATTCGCGATGACACCAGTGAGCATAGTTGGTTTGTGAGGTAATCGCCGCGCAGCTCAAAAGCGGACGGAAAAAGCTGTCCGGATCGTTACTGTCCGTTGCCCAGCCGGACAGCGTCAGGTCATGACTCATATCCATTAATCTGGCCTCCTGGAAGCGGCCTTCGACCGGCACAATAATCACCTTCACGCCAATTTGCGCCATATCCGCCTGAATAAGCTCGGCGGTTTTCAGCGGGCTGGGGTTCCAGGCCTGCGAGCTGGTTGGCACCCACAGCTTAAGCGTTAGATTTTCCAGCCCCAGGGCTTTCAGCCGGGCGCGGGCTTCCGTGGGGTTATATTCGGTGATCCTGGCGTCGTTATCGTAGGCCCAGGAGGCGCGAGGCAGCATAGACGCGGCGGTTTCCGCCGTGCCGTAGTAGATAGACTGCATCAGGCGCTGATTATTGATGGCCAGCGCCAGCGCATGGCGCACCTCAGGATTATCGAGCGGCGGCTTAGCGGTGTTAAACGCCAGCCAGGCGATGTTCATTCCCGGGCGCAGGGTCAGGCGCAGACGCGGGTCGTCACGCAGAATAGAGAGCTGGCTTGCGGCGGGCCAGGCCAGCACGTCGCACTCGCCGGTCAGCAGTTTTGACAAGCGGCCGGTGCCGCCGGAGCCGAGATCGACCACCACCTGCGGCATCAGCGGTTTACCGCGCCAGTAGGCCGGATGGCGCTGCAGGCGAATGTACTGACCGCTGCGATACTCCTCCAACTGGAACGGACCGGTGCCGACCGGCTGGAAATTGGCCGGGTTGGTCGAC
>ERZ827469.488-NODE-488-length-45139-cov-3.335529_pt1 | contig 45139 bp, 40 predicted proteins | sample MGYA00519917_ERZ827469 | MGnify/ENA primary metagenome ERZ827469 (study PRJEB31778, sample SAMEA3449314) | human gut metagenome | biome: human gut; feature: human-associated habitat; material: faeces | place: United Kingdom | collected 2010/2012 ... | reverse complement strand
AGACACGGAGGCCTGGAAGCGCGGCGAACTCGTGGAGCCGGTCAAGCCGATCGTCGAGACAGCCGACCTCGCTTACATCAAACAGGAGACCCATATCGGCGGCGAGGAGATAGGCGCACGCGGCTGGCCCTCCTTCAACACCGTCGACCAGATGGCCGACGCCGTAGCGGCAACGGGGTTCGACCTTGTGGCCTCGGCGTCCAACCACTCCTACGACTGGGGCGCCTTCGGCGCCGTCGAGCACTCGCGCTCGATATGGGACGGCATGCCCGTCGTGTTCACGGGCACGGCGGCAAGCCAAGAGCAGGCAGACGAGCTGGCCCTCATCGAACGCGAGGGCATCACGTTCGCCCTGCTCGACTACACCTACGGCGTCAACGGCTTCACGCAAGCAGACTTGCCTTCCTACGCCGTCAACTTCATCGACGACGAGCGCATCGTCGCCGACGTCGCACGGGCGCGGGAGGCGGCCGACGTGGTGCTGGCGGCCATGCACTGGGGAACCGAGAACCTCCTCGAAGCCGATGAGGAGCAGCAGCGCCTCGCGCAGCTTTTGGCGGACGCGGGGGTCGATGTGGTCCTCGGCTCGCATCCGCACGTGATCGGGCCGCTTGCCTGGGTCGAAGGCGCAGGCGGCAACGAGACGCTCGTGGCGTACTCGCTGGGCAACTTCTTGTCATGCCACGAGACGCCGGATGCGGAAAACGAACTTGAAGGCATGTTGAGCTGCGACTTCGTCAAGGGAGACGACGGCGCGGTCGCCATCGAGAACGTCGTGTGGACGCCGCTGGTGAACCACACCGCGGAAGGCGAGCACTTGGTCGTTCCGCTGAAAGACTACACCGCCGATATGGCAGCGCGCCACGTGCTGTTCTCCCAAAGCGACGACCCCGCCGCGGCAATCGAGCAGCTGAAAGCCACGAACCGCGCGGTCATCGGAGAAGAGTTCGCCATCGACGACGGCGCGTAATACGCCGACGAGCGCATAGGCACCAAGCAAAACCCCTCGACCTCACGAACAAAACGCGAGATCAAGGGGAATCGAGAGGAAGCAAAACTCCGCGAGCTCAGAATATCGAGACCCGCGAGGTCGAAAGAGACGAACTTAGCTTTTGGCGGCAAGAAACGCGGACAGAAGACCCGCCACGCTGCGGTAGAACGGAATACGAGCCTCAGTGAAAAGACGCTCAGCGAAATCGGGCACCCATGTAGACAGGTGATCCGCAACGAACCGATCGTAGGCAGCCGAAGCAGAGCCTCCGGGAAGTTCGGCGTCGGGCACAGCCCAGCCCTCCCCTTCGACCTGCTCAGTCGCAGCGGCAGCACGCAGAGCCAACACTTCAAGCAGCTCGAACTCTGTCGCCACATGATCGAGCGGCTCGTTCGTGCCGTCGGGATGCCCCAATCCACACAGGCGACAAAAACGCTCGACTTCCATAGAGCGAGGGTTAACGAACATAAGCGGCTGCACCCCATCCGCCTCCGCGCGCCACGCTCCTTCATAAGGAGGACAAGCTGGACGAGGAGCCCCTACAAATAAATAGGTAGCTTCGGGTCGTAATGCCTCGAGAAGACCCGAAGTTTCGTTAAAATCGCCGGACTCCTCGACTGCATCAGACGACCTTACGTCGGAATCGGGCAGGCTGCCACCAAAGCTATCAGGCAGCACCATATCGAGAGCTGCAGCTATTTCACGAGCGGCGGAAACCCACTCCCCAGAATCAATAACATCAGCGAGTTCCTTGCCAGGGTAGCGAAGACTCAAAGCCAGCAGCTCGCACATGGCGGCACGAGTCGCCCATGTCTCCTTATCGACGTCGCCCATTGCCCAAACCTCCAACCGCTTTTCCGTCTGAGCTCTCTTCACAAACGTCATGCCGAGAGCCCAATAAGGCACCTTTTCTAATATAGCGAACCAAAACACCTAGATTAGTTGCTAAATGGATCAGAAGCAAAGCGAGCAAAACCTTAGCGGACGCAGCATGCAAAGGATCCCAAAAATAATACCCGTCCGCATACAATCCGAATGCCGGCAGAATAGCACCCGAAATCAACAAGCCCGAAACCATAACAACCGCCAAGGCAACGGCCATTGCCGCATCCAGAATCAATCTCACCTTACGAGCAAGCGTCTTAACTTTCAAAAAGCTCTTAAATGCATCGACGAACCAATCGTAATGTTGCACACAGTGGGCAACCAGCACCGCAAAAACACCGACGCTTAGCCATTCATGAAGAGCCACGCCCGTAGCAGAGGGAAATGACACCACTACATATAAGGCAAGGACGAAAAAATCTACAATGACAGCATTGCGCAAGCAGATCACCTCACCTTCCGCACGACGAGAACGATAGCAATCACCAAAACCACCGGCATGACGATCCAGAGGTTAAGACTCGCGTCGCTCGCCTGATGATAACGATTCATCAAAGAGCCCCACGCATGACATTCAACGCTTGAGCAACTTACCTCCGGACACGTCATCTCATGAACGCCATCGGGCTGCGGCACGTTATCGAAACCATGGCATTCGCCCGAAGCGCAGCGTGTTGCAGGACATGCTGACTCCGCCGTGACCCTTTCGGGCAGGCTTACCGACGGATCTGCGATAGCTCCGACGGCGAATACGGGGACCGCCAACAGCAGAAGAACCACAACGGTAAGAACGGTTTTCTTTAGCACGAGAACACCTGCTTGGATGCTAGAAATCCGACAATAGCTCTTATTGGAGGGGAATGCGCCCGCCCGCGAGCAAACGGGCGGGCGCGGAAGAGAGAGGACCTTTAGGAATCTTCACGATCGACGGGGCGAAGAGGCAGGTACTTCAAGCCGAGACACAGCATCAGCGCGCCCAAGCCGATAACGCCGATCATAACGCCCATCTCGATCATCGAGGGCATATACACGATGTTCTGATACGCTTCGCCCACGCCCTCCTGCCAATTCATGAAAGTCACAGAGGTAATGGGGCTAGGCATTTCAATGTTGGGAACTTGGAATCCTCCGATCAGAATCTGGAAGCGCTTGCAAAGAGTACCGGCCAAAGCAAGCAATGCGCCAACAACGATCAAAGGATTTTTCCTAAGGCTGGGAACAAAGCAGATAACCGCACATGCAATGCAACCGACGACTTCGATCCAGAAGAACGGAGCAAGAGGTCCCGAGACAAGCATCGCAGCAATCTCTGCCCCCGAGCCTGCGGGATACGCATTCGTAACGAGGTCACATCCAAGGAAAAATAGATCCACACAAACAAACACGCCCAAGGCCTTCGTTAATTTCAAGATGATTTCGCTGTCAACCTCGACGTAACCAACTTTTCGGAGCGCAACGGTCGCAATCAAAGCTACGGCAGCTCCGCTAACGAGAGCCGACGACACAAACCAAGGACCCATGAGCGCCGTATACCACAACTCATGAGCCTGCTGCAGTCCAAAAATCCACGCATCAACAGCAAGCACAACAACGGAAAACAGAAGGGCGATTATGCTAACAACTCGCTTTGCGGTCCGAGACACGCCTCCCTTTTCCGCCTTCAGCAACACCCACAAGTAAACAATCGAGAGGATCAAATAAACACCGAGCACAACGATATCCCACATAAGGGGCGACTCCAAGTTGGAGTAGATGAACAACTCCCAAAGCCTCGCGGGCTGCCCCAGATCGACGACAACGAACCCTATCGCCAAAACTGCGCAGCAGATCGAAACCCAAGCCGAAACTTTCGAAATCCCATCAAACCCTTTAAACCCAAACGCTAAAGGAGCCGTTGAGGCAAACAGCGCGCCCGTGGATAAGCCCACAAAGAACATGAACATGATGATATGAAGGCCCCAAGGTGCAAAATCCCTCATATTTGTCTGAACCATGCCTCCCATGCCCTGCATAACCCACAATCCAATACCCACAAGGGTCAACACAGCAGCAACGCCAATGGCTATATTCAGGCCTTTACCCCCAGCCTTGACGGCAAGAGATTCGCCTGCGCTGACAGACGCAGTTTTCTCTGACATGATGTTCTCCTTCGTGCCTAGACGAGGTAGTAAACGGAAGGCTTCGTATCTCTATCGGAAAGAAGCTGCTCATACGAGCGAGAAGAGATCAGCTCGCTCACCTCCGAATGAGGATCATCGAGATCCCCCCAGAAACGAGCACGTCCAATACATAGGTGCATACAAGCAGGTTCCTTGCCTTCGGAAATGCGGTGGTAGCAGAAGGTGCACTTCTCCACCACATGCCTCTGATGGGGAGGGACCTTTGAACCACCCGTTGCATAATCCATATGGTAAGCAGGCTCATCCCAATTGAAGGTGCGGACACCCGTATAAGGGCACGCGCTCATGCACATGCGACATCCGATGCATTTATCGTAATCTTGACGAACGATACCCGTGTCGGGATCTCTATACGTCGCGCCAACAGGGCAGACCTTCACACAAGCTGGGTTTTCGCAATGCTGACAGCTCATAGTGTAGTAGCCGAGCTTCATGTCGTCAGGATAGGAGCCACCGACCATGTCGAAGGCCCTTTCCCCGCCATTATCAGTCAGCACACGATTCCACCAAACATCGTTGGGAAGGTTGTTCTCGAGCTTGCATGCCATAGCGCATACATGACAGCCAACGCATTTTTTGGTATCGATGACCATGCCGTAGTGAGTCATTATTTCACCTCTCCCTCATACTTGCGAACTTCAACAAGAGTGTCGTCAAACGACGTGTTTTGATGCATGGGGTTCAGATAGTCGTTGGTAAGCTCTTGATAGCTGCCAGAGACGTACATATCACGAGGCCATCCCTTCGGCGAGGAAACCATGCCGGGACGAACGCCCATATCGAACTTTGCCTTGCATACGCAATGGCCTCGGTCGTTATAAGCCTCGATGTAGTCGCCCTCTTTAATTCCTCGCGCTTCAGCATCGATGGGATGCATGCGAAGATACGGCTCAGGATCCAACTCGCGCAAAATCGGCGCATAGTTAAACTGAGTATGCAAATGCCATCTCGTGCGCTCGCAATAGTGATAAAGCGGGTATTTCTTAAACTGCTCACTTCCCTCATGAGCCTCAATCGGCGGACGATACGTGGGCAAGTGATAGTATTCTTTGTCGATCGGCTTGCCGATGTTGATTCGGGAGCCAGCGTTCTCTACATAGAACTCAAGACGCCCAGAGAGAGTCGGGAAGCGCTGATCCGACCAATGAATCCAATTCTCCTCCCTGTCAGCTATAACTCCCTCTTTCTTCAGATTGTCGAGGCTAATGCCCAATTTCTCGCCGGCGGGGGTGTCGACGATGCCGCGCATCATCTCTTCGTTCGTCTTCGAATAGAACTTTGAGCAAGCCTCACTTCCAAGATGCTTCGAGATCTCGCGGAAAATATTGACGTCCTCTTTCGCTTCACCAATAGGCTCGACGACCTTATTCGCCATATTGATAAACGGAACGTGCGAGGCTCCCTGAATCCAGTCGTACTCAAAATAATGAGCACACGGGAGAACGATGTCGCTATAGTTGGCGGTCTCAGAAAACTCGAGATCGTTTGTAATGATGCAGTTAATCTTCGGGAACATCTCCTCGATGATGCGCTTCTGTGCAGCATAGCTGCCAACAGGATTAGCTCCAACGTGATACAAAAGACGGACGGGGAAATCTTTGCCCAGATACTTTCCCGTATCGAGAATTTCTGCAAGCGCAAGCCAAGGAATATCATTAGCAAGATTCTTCAACCCCGACGGGAACAGATCGGGCGTCCTATTCAGATAAGGCTTGTCCTTGCCGAGGTGGCCGATTGAGGCACCCTTTTTTCCAATATTACCCGTCAAAGCAGCAAGCGTCGCCCAAGTCATTCCCATCTCTTCGCAATTGTCGTAAAGATGATAACCCGCATAGATCGTAGAAGGGGTGTCTTGAGAATACATACGAGCAAGCTCGATAATGGTATCCGAAGGAACCTCGGTGACCTCTTCCGCCCAAGAAGTCGTGTATTGGGACATATGCTCTTTCAGCAGCGTCCACGCAGTAGTGACCTTAACGCCATCGACTTCGTAGCTACCTTCAAGAGCAGGGTTCGCAACATCGTTGACGCTTGCTGCAGCCCCGGCTTCCGCATCCCAAACGAGATAATCAGCAACCTCATCAAGTGAAGGAACCTGCTTAGCCTTCACGCCCTGCAGAAGAAGCATTCCGAAGAAGGGGTATTCTGGCAGCTCCTTGGGGCCAGCTTCACCAAAGTCCGAACGACGCAAAAAATGCCCGTTGTCTTCGCGAACCAAGAGCGGTGCGCATGTCTTATCACGAAGGAAATCGAGATCATACCACTCGTTCTCGATAACTGCATTCACCATCGCCATGCCGAGTGCAGGGTCGGTGCCTGGCTTAATCGGAACCCATTTAGTGGCTTGAGCTGCAGCTATGGTATAGGTCGGATCGATGACGACCAAATTTGCGCCGGCCTCTTTAGCTTCAATGCAAAAATGCCAATTGTGAGGCTGGGAATTCGGCGGATTCGTATCCCAAATCAACAAAGTCTTCGCAAAGCGATAGTCCCCCGACATATTCCTCTGATTAAAGTCCCAACCGCTACCCGTAACTTGACCAATTCCATGCAAGTCACCGTAGTCCAAGCAAACGTCAACCGTAGAGTATCCGTTTACGTTAGCAAAGCTGTTCCCTGCAAACGAGCCGCCATAAACTCCAAACGAATTGCCTGCAGAACAAAGGAACAGATTGGAACGAGCGCCGTACTTTTCCGTATTGTAATTCAAGGTGTCAGCAACGAGTTTTGCCGCCTCATCCCAAGAGACACGCTCCCATTCGTCAGAGCCGCGATTTTCCACATTCGGCTCTTCAATTGACCAAGTCTTTCTCTTCATGGGATAGAGAACGCGATTGAAATCATAAAGTCTATTCGCATGACTGAATCCCCTGCTGCAAATTCGCTCAAATGCGGGGTACGGTATATTCTCGTTCGACCTTATGTTCACCATACGGCCTTCGCGAACCGTCGCCACAAGCGAACAGGTTCCTTGGCAGTTGCATCCGCAGACGCATACAACCTCATGCTCTTCTGCAGCCTCTGCGGGATTCGCCTCGTCGGCAACAGCTAATGTCGTCATTGTCGCGCCGCTTAACGTTGCTGCGCCAGCAACCGCCGCACTGGTCTTGAGAAAACTTCTACGCGAAATCCCGCGAGCGGGTACCTTCGTCATCGGTATTCCTCCTTTTGCCCGTAAAAGCAAGGCAACGCCCTCGTGCCTCTTCCCCCAGAAGCGCCATGCATGAGCACTTCTGCACCACGGGGTTGGCCATCCCCCGATATTCACTAATTCTACGCTTATTGCTTTATTGTCGCAATATATTGCGACAATAATTATTTGATCAGATTACCAACCTTTAAATCGATTGCAGATTGCCAGCTTTCGAACACCAAGGGGGCCGCTTCGTTCATTGACTCAACCTTTAGCTCACGAAGCGATAGCCCTCCGTTGCATTCCACTACGACACTGGAAGAAATGCATACGTCCTCGCTTTTGAGGTTTTCGAGTTTTTCTATCCACTTCGGATTGAACGATACGAGGTCACAAGCCTCGTCGATGGCGTAATCCTTACAACCCCCGCCCTCCAAAAGCTTGCAAACGACATCTTTCTTCTTACCAAACGCAAGAGCCGTCTTTAAAAAATAATCGCCGTAATCGAAGGCATATCGAGAATCAACGTCCGCATAAGGCTCGTTGATATTTCGGATTTGCGCTCGATGCTTATTCTCTAGCGAGCAATAATGCATACCGAAACGAACCCCACGACTATGGGCCCAAAGCATCAAGCTCAAACATAGTTTTTCACTACCTTGGATGGGGAGCGTCCCTGCATATGAGTAGTCGAAGTAAACCCTATAGGGCGGATTCTTCAAAACCATGCCGAGCGATTCGTAAACCTCCCAATTCCACATCGGGTAAACGAATTCGAGAAGATTCATTCCATCTATGCCCAAGGAGTCAAGTTCGAGCATCAGCTCTTTCATGTACTCCTCGGTTCCAGGAATGATCGGCATCTCCACAAGAACGGAGGATATCTCCGCCCTCGCCATCTTTACCTTCGATAAGACAAGCTCTCGCAACTTAGCAGGATCGTCAGGCTTGATCGAAAAGCGAATTTCATCCAATCCAGCTTCTCTTAGCTGAATCAGCAACTCACGCGTCAAGAGATCGCCAGAAGTGTAGATCCTCAAATGAGCAAGCGGAAATAACTCCTTTGCCTGCCTGAAAAACGCGCACGATTCCTCAGGCTCAAGCAGCGGCTCGCCTCCGGTCAACGCAATGCAAGTCGGCTTTTCCTTTTCCAAAGACAGATCTTCGAGCTGCTTTCTCCAAGGAAATAAATGCTCGCAATAATAAGCGAAATCCTTTTGGTTGGGGTTGAAGCAATAATAACAATCTCTATGGCAGTTGTTCGTAATGGCAAAACTTCGGCTGACGCATGAATCCGTGCACGCCACACACGCACGGCTCAGCGGACCAAGCGCAATACTGGCACCGCCGTTTCGAACCCTAGCGCCTTTCTCAATAAGCTCATATCTCAGCCTATTTAACTCGTCGAACTCAGCGCGCTCTTCACCAAACGCCACGCCCGTCTTCTCAAAATTACGAATGCAATCTTCCTCGATCGACCTATACATACCGAGAACAGCTTCTCGAGAAGACCGGCTGCAGGACGTTACGCCACGATCATTTTTTTCCATAGCCCTTCCCATCCCAGATGAAGACGAACGCTGCGTACACCCAGAAGAAGCCGGCGATCATCTAGGGTTCCTATCCCAACATCCACGCACCAATGTCCAAATCGTCCGACAGAGCGCCATCGCATTAACACTTTATCACCATACATTGCGACAATCAATGAAGACGGCAGGAAGAGTCTATTCAGGAAAGCCCCCTCTTAATTTCATTTAGCCATCAAGCTGCACCCAGCGCCCATCCCCTTATCGGAAAGCATTCTCCATAGAAGCACCCAGCTTGCCCGATCCCCGTGCAAAACCGACGCAAAGCAGAAAGGGCACGACAGCCCAACGAGTCGCGCTCTCGACCATAACGCCTTTCCGCTTTATAGGTATCTCCGATGCGCGATGCGCGCCTCCACCATCGGCAAGATATCGTCCTCAGCAAGACCCGCGCTTAAACAGGCGCGAATCATGTCGTCGATCACCAACTCCACAGGCGAGTCAGCAGCCCTGTCGGCGCCGATATCATTTCGCTCAGCTACAAAGGTTCCCCTGCCTTTTCTCGTGGAGATATATCCCTCACGCTCCAGGTCCATATAAGCACGGTTCACCGTGTTGTAGCTGATGTCCAGGTCAACAGCCAAAGCGCGCACGGTCGGCAGTTTATCTCCCACCGCATAAGCACCCGATCCGATAAGGTATGAGATGCGGTTCTTCACTTGGATCCACACCGGCAACCCGCTGCTGTAATCTATCTCGAATGATTCAAGAGCGCTCACGCCTTGCTCCTCTCGCTTGTCTTCCCGGCCTTCTCAACGGCATCCACGAACCCATCGCTCACCGCCGTCGGCACCGTGATCACCGTGCCGCCCGACTTCTTAACCGTCTCATACTGCATCAGCATGGTGCGCAAGCGCATTGCCGCCTCGGGAGTTCCGTATACCTCTGCCGCCTCGGCAAGCATCTCCGCCAGATCAACCTCCGCGCTGGCAACCGCCATGCGGGCGCTTTTCTCACGATCCGCCTGCGCTTCGAGCGACATGATTTCTTGCAGCTCCTCGGGAATGACAATGTCGCGAACCTTAACCGAGATGATGTCGACACCCCAGCTCGCCGCCTCGCGCTCGATATCGGCCTTGATCTCCTCGTCAAGTTGATCGCGCCTGAGCGCCACCTCAGCAACCGACGACCTGCCGACCGCCTCGCGCAATGCCGTCTGGGCGAGAAACGATACGGCGGCGTAATAATCCTCGACCTCCGTGCAAGCCTTCTCGGCATCCCACACCATCCAGAACAACACAGCATCGATGTTGACAGGAACCAAATCGGCAGTCAGTGTATGGTCCGCGAAAAACGGCGTGGCGATAGTACGCTGGTCGACGCGAATCGTCCCGTGTTCGATGAGCGGAATAGTGAAATAGAGACCCGGACCCGCGACGCGGTTCACCTTGCCAAGACGAAGCACGACCACTTTCTCCCAGCTCAAAGCAATATGCGTCGAGGAGAGCACCGCCAACGAAACGACGAGCATGACCCCGATGGCACCGGGACCCACACGCCCCTGAACCGCATAGCAGACGGCCAGCACCACTGCGCACGTCGCCACGAACACCGCGACACTGAAAATGGTTGCCCCGTTGCGCGATGACTTCCTGGGCACATACGAGGTGGCGGCCCTGATCTCAGCGTCCTTATCGCTCATAGCATAAGGAGCGCCCTTGGAGATCTTGTTAGCCTCGCGTCTTCTTCTCACGCTGTTTCTTCCGCTTATCCTGTCAGGCACCCCAAGCCCCTTCCCGCATACTCTTCATCTCGTTAAAACTCAGCAACTACCAGCACCGCCGATCGACGTCGCAACGCACGCTCAACACCCAAGACCGAGCATGAACGCTGAAACCTGCGTCACGTCATAAGCCGCCAAACCCGTCGTGCATATTCGCAACGACAATCCGCCCGCAAGCAGACACGACGCTATCCAAAGAAGCTGCGTGCGCGCGTTGCCGTGCGTGAGGAATCTCTCAAGCGCAAATGGGACGATAAGGCCGCAGATCAGCAGGCCGCCCCAGAAAAGCCATCTCATATCCCCTGCGATGAGCGCCCAAGCACCCGCCGCCGTACCTTCGGAGCCGAGCATCCAAACAACGTAGACCGCGAGGAGCGCCGCCTCGATCTGAACAAGCCCCCCGTCTGCCAGCGTCAGCGCAGCCAGAGGCCTCACGTGCGGATGACGCGGCTCGGTGAACGAAAGCGCCGCGAACGCGCCCGCCAATCCGCACGAAAGCGAAGACACGCAGAACAGCGCAGGCAGGAGCGGCGTCCGATAAGCCAAAACAGATGCGAGCGAGCTGAGCAGCACCCCCGTGTACACCGCCGTGACAAGCCCCGATGCAACGCCGACGATCGCTATCGCCAAAGACAACGCTCGAGAAGGCTCCACATTGTCGAGCAGCGACATGGCCGAAAACGCACCCGAGCAGAGCAACGTGACGGCAATGGCGTACGACCCGACGGACATAGCCGTCGGCTGAGGAGAGAACAGCAAGTTGAAAAGACGTTCGGGGCGCCCTACGTCGACCAGCAGGCAAAGCACGCCGAGCGCCAAAAGCACGAAGCATGCAGGCCACGCGCGCGTGAAAAATTCGCTCGGCAGAGCAAGCGCCGAGGAAATCCGCGAGATCGGGGATTCGTAAGGAGCCGCCGACATGAGTCTGACCGACATGGACTCGCGCGCGGTAAAGCATTCAAGCAGCGACAACACGACGCACATGCCGGCACCAGTGCCGCCGAGGAAGAGATATGTCACCGTAAGCTCGTTGAACAACAAGCTCCCCGCCCCTCAAGCCGTCGCAAACCGTCATTTGTCGCAATGTAATAAGTTAATGGCAGTATAGCATCGCAGGAGCCACGATCCGATACAGCGAACCCAGCAGAGGCCTCGACGAACCACCCCAATCCGATCCTGTCGAGGCAATTCGATCTGGCGGCTCGGGAAAGCAAGCTCAACAAACGTCGCAAGCCAACCTCACACTCCCTCGCGGCGGCGCACCTCGCGCACAACGCGCGGATTATCGGCCAGATACCGCGCCCGTTCGGCGATCTCGATCTCGCTCGTCACGCCCTCCGCAAGGCAACGCGCGAGCAGCTTCTCACGCGAGCCCTTCAGCACCAGCGCCGCATCGATGTCGTGCTGCAGCCTCTTCCACCCCTTAAGATGGGCGACGACGCGCTCGACCGCACGCGGCGGCGAATCCTTCGGGAACACCTCGCGGGCGAGCCGATCGACTGACTCGCCCGCGTAAAATCGCTCGCGCACCTCGTCGCGCAGCGCCCCCGTCCGATCGTTTTTCGCCTTCGTCTTGCACCTCTCGCTGCAGAAGCGGCGCTCGACGCCACGATGACCGGTCAGCGAGAAGCTCTTGCCGCACTGCGCGCAATACCCGATGCGAACCTTTCCGAGCTTTTTCGCGAACTCGTACCACAAGCAGCAAAGATACGAGTCGAACGTCATGAAGTCGCCATCGCCCTCCGTTGCGAAAACGTCGACGCGCGCGCCCTCGAGGTGCAGGGAAACCAGCGCGTACATCAAACGCTGCACGCAGGGGAAATCCTCCTCGACGATGCGCTCGTCGCTCACCAGCAAGTTCCCCGTCTCCGAAAGCAGGTCGAGCGACCCGGGGCCGCCCGAGCCCTCCGCAAACCCGCCCTCGTATCCGGCGAGGGCCTGAAGAGCCTGCCCGACAACCTCCTCCCCGACGAAATAGCGAACCGCCGCCGCGAAATCGGACATCGGGATCTCGTCTTCGAACGAAAGGAGGAAAAGCAGCAGCGTGACCCTGCCGTCCTCGACCTCGCGGGCGGCGAACGCGTAATCGAACGTAGCGCTGCGAAACTTCCTCAGGAAGGGAAGCTGCGGCATCATCCGCTCGTAAGCCGACTCGCCGTCGGGGCCGAGGTCGAAGGCGATCGAGAAAATCCGAAAACACGTTCCCGTCCGAGCGTTTCGCGCAACACGCTTCTCCACCGGCATGAGCGCGGGGACGAGGGGCTTCGTCTTGTTCAGAACCTCCTGAATCGAAACCGCCTCGCACGCGACGGCCATCGCGCAGAGCCAATCCGCCACGCGTTCTCGAGACTCCCCGCCGAAAAGAGGCCCGGTGAAGCGCGCCGTTGCCAGCACATCCCGTCGGTCCACCACGCCGTCCGCACGCGTTGAGGAAAGACCCTCCAAGCTGAAGCGCGCAGCGGCATCGGCATCTTGCGCCCTCCCTGCAAGCTCGTGGGCGGGAACCAGGTCGAACACGATGAAGCTTGACGAATCGTGCGCGCCGCCCGCCTCGATGCGCGCGCCGCGCACGGGGATCCGCCCCCGCGACGTCTTCGTTTGATCGCTCAAGCGTAAAGCCATGGCCTCCCCCTCGTCGCTCACCCATGCTCGCGACGCGAACACGCACCGTCCCGGCTGGAATAACCTCGGTATATTTTTTTACTCTTTCAAAATCTCTTTATCAGGGATTATTGAAATTTTACCATGAGGTCAACCGATCACGATGAGAGGAGCCCCGATGGTCAATTCAGGTAAGCACTGCAGGACCCACGAAACGCCGGCGAGTCTTCCCGCCGCAGACGAGCCGCGCCGGGAAACAGCCGGCGAGGCGCACGCAACGACGAAGCAGCACGCGCGCAAGCAACCCGGCTCCGCATGCCGAGCCGCCGCGTCGGTGGCGTTGACGGTCGCGCTCATCGCCCCCGCCTCGCTGGCGTCTGCGCAAAGCGCGTTCGCACAAGACGCCCTCGCGAACGCCGCCGCGAACGTGAACGAGCCCACGCACGTCATCGCGCGCGCGGCAACCGACCTCGCCGGGCTTTCGCTCGACGAGCTGCGGGCGATCGTGGACGAAGCTCAGGCGCAGCTCGACGCGGCCCAAGCCGCCGTCGACGAAAACCAACCGGCATACGATGCCGCGCACAGCTCCGCCGCAAACGCGCAGGCGAACCTCGATGCCCTGAACGCCCAGGCGAAACGCACCGATCAGGCGGCGCGCGACGCGCTCGCGGCCGAGCAGGAAGCCGCCGCCCGCGCAGCGGCAGACGCGCAGGCGCAGCTCAACGCCGCGGTTTCCGAGAAAGACGCCGCCGTAGCCGACCAGGAGGCGAAGAAGACCGCCTACGAAACCGCGATGAGCGACGCGGAAAAGGCGCAGGCGGAACTCGAAGCCGCCCGGAAGGCCGCCGAGGAAGCGACGCCCGAAGCGCTCGGTGAAGCCGAGAAGAACCTCGCCGCCGCAACCAGCGCCCTCGAGGAGGCGCGTGCGAAGGAGGAGGCCGCGAACGAGACGCAGGGCAAGGCCCAAGCCGAACTTGACGCCGCCGCCCGGGAAAACGACGCAGCCGCGCAAGCGCTCGAGGCCGCGAAGGCAGAAGCCGCCGCAGCCAAGCAGGAGCTTGACGAGGCGCAGGCGGCCTACGACAAGGCGAAGGCCGATCTCGACGCGGCAACCGAAGGCATCGATCCCGAAGTGCTCGCCGAGGCGCAGCGCGTCCTCGATGCGGCGAACGCGTCGCTGAAGGCGGCGCAGGAGCAGCACGCCACAGCTCAAGGCAACGTCGAAGACGCCGAGGGCGGGCTGGCAAGCGCTCAGAGCACGTTGGAAGAAGCCCAGATTGCAGCCCTGGCGGCGCAACAGGGCGTCGACCAGGCGAAGCAAGACCTCGCCACGGCGCAGCAAAACGTCGAGCAGGCGAAGGCGTCCTACGACGACGCGCTCGCAGGCATCGAGGGCGAGAAGGAAAAACTCGAGCAAGCCGAAGCCGCCGTCGAGGCCGCCCAAGCCGCCAAGAGCAAGGCCGACGCCGCGCTCGACGCAGCTCGCGCCGAGAAAGAGGTCGCGGACGAGGCCGTCGCCCGCGCTCAGGCAGCCGTCGAGCAGGCTCAGGAAATGGTCGAGAACGCGGAAGCGCAGTACGCGCTCGGCAGCTACGGCTTCTTCGCGGCTCTCGGCAACTTCGGCTCGAACGCCGCGAAGATCCTCGAGGACGCGCAAGCAAACAGCCTCGTCATCTTCGGAGGCGCCTACGACTCCACCAACCTCGAGAACATGCGCGACGCGCTGCGCTGGCTCGAGAAGTGCAACGAGCTTCGCATGCAAGCGGGCTTCGACCCCCAAACCGGGGAGAAGCTTGAAGAGCTGAGAGTCAACCTCCAGCTCATGGCCATCGCGCAGGTGCAGGCGAACGCCTCGGCGAACCACCTGAGGAATACCGGCGAGCTGGCGCACTCTCAGCTCTATCCTGTCGGCGAGAACATCGCGGCAGGCTACAACGACCCCTTCGACGGTTGGTACGACGAAGAGAAGATCCTCTTCGAGAAGGGAGATATCGCAGGCGCGGGCCACTATCTCAACATCCTCGACGCAGGCTATCAGGTGACCGGATTCGCCGTGAACCAATACGCGAACCCCTACTTCCCCCAATTCCACGGCCAGACGTTCTCGGGCGTCGACTACGGCGATACTTTGACGTTATCGGAGTTCAAAGAGCTGTTCAACCGGTACTACGCCAACGTGACCAACCCCGAAGCGGTCTACGAGGCGGCGCTTGCCCAACTGCGCAACGCGCAGGCGACCCAGACGAACGCGGGCAACGTGGTCGCCGGGTGCGAAGGCGAGCAAGCACGCGCCCAAGCGAACGTCGAAGCGGCCCGAAACGCGGCATCCGAGCAGGAGGAAGCCGTCGCAGAGGCCGAGAAGAAGGCCGCGGAAGCCGAGGCGGCCATCACGGCAGCTGAGCAGGCGCGCGACGAGGCGAGCGCATCGGTCAAGGCGACAGAGGGTGCCTTCGAGGCGGCGACGACGCTCGTCACGCAGAAAGAAGCGGCCGTGAGCGCAGCGCAACAAGAGCTCGCCTCGGCTCAGGCGGCGCTCTCGCAGGCGCAAAACGACGTTGCCGCTTGCGAAGAGGAGCGCGACGAGGCGCTCGCGGCGCTCGACGCGCTTTCGGGCGGGGTCGCCGGCGCGCAAGACGCCTTCGACAAAGCGACGGAAACGCTTGTGAACGCCCAGGGTAACCTCGACGCGGCGCGAACAGCCGAGCAGGAGGCAGCAGAACGCGCTACATCGGCCGCAGGAGCCCTGAGCGACGCGCAGCGTCAACACGAGCTCGCTGAGGCGGCGGCGAATCAGGCGCACGAGACTGCAAAGCAGGCGCAGGCGAACTTCGACGATGCGAAGGCCGAGAGCGATCGCCTTGCCGGACTCATCGACGCGCTCGATCAAGCGCAGGCGAGCCACGCGCAGGCGCTTGAGAGCGTCGATGCTTCCAGCATCGCCCTCGACGCGGCAACCGAGGCGCTCGTGCGCGCCGAAACGACGCTCGCCGACGCGCAGGCCGCGAAAGCCGCAGCCGACGAGTACGCCGAGAAAACCGCGGCCCTCAGCGCCGAAGACGCGTTGGCCGACGGCATCGACGACCCTGTTTTCGCCGAGCTCGACGCCCTGTTCGAAATCGCCCGCGACGCAGCCGCGGAGATCCCCGCGGCAACCGAGGCGCGAAACGCCGCTGCGAGCGCGTTCGCCGAAGCGGCGCGCGCCCACCAGGTGCTCCTCGACGCGCGCGATACGGCGGCGAGCAACCTCACCCTCGCCCGCGCCAACTACGACGCGGCCCTCGCAACGCAGCAGCCCGCCAAGCAGCCTTCCGCGCCCGAGGCGACGGCCGGAGGCGAAACCACGCTGGCGCAAACCGGCGACGAGGGCAGCCGCGGCCTCGGGGTCTTGGCCCTGTTTTCCGGCGGCGCCCTCGCCGCCGCTCTCGCGAGCCGTCGCAAAATAGCAAACCGCAGGCACTAGCATCATCGCCACGTCGCCTGACGACCCAAACCCTGTGCCGGGCGAGGCTTCAAGGCCGAACGGCCGCAAGCTTCGCCCGGCATATGCTATGCTCGATCGAAAGAACCGAGGAGGTACCCATGCACTGCCCCGTCTGCGGAAGCGTCATCAACGATGCCTGCCGATACTGCACCGTATGCGGATCGCCCATCGAAGGCGCCGATTCCAGAACCGAGGAAACCCCGCAGTCGGACAGCGCGGCGAGCGAAAGCGCCCAAGCGAAAGGCAGCACGGCAACCGATGAGCCAAACGGCGAAGACGGTGCGAGCCCTTCGCCGAAACCGAAGCAAGACCCGACGACCGCCGGTCGAAGCGACTGGGCAAGCGCCCAACCCGTGACCTTCTCGGCGGCAATGGACGACACGCGCAAGAGCAGCAAACGTCGCATGCCCCTCGTGATCATGCTCGCGCTCGCTATGGCGCTCGTTGCCGGTACGGCGTTCGCGGCTTACCAAATCTACGTCAACGTCATCGCCCCGATGCAAAACCAAACCGCAGAGCAGCCTCGGGGGGACGAATCCGTCGCGCAAACGCCCGCGCCTGAAGAGCCCCTCACCGTAGACGTTGAAGAGAGGCGAATCATCGTCTCCACGATGAGCGACCCGCATTACGGAGACGGCGAGAGAACGGAGGCCACCTGGATCTATCCGGTGCTCGTCGGCTCCCGGCAAAGCGACGCGATCGATGCGATCAACGCCTTCATCGAGGGAAAAATCGAGCAAGATGCCGCATGGACGGAAGGGCTCAACGCCGATAATTACATGGACGACCCCGAAGTCGGAACCCCGGGCGTCATCGTGTCGCGCTACACCGGCGTCACGTTCCTCTCCGATCGTTACGTCTGCGTCTTCGATGCCATGCACACCACCTGGTGGGGCGCGCACGGCAACGCCTTCAACGACGCGTACCTGTTCGACCTGGAAACAGGCGAACAGGCATCGGTCGCTCAAGCTGCAGGCGTGAGCGAAGAGGAGCTTGCGGCTCGGGCCGACGCCGCCGTACGCGTTTTCTACAACAGAGAGGGAAGCGACATCTACACCGTCGACGAGGCCGTTGAGCATGCCCTCGAGGGCACGTACTATCTCGCAGACGAAGGGGTCATCCTGGCCACCGACGACTACGCGCTCGGCAGCTACGCCTACGGCAGGCGCAACATCGTCGTCATCCCCTTCGACGATTCGGTCGAAGCCGGCCAAGTGGTCAAGGTAAACGCGACCCGATAGAGGCCCAACCGGCGAACGAGCATCCGAGAGGCAAGGATGCGGGCGTGAAAATGGCTTCACACGCCCGCATCCACGCCACAAGCTGCAGCGGACGGACATCCAAGAGCGCACTAAACCACAGGAACCGGTCCGCGCGCCAAATCAAACGCACTGCGAAGCCCGATAAGGGGGTCACCGGGGAGGCACCGTCAAGATCCTTGCGCACTTTCCGACAGCCCCATAGGCCCGCCATCCGGTGCGGTCGCTCGTCCAGCAGCGTCACGTCCAGGTAGCGTTTCGACCCCCATTCGCTCACCGCGACGTACTTGAGCCTCGCGGTGACGAACATGAGGGCCGATTTGCCGTCGGGGAAGGCTCCGACCACGCGCGTGCGCCTTCTCGCCGATGAACATGCGCACGCCGCGCAGCCTGCGGGACCTCAGCCGGGACAGGAACTCCCGCCAGCACTCCGACGACCCCGCGAAGCCCTCGGCAACGCCGAGGAGCTCACCGCCTCCTTGGTCGAGACGACAGCGAGATTAAGCCCGTCGAAGGGTTCTTCCTGACCTCGCAGCGTTGGCACTAGATCAACCAGGCTAAACGGGCCCGGCGAAGAGCGCACCGTCGAGCTTCCCGCTATTGATGCCTACGGTGAATACGACGAGTCAGCGCTACAGCACTTCCCCGCCTACAAAGTCCCCAACGGAGAAAACCTTCCCGTAGGAGAGTACATCGGATGGACCTCCCCTCGAAATATCGAGCCCATTCCCGCAAAAGTCGTAAGCATCGAGAATCAAGTTGTCACCCTCGACTTCAATCACCCGCTCGCGGGCAAAGACATCGAGTACTGGGTGAAGGTTGTCGACGTGGTCGAACAATAAAGCCTCTCGCGATGCCCGCCCCCCCAAACGGGCATCGCGTTCTCAAAGGCTGGAGAGAGGCACACGTCTCTCGCCGACGCCGCGTTGTCCACAGGGCGGCGCGGCGTTTTCTCATCCAATTGCTTTGCAAGCTCATCTGAGCGCACAGCTCGGTAGGTCACTGCAATGACCTACCGAGCGATCTCCCTCAGACGACGCTCCCCGCATTCGAAACAAGAAGACATCTCTTTGACGGAACGGGAATCGATTCCCGCCTTTCTGGCTAAACCCTTCCAGCGCGCAACTACATTGGCCGTCTGAGAAGCAATATGGCGCGCCTCTTCCGCACTCAGCCTAAAATACTCACGAACGTCGAACGCTGCACGCGGATCAGCATCTCGCACATCGAAATCTATAGCTGTGCTCAGCGATTTATCAAAATCTCCCTGCGTTGGATTCACATCGAAAGCAGGGGAAAGGCGCCACCCTTTGCCATCGTGGAGAAATCCGTAATTCCTCAAATGATTGTCAGTGTTCCCGAGGGCGCAAGTCAGTAACATCTGCTTCCACAACTCATGCAAGTCATACATCGGACTCGATCCATGTTCCTCGATGAACTCGACCAATTCAAGATAGGAATAAGACCCTCCGTCTCTTCCCTGAACAGCTGTCAAGCCGCTAATATACGGAACTCGTCCCGCCTGACTTCTGTCGAACCTGTCGAGCAGCAAAATCGATCTGCCCCCAAAGCGAACCAGGCGAAAATCAGGCACGCAAATGCACGCCAATCGAGCAATCTGAAGCGCGACATACTCCCAAGCGGACACATCATCCGTATCCGATGGCTTAGGAAACTTCGCAATGCACAATCGACCCATTCCATCACGCACTGACGCCTTCGGTCGCGCACCGCCCAAGCTTGAACCCGCAGCAATCAAATCCCGAACATCCGCATCGACGTCCTCGCCGCCGATCTGCACGGTTATCATGAATTCCATCGCCATCACCTCACTCGCAAAGGAGTGTCCTCGTTCGCCCTCAACCTGCCGATCGGAGTGTTCAGGGGATCAGTCGCGCGTTCCATCTCGTCGAGCAATCCCAGAATGCGCGCAACCCGCAAGACATTCTCGAAGCTTCCCGCACCCTCTTTCAACACCTTGCGAACCGTAGGGATCGACAAGCCTGCCCTCTCCGCCAAAAGCTCGACGGTAATCCTTTGCTGCCGACGCGCAAGATCGAGGTTGCGCGCGACATTGCGCATCGCCCGAGAAACGGGAATAGGGGTCTTATATGCCATAAGCAACACCTTAACTGGAATATATTTTTCTTTTATACAGCATATCAGAAAATTTTATTGCAGTAAGACAGAGGTTTGACGACTGCGTGAGCAATTGTTGGAAAAACCGTCTCAACTCAGCTTCCCGCAGACCTCACGCCAAGCCCGACAGCGTGCCGTCAGCGCTGCGGTTGCCTTGCAAAACCGCAGCTCGAACCCCCATCCCGATTATGCGACCCTGCCGCCGCTTATGCGGTGCGCGAGGAGCTTCGCGGTGCTCGCTTTTGCTATGCTGAGACGATAACGTTTCGAACACGCCGCCGGGCCGCCCGCGCGGCCTTTCGCGGAAGATGGGAGAACCCATGCAGATCACCCCTGCTGAAATCGCCGAAACGCTTGCGATGGTGAGCAAGCAAAATCTCGACATCCGCACCATCACGCTCGGTCTCAACCTGCGCAGCTGCGTCGACTCCGACATCGACCGCTTGGCCGCGAAGGTCTACGACCGCATGACCACCGCCGCCGAACACCTCGTGCCCACCGCCGAGCAGCTCGAACGCGAATTCGGCATCCCCATCGTCAACAAGCGCATCTCCGTCACCCCTATTGCCGAGGTGTGCGCAGCCGTAACCGCCAACGACCTCTCCCCCGTTGCCGTGGCCATGGACCGCGCGGGCAAAGAGGTCGGCGTCGACTTCGTCGGCGGCTTCTCCGCCCTCGTGCAAAAAGGCGTTTCCGCCGCGGACGACAAGCTCATGGATTCCATCCCCGACGCCCTGGCCACCACCGACCGCGTGTGCTCGTCGGTGAACCTGGGATCCACGCGCGCGGGCATCAACATGGACGCCGCGTTCAAAATGGCGGGTATCATCAAGAAGACCGCCGAGGCGACCGCCGATCGCCAGTGCATCGGAGCCGGCAAGCTCGTCGTGTTCTGCAACGCCGTCGAGGACAACCCGTTCATGGCGGGCGCTTTCCACGGTTCGGGCGAAGCCGACGAAGTCGTGAACGTCGGCGTTTCCGGCCCCGGCGTCGTGCGCGCCGTGCTGGCCGACCTGCCGCGCAGCGCCGACATCACCACCGTCGCCGAGGCAATCAAGGCCACCGCTTTCAAAATCACCCGTGCAGGCGAGTTGATGGCACGCGAGGCGTCACGTCGTCTGGGCGTGCAGAAGGGCATCCTCGACTTGTCGCTTGCCCCCACCCCCGCCGAAGGAGACTCGGTCGCCGAGATACTCGAAGCCATCGGCGTGGGAACGTGCGGAGGCCCCGGCACCACCGCGGCGCTCGCCATGCTCAACGACGCCGTGAAGAAGGGCGGCGTCATGGCGTCATCTTCGGTCGGCGGCCTCTCGGGCGCCTTCATCCCCGTATCCGAGGACGCGGGCATGATTCGCGCCGCCGAGGCGGGAGCGCTCAGCCTGGAGAAGCTCGAGGCCATGACCTGCGTCTGCTCGGTCGGGCTTGACATGATCGCCATCCCCGGCGACACCTCCATCGAGACCATCTTTGGCATCATCGCCGACGAATGCGCCATCGGCATGATCAACAACAAGACCACCGCCGTGCGCATCATCCCCGCCATCGGCAAGAACGTCGGCGACCGTCTCGAGTTCGGCGGCCTGCTCGGCTATGCGCCGGTCATGCCCGTCAACCAGAACGCCGGCACCGTGTTCGCCCACCGCGGCGGCCGCATGCCCGCGCCCCTGAACTCGCTCAAGAACTAGACACGGCCGACAGCGCAAGACAAAGAACCACCCAAGTCCTCCAACGCCTCCTTCCCCGCTTCGGAGAGGGAGGCGTTGCCCTATCCGAACAGACGAGAGCGGAAGTCAATCTGCCGGAATGCGTCAACCGCACAAGCCGTGCTTCTCCCTCATTCGAGCCGTTATTACGGAAGCAGGGCAAGCATGTCCCGTCGCCATATCTTCTTCCGCTTCGGCGATGAGAGACTTGACCGAGATGATCTTGCTCTTGACCTTGCAGTACTCGTCAACGAGCTCATCGCCCTCGTAACCCCCGCAATGAGCTGACGCAGGATGTCCACCGTAACGTCCTCGTCGTCGACCGAGATCGGCTGTAACAACAAGCCATCTTCGGTCCATGTCGCCAACGCGTACTCGTCAAAACCCATCTCGCGGTACCAACGAGCGGGGATAGTTACCTGTCGCTTGCTCGATATCTTCACTCGCTGAGGCTCCGCCAGAGCAACCGCTCCCATAGTGACCGCCTTTCCCTCGGTTTCGTTTGCTTGGTGCTTGGTGCTTGGTAGCGTTTTAGCAACTCCAAGCAGGGAAGGAGGGGAGCACGATTCACATTTCATACTCACGCCCTGCAAATCGCAGAATGAAAGAGATGCGTCCGAACGAGCAGAGAGGGAGCGCCGCCCGCAGTCCGCAAAGCCGTGCAGGCGGACACGCTCGCCGCATACACGCGCCCGCCCGCAATTCGCGGGACTACACTAACGGAAAACACCTGCAGGAGGAGGAATCATGAAGCTGCTCGTCATCGGAAGCGAAGAGAGAACCCGGAAATACCTGCCGGATACGCCCCTCGTCAAAGAGGTCGAGGTCGTCGTCGTGGCGCGCGGCTCATCCGACGAGGACATCCTCGCTTTGGCCCCGGACGCCGACTTCATCATGGCCGACGCCATCAGCCCGGTGAGCGCGCACCTCATGGAGAGCATGCCCAACCTCGAACTCGTCCATTCCGAAGGCGTCGCCTACAACGCCATCGACATCGACGCTGCCAAGCGGCTCGGCATCACCGTCTGCAACAACGCAGGCGTCAACGCCGGCGGGGTCGCCGAGCAGACGATACTCCTCATGCTCGCCTGCCTGCGAGACGCCGTGAACGCCGATGCCGCCGTACGCGAAGGCCGCCAAATAGAAACCAAGGAACGGATGATGGTCGAGGGCATCCGCGAGCTCGGTGACTGCACCGTCGGGTTCATCGGCTTCGGCGCCATCGCTCAAGCAACCGCGAAAAGGCTCGCCGCTTGGGGCTGCCCGATGTATTACAACAAGCGGCACCGCCTTCCCGTGGACGTCGAAGCGGCCCTCGGCGTCAAACCCGCAGCTATCGACGACATCGCACGCACCTGCGACATCGTCAGCATCCACGTCCCCGTCACCGAAAACACACGCGGCATGGTCGACGACGAGTTCCTCGCCGGCATGAGAAACGACGCCATCCTCATCAACACCGCCCGCGGCGAGATCGTCGACAACGATGCTCTCGCCCGCGCGCTCGAGAGCGACGCCATCCTCGCCGCCGGCCTCGACGTCATCGCGCCCGAGCCCGTTCTGCCCGACAATCCGCTTCTCAACTTAAGCGAGAAAGCGTCGCGCAAACTCGTGCTCTCACCGCATGTCGGAGGGATAACAGAAGGCATGTTCCACCGCGCTCATCGAAATGTGTGGGACAATATCAAGCGCGTGTTGAACGGGGAGACCCCCGTCAACGTCATCGTGTAAAAGCAGCGCGGGCCGCATCCGCGCATGAGGAGGTACAGCATGCCCGCAGCAACCCCCGCGAAAACACTGGGATTCGGATACGCGCTCGCCGTCGTTCAGGCGGTGCTTTACGCGATGATGGGAATCATCGGGAAGTACCTCTACTTCACCGGGCTCAACCCGCAGCAGGCGATCGTCCTGCGCTTCTCCATGACGTTTCTCATCCTCGGAGCGTTTCTGCTCATCCGTCGCAAGCAGCCCCTGTTCAGCAGAAACCCCCTCGTGTACGTCCAGGGTGTCTTCTTCATGGGAAGCGCGCTGTTCTACTTCCTCGCCGTCGATGAAACCACTGCGGGTCTTGCGACGGCGCTGCTCTATGCTTATCCCGCCGTCGTGGCCCTGCTCTCCACCGTCGTCTTCAAAGAGCGGTTCACGTTGAAGATCGCAACAGCCGTCATCCTTGCGCTTGCGGGCATATTCGCCATCTCGGGCGTCATGCCGGGAACCATCGCGCTCTCCCCCGTCGGCGTCCTGTACGGCGTGGCGTCGTGCCTCGCCTTCGCCGTCTGCACGGTCATCGGCCAGAAGGTGGTCGAGAAAGACGAGCCCCTCACCATCACCTTCAGCATGACCACCGTGGGAGTCGTCATGCTGCTGGCGCTGTTCCCCGCCACGTTCCCCGACATGCTGCACCTCACCCCCCTGCAGCTCGGGCTCGGCGCGAGCATGGCGGTGTTCACGACCATCCTGCCCGTCGTCGCCCTGCTCGTGTCGATCAGGATCATCGGGGCCACGAAAGCCTCGCTCATCAGCACATCGGAGACGCCGTTCTCGCTCCTGTTCGCCTACCTCATCCTGGGAGAGGTGCTTACGATCTCCCAGAGCATCGGATGTGCGCTCATCGTGGCGTCCATACTCGCGGCGACCATGCCGAGCAAGCGCCGTATCCTCGAGATGACGAAGCGCGATGCGAGCGGGAAGGACGGCGCAGGAGGGGCCGACGCGGGAGCTTAACCGCGAAACTCCGCCCTGACGAGGTACTCCACGTTGCCCTCGGGTCCCGTGATGGGCGATTCGACGACGCCCGTCACCGCAAAGCCCACTTCCTCGAGCGCCGAGCGGACCTCCTCGACCGTGCGGAGACGAACCGCCTCGTCGCGCACGACGCCATGATCCGTCTCGTCGTGACGGGATTCGAACTGAGGTTTCACCAACCCGATGAACACCGTGGGGTCCACCTCCCCCATCACCGACGAAGCAACGTCCGACCTGGATGCAACGCCCTGCGCGCACGATGCCGGCTTGCGGCACAGCGGAGGGAACGTCTCGGCCAAAGCGGCGAGCCCGATGAAGCTCACGTCGATCACGATGAGGTCGAACGGGGCGCCCAGCTCAACCGGGTCGGCGGTCTTTATGTTGGTGCGCTCGAACACGGCGACGCGCTCGTCTTGGCGAATCTTCCACGCCAACTGCCCGTAGTTCACGTCCACGCAGGCCACGTGCGCCGCCCCCGCTTGAAGCAGGCAATCGGTGAATCCACCCGTCGACGAACCGATGTCGATGCAGCGCATCCCGCGCACATCCTGACCGAACGCGTCGAGCGCGCCTTGGAGCTTGCGCCCTCCGCGCGACACGTAACGCTTGCGGCTCTTCAGGAAGATATCGGCTTCGGGGGACACCTTCACGGCCGCCGACGACACATACACGTCGTCGACTCGAACCTCACGCGCCATGACAGCACGCAGAACCTCATCGCGCGATGCGAACGCGCCCTGGGCGATCAGCAGGTCGTCAAGGCGCTCCTTCTTGGGTTTTCTCGCCTTGGGCGAAGCCGCCTTCCCGGCGGCGGATTCGATATCGGTCTGCACGTTTCTCCGTAGGTCGGGATTCAAGAACGCGCCCGGCGCATCGACGGACGCACCGGGCGCGACTATTCTACTCCGCGGGCAGTAAAAGCTGCGCGATCTGCACGGCGTTGAGCGCCGCGCCCTTGCGGATCTGATCCGCAACGTTCCAAAACGCCAGGCCGTGCTCGACGCTCGGGTCGCGGCGCAGGCGCCCGACGAACACGCCGTCGGTCCCCGCCAGAAGGCCGGGCATCGGGTAAGAGCTGCTCGCGGGATCATCCATCACGGTGACGCCCGGAGCCGCCTCGAGCGCCGCGCGCGCCGCCTCGACGCTCACCTCTTCGGTGAACTCCACGTTGATCGACTCGCCATGGCAGCGCAGAACCGGCACGCGCACGCACGTCGCCGCCACCTGGATGTCGTCATCTCCCATGATCTTCTTCGTCTCGACGACCATCTTCCACTCCTCTTTGGTGGAGTCGTCATCGAGAAACTTGTCGATATGGGGAATGCAGTTGAAGGCGATGCGATGCGCGAACGCCTCCACCGTCAGCTCGTCGTCGGACTTGCCATCGAGGAACTCACGCGTCTGGTCGTAAAGCTCGCGCATGGCGGGAGCGCCCGCACCCGATGCCGCTTGGTACGTGGAAACAACCACGCGTTTGATGGGAGCCAGATCGTAGAGGGGCTTCAACGCCGCAACCATCTGAATGGTGGAGCAGTTGGGGTTGGCGACGACGCCTCGATGCAGGGCCACGTCCTCGGGGTTCACCTCGGGAACGACCAGAGGAACGTCATCGTCCATGCGAAACGCGCTGGAGTTGTCGATCATGACCGCACCTGCGGCGACAACCGCCTCGCGCATCTGCTTCGACATATCGGATCCGCAGCTGAACAGGGCGATGTCGACGCCCTCGAACTCCTCGGGCGTCATCTCCCGCACGATGAGCGATCCTGCGGGAACGTCACCGCAGCCGTCGAAAGGGAGCTCCTTGCCCGCGCTGCGCGCAGACGCCAACGCGCGTACCTCGCTCGCCGGGAAGTCGAGGTCGTGCAGCACGCGAAGGAACTCGCGTCCCACCGCGCCGGTCGCGCCCGCCACCGCCACCACCGGGCGCGCGGGCATTTCATCTTTCCAGGACATCGCATCCTCCTTCGTGATCGCAAAGATGTTCACACCATAGCAAATGCCCCGCGCCGCCCGCCCGTCGATCGAGAAGGGACCCTCTTTAGATCGACGGACGGGGCGAATCGGGACGGTCGGGTAAAGCGGAGCCGCGTGGGAAGAACAGGACGAACGCCTCCCCTCCTGACGAGACGCGCCCCCGATTTCCCGGGGGCGCGTCGACGTCAACAGATCGCTTGACTCCGCTGAAAGTTAGTTGTCCTCGCGAGCGCTGCGCCGCAAGCTCACCGCAGCAAGCGCCACCGCCGCGCACGATGCGGCGGCGATCACGCCGATGGCCAGAGCGATCGAGTTCAAAGGATCACCCGTGGTGGCCAAAGGGCCTGCCAAGCCGCCCTGATCGGAGGAGCTGCCCCCGTCCGGGTTCGAACCCGCGGAGCCGCCCGCAGACCCCGCGTCACCGGAGCCGGAGCCGCCGTCACCCGGCTCGGAACCCGAGCCGCCATCGCCGTCGGAACCCGAGCCGCCATCGCCGTCGGCGTCGCCATAGTCCTTGGAGGAGTTCAACACCAAATCGATCGGGTCCTCGGGCGCATCGGCGGAAAGGTCGCTGTACGACGTACCCAGGGCCTCGACGCCCAGCACGCTCACGCGCACCGCGACGTCCTCGCCCGAGCACGCAAGGCGGAGGTCACCCAGGGCAACCTCGCCGTTTTCCACGGAGAGAGCCGATCTGCCTGCGGACACGATCACATCAACCGTTTGCGCGTCGGGATTGAAGACCGCCCGCGCGACCGATGCCGCCGAAGGCGCATCGACCACCTCGGTGCCCGTGATCAGCGACATGTCCTCAGGTACGGCGGTCGCGACGGAAAGCGTCACGCGCACCGAGCTGACATCCTGCGCGGCGTCGCCTTCCGCCCGCAGGGCAAGCGCTATATCGGACGTGCCCTCACGCACCTCCGGCGACGCGAGCGTCAAGCCGGATGCGCCCAACGCGAACGCGGTCGCGGGCACCAGGCACGCTGCAGCGAGCAGCGCGCCGATCATCATGCGAATTCGTCTCATCATTACTCCTTCACCGCCGAAACGGGGCTGTCAAAGGAAATGTCCAAAGAGGGGAGCTTCTCGGGCACCGACTGCGGCAGAGCGTCCGCGACCAAGCGCTCGCCTTGCAGGGTATGCGCATCGTCGACGCGGTACAGCTCGACGCGCACCGTATCGGGCACGCCCGCAGGCAGAAGCTCGTCCATCTCATCGGGCTCGATATAGTACAGCCAGCGCCCGTCGGCCGTCTCGCCCAACTCGCCGTGCTCCGGCACCTCGGCGAACAGAACCTGCGCGCCGCCGATGAGGTTGCCTTCGCCGTCGTAGGGCTTCACGGCGTTGTACGCGGGATTCCCCTTGTACTTTCCCGTGAACACGAGCGATCCGGCGGGGACGACCGAGCCGCCGCCAAGGTCGATCTCGTTGGCCAGAAGGCCGATGCCGCCCTCGATGAAGTCGATGTCGTCGCCGGTTTGGCCGAGCACGTCAAGCTCGGCGATCGACGCCGAATGCGCGCCCTTGGCCACCAGGCGCAGGTACGCCGCATCGTAGATGTAGAGCCAGCTGTCGCCCTCCTTGTTGAAGTAGACCGTGGCGGATCCCGTCTCGTCGAGGGCGAACGTCCCCGACTTCACCGTCTCCCACGTCGTGCCGTCCACGCTGGCCTGCACCTCGTAAGCTCCGATGGCATCCGACGCGCCCGCAGGCGCACGGTACTTCAGGCCCGTGACAGAGAGCGTCTCGTTGAACGAGATCGTCATCGTGGCGTCGGATCCGGCGGTCGCGCCCGTGTAAACGGTCTCGGCCTTGGCGTCGATCACCTTGTCGATGGCGCTCGAGGCGCCGGGTTCGCACGGGCTGTCCTCGTCGCCCGATTCGGCATCGCCATCCGCCGTCATGTTGGTCGTCGCCGTCCACGCGGCCTTGTCCATGCTGCCGTCATGGGAAACCTTCACCGGAGCCAGCGTCACCGACTCGGTGCGGTTCAGATGTTTGTCGATGCCGCACACCTCGTAGGTGAACACGCGGTTGTTCACCGCGGCGATGACGTCGACGAATCGGCGTCATCCGCATCGGCGAAACCGACCACCACGCCGTTGCGCTTGATCTCGTAGCCCAGCATGCCCTCGTCGTCAGCCGCGCCGGACAGCGCGATCTTCACCTCGGAGGAGTTTTCCTCGCGCGAGAGAGCCGCCTCGACCTTCACGCCGCCGGCAACCGACGAGCCGCCTTCGATCTGATGCACGCGCGCGTCGTCGCTCATGTACTGAACGGGACGCGTCTCCTCGGCGAACTGAGCGGCGTACGCACACGTCGTCTCATCCGAGGTCATGCCCCATGCCTCGAAGAACGCCAGCAGGTTCTTCTGAGCGGAGGCGCACGACAGGCGCATGAGCGCGTTGTCGGCGTCGGCCCCGTCGGCGAGAGCGCCACACCGCCAGGAGCGGGCGCGATGGCGTTGTTGCGCGCGTACGCGTCGACGCGGGCGAAGAACAGGTTGTTGAACTGATCGGCGTAGTCGGCGTAGTCGGCGTAGGTCGTGAAGTTGTACGCGTTGTCGTAGGCCAGATGCAGCTGCCAGTACATGCCCAGCTTAACCGCGCCGCTCGGCGAGGGGTCGAGCGTGCCCGACGTCACCTTCTCATACAGCTCGTCCCAATTCCATCGCGCCGAGGCGTTGGAGTCCTTGGACGCGGAAAGCTGCGAGAAATAGTTGTTGGTGATCTCGGCGATAGCGTATTGGCCCTGGTTGATCTCGTGCCCGATCTCGTGCGCGATGCCCCAGCCGAACGTCCATCCGGAAGCGTACTTGCCGTTCTCGTCGAGCGTGATGCCGGGCATCGCCACCGGGATGGAGGTCTACTCCCACTCGATGCCGATGTGCTTGCCGCCCGCGTACATAAACGCGCCCGTGAACATGCGCATGCAGCGGATGTTCTGGCGCGTGACCGGCAGCGAGTTCTTGTTGCCGTACGCAGCCCGGTACGCAGAGGCGTTGTCGCCGTAGGAGCCCAAGCCCTTGTGCTGGTAGAACAGAAGCATCATCTCATCGGATGCGTCAAGCGACCGAAGAAGCTTCGCCGCACGCTCTCCGACGCTGCCCCCGCCGATGCCCGCCTGAATTTGAGAAGCGGGAAGCGAGTACATCAGGTAGTCCAAGACGATGTCGCTTCGTTGGCGATGCAGTTGCGCTCGTCGTAATCGTGGCTGTGGCCGGCTTGCTCATGCGTCGCCTCGAGAGATGCGACGTGGGCGTCAAGCTCTTCGACGAACGCGGTCGCCCTTTGCAGACGCTCTGCCTCATCCGTGACGCCGTGCAGATCGAGCACCGGGGTCTGCACGCCGCCGACCACGCGCACGGCGTAGTCGGGAGCAGACGCCGACTTGCACTCGATGTAAAGCTGTCCGCCGCGCTCGACGTCGATGTTGCTCATCTGGGGAACGGTCACCTCGTTCACACCCACTTTGAGCGTCTCGACGACCGTCTTCGAAAGCGAGTTCGACTCGGCGTGGTACTGCGTGGCCACCAAGCGCAGCTCGGTGGAACCGCCCGCCTTCTTGCCCTCGCCGCCGACGAACACCATGAGCTTCTCGCCCGCCTGCGCCAACACGCCCAAAGGCTGCCAGGCGTTCAGGCCGCCCGATCCCACATGGGCATCGCTTGCGAGCACCGTCTTCGAATCGACGGCGACGGGCTCGGAGAGACCCTCCGCGTTGAGGACCGTCTCGGCGTTGTCAAGCTCGGCCAGCACCAGATCGCGCTTGGGGTTCATCTCCCCGCTTGCCGCATCGGGCGTGTTCGCACGTTCGCGCAGCGCCTCGATGGCGGACGCGTCGACGTCGGAGCGGAGAACGGTGTGCATATCGTCCTCCCACAGCGCCATGATGTCATCCCACAGGCTGTCGTAGGCGTAAAACGCCAGCTCGGAGAACGTCACGGGGTCACGGTAGTAGCGCGCGAACTGCACGGTGATCTTCTTCACCTGCGATTTCGGGAACTCAACCAAAAACGAGTTCTCGGCGCCCGCGATGTTCGAAACCTTCACGTTGTCGGACGGGGTCTCGTACGTCGTCACCTCGCCGGCCTCGTTCTCAACCCTGACCTGGACCCGGTAATAAGAACCGTAGCCACCTCCCAAACGCGTCGTGAACTCCAGCGTGTCCATGGTGTACTCGCGATCGAACGTCACTGTGGGGCCGGCGTACTGGGAATCACGCGCCGAATGGAAGAACGTGCCGTAGTTGCCGTCGACGACCGCCCACGGATCGGTCGAACCTGCGGTCGATGCCGCCGTGGTGGTGACATCGACGATATGAGACTCGAGGCTCGAATCCTGCACCGTGCGGTTGATCAGGCCGTACCAGGGCACCTTCACCGTGTTGACCAGCGTCGATGCGCTGTGAACCAACGAGGCGGACGAGGATCCGATTTGGTTTTGAGCTGTCACGTACACCTCGTAGACCGTGTTCTCCTTCAAGCCGGAGACGGTCTTTTTGGTCTCGACGATGCCGGAGACGCTCTCGTAAGCGTCGGCTCCCCGCTCGCGGTAGAACAGCGTGTAGGAATCGGCGTCCTCGGCCTCCTTCCACGAAACGGAGATCTCGCCGTAGCCGCCCGTCACCGAGACGTAGTCGGGGGCAGCAGGGGCTGCGGAGGGAACAGGACGCGCTGTGACCGAATCGCTCCAAGCGCTGCGCCAGTCGCCGTTGACCGAGCGGACGCGCAGCGTGTAGTCAATGTTGTTCTTCAGTTCGTCGCCCGCGAACGTCTCGAGAGACAGCTCGCTCAGAACGCATGCGATCACCTGGGTCTTGCCCGCCGAGGACACCTCGACCTCGTAGCCGGTCACGTTGACCTGAAGCGCCCACGAAAGGGCGATCTTCTTGTCTCCCGCGACAGGAGCGAGCGCGGTCGACACGCTGAGCGTCGGCGCGGGGATGCGCTCGGCCATGTCGCCGAGGAACTCAACCTGGGCGATGTCGGCGAGCTTGCCCGACGAGGTGCCCGTCACGCGGATGACGATCTTCTTCACGGCGACCTGCTTGCCGAAGTCGACCACAACGGTGCCGTCCGCCTCGACGACGGCCAAGTTGGCGGCACGCGAAAGCGATGTCCCCGCAGCGGCGGAAAACGCGTACTCGACGATGGAGCCGTCCTCGAGCTCGACCTCGATCACGCCCGACGTGGGCTTGTTCTCGGAGGTTGCGGGCGGACGCACGGAAACGCCCGCGAGAACGGCGTCCTTCACGTCAAGCTCAACCGACACCGGATTCGACTCGGTGATGACGGCGCCGTTTGCCGGCGCGAGAGTCACCGCATCGTTGTCGGAAGAGAGCACGCTCTCGACAGAAGCATCCCCCACGACGGAGGTTCCCTCCGACACAGCGGCGTCCATCTGCGATGCGTCCTTGACAATGCGGACGGAGGCCGCGAACGCGCCTGCGCCCGAACGCGAAACCGTGGCGGCGTGCGCCTGGATGTCGGCCAGGGTGACAGCGCCGTCAGCGGTCAGGTCGAAGCGGGCGTCGGACGCACCGGCCACGAGCGCCTCGGCGAGCAGCTGGGCGTCCGCGTCGTCGATGGAGCCGTCGGCGTCGAAATCACCGTAAGCCATAAGGCCCGCGCCCGTCGCGTCCGCGTCGTCGGCGAACAGGCCCGTCATGTCGCTGTCCGCGACGGTGAGCAGCACGCGGTTACCCGTCGTCACCTCGATGGACTGAGCGTACGTCGCGCGATCAACACCCGAGAGCGCGAGCGTGTAGGTCCCGGGTTCGACCGACTCCATAGAAGCCGTCGAATCGCGCCATGCGGAATCGTCCGCCGAATCAGCCGAACGCGGGGAAAAATCCGCCTGGGCGACAACGCCCTCGGCGTTGCTCAACGTGGCGTGAAGAGCGTCGTCGCGCGTGAGATGAGGGAGCAGCGAGAGCAGGCGACCTCGACGGCGCCCTTGGCGAACGCCTCATCTGCGCCATCGTTCGCCGACGCGTCCCCATCCGCCGCAGCGCCATCGGACGTCGCAGCACTCGCCTCGGCTGACGAGAGCCCCTCCTTCACCGCTGACGAACCGGCGTCGAGGCTTTCGGTCGTCTGATCAAGCGGCGAAACGTCGCCCGTCTTCTCCTCGCCGCGAATCTCGGCATCGCGCTTCGAATCGGCGTCGTCGCTTGCAGGCTGCGCCACAGCCAGCGGCACCGCCGCCGTCTGGCACGCCAAGCTGAGCGCGACGACGCAAGCCGTCACCTTCTTCTTCAAATCCCCTCCGTTCCTAGAAAAAGGGCGTCGCGGGCGCGAGACGCGCCGTGATCGCGCGAGCGCAACCAGGTCGCTCGCTCCACAGCACGACCGCGCAAGCCGCCCTTCTATTATTTGCAAAAGGATGCCGAATTATACCGGAGTTAACCACGGTTTAACTCTTTGCAACGACTTCACATCTTCCTCGCAACAAGCGTTTGAAAAGCGCTCGGAGGAATCGGGGCACGACGAACCGAAGGCGCCCAAGACGCCCGCGAACTCGACAGTTCGAGGGGGCTCGAGAAAGCAGAAACCCCACCTCCCGAACGTCAAGCTCGGAAAGTGGGGTATCTATATCTATTATCTGAGCCAAGGCGGCGCCGGGGGACCTCCTCCCCAGCCCGTCGGAACCCGACGCGTCCGCGGCGCGGCGAGCCCTCGAGGCGGCGGGGCGTAGGCGCCGCGCGCAGTTCTGCAGCCGAAGGCGAAGTCTGTTTGAGCACGGCGCCTACGCCCCGCCGCCCACCGACAAGGCAGCACTGCGCCCCGCCGCCCGAAGAGGAGGTTTAGCGACCCTTCTTCATCTTCGCCGCAATCTCCTCAGCGGAAAGCTGCGTCTCCTCGAACACGCTGTCGGAGTCCAGATCGAACGCGGTATGGAGAACGCGCACCGCCTGAATGGCCTGCGCAGCGTCGATCACCACCGACAGGCGAATGGGAGACGTGGAGATGGCCAAGATGTTGATATGGTTCTCGCCGAGCGTCGTAAATGCCCGCGCGGCGACGCCGGGGGACGACTTCATGCCCGTGCCCACCAGGCTCACCTTCGCGATGCTCTCGTCGACCACGTACTCACGCGCGTCGATTTCGGGGAGGATTCGGTCAAGCGTCTCCTTCGCGCGATCCAAATCGGAACCCGGGCACGTGAAGGAGATGTCGGTGAAACCGTCCTCGGAGATGTTCTGGATGATCATATCGACGCTGACCATATCGGCGGCCAGAGCCGAGAACACGCGCGCGGCGATGCCGGTGTTGTCGGGAACGCGCCGGATGGTCACCTTGACCTCGGACGTATCGTGCGCGATGCCGGTGATGACGGCTTCCTCCATATCGGGCTCCTCCTTGATGTAGGTTCCCTCCGCATCGGAGAACGCGGAGCGGGAGTGAATGACGACGTTCCATTTCTTGGCGAATTCGACAGCTCGGCTCTGCAGAACGCCCGAGCCCGCGCTCGAGAGCTCGAGCATATCGTCATATGAGATCTGATCGAGCTTGCGGGCGCGCGGCGCCACGCGCGGGTCGGTGGTGTAGACGCCGTCGACGTCCGAGTAAATCTCGCAGACGTCGGCGTTAATGCCCCATGCCACCGCGACGGCCGTGGTGTCGGAACCTCCGCGACCGAGCGTGGTCATATCGCCGTTGGCGTCGATGCCCTGAAAGCCCGCGACAACCGGGATGGCGCCGTTGTCGAGAGCCTCCAAGATACGCTCGTTGTGCACCTTGACGATCTTGGCCTTGTTGTGGATGCCGTCGGTCTCGATGCCGGCTTGCCTGCCCGTGAAGCTCATGGCCTTGTAGCCAAGCTCGACGATGGCCATCGCGAGCAGCGTCATGGACACCTGCTCGCCGGTCGACAGAAGGCGATCGAGCTCGCGAGCGGGCGGATCGGCGGTCACCGCGTGTGCAAGCCCCATGAGCTCGTCGGTGGTCTTGCCCATGGCGGAAACGACCGCGACGACCTGATGGCCCTGCTGGCGCATGCCGACAAGGCGCTTCGCGACGTTTTTAATGCGCTCGGGAGAGGCGACGGAGGTGCCTCCGAACTTTGCAACGATCAAAGACATGATAGTTCTTTCGATTGAGTCGTTCGGTCTCGTAGCGTCACATCATAGCAAAAACGACGTGAACCGCCCCGCGCCCGGCGCGAAAAGCACCGATACATCCGAATGCGGGGGAAGCACGGCCGCAACGTCTTCGCCGGCCTCCGCAGACGCTAGGAGATCGTCGACTCCTCGGGCATGCGCAGCATCAGCACGAACCCGATGACGAACAGGACCGCGACGGAGAGCACGCCCACCGAGGGATTGCCCGTCATCTGAGTGAACACGCTGACCAGAAACGTTCCCATGACCGCGGCGTACTTCCCGAAGATATCGAAGAAACCGTAGTATTCGTTCGCGCGCTCCTTCGGAATGATCTTGCCGAACTCGCTACGCGAAAGCGCCTGGATACCACCTTGGAACATGCCCACGCAGATGGCGAGAATCCAAAACTCCACGGCGCTTCGCAGGAAGAAGGCCGCGAACAGCGTGATGCAGAAATACGCGAACACCGCGATGAGAAGCATGCGCTTGGTCCCGAAGCGCGTCGAAAGGCGCCCGTAGGCGATAGCCGACGGAAACGCCACGAACTGCGTCACCAAAAGCGCCAGCACCAGCTGCACCGAGTCGATGCCCAGATCGGTTCCGTAGCTCGTCGACATCTTGATGATGGTGTGAACGCCGTCGATGTAGAAGAAGTACGCCAGCATGAACATGCAGATGCGCTTATCGCGCACGATGTCTTTGATGGTGCGCCACAGACCCGAGAACGTCGAGCGAATGAGCTTCGGCGCGCGCTCCTTGAAGTGCGTCTGATGCACGTCGCGGATGATGGGGATCGAGAACGCCACCCACCACACCGCCGTGATGATGAAGGCGATCTTCATGCCGAGCATCTGGTCGATCCCGACGGCGCCGCCGCCGAGCACCACCGCCAAGCACGCAACGAACGGAATGCACGAGCCGATGTAGCCCCACGCGTAGCCGTTCGAGGAGACGATGTCGTAGCGGTCCTCGGTCGTGGCGTCGACCAAGAACGCGTCGTAGAACACCATCGAGCCGTTCAGCATCACCGAGGAGATCACGTACAAAACCAAAAACGCCATGGCATGCTGAGGGATGCCGAGCGCCGCGCAGGCCACCGCGCCCGTGCCGATGAACCCGATGAGGAACTTCTTCTTGTTCCCCTTCAAATCGGCGAGACTGCCGAGGATCGGCATGAGCAGGGCCAAGATGAGCGACGCCACCGTCTCGGCGTAGCCCCACGCGACCACCACCGAAGACCCGGGCTCAGCCAGCGACGAAAAGTAAATCGGGATAAGCGCCGTCGAAAGCATGACGAACGACGAGTTACCCACGTCGTAGAGAACCCAGCTTCTCTCCTGCTTGCTCAAACCCTTGCGTGCCACAAAGCCACCTTCCCCAGTCAGCTCCCGCCGAATTACCACCTTTTTTGCCGGAGATCGCGTCGAAAACGCGCACGCGGTTCCACCCGTGCGGTATCGTTGCTATCCAACAAAATGATGCCGGCGAAACCGCTTGCGGGCCACCGGCGCATCTAAGCTATTGTATATGATTACCTGGAACCCACAGGTAAATCAAGGTCAGACGGGAGCGGTCATGCCAGCCATCATCACGCACGACACCTTCGGGCAAGATGTCTACGGAAAGCTCTTCGAGCTCATCGGGGGCTCGCGCGACGAAGCCGAGGCGTTCCTTTTGGGCAACCAAGGGCCCGACCCGTTGTTCTACGCCGTCGCGAACCTGCGCATCACCACGACGCACCGACTCGGGTCGGTCATGCACGACAAGATGCCCAACGAGACCCTCGTCTCCCTCAGACGCGGCGTCGCAGCGCTGCCCGAAGCCGACCGCAGCATCGGACGCGCCTACGTCATGGGATTCATCTGCCATTACCTGCTCGACTCGACCGTGCACCCCTTCGTCTACTCGCAGCAGTACGCGCTATGCGACGCAGGCGTCGAAGGACTCGATCGCAAGGCGGGTTCGGACGTTCACGCTGTCATCGAGAGCGAGATCGACGAGGTGGTCTTGAACGTGAAGCGCGGCGAGACCATAGCCACGTTCAACCCATCCAAGCTCATCCTGCGCGCGAGCGACCATACGCTCGACGTCATCTCCGCTCTTTACGTCCGCATGGCGCAGGAGGTGTTCGGCATGATGATCCCCGCCGACACGTTCAAGGCGACGACGAAGGCGTTTCGCCTGGTGCAGTCGTTGTTCTATTCCCCGAGCGGCTTGAAGCACAACCTCATCGGACGAGTGGAGACCCTGCTTCGCCCCCACTCGTTCTTCCGCGCGATGAGCCATCGCAACCAGGCCATCACCACCTCGCCTTTCGTCAACGACGAGCACGCGCGATGGGTGAACCCCTTCACGGAAGCCGCAGCCGACGACAGTTTCTGGGATCTCTACGAACGCGCCCTCGCGAAGGCGATCGCGCTGCTGCCCATCGTAGACAGCCCCGTTTTCGACATAGAGACCGCCCAGGTCATCACCGAGGACCTCAACTTCTCGGGCGAGGCGACCTACGCGCGCATCGTGGCAATCGAGGACGCGCGCTGAGGCACAGCCCGCCTACGACGCGGACCGACCGAAAACCCCGGCAAGCAGACCGCCAACCGCGCCCCTGACGCAGGCGCCGACCGGCGCTGAGCGGCCTCGCCATCGTTAAGGCGGACGCGTTTTTCAACCCGCAAACCGTTCGCCGATGCAAACGAGGCCCGTCGAACGAATGAACGGCGGGCTTCCTCGATTTCGCTCCCCTCCCGGGGAGCATCTTCGCTTTCGCTACATGTTCTTCAGGATGATCGTGCTCACGATGTCCGCAGCATGTTCGCACGCGTCGCAGCACTTCTCCATGCGCTCGTAGATGCGCGACCAAACCAGAACGTGCATGACATCCTGGTTCTCCTTGGTGTGGAGATGGCGAATGGCGTGCTTGTACAGATCGTCCGCCTCCTCCTCGTAAGCGTTGATGTCGACGATCAGCTGCTTGAACTTCTTCGACTTCTTGAAGTTGCGAAGCTCGGCGACGGCCTTGTCGAGAGCCTTGCAAGAGCTCTTGATGAAGTTCGCGAACTTGATGGCGTCCTCGGGCAGCACGTGAATGTCGTACATGTACATATGCGCCACGACGTCCTCGATGCAGTCGAGCACGTCGTCGAGCGCGTGAGCCAACTCGACGATGTCCTCGCGATCGATCGGCGGCATGAAGTCGACCGCCGCCTTCGAGAACACCTCGTGGTTGATCTCGTCGCCTTTGTGCTCGAGTTCATGAACGGACTTGATGTAATCGACGAGATCGCTCGCCTCTTTGAAATCCTCGATTGCATCGATGAGAAGCTCGGACTCCTCCAAGGCAAGCTCGGTCAGCTCCTCGTAGGCTTTGAAGTAGTCGAACTTGTTCTTTTTAGCCATGCGCAGATCTCCTTCTCCGCATCGTCTTGCGACCGCCTTCGCGAAGGCGAGCGCCCGCTGATTCGCCCGCGCCGCTCACTCATCGTTCCATGGCGCGTGAACACCTCTTCAGTTTAACAACGCTTTACATTGTAAAGACTTGCAAGCGCGCTCTGCGGGCGAAAGAAGGAGTCGATGTAAAAGTTTCGTAAAGGACCCCGCCGCGCAAAGGCGCGACGGGGTCGAAAACGAGCGCGGTCGGGGTCGCGGTCGGAACGCGACGCGAACTCGGCTCCATCGTTCGAGCCAAGCTCGCAGAACGGGGCGAGGCAGGCCCGCGGTGAGCCTAGCGAGCCCCGAAGCGGGCGAACACGCGCCGACGTTCAGCGCCGATGGTGGTCAGATCGTTGTGACCGGGAAGCACGGCGACATCGTCGGGGAGCTTGGCGAGCTTCTTCATGGAAGCCGCCATCTCCGCCATCGATCCGCCTTCGAAATCCGTGCGGCCCGTCGCGCCGGCGAACAGCGTATCGCCCGAGACGAGCACCGGCAGCCCGTTTTCGTGGTTTCCGAACTGCGGCACGCACAGAAGGCAGATCGAACCCTTCGTATGCCCCGGGGTCTCGATGACCTTCCACTCCATATCGCCGACATGGACGATATCACCGTTTTTCACGGTGCGATCGACCTTGCAAGGGGCGGCGACGCCGGATGTCCCCACCTCGCGCGGATGCTCGATATCGGGGGCATCGACCTTCGAGGCAATGACCGGCGCACCCGTCGCCGCGCGCAACTCCGCCGCTGCCTCGACGTGATCCCAATGGGCGTGCGTGATCACGATCGCATCGAGCTTGGCGCCGTCGAGCGCCTGCAGGATCTTCTTCGGCTGACAAGAAGGGTCCGCCACCATCGTGCCCTTCCCGTCAGAGATGATATAGACGTTGTTCTCGTACGACCCGAGGATCAGATACTTGACGTCGACGCACAAACCCTGCACTTCGTACACGTTTCCACCGTCCTTTCCCAACGACCTCTCCAGCGATGCAGCGCGAAAGAGGATCGATCAACTTCGAACAGCGCCCGAGGGCGCACGAGCCCGCCGCTTGCGCAGCGGGCATCTCGGCACGGCCCCACCGCAGGCAGATGCCGACGCCGCCGGCGACGCGGGCGCTACCGCTTGCGCAGCGCCTGCCCCGGCACCATGCGATGCGCGTCGAAAACCCCTTCGAGCTCCGCGAGGCTCTTGATGAGCCGATCAATCGCAGCCAGGTCGGATACCTGGAAGAGAAAGCGCATCTCCACCATACCGTCGCGGTGCGTGTTGGTCGAGCACGAGAGCACGTTGGTGCCCGTCTCCGAGAACACGCGGGTGACGTCGAGCAGAAGATTGGTGCGATCGACGCCCTCGATGTACACCTCGACCTGATACGAGCTCGCCGAAGGCGTGCCCTCCCACGAAACGTCGATGATGCGTTCGGGTTCCTTCTTCAGCTCGATGGCGTTGGGGCAGTCGGCCCGATGAACCGACACGCCGCGACCGCGCGTCACGAAGCCGAGGATCTCGTCTCCCGGCACCGGGTTGCAGCATTTCGACAAGCGCACGAGCACATCGTCGACGCCCTTCACCACGATGCCGTTCGCCGCATGGGTCTCGTGGCGTTTCGGCCGCTTCACGCTTGTGAGCATGGGAGCCATGATGCCGGTCGACGAAGCGGACACGCCCAAGTCGGGCTTCTCAGCCTCCGCCGTGCCCTTATCCACGAGGATCTTGAGCAGACGGTTCGCCACATGCTGGGCGCTCTCCTTGCCCGTTCCGAGCTGAACGAACATGTCGTCCGGATCGTTGAAGCCCATCGCGTCGGCCACCGACTTGATGGCGCGCATGGACTGGGCGCAGGAAATGCCCATGCCGTGCTTGCGCATCTCGCGCAGGCCGATGTACTCGCCCTTGTAGATGTCGCCCTGCTCATAGAGCTTGGTGAAGATCTTCTGGCAGGACTCCATGTGGTAGTCGTCGGTGGTGCGGATGAAGCGGTCGTAGCTGATGTCCATCAGCTTCCACAGATCTTTGACGGTGGCGACGATCTTATCCACGTACTCCTTGGGGGTCACGCCTGCGTCGGCGGCCTTGTCCTGGATCTTCTGGCCGTGCTCGTCGGTGCCAGTCAGGAACATGACGTCGTAGCCCTGCATCCGCTTGAAGCGTGCCAGTGCGTCGCAGGCCACGGTGGTGTAGCTGTGGCCGATGTGCAGCTTGTCGCTGGGATAATAAATAGGTGTGGTGATGTAGAATGTCTTGTGCTCGCTCATGAAAACGATTCTTCCTTTCTTTTGGCGCTAACAGCGAAAAACGCCCCCGCCCTGCCGGCTGTGCCGGACAAGGACGAGAGCGTGTAACTTCCGTGGTACCACCTTGTTTCGCCGCACCCTTGCAGACGCGGCCTTGCGCCGGAACTTCCGGCGAGCGCAGTAACGGGCGCACCCGTCGCAGGCTAAACGCTTCGCCCGCGCAGCTCAGAGACCATGTTCCGCTCCGCGCGGCCTGCCCGGTTCCATCCTTCGGGCTTTCTGTCAGGCGCAGACGAGGCGTACTCTTCTCTTCACAGCCAATTTACATTATTACATCTAATATACGCAAAATCGGTGGGTTTGTCAATATTAAACCTCGTAATCCAGACAGACGCGGCTCTTATAGTAGGGCCGCACCTTGCTGTCGGCGACGGCCACATGAGCCGGGTGCTTGGAGTAGCCCTTGAGTGCCTCGGCAGACTCAAAGGTGGTGTCCAGCATCAAATCGGCGTTGGAAGAGGGCAGGCCGTTGATGTTGACGTGGATTTCCACGAGGCCGGGAATCTGACCGGCCAGACCCTCGAGGCCCGCTTTGATGCCGGCCTTGATGTCTGCCTTTTCGGCGTCGGAATATTCGTCCTTGAGCTGCCAGAGAATGATGTGCTTTACCATAATAAAATCCTCCTGTTGTTGGCCGAAATACTTGCTGCCCTTATTGTAACATCTGCACAAAAACTGCGCAAGAGCTTTTATTTGCTCACGCAGCGGAGGGATGATATAATAAAAGGTAAGAACGGGAACGAGCTGCGGCGCTCTGTCCCGGAACGCAAGAGATTTTTGGTGGACTGCGGGCCGCGCCGATCAGCGCCCCGCAAGACTGTGAGGAACATCGGATGAAAAAGCATTTAGCCCATCTTGCTGCCGCTCTGGCAGTGACACTGCTCTTCGGCGCTGCGGCCGGCCCTCTGAGTGCGGCTGCGGCGGCACCCACGGCGATACTGGACGAAGAAAATACCGCGGCGACAGAGAGCCGCCTGAACCAGAGCTGGCTGGACATGGAGATCGAGTACGATGACCTGAACCCGGTCTATCAGCTCTATCTGTCCAGCGCCGCTCCCGACGACTGGGTGTACCAGTGGTATAGCACCAATCCCGCTGTGGCGACGGTGGACCGCAACGGCCTCGTAACGGCCCAGAAGCCCGGCAAGACCACCATCGTGGCCAACACCTACACCACCACCCTGCGGTGTGACGTAACGGTGGTGTCCAACGTGGGCCGGGTGACCCTGAACCAGGAGCGGCTGTATCTGGAGAACATCGGCGGCACGGCGGCCCTGAGAGCTTCCGTAGCCGTGGAGAACGGTGACGCAGTACCCATCACCTGGACTACCAGCAACCCTGCCGCCGCCACCGTAGACCCCTTTGGTCTGGTAACGGCGGTGGGGGATGGGGAGGCCCTGATCACCGCCACCACCCCGGACGGCCACAGCGCCTGCTGCAATGTCTACTGCGGCACACAGGTGGCGATTCAGGAACAGATCGAAGCCGATGAGGCAAAGATCGCCCTCGGCGTCCTTGGCGGTTTCGCCGTCCTCGTGGGTGCGCTGGCGCTGGCAGTCTCCGGCAGCTGAAAAACAGAGCAGAATAAAAGCAGGCACGCACCCGGAAAAGCCGGAAATGCGTGCCTGCTTTGTTATGCTCTTACAGCTGCGCTACTGTGGTAAAACATCTTGCGATGTTCCAAATATTTGATGTAATATCGTCTTAAATTGGAACTCCGCAAGGTTTGCGGTGTTCGGGTCATTTGCGGTGTTCCAACTCCGCACGAAAGTCGAACTCCGCAAAGCGTGCGATGTTCGATTCTGTACGTAATATCGAGCAAAAAGTGGAACTCCGCAAGATGACCTGCGGGTCTCAGAGGCTTACACGCCCGAAGCGCCGTAGTTTGCCAGCACACGGGCAGAGGGGTCGTTGACGTTGCAGTTCGGCCATGCCTTGTTGGGCATCCAGAAGCCCACGATGGTGCGGCTCTGGTCGTGGTAGTACTTCTCGAAAATTTCACGGTAAAACAGGCTTTCCTTGGTGAACGGCATGCAGTGGGCCGAATAGTTTGCCCGGCGCAGCTGGAACTCCTCGTCGGTGTAAAGGCTTTCGGCATACTCCTTGATGTCGTCCACCATGCTGTGGCCTACAGCATCCGAGAAGGCGGCCTTTTCGCGCCACAGGATCTCCGGCGGCAGCCAATCGCCCTCAAAGGCCTTGCGCAGCAGATACTTGCCCTTGCCGTAGCTGTTCAGCTTCTTTTCCGGGTCGATGGCCATGACGTAACGCACAAAATCCAGATCACCAAAGGGCACGCGGGCCTCGATGCTGTTGGAGGAGATGCAGCGGTCGGCGCGCAGCACATCGTACATGTACAGCTCACGGATGCGCTTCTGGCTCTCCTGCTGGAAGGCATCGGCGGTGGGGGCGTAGTCGGTGTACTTGTAGCCAAACAGCTCGTCGGAGATCTCACCGGTCAGCAGCACGCGGACGTCGGTCTGCTCGTGGATGGCCTTGCACAGCAGGTACATGCCCATGCTGGCGCGGATGGTGGTGATGTCCCAGGTGCCCAGCAGGCGGATGACCTCTTCCAGACTGTTGATGACCATATCCCGGTTGATGATGATCTCGTGGTGCTCGCTGCCCAGATAATCGGCGGTCTGGCGGGCATATTTCAGGTCGATGGCGTCGGTGTCCATGCCGATGGCAAAGGTGCGGATGGGCTTACCCAGCTTCTTGGCGGCAATGGAGCATACCAAGGAGGAGTCGAGCCCGCCGGAAAGCAGAAAGCCCACGGGTGCATCGGCATCCAGCCGCTTTTCCACACCGGCGATCAGCTTCTCGCGGATGTTCTTCAGGATGGTGAAGGAAACTGTATGGCTGCGCATGGAGGACAGGCCGGTAAGCCACGCCCGCAGGCACATGCACACCGCCGCCGTCACCGCCATGACCGCCGCCCGTTCCACCGTGGCAGTGCCCTCATACAGCTCCTTCGCCAGCAGGGTCACCACAAAATAGGGGGCCATGCCGAACATCTCTCCGATAAAGGCCAGGATCACCGAGCCAGTCATTTTTCCCCTGGCCTCTCCAGAGAAGGAAAAGAGGACTTTCAGGGGATTTTCCCGTTTTGTTTTCATTCTGCACTTCCTTTCCGCCGTATTCCGATACGGCTCATGCTTTTCTGATATGGATTCGGGCCTGACCGCGTTTCCAAAGCGGGCTCCCAAGCCATGCGCCGATGGCGGCTCCCACGATGATGGCCGCCAGCATCAGGACCAGCATCCCCGGCGTGGCAAGCCCCTCCACCGCCGCGGCATAGGCCGGGGACATCTCTTCCGCGGCGCTGGCTGCCGTCCGGGCCGGGTCGATCCAAATGTAGAGTGGACTCCCGCTGGAGCTGAAGGTCAGCGTAAGAAAGCTCCAGCGGGCGGCCCGCAGGCTCTCATACCCGCCCAGCCGCCGCACCAGCTCCGCCAGCACCGCTCCGGCCGCCAGCGTCACCGCCATCCAGCCGGACAGCTCACCCGCCGCCAGGAACAGCAGAAGCACCACTAAGTTCATGAGTACCGGTACCCCAAACCGGGGCGTTCGGGCCGCCAGATACAGATACAGCCACCCCGACGCGGCTGCGGTGATGGCCGGGAGAAAGACCCAGAACAAGGGCGAAAATGACCCGCACATCATCACCAGCACCGTGATCAGGAAATAGAGCAGGGACCCGCCGAGTACGGCAGCAAGGCTCCTGGCCGTCCATACACGCTTCATTTACATACACTCCTCTTGTTGTGGATTTTAGTTAGTTCTCGCTAACTTCAATAGAGAAAAAAGGGGCTGTTCAAAGCCCCAGGATGGCCCGCCAGCCGGGAATGAAGAACTGATGCATCGTATCCAGGTAGTGCAGGGCCTCCTCCTTGGTGAAGTCATGGACTACCACTTCAAAGAGGGCGTTGGTATAGGCGGTCATAAGCAGATGGAGTTCTTTGGGGTCCACTTCTTTTACCGGGACGCCATGCTTCTTCGCTTCCTCCATGTAGGCCAGCGTCTCCTGCTGCTCCATAACCACAATATCGTGGAGAAACCAGGCGTACTTGGTCCCGGCGGAACAGCAAAGCAGCAGCTTGAACTCGTTGAAATGGGAATAGATCTGTTCCACCACCAGGTCCAAATCATTGCCTGAATTCCACATGGCGTCCAAGTCGCCCTGCTCCAGAAAGTCATAGTCCACCTGCCGCGTCCGCTCACACCACTTCTGAAGTTCAGAGAGCACCGGCTCCACCAGGGCGGCGAACATGGCCTCCTTGTCTACAAAGTGGCGGTACAGTCCGGCGGCGGTGATGCCCGCCTCCTCCGCGATCTCCCGCATGGTGGCCTTTTCAAAGCCTTTTTCCAGAAAGATCTTCATGGCGGCCGGTATGATCCGTTCGTGGGTTTCCGTCTTGTCCTTCGGCATACTTTCCTCCTTTCTTTGTTATCATTGTTCGCTAACGATGTTTACAATATAGCACGCAGCGTTCAGCCTGTCAAGCCTCTTGTTCTCATCACTATACGCAGACAGATAGGCACGATGAAAAAACCGCAGGCACCCATTTAGGGCAACTGCGGTTTTAAATTCAAATGCTATTTATGGTAATCCATCATCAATCAGAAGGACCTGTTTCCACATCAAATTTTTCCCCGGCCTCGATTGACCTTGTATTTGAATGTCTTATCTGATACAGTTCGGACAATTTCTGAAAACTGTCCTCGCTGATCACATGCTCTATTCGGCAAGCTTCCTGTTCCGCTATTTCTGGCTCCACGCCAGCCTCCATCAGCAGATGGGTGAAGAAGCAGTGCTTTTCATAGGTCTGCTCTGCTACCTCTCGGCCTATATCAGTCAGGAATAAGAAAGAATTTTCGTCCATAATGAGAAAACCAC
>ERZ827469.481-NODE-481-length-45441-cov-4.826136_pt1 | contig 45441 bp, 73 predicted proteins | sample MGYA00519917_ERZ827469 | MGnify/ENA primary metagenome ERZ827469 (study PRJEB31778, sample SAMEA3449314) | human gut metagenome | biome: human gut; feature: human-associated habitat; material: faeces | place: United Kingdom | collected 2010/2012 ... | reverse complement strand
CGATTACCTCGGGCGTGGTGCGGTAGTGCTTATCAATATATGTCCACATGGTTTCACCTCCCCGCCATGCTGTAAAAAGCGTCTGCGGTGATCCGCAGAGCGTCCGTTACGCGCGCCCAGCGATCCCAGGACGCCATAGCGGCATCGTGTGTGCGATATAGCACGCCGTCGCAGTGGTACAGCGTGCCATGCTGCAAGATGGTGCCGTGCGGCAGTCGGCGCGATGCCGCCGAGTCGATCTCAGCGGCGCCGCGGCGCCCGGCGTCGTAGGTGGGCAGATATGCAATCATGCTCTCGCCCCCTCTCGTGCTCTCTCGCGGTTGGTGACGATCCAGGCTGCAAACAGCCGGTCACGGGTCGCGGTGTCTGCGCCTCTGCAAGCCTCTGCAAGCTCACGGACGCCCACAGCCCGGACGCCTGCCGCGGGGCGGTAGCCGGTGCAGATTGCAAGCCCCGCGATCACGTACACGTCGCAGTTCCAGCCGTACACCCCGGCGGTGTAATAGTCGGGGTCGATCCCGGACAGCGCGCCGTACAGGTCACAGTAGCCCACGCGGACGGTTGGGCGCCCGGCTCGCTCCGCCTCACGGAGGCAGCGGGCGGTTACGCGCTGCTTGGCGCGGTAGCCGTAGCTGTACGCCACGCGCTCGCGGCGGATATCATCCAGGGCGTCCGCGATCTCTGCCGCCCTCTCGGCGGTCTCGGTCTCGGTCTCCGGCTCTGCTGCCGGTGCAGTCTCGGTGGTCTCGGTGGTCTCGGTCTCCGCTGCCGGTGCGGTGATCCTGATGCGTCCGGTTATAGCGGATGCCAGGGCGTGACGCGGTGCAATGTCGGCGCCCATGGTGTCGCGGTTGTATATGCACTCCATTGTACGAGCAGCGATGGTCCAGCCGTCATGCGCTGTGTCGATGGTCAGCGCCCACACGGCGGACGGGATGCGGTGGCGGGGCTGATAGACGGCGACGGTGTAGCGGTCTGCGTCTGCCGCCACGGCGGCGGCGCTGATGATCTGCATCGTCCAGCCGTCAGCGGCGATGCCTGCGCTGACAAGCGCGACGCCGATGATCTCGGCGGCTTTGGTGATAGTGTGGTTGTATGTCATGGTGTGATCCTTTCTGCCCTCTCGGGGCTGCTGTTTACTCTTTACGGTTACTATTATAGCACGATTAACCGTAAAAGTCAATAGCAAAATCATGATTTTCCGTAAATCAGCACATTGTACAAATTTAAATGACATTTTTGTGCACCTTTTCAGGGGCTGTTTTCTGCCGTTTCGCGCGGTCTCGGCGGGGCCGCAGCCCTCGGTGCGGCGGGTGCCCCGGGGGGGTGTATCTGTCGGGGAGGCGGCACGGTTGACCCTCCCGACCAAAGAAAAATCAAAAAAATCTGAAAAAATACGCAAACCCTCTTGACAATTAACCGTAAATGTGGTATAATAGAATCAGCGAAGGGCGGAGCACCCCGAAATAGAATCAGTGAAGGGGAGCATAGCCCCGACGAGAAAGGCGACCGGCGCAGTGGCATGGTCAGAGAATGGAGAATCAATCGCAATGGAGAATCAGGTAAGCAAAGAGAAAATCACGAACGTGGTAGCATACATCCGCGTCAGCACCGACGGGCAGGTCGGAGAGGATAAGTTCGGGCTGGAGGCACAGCGCGAGCAGATCATTGACTACTGCCGCAGGAATGACATGAACATCGTGAAATGGTACTCAGACGAGGGGGAGAGTGGCGCGAAGTACCGTCCGGGATTCGACGAGATCGTATACGGTGAAGTGAGCAATCCGCCGGTACAGGCGGTCGTCGTGGCGAAGTCGGACCGTGTGGCACGCGACATCAACATCTACTTTTACTATCAAGGGGCGCTTCTCCGCAAAGGGATTGAGCTTATCAGCATTTGCGAGGACTTCGGGCAGTTCGGCGTGTTCGCCGGGATGTTAAAGGCGTTCACCCTCACCTGTGCGGCAATGGAGCGCGACAATATCAGCAAGCGGACGGGAGCCGGACGTGCTGTCAAGGCATCGAGCGGCGGCTACAGCGGCGGGCGCGCTCCGTACGGGTACAAAGTCAGGAATCACGCGCTCGAAATCTACGAGCCGGAGGCAGAGATTGTGCGTGAAGTATTCCACATGAAGGACGATCTCGGCGCGACATATCAGGGAATCTGCGCGAAGCTGAACGGCGACGGGAAGGTGAACCGCAGCGGTTCGAAGTTCTCTATCAGCTCGATTCAGTCGATATACGAGAACAAGAAGACGTACCAGGGGTACTACAAGTACGGCAGTATGAAAGACTACGTTCCCGGAGCGCACGAGCCGATACTGAAATAATTCCAACAACACCACAATAAGATTTAATCAAGCTCCAACAAACCGTAACACCGTAACACAATAACACGTGTAACAGACCGCTTAGTTTGAACTTAGTTTCAAGTTAGTTTTAACTTAGTTATAAACAATGCGCAAACAAGGTGTAAACGGCAGTGCAAGTACGCAAGTTGCCGCGAGTTTAACGCTGATTCAACGCTGATTTAACGCTGATTCAGTGTTAGGGCTCCGACCACAGCAGGACTGTTCCCGAAAAGGAAAGACAGCAAGCATATCCTGCAAACGTTCACCTGACCGCGTGAAGCGGTCACGGAACAATTAGCAATCCCGCACCAGCATCGTGCCGTGGCGGAGTACCGAACCCCTATACTTAGAGCGCCCAGAGCGCCATTTTTCCAAAGGAGAGTGGCGTCATGGGCGCTTTTTCATGTGAAGATACAGGAAAGAAAAAATCAAAAAAGACAAAGAATGGGAACAAAACGGTTCTCCCGGGGTTTGAGAACTGGAACGACCGGCTGCCGGAGTGCGTCGTGCTGTGCGAGGCTGTCGCGGCGTACGGAACGGACAGTCTGTCGGTCGCGAAAGACTACTTCGACGCGCTGAGGGGGCTCGCGCAGGACAATTCGGCAGAATCATACGAGGAGGAGCTTGCCTACATGGTGGCGAAAGGGAAAGAATTCTTCGACGTCGTGAACCGTATGCTCGCGAGGTCAGCCGCCGCGAAGACAGCCGCCGCTCCGGAATGGTACGAGCTGAAACGGAAAGTCTGCCTGCTGCTCGCGCCGCACTCATTCGACCACTATATGCAGTACGTCGAATGGAACAGAGAGCCGTCGAGAAAGTTCTGGCTGCCGAGGCGGAAGATATTGCTCAGGATATGCAATGATCTTCAAGACCTCGAAGAACACAAAATTAGGTTTCTCGGGGTGTCCTTACCAGCGAGGACGGGCAAAAGTACTCTCTGCATCTTCTTCCTGACCTGGCACATGGGACGTCATCCGGACGAATCGTCCGCAATGGGCGGGCACTCCGACACGCTCGTGAACGGATTCTACGGCGAGCTGAACGCGGTGCTCGACGCGGACGGCGAATACCTCTGGCACGACGTGTTCCCGCACGCGCAGATCGAAAGCCGGTCGGCAAAGTACTTACAAATCAACCTCAACCACCCGAAGCGCTTCCCGACAATGACCTGCCGGTCGGCGGAAGGCACATGGACGGGCGCTATCGACATCTCACGCGACGGCATCCTCTATGTCGACGACCTCGTGAAAGACCTCGAGGAATCGCTGTCTCCATCCCGTCTCGACGCGAAGTACAACATCTACCTGAACCAGATGAAAGACCGTATGAAGGACGGCGCGCTCCAGTTGATGGTCGGCACGCGCTGGAACGTGATGGATCCTCTCGGGCGCGTCCGCGAACAGTACAGAGACAATCCCGAATACCGCTTCACCGTCATTCCCGCGCTTGACGCGAACGGAGAGTCGAATTTCCAGTACGACTACGGCGTCGGATTCTCGACCGAATATTACCGCGACATGAAAAACTCTATTGACGACTGCACATGGTGTGCGAAGTACCAGGGCGCTCCGTACGTCCGTCAGGGTCTCGTCTTTCCGCCGGATTCACTGCTCCGCTACAACGGTGTCCTGCCGGGCGGATCACCGGAACGCATTATCGCCGCGTGCGACGTCGCGTGGGGCGGAGAGGACTATTTGTCCATGCCTATCGTCTATGTATACGGAGACGGCTCGATGTACTGCGTCGACGTAGTGTTCTCGAACGCGAACAAAGTCTTCACTCAGCCCGAAGTGGTCGGAAAGCTGTTGATTCACCGTCCGCACCAGGTACAGTTCGAGGCGAACAATGGCGGAACCGAATACGCTCAGGCAATCGACAAAATGCTCCGCGCGAAAGGGTGCTCGCTCAACATCTCGACGCGCCGCGCCCCCGGCAACGCCCCGAAGCTCTCCCGCATCATCCAGTACGCGCCGGACATCTCGAAGATTCACTTCCTCGACTTCGACCACTCGACGCCGGAATACCGTTCGTTCATCGAATGGCTCTGCTCCTTCGTCTCGCTCGGCAAGAATGTCCACGACGACGCGCCCGACTCGCTCGCACAGCTCATGGACCTCGCCACCGGAAACTGGGGCATCGTCTCTGTGCAGAAACGGGTATTCTGACACGTATGACGGAATTTCGCCTTCCATGACGGAATTTCGTAATAAAGCAACAAGTTTATCCGGAACACTTGACAAAAATTCGTTTAAGGTGTATAATATTACATGACGGGCGACCCCTTTCCCCTTCCGCCTGTCTGCCATGCTCCGCACCGTTTGCGGATATGGTTTTCTCCTCCGCCCCGACGCTGTTTTTAACCTTTCTCACGTCGGGGCGAATTTTCAAAGAACTGGTGGTGAAAGAATGGCGGAACCAAAAGTCGAAGGGTACGCGGACGACGGAACGCCCATATTCGGCGCGGCAGACCTCCCCGACGTCTCTCCGGTGCTGACCGGGCGACACGTCATCTACACTGACGCGGAAACGGTCGACGCGGAGAACGTCGTACAGGTGCTGAACAAGGTCCTTCCGACCTTTCACCGGAACCAGAGCGACATAAATTATCTCTACGGCTACTACAAGGGCAGACAGCCCATCCTCAACCGCATCAAGGAAGTACGACCGGAGATCAACAACAAAATCGTCGAAAACCACGCGTGGGAAATCGTCTCCTTCAAGGTCGCGTACCTCCTCGGAGCGCCCATCGCGTACACGCGCCGGAAAATCCGGAGCGGAGAGGCCCGCATGACCATGACCCCCGACGAGATCACCGCCGCGCAGACGCGCGATCCGGTGTCCGAAAAGGTCGGGCGGCTCAACGAAATCATGCACGTCCTCGACAAGGAAGCTATCGACCACGACATAGCCGAGTGGAACCACATCTGCGGAACCGCGTTCCGATATGTCATCGGCAGCCTCGAAAACGACGAAAAAATCGAAATCGGCAGTCTCGACCCGAGACGGACCGGCGTCGTCTACTCAAAAGAGCTCGGCGCGAAGCCGGTCATGGCGTTCCAGGAGACGCTCAGGGACAATCAGCAGACAATCTACACCGTCTGGACTGATACAATGCAGTTCGAGATCGTGAACAACACAATCACGTCCTCGAGGCTCCACGGCATCGGGGCGGTCCCGATCATCGAATACCCGCTCAACAACGCGCGGCTCGGCTCATTCGAAGTCGTTCTCGAAGTTCTCGACGGCATCAACAAACTGTCCTCGAACCGGCTCGACGGCACGGAACAGTTCGTCCAGAGTTTCATTAAATTCGTCAACTGCCAGATTGATCCCGAGAAGTATAAAGAGTTCCGGCAGGAAGGCGCTATCGTCATCAAGTCGGACAACTCGAACCCCTCGGACGTCGACATCATCTCGTCCGAACTCGACCAGTCACAAACTCAGGTCGAAATCGACCACCTCTATCAGCAAGCCCTCACAATCTGCGGTATGCCGGACAGAAACGGCGCGAACCGCACGACCGGAGACACCGGCAACGCCGTACTGCTCCGCGACGGATGGGCAATGGCGGAAAGCTGCGCCAGAGACACCGTTATGCAGTGGGAACGAAGCGAAAAGCAGTTCCTCCGCATCGCGCTGTCGCTCCTCAGAACATACGGCAAGCTCGACCTCGGGCTCGCCGACATCGACATCCGGTTCACGAAGGGCAACACCGAGAATCTGCTCGTCAAAACGCAGGCTCTCATGAACCTTCTCGACGCCGGAGTACATCCCGAAATCGCGTTCGGTATACCCCACCTGTTCGACGATCCGAACCAGGCGTATATCGACTCGATCCCATACCTCGCCGCGCGGCTCCAACTCCTCGAGAGCACCGCGCGGGACAAGTCAGGGCAGGACAAGCCCGGAGGCGGAAGCAATGACGGAAACAAAGAAAGTTCCGGCGGCGGAAGCTCCGGAACTGATTAAAGTGCGCTGCCCGCACTGCGGAAAGCTCCTCGGAGCAATAAGCGGTGTGGCGGAGATAAAGTGTCGCGGCTGCGGAACGACGGTCAGAGCCCACACAGAAGGCTCACACGCCGTCATACGCACGGTCGCGTCATAAGCGGGAACACCCCGCACTACAACACAGAGCGCCAAGAGCGCCAGATATCTACAGGTTTTTACACAGCCTGTCGGTTCTGGCGCTCTTTTTGATTTTCAAACCTCTTCCCCGGGGCGACGCTGATTTTAATTCATTAAACAATGGACAGAGAAGTCCGAAAAACGCAGATTTATGGCGGAGAGAACCGCCTCACCAAACGCAGAAAGGGATTATCACATGGAACTCAGAGATTTACTCGGCGAAGATTACCGCGAAGGAATGACTGCGGAAGAGATCGCGACGGCGCTCTCGAACAAGAACTTCGTGAACAAGGAGACCTTCGACAAAACCGCGTCCGACCTCGCCAAAGTGAAAAAGGACATGAAGACCAATGAAGGCACTCTGACCGAACGCCTCGAAGCGCAGAGACAGCAGATCGAGCAGCTCACCGTCAAGGCAAACCGGCAGGAAGCGGCAAGCATCCTCGCGGGGAACGGCATGACCAAGGAAGCTTACGAGACCTTCCTCGACGGCATTGTCACCACCGACGCAGAACAGACGACCTCGGTCGCTACGGCGATTGCAGCGGCGTTCAAGGCTTATGGAGAAGCGACGGCGAACAAGGTCAAGGGCGAACTCGCGGCCGGCGTCAAAGCCCCCTCGCAGGCTCCGGCGGAAACCGCCATGACCAAAGAAGCCTTTGGCAAGCTCACCTTCGCCGAACAGGTTCAGTTCAAGAACGATAATCCGACCGAATACGCCGCGCTCTTCCCGAAAGCCTGACACGGCGCCACCACATTTTTCGAAAGGATGATTAAAAACAATGTCAAAGACCTACCTCAACTACCCATTTGACGACGATCTCTTCATTGCCCGCTGGCTTGCAGAGCCCGACTCCGAAAAGACCGCGCTCCTCGATTCCGGCGTAATGGTTGAAGACCCGGTGCTCGCCTCGAGACTCATATCCTCCGGCAACTACGGCACCATTCCGTTCTACAAGACCCTCACCGGCACTCCCGTGAACCACGACGGTCAGACCGATATCACCTCGACCGAGACCCAGGCGGATCAGCAGAATTACGTCGCGTATGGCCGCGACGTCGCATGGACCGCGCGTGACTTCGTCGGCGAGCTTTCCGGCGCAGACCCGATGGGCCACATCATCTCGTCCACCGCGAAATTCTGGGCGAAGTACCGCCAGAAGAAGATTATCGCCATCCTCGGCGCAATCTTCGGCATCACCGGCAACGCCGCGTGGACCGCTCACACCGTCGACGTCGGCTCCGCGACCGCGACCGCGAGAAAGATCAACGAGACCGACCTCAACGACCTTGCGACCGATACCCTCGGCGACAACAAGGACGCGTACAAGCTCGCTATCATGCACTCCTCCGTCGCCCGCACCCTCGAAAACCTCCAGGTTCTCGATTACTGGAAGCAGACCGACGCGAACGGCATCCAGAGGAACCTCGGTCTCGCGTCCGTGAACGGCTATACCGTCATCATCGACGACGGCGTTCCGGTCACCGCGGTCGGCGGCTCCGAGGCGAACAAGGACCTTAAGAAGTACACGACCTACCTCCTCGGTACCGGCGTTCTCCGCCACTGCTGGGCAAGACAGGACGTGCCGGTCGAGACTTTCCGCGAGCCGACGAAGAACAACGGTCAGGACACTCTCATCACCAGAATCCGCGAGTGCATCCACCCGAACGGCTTCTCCTTCAAGCTGCCTTCCACCGGCTGGACGAACTCCCCCACAGACGCGCAGCTCGAGGAGTCCGCAAACTGGGCTCTTAAGTTCGCTCCGAAGGAAATCCCGATCGCGCGCCTCCTCACGAACGGCTAAACCATGACCGCAGACGAGAAGCTTATCCGGCTGAAACGGATGATGCGGCTTCCCGACACGGACGACGACACGCTCTCGGCGTTCCTCGACTTCACAAGAGACGAAATTCTCTCGTGGAGATACGGGGCGACCGGGAGCATACCGGACGACGTGACCGACGTGCCGCAGGAATACGAAAGCGTCCAGTTGAACGCCGTCATGATCGGCTTCTCGCAGATCGGCGGCGAAGGTGAGACCGCGCACAACGAAAACGGAATATCGAGGCAGTTCGGGTATTCGTCCTGCCTCGAATACATCCATAAAAACGTAATGCCGTATGTCGGGGTGATATCATGAGAACCCTCGCGAAGAACCGGATTCCGTACTGGTATGCCCTGTTCGCGGGCACTCAGGACGTCACCGACGAAAACGGCAATTACACAGGCGAGCAGGAAGTCATCTACACCGAGCCCATAAAGGCGTGGGGCAATATCTCCGCTGCCAAAGGCGATTCTTACGCCGCCGGGTTCGGGACGATGATCGACTACGACAAGGTGCTCTGCACCGAAACGACCGACCTCGATGAGAACGCGGTTGTCTGGCTGGACACAGAGCCGACCGCTCCGTATAACTACCGAGTCAGGCGCGTGTCGAAGTCGATCAACGGGACCCTCGTCGCGCTGAAGCAAGTCGACGTAGGCGCGTAGCCGCGGAGGAAAACACAATGCGCAAACGCATAACTGTCCGGCTCTCGCCCGGCAGCATACAGTCGGCTCTCGATGAGGTAGCATCCCTCATGTCAGCCAACCGGAGCCGGCTTGATGACGCCGCGCGCGACCTCGCCGAACGGATATGCGAAAAAGCGCAGAGCAACTTCGACGCGGCATGGTATGACAGCCTTGCCAGAGGCGTCAGGGGCGAAGCCGACGTTAAATGCCGGGTAGAAAAGACCGGCACCGGCTATAAAGTCGTCGCCGAAGGGAACGAGGTGACGTTCGTCGAGTTCGGGGCAGGAGTCTATTATAATCCCCCCGCCGGAACGTCCCCTCACCCCGGCGGCGCAGACCTCGGATTCGTTATCGGAGGATATGGCAAGGGGCAAGGAAACCAGAAGGTGTGGGGCTACTACGCCGAAGACGGCAACCTCGTCATCACCCACGGAACGGCGGCGCAAATGCCGCTGTACAGAGCTTTTGAAGAGGTATTGCAGGAGGCGAAGAAGAGATGATCGATTTTGAAAACGTATTTGTTGACGCTGTGCGAACGGCGGTCACGAAGAAGTTCCCGAAAGCGACGGTTGTCTCCGAATTCGTCCCGAAGCCGTCATCTTTTCCCCACGTGTACATCCGCGAAACCGATAACGCCTCCGAGGCGCTCTCCTTCCGTGTGACCGGCGGAGAGACCAACGCGCGGCTTTCCTATACCGTCGACGTGTTTTCAAACAAGAAAAGCGGGAAAAAGAGTGAATGCAAGGCGGTCATGGCCGCGGTCGACGAGACCATGCAGGGCTATCACTTCCAGCGCACATTCTGCAACCCCTTCCCGAACGAAAACGACGCGTCCATCTATCGGATGGTCGCGCGATATTCAAAACTTCAATCAACCAAAATGGAGGTATGATAAATGACCACCAACGGTATTAAATTCTACTACGCCCCCGAAGCTACCGCGGGCACTCAGCCCACCACCGGCTGGATAGAAATCCCGAACGTCGTCAGCTGGGGCGAAATCGGCTCGACCCCCGATACCATAGAAATCACGCCGGTCTCCGAGACCTCGTTCAAGCGCTATGAGCAGGGACTGTCCGACACCGGCAGCGTAGACGTCACCGGCAACTGGGCTTCTGATTTCATCGACGCGTGGGAGACCATGCGAGAAGCCATGTCGACCGCGGCGGCGGCAGGTAAGACCCTCTGGTTCACCCAGGTCATCCCGAACTACGAAAAGAGCTTCTACTACTCCGGCTCGCCCTCGATGCTCAGATTCCCCGAGGTCACCTCGAACTCGGCGTTCCAGGTATCCGGCACCATCACCGTAAACAAAGTCACCGGTCTCGCGGCAAAGCCCACTATCGGCGGCTGATAAACTCAAGGAGATAAACCATGATAATCAACGGCAAGGAAATAACGGCTAAACCCATCGACTTCAACGCCACAATCGAACTTAACGATCTCGGCGGAGATATCTACTCCTTCGGCACAAAGCCCCTCGCGGCGCTCAGAGCCTATCTCGCGTACTGCGCGGGCATAGACGCCGAAGCGGCTGGACGTGAAATCGAATCCCACATCGTAGGGGGCGGCGACCTCTCCGACCTCTCGGCGGCATTCATGAAGGCGTGCGACGACAGCGCTTTTTTCAAAGCGATGATCACGAAGGCGAAGACGGCGGAAAAGAAGCAGGCAAAGAACGCCTGACTCCGAACGCCGCCGAAACGGTATACGAAAACTGGCTTCCTGCGGCTTACAGGATCGGGCTTGACCTTACTACATTCTGGCGGCTCAATCCGCGCCGCATGAAGCCTTTTCTCGATATATACGAAAAGAACCAGCGTGAAGAACGTGATCGGATGAACTTTCACGCATATATGACCGGCGTATACGTCCGGGACGCCATCGGAGCGTGCTTCTCGAAGAACGGAAAGTTCCCGGATAAGCCATATGACCTGCGGAGTCAGGAGGAAAAAGCGTCCGCCATTTCCCCCGAGGAATACGCACGGAGAATGATCCTCATGCAGGAATATCAGGATAAAGAAAGAAAATTACAGGAAAGGTTCGGAGGAGGTGAATTGAATGGCAGATAACGAAGTGCAGATAGACAGTCTGTCTGTCGCAATAGAGCACAGCGCGGGCACGGCGTCGAAAGACCTCTCGAGCCTCGCGTCCGGACTTCGGAAGCTGCAAAAGAGCGTCGCGGGGCTGAATCTGAACAACGCGATTATACAATTCGGCTCACTTTCGACGGCAATAGGCGGGATCGGGAACAACGCTGACAAAATCACGGCTCTCGCTTCGTCACTGCTCGACCTCAAGTCGGTCGGGAAGGTCAGCGCCGCCGTGCCGAAATCACTCTCGAACCAGATCACCGCCCTGGATACCGCGCTGAGCGGCGTCACCGAGTCGGACGTAAAGCGGATATCGTCACTGGCATCCGCTCTGACCCAACTCAGCGGTGCGAAAATGCCGCAAATCTCAGCGTCTATCGGGCATCAACTCCAGAGCATCGGAGACGCGGCAAAGAACTTGCAAGGCGTCAACCTCGCACGCTTCAAAGACCTTGCGACCGCGTTGCAGCCGCTGTCGGCTCTCACCCCCGCGCACCTCACTTCATTTATAAATCAGCTCGGTAAATTCACTCAGCTGTCGAAGGATCTTGAAGCCGTCGACATGGACAAGTTTGCCGCGACAATTGAACGGCTCACGGCGGCAATGGCACCCCTCGCAACCGAAATGGACAAAATCGCCCGCGGATTCTCAGCGTTCCCGCAGAGGATTCAGACCTTCATTAAAAATAATGAAGCGTCAACCAAGAGCGTAAAGAAAGCCGAACCGACATGGCAGAAATTCTTTGAGACCATATCAAAGGGCAGTAAAAAGAGCTCGTCCGGGCTGACGAACTTTGCAAAACAGCTATTTTCGATTGCCACAATCAAAAAAGTCTGGCTGAAAGCTACGGATTCTCTTGAATCCGCCAACGAGTACATCGAAGCCCTGAACCTGTTCTACGTCTCAATGGGCAGCTACGCCGAAAAGGCACAGGACTATGCTAACCTCGTCGGCGACAGCTACGGCGTCGACCCCGCCGAATTCATGAAGATGCAAGCTACCTTCATGGACGTTTCGAAATCTTTCGGCACGGCGAGCGGCACGGCGTATACCATGTCGAAAGCGCTGACGCAGCTTACTTACGATATATCATCGCTCTACAATCTCAAAGTTGACGAGTCACTGAACAAGGTCCGGTCGGCTCTGGTCGGCGAGATTGAGCCAATCCGCGCGCTCGGTAAGGACCTGTCCGTCGCGAACCTCAAACTCCTCGCGACCGAACTCGGCGTCACCGCGAACGTCGACGCGATGAACCAGTCCGAAAAAGCAATGCTCCGCACGATCTCCCTGCTCAGGCAGTCGACATCGGCTATGGGCGATATGGCGAGAACACTCGAGCAGCCCGCGAACCAGTTCAGAATCCTCAAAGCGCAGCTGACGCTTCTCGGACGCGCTATCGGTGACCTCTTCCTGCCGCTCGTGCAGAAGACGCTCCCGTACATGATCGCGTTCGTCAAAGTCGGACAGCGCATCGTCTCGGCGTTCGCAGCCCTCGCGGGATTTGAACTGCCAAAATTCGACTACGTCGATTCTGTAATCAAAGGCAACGAAGGCGTCGCCGACTCCGCCGATGACGCCGCTAAGAGCATGAAAAAGCTCTATCAGCTCTCGTTCGACGAGCTGAACATTCTCGGCTCACAGAACACCGGCGCGTCCGGAAGCGGCACGAGCGCCGCCGACCTCGCAAAGCTCGAAGCGGAGCTGAACCGGCTCGCGAAGATCGAGGACGATATGTTCTCAAAGAACCTCGGCGAGACGACGGATAAGATCGCGGCGCAGATCGAGGACTGGATCACGAAAGGAAAAGGCGTCGAAGAGTGGGCAGCTGGCGTCTGGGAAGACTTCAAGGGCATCAAGGACGCCGCAGCGGCTGTCGCGGACTCGCTCGGGCTCTGGAAGATTCCCGCCGCTATCGCAGATCTCGCGAAATCCCTCGGGCTTGATGTCGGCGCTGTCGACTTCAATTTCGGGACGTCTACTCAGGGCAAAGTCACCGGCGGCGACACGCTGAAAAAACTGCTCGGAAGTGGGCTCGGTCTGGCGCTCGGAATAGGGGCGCTGGCGGTAACTGCGTCTTCCGGCGGTGTCGGCGGACTGCTGGCAAAAGGTCTCGGTCTGGCACTCGGTATCGGAGCGATTAATATGCTGTTTGACGGCATATCGATCTCCGGCGATACCAGCCCGACCAACCTCCTGCTGTCGAGGTTCCAAAAGGCGCTCGGGCTATCGCTAGCCGGTTCGTCCCTGTCTTTGCTCGCCGGGAAAGGTCTCTCCTTCTCGCTCGGGCTCGGACTCGGCATCGGCGCGATTGCCCTGTGGTATATGGCTGATCAGGGTGTCAAATCCGGCGAAGACCCTATCCTGATGGGCGAACTACAGAAGGGCATAGCTGCTCTCATGGGCGGAGTATCGATATCAACGCTCATAGGCGGCGCAGAAGGATTAAAGGCTTACGGAATACCGCTCGGTGTGGCACTGGCGGGATTGTCCATGCTTGCCGGAGCGAATACCAGATTACAGGACGCGGACGCGTCATGGAGCGACAAGTTCAGAGATTTGCTCGTCGGCACAATCGGCGGCGGACTTCTGGGCGCTGGTGTCGGCGGGGCTGTCGCTCAGTTTCTCGGCGTCGGTGCTGTGGGCGGCGCGGGAATCGGGTTCCTATTCGCAATTCCGATAGGCATTTCGCTACTATTCGGCGGCAAATTCGACTTCAAGTGGTCTGGTGGCTTCAAACCCCAGGGATACAAGCAGAACGGGCTTGACGCGCTGGACGTGGCAAAGAAGCAAATTGAGGCGAACAAAAAAGCCGCAGAAGCCCTGAACCAAACCAACGCGCTCAAGCAAACGCAGCAGGATAGTCTGAACGATCTCGCACAGCTTGCCGATCAGCTGCAAAAAAGCTCGCTCGACTCACTAACTGCTATGTCTCAGAACATCACCGTAGGCAGCGACACGGCAATTGCAAACCTCAGAAAAATCGGCAACGAAGTTAATAAAGTTGCTGAGTCTGACATATACAAGCCCATATACGACAAAACAGACAAGCTGGGCACAGACCTCAACACCAAAGGCAAGTCCGCCGGTGCAAACGTCGCGAAGGGCTTCGTCGCCGGAGTTGACTACAACGCCGATTACGTCGCCAAAGGTATGATCGGCATGGCGAACAAAGCTATGGTTCAGTTCACCGACAGCCTCGGCATCCACTCACCGTCGACCGTCTTTGAAGGCTACGGCATCAACGTTGACATTGGATTCGCGAACGGCGTCACACTAGGGCTCCCCAACGTCAAGGACGCCTTCGGGAACGTCTGGACGTCTATCCGCGTGGACTTCTCAGCCTTCGCGAGCAGCCTGCTCGCGTCGGCGCGCACCTTTATCAGGCGGCTGAATCAGGTGCTCTCGTCAGCGTCTTTCAGCAGTGGCGGCGCGGCTCAATCCCTCATCGGCAAAACGCCGAAAATGATTCCCGCCTTCGCGACCGGCGGATTCCCCGAGGACGGAATGTTCTACGCCAACTCCGGCGAGCTCGTCGGGCGGTTCTCGAACGGGCGGACTGCTGTCGCGAACAACGCACAGATCATCGAAGGCATCGAGAACGCCGTCTACCGCGCGATGACAGCCGCACAGCGCGGCTCAGGACGCGGGGGCAAGATAGAACTCGTCCTCGACAAGCAAGTTGTCGGACGCGTCTTCGGAGACGCCATAGACTCCGAAAAGAGGCGCTCCGGCGCGAACACCAAAATCACATTCACGAACGGAGGGCGCGGCAATGGTTAAAGTTGACGGAACAGACTACGGCGCAATCGTCACCGCGCTGACGCGAAATTTCGAAGTTGTCGATGGCGATAACGCCGGGCGCACACTCGACGGCGTTATGCACCGCGACCTCATCGGAACCTACTACAACTACTCCATCACGATCAACACCGACCGTATGTCCCAGACCGAGTATAACGCCCTCTACAAGACAATTTCCGCGCCGGTCGCAAGTCACGATATCGTCGTCCCATTCGGCAACGAAACGCTTGCCTTCCAGGCATATGTCTCGCGCGGCACGGACGATCTCCTCCGGCAGTACTCCGAGACGAACCGGTATTGGGGCAACCTCTCCTTCGACTTTATCGCGATGGAACCGCAAAGGAGCGCGTCATGAAACTCCGGGTATCCTACGCCGACGTCGCTGTCGGGGCGAAAGAAAACTTCGCCCCCTCCGCGACCGGGCAGACCAGCAACTCGACTCCGGCGCTGCTGCAAGGGCAGCAGACCCCGATGTACGCAAACCCGTGCGAGATATACTCCGTCCTCCTCGACGGCTCTCTTGAAGTCCCTCCGGACGACGTGAAGTACGCCCTCGTGTCGGACAGCCTGTCGAGCGCGACCGACGGCAGCTTCGAAACACCGCTCGTCCTCACGCTCACCGCGACCGGGCAGTACACCTCTCAGGGAATCACGCTCGTTTTTGATGAGACCTCCAACCGGTACGCGACGGCGGTCAACATCAAATGGTATCGCGGCAGCACCCTGCTGTCGGACAAGAACTTCACGCCGGACAAGCCGAACTTCTTCTGCGCGAACAAAATCGAAAACTACAACAAGCTGATAATCTCCTTCTCGAAGATGAATATGCCTCGCAACCGGCTGTATCTCACGGACATCCTGTACGGCACCGTCCGCAACTTCGGGAAAGACGAAATCGAAAACTTCTCTCTGCTCCAGGAAATCGAGCCAGTATCCGAAACCATCTCGATCAACACCGTGGGCTTCACCCTCAAAAAGAAGAGCGACGTCGACTTCATCTTTCAGGAAAAGCAGCCCGTTTACACATATTTCGACGACACGCTCGTGCAGACCACGTTCATCACGCACTACGAGCGGAATTCCGACAGGACATACGATATCGAGTCGGAAGATTATGTGTCTATTCTCGACGACTCCCCGTTCGGCGGCGGTATCTACTCCGCGAAGAACGCGGCAGCCCTCATCGGCGAAATGCTCTCGCCGCTCAAGGTGGAATACGAAATCGCGGGCAGTCTGCAAAACGCGACACTCACCGGATACCTCGCGATATCCTCCTGCCGCGAAGCTCTCAATCAGATCGCCTTCGCCCTCGGCGCGGTTGTCGATACCAGCTACTCCGACAAGGTGAAGCTGTACAAACTGTCTGATACCGTCGCGGGCACGCTGAACGCCACGAACACCTTCACCGGGCAGACGACCACCTTCCGCGACAAGCTCACCGAACTGCGGCTCACCGCGTACTCCTATGTGGCCGGGACAACCGACTACACCGCATATAAAGCGGCGGACAGCGGAACCGGAACCGGCATCACCGTAGCCTTCCCTGAGCCGCTCCACTCCCTGTCCATCACGAACGGCAAGATAGTCTCCCAGACTGTCAACCAAGCCGTCATCAACGCGGACGCGAACTGCGTCCTGACCGGAAAGAAATACGACAAAACCCAAACCATCATCACGAAGCGGAATCCGCTCATCCTCGCCGGGGACAAAGAGAACGTAGTCGAGCTCAAAGACTTCACCCTCGTTAACCGGACAAACGCCGACGAACTCGCCACAGCGGCGTACAACTACTACTCCGCACGCCGCGAAATATCTGAAAAGATACTCACCGGCGATCTCAAAGTCGGCGACAAAGTGACGCAGGAATACGACTACATGGACGACGTGACCGGACGCATCGTCAGCATGAAACACACCGTCTCCGGAACCGCAAAAGTCGCGGAGGTGATCATCAAATGAGCCTTGATACAGTGAACCTCAATTTAATCTATGACCGCACGGAAAGCGACGAAACCGCCTCCGCCGCGATACGGAAATCCTACCAGACCCTCGGCAACTGGTCGGGGCTGACAGACGCCGAAAGGGCGCAGCTAGAGCGCGGAGCCCTCACCTACAACACCCTCAACCGCGTCGAATCCGCGGTCAAGCTCCTCGCCGCCGCGCTGACGTCGGCGGGGTATCCGGTGGAGGTGACGCCGGTGCTTAAGGGGAGCAAAGCCGAAGACCGCGAGTGGCAGGAAGGCGATATTGTCCGGCGTCCGCAATGGATGACGTATCTTGACAATGTTCAGCGGCTCCGGGACGCGTACTACACACTGGCGGAGACCGGAGCACTGCCCGCGCCGGAGGACAAGCTCGGCTACGTCGGCGCGAACAACATCGAGAAAGTCCTCGCGGATATCGATTTGCTACTCGATGGAATGAAATCCATATACCGACGAGCCGGAACGTTTACTGCCGGTGGCAGCTATACAAGACAGATGATAAGGAGCATATGAAATGGCGATAAAAAGACAAGATGAAGTGCTCGCGAAAGCAGTGTCGACCGACGCGACGGTCATACCGCGATATGACATAAAGCGCCCGGACGGGACGAAAGTCGCGGAAAACGTCGCGCTGGAACTAAAAAACACCGTCGTGAACGAAGGCACAGCAGTGAACAAACAGCTCCTCGACGAAATTCTCGCGGCATCGGGAACAGCGGGCGGAACGACTTCCGCGCTGACTCTCGCGCAGGAGGGGTTTGCACTGGTAGACGGAGCGGAGGTGCGGATTAAGTCCACATATAACCTCGCGGGCGGTGCGACGCTTAACGTCAATGGGACGGGGGCAAAGACTATTTGCACGGCATCTGGGCAAGAAGCAAAAGGCGGCATAAAAGCTGGCGTGTGGATGATACTGGTGTATTCATCTACGCTCGACGGTTATGTAATCCTCAATATGACGGCGAAACAGGTGACTAAAATATTTACACAGTCCGGCTCATGGGAGTGCCCACAGGGCGTCACCTCCATTCACATCCTGCTATTCGGCGGTGGAGGCGGTGGAGGCGGCAACGGCGGCACCGCCGGTGGAGGCGGAGGCGGCGGACACATGGTGTCTAAAGTGTTGACAGTCACTCCAGGACAGGTGTATCCAATCACCATAGGTACCGGAGGAAATGGCGGCTCCGCTGGATATAACAGCGGCACTGCCGGAGGTAATGGTGGAGCTACGTCTTTTGGCACGCTCGCTTCCGCCAATGGCGGCAGTGGCGGCACGGCGGGGCGTGCTTCTAGCAGCACCAATTATGCTGGCGATGGCGGCTCTGGCGGCACCGGTGGTGGTGGAGCCGGGGCCAAAAGCACTAGCGGAACAGTGTCTGGCGGCACCGGCGGTTCTGGCAGCTATGGTGGGAGCGGTGGAAGAGGACTATCAAACTCTTCTGCCGCTGGCAACGGCGGGAATGGCACAGCCGCCGCAGGAGGAACGGGTGCTGGTGGCGCTGGATCCGGTGGCGGCGGCGCTGGCGGCGGATATGGCGGCAAAGGCGGAGACGGCGGGAAACCCAACTTCGGCGGCGGCGGCGGTGGAGGCGGCTACGGAGCCGATGGCAACGGCGGTCGCGGCGGGAATAACACCCCCTCGCCGTATCGGGGTGGCGATGGCGGCACAGCTGCTGGTGGAGGCGGAGGCGGCAGCCCAAGCAGCGACAGTGGCACCGGCGGCAAGGGCGGAGACGGCATTGCCGTGATCACATACAACATCATGGAGGCATGATTATGAAAGTATTTCAGATAGTCGACAATTTCTGCTACTACGACGCGACGCCGGTGCACCCGACACTCGCCGACACGGAGGGCAAATACCCTCCGGACGTTCTCTTCGTTGAGGCGCCGGATAATGTCTTCGAGGGCTGGGGCTACGACGGCACGCAGGAAGGCGACGCCCGCTTCATCAAGCCCACACCGCCGGAGGGCTGGCTGTATGACGACGCGACCGGGACATTTTATCCGGCAGACGGGGAGAAGCCGAAGCCGCCGACGCAATCCGGCGACGTCTCCGAACTCACCGCGAAGGTCGCGAACCTCGAGGAGCAGCTCGCCGCGGCTAAAATCTTACTGGGGGTAGAATGATGACACTGATCGAACTCGCGCGGACGCTCCGCCCGCTGATCGAAAAAGCGATGACCGAGACGGCAAGCCTGACCGAGGCGGAAGCCGTCTCCGCGACCTGCCTGTATCCAAAATGGAGCGGGGACGGCATCGCGTATGTCAAGGGGCAGCGGGTCCAGGATGACGGGGTGCTTTACACCGTGCTCCAAAACCACACCTCTCAGGCGGGATGGACGCCGACCGGCGCGCCGTCGCTCTTCGCAAAGGTGCTGATCCCTGACCCGTCAGCCGTCCCCGAGTGGGAGCAGCCGGATTCGACAAATCCCTACATGAAGGGCGACAAGGTGAAGCACAACGGAAAGACATGGGTATCTCTGGTTGACAACAACGTCTGGGAGCCCGGCGTCACCGGAACCGCCGCACTGTGGCAGGAGGTGACTGAATGATAGTCGAAAAAATCATATCATGGGCGATACCTTTCGTCTGCGGCGGTGTAATCACCGGGCTGATCGCCTATGTCAAGACATTGAGACGAAGGAACGACGCGATGCAAGAGGGTGTACAGTGCCTGCTCCGCGCCGAGGTCATCCGGAATCACGACAAGTACGTGTTGGACAAGAACTACTGCCCGATCTACGCGAAGGAAGCACTGAAACGTGCCTATCACGCATACCACGAGTTACACGGAAACGACGTCGCGACCGGACTGTACAACGAAGTAATGGCACTGCCTACGGAGGTGAGAGAATAATGGCTGCGTTTCCACGGGGCACTACCCCGACACTAAAATTCACCTTGCCGTTCGAGGCGAAACAGCTCACAAGTGTATATATCACTTTCGCGCAGTCCTATCGCGAGGTGCTGACAAAGCACGGCGCTGAAATCACGGCGGAAGGGAATCAGCTGATCGTCGAGCTGTCACAGGACGACACACTGCTCTTTCGTCCACAGTCTGTGGACATCCAGATACGCGCAATCGACGCCGCGGGCAACGCTATCGCGTCGAAGATCATCACCGCCGACGTTTCGAAGATTCTTCGAGATGGGGTGATAGAGTGACCAAAGCGTGTGAATTCCTGGTAGAATTCGGCTCGGGCGCTGAACTTAATGTCGAGTTCGGCGCTGCGAGCACCGACTTCGGCACGGTGGATTTTTCCGCCGACGGAGATTTCGCGGCGACGCTTGAAGCGAAATGCGCCGAATTTGATCTCCGCATGGAAGACCAGAGCGCGGAGTTTGACGCGAGCATCGAGGGCTTACAGCTCGTCGAGGTCTCGGAGCTGCCGCCATATGACGGCGCTTACGTCGTCGATCCGCTGATCAAAGCGCCGGTCACCCTGCCGACGAAAGGCAAAAACATGAGGGACGATATAACCGTCAAAAAAATGCGTCAGCTCGAGGTCGGCAACGGCGCGGGCGGAAATACGCTCATAATCGGAGAGGAGCTATAAATGGCCAATCAGTATGTCAACAAAGTCGTCGTCGGAGGCGAGACAAAACTCGACCTTACCGGCGACACCGTAGTCGCGGACAAACTCGCGAAGGGCTACAAAGCGCACGACAAGTCCGGCGCGCCTATCATCGGAACAAACACCTACGACGCCGACACCGGAGACGCGACCGCCGCCGCGGCGGAAATCCTCGACGGGAAAACCGCCTACGTCGCGGGGAACAAAATCGTCGGAGTCATGCCGAATAAAGGCGCTGTGACCGGCAATATCACCACAAAAACAGAGCAGTTCGCAATCCCCGCTGGATTCCATGACGGCTCAGGCAAGGTCGGGATATCCTCCGCCGCTCAGGCTTCGATCGTCGCGGGAAACATCAAAAAAGGTATCACCATCCTCGGCGTCGAGGGTACTTACGGCGGCGAAGCCGTCAAGGCTCAGGCGAACAAAAACGTCACACCAACCTTCGCGGCGCAGGAAGTTCTGCCGGACACAGGGTATGACTATCTCGCGAAAGTGACTGTAGCGAAAATCCCGGTGACCGAAACCGACAACGCCGCCGGAGGAGTCACCGTCACGGTGGGTGGCTGATATGGGAATCACCAGAATGCCGGAACCGACAGCGGTGCCGGAACCGACAATGAAAGGGTATAACAAAATCGTCCTCAACGGCGAAACGCTTATTGATCTCACAGCGGATACCATCACCGCGCAAAGCTTACTCAAAGGCTTTACGGCACACGGCGCGGATGGAAAGCTGATTACGGGCGCTTACGAAGCCGCCGCCGCGGCAGGGCTTAACGCCACCTGCGGCGAAATCACGCCGACGTCAGACCAGAACAACTACTCGCTGTCGCACGGGCTCGGCGAGGTGCCGAGGGCGTTTTTTATCGGTATGCGGACAAGCTATCTGAATCTTTCGGGCAAAAAGAATATTTTGATCGGCGCATGGGGAATGCGCGACCACAGCATCCAGTACAAAATGTATGCGACATCGCCACTGCGCCCGCCCGCAGGAGGATTACGCGAAGGAGCAATCACCGTGTCAGGCTTTCAGTGCTGTCTGACCGAAGCGAACGCAGACACTATCACCGTCGCGGACAGCGCCGGGACTTATGTCCTGAGCGGAGGCGCTACCTATTTCTGGGTCGCGGTTGGGGGTGAAAAATCATGAGGTACTACGCAGAGTATGACGGCGACACGATCATCGCCGTCGGCACAGGGTTCGGCGGTACGGAAATCACCGAGGACGACTACAAAGCCGTCCTCGCGGAAATCGAGGAAAAGCGACTGCTCGCCGACCGACTGTACGCAGGGGAAATCACTATCGAGGACGTCCCCGAAAAGTGGCGGACGGAAGTACAGCAGACCGTCGACAACCGCCGCGCCATAGAAGCCGAAGAGGAACCCGACTATGAAAAAGCATGGAAAATACTGATAGGAGATGAGGTATAATGAAAGGCATCGATATCTCCCGGCACAACACCATCCGGAGCTTCCCCGCGATAAAGTCACAGGGTGTGGAGTTCTGCGTCATCCGCGCCGGGTACGGCACAGTCATCGACGCGAAATTTGAAGCCCACATCAAAGCGGCGAAAGACTGCGGAATGCTCGTCGGTGCATACTGGTTCTGCTACGCGCTCGACGTCGCCGACGCGCGGCGGGAAGCCGAGGTGTGCGCGGAGACACTGCGCGGGCATCAGCTCGAATTACCGGTGTTTTATGACTTTGAGTACGACACGGAGCGCTACGCCGCGAAACACAAAGTGACGTATAACCCGAAGCTCCGGACGGACATCATCGAAACATTTTGCAACGAAATGACGAAGCGCGGGTATAAAGCCGGAGTTTACACAAACCCGGACTACTGGCTCTACCGGCTCAACGCCGATAGATTGTCGAAGTACTCGCTGTGGATTGCATCGTACAAAAGCAAGGACGGCAAGGCGACTTTCGACACTGTGCTTCCGACCGATCTCCCGCCCGCGTTTCAGAACGCCATGCTGTGGCAGTTCGGCATGTGCAAAATGCCGAAAGCCGTCGGGTATGTGGACATTGACTATGGGTACGGCGTCAAGCCGCCCGCGCCGAAGAAAACCTACAAGGTCGGCGACAAGTGCACAATCAAGCCCGGCGACCGTTACACGACAGGGCGGAAAGTTCCCGCTCGGCTCGTCGGGAAGACCTACACGGTCTGGCAGGTCAAGCCCGGCGCGGTGCTGCTGAAAGAAATCGTGAGCTGGGTGGCAGTATGAGGTATCTGAAACGGCTGATACTCGCGGTCCTGATTTACCTCGCCGTATATCTCCCTTTTATCGCCGTCCTGCAAGCCCTCACCGGCACCGACCTGACCGCCGCTTTTTCGGTCGGCGGGATCGTCGGGGCTGTGGAGCTTGCGCTCGGAAGTATTATTAAAATCACCGAAAACAAAGAGATAAGCAAGAAAGGATTTATCGAACATGGACAAGATGAATATAACACCGATACTGGAACTGGCGGTGAAGCTGATCTTCGCGGCAGTGACGATTTTCCTAATCCCGAAGCTGAAGGAGCTGATTTCGACCAAAGTCGCGGAAAGTGACCAGAAGAAAATCATCCGCTGGGTAGAACTCGCGGTTCAGGCGGCGGAAGAGGCTGCGCGTTCCGGGCTGATCGACAAAAGAGCGAAGTACCAGTACGCGAAGGACTTTCTCGAAAAGCGCGGCGTGACCTTCGACGTCGACACCATGCAGGCTCTGATCGACAGTACCTGCTGGGAACTTTTTAACCAGTTCAAGAAAGATTCCGACTCGGGCGCCGAAAGCGAGGCGTGACATGAGAGCTGACGACGTGGCTGACCTCACGCGATCCGAATGGACGCGAGTCATCGATGAGTGCATCCATGATCGGAAATGGCGAGATATTTTTAAGCGCCGCTGGCTCGATGGGATCAAGTTCGAGCCCCTTGCGGAGGAATTCGGGCTTTCCGTCCGGCAGACGCAGCGGATCGTCAAAGCCTGCGAACAGAAAATCAAATCACGTATATAAATGTCATGAAACCGTCGCGAAAGCGGCGGTTTTTCTTCGTTCACTTTGCACAAAAATCGTGCTATAATATATACGCCGGAGGAAACTCCGAGTATATACTTAGGATGGTGAATCCACATGGCAGAATTCGCAAGCAACGGCAAGGCAAACGCGGCGCTGACTACCGGCATTATCGGTACGGCGGGCGTCGGCGCGGCTCTCCTGAACGGCGGGCTGAACGGGCTCTTCGGTGGCTGGAGAAACGGCAACTGCGGCTGTAGCGAAGATCACGTCGTCGACCGCTACGAAGCGGGACAGGCGGCGCGGATCGCGCAGTTGGAGACCGAAGTGAAGCTGCGCGACGCGAACACGTACACGGACCAGAAAATGCTCGAAATGTACAAGTACTTCGACGGCAAGGTGCGCGGACTCGAGATGGCAGACGCGGCACAGGCAGTCACTAATCAGCGCGTCGCTGACAGCTTTGAGGCAGCACACAATGATCTCGTCTGCGTCAAGAACGAGCTCTACGGCGCAATCCGCAACGAAGCTGAGAAGCGCTGCTGCGGCGACAACAGCATCGTCACCTACGCCAACGCGACGTTCTATCCGAAGCAGGTCGCGGACGTCACGACCGGCACGGCGACTACCGCACAGCCGACCTACAACCCGATCCCGAAGTGCGGGTGCGGGTGCGGCTGCGGCTGCAACTGACGGCAGGGGCGGCAATCGCCGCCCCATGAGGTGATTATATGGTAACTCTTGCACAGGCAACCGCCGGGATTGAGCGGTATCTCGACACCGAAATCCTCGCAAAAATCCCCGGCTGGCAGAAATGGGTCCTCGGCGCGGCAGCGTCTCGTATGCTGTCCCGGTCGGGAGAAATTTTTAATACACTGAAAAATAATCCCGTCGTATCGGCGATGGGAGTCATAGATGAGCAGGATCAAATCGACATCGACGCGGTTTACCGCGAATTCGCGGCTCAGGCGCAGCGCGGGGCGATAACTTTCGACGTACCGCTCGTCGGCGCTCTGACTCTGACCGCCGCCGATGTGGACAAGCTGTATGGATATATAATCGGAGGCTAAAATGAAAGACGAAGTAATGCGCGGCGTCATCTGGATGACGACCGACGGCATCAAGGACGCGGGGATGGCGTACGACTACGCCGAAGACGCGAAAGAAGCAGGGAAACCAGAGCTCGCGGCGCTGTTTATCGAAGACGCGAAGTACCGGCTCGGAAAAGTGAAGGAGTGGTACGACCGCGCGATGACCATGCACGGAGCTGTCGACGGAGTGACCGATGAGCTCATCGAGTGGCACCGGCAGGCTTACCGGGAGCTGCTGGACAGGGTCATGAAATTTAAGGCGTGAATTTCGCGAAAACGCTTGACAAATCCGGGAAACTGTGATATAATGATTTTGCGAAGGAGAAATCTTGAGCGCGTCTCCATCCGCGAGGATGGTGTGGATTGAAATATTGAAGATTTCATTATGAGATCGGGGAAAGGAGCAGAAATGCTCCTTTTTCTTGTTCATATAGTATTTACAAATAGATACGGTACTTTTTCTCCGAAAGCTATTGACTTTTTGTACCGAGTGTGCTATAATATATACATCACAAGGGACGCGGACAACCCAAAACCGCGAAGGAGAAATTATTATGAAGTACGAAGCAAGACTTTTCGCGCATGAATGGATCAACGGAACCGGCTGGGTTAGCGGGGAAGATGAAGTCGAATCTTGGGACGTCAAGCCCGAAGACGTAGAGACATGGAAGCAGCTGATTAAAAGCAACGACAAATCGCTCTTCGATTATGTCGTTGACACCGCAGAAGCGTTGAGCGACGGCGAAGAAGGCGATTGCCAGTGGACAATAAAACTTGTCGAGATCGACGAAGATGACGTTTTCGAAACTGGCGAACTCATCGCTGAAACCTCGATCTGGGAATCAGAGCTTAACCCTAACAAACGGATGAAAATAGCAAAGATTTACACCTGGTACGATTTCATGGACGGTCACAGATTCGCACCGTGCTGCGTCCGCCACTTCGACAAAGACCACTTCGACCACTCCTGCGAGCAGGAACTCGGTCTGATCATCACCATCCCGGAAGGATACCGCCTCAGCGAGAACGAGAACGGCGATCCGCTTCTTGTCCCCGAGAACGGCGGCGAGAACATCATGCTTACCTACGACGTCGATCGTAACTGCATCATGAATTACGCGCTCGAGTGCCCGATTCAGGGCGTCAGGATCGTCGAAAGGGTATCTTATTATGACTGATCTCAAGGAAGGCTGCGGAGGCACAATATTTCGCGCTGATCATAAAGGAGTACGGAAATGAAACGAACAATTAAAGGCACGCTGTGCGATACCTCCACAGCGGAGCAGATCGGCGAATCGCGGTACGACGGGTGCACCGAGTACCTTTACCGAACGAAATCAGGGAAGTACTTTATCCACACTGTACGGAGTAAAGGGCTCGTGCGAGAGGATATATACCTGATGACCAATACAGCCGCCGCTGATTGGATTATGGTCGCTTACGGACCCGTAGACGCCTACTACGACGCTAAGACCGGCGCAAAAAAAGAGTGGGCGAAGATCAGCGTGTCGTCGACGACCAAAGCGCTGATCGACGAGCTTCGCGGGGCATATGGGATGACTGCGAATGAGCTGATCTCAGACGCGCTTAAGACATATCGTAAAAACGCATGACGGAGCCGGGGAAAAATCCCCGGCTTTTCTCATGACAGCGTGACAGATTCGTGACAGATTTGATTCCAAAATACCGTTTTTGACGGCGAAATTTCGTCACGGGAGGTGGAATAAGAGCGCCCGAAAACCCGCATGAATACAAGAAAAAACCGCCTATCGGCTTGATAAGCGGTTTATTCATTTGGTCTGAGTGACAAGACTTGAACTTGTAAACTTAGTCCGAAAAACGCCTGAAATAAAGGCACTTTGGTTTTTGCGTGACGGATTTCATGACGGATTTTGCAAAATGTTATTATAATATTCTTCAAGCCGGGCGAATATTTCATCCTTCTTGTCCCGCATAATATGCCCATAGATGCGGTTCACCATGTCTTCAGTTTCGTGCCCGAGATAGTCGGCGATGTACTTCACCGGGATATTCAGCAGGATCATCACAGACGCCGCATAGTGGCGCAGAGCGTGAAAAGTATAGTGCTTGCCACAGCACAGCTCAAGCGCGTGCTGATAGTGCTTCCGCACGGTACGCTCCGACAGTGTGGTGACAAACTCCGCATCCGGCTGATACGCGCGTCTGAGCGCCGCCTCGACGGCGGGCAGCATCCTGATTGTCCGGTCGCCGGCTCTGGTCTTTGGAAGCTTCATAGTAGCTTTGTTGTACATCCCTCTGATCTTCGCCGCGCAGATGTGGATTGTCTTCGCGTCGAAATCCACCTTAGACCATCTCAGCCCGAGGATTTCCGACATCCTCATCCCGCACAGCGCGCCAAGGTGAACGGCGGCGTCGATATCACTTCCCCGCACAGTCGCCAGCAGAGCCATGACGTCAACCTCCTCCGGAATCACGATCTCACTCTTCTGCGTCTGTGGGAGTTTTGTATGCAGCGTCATCTCCGGTCGGAACATTTTCAGCGTCGAGGACAGCAGCCCGTGCATACAGCGGACAGTCTTCGGTGAGTGGTCGGCGGATTCCGCGCTTATGGCAAGCTGCACCTGCTCCTGCGTCAGGTCGGCGAGCTTTACATTTCGCAACGCAGAAAGATTGCTTAACCTGATGCGTGTAAATTCGCGGTACGAGGACGGCGACAGGGTATTCTTCTTCGCCTCGACGTACCGCTCCATAGCCTCTCCAACCGTCATGCCCGCATACGGATCGTCCGGCTTGTCCATCTTCCTCTCCGCCTCGAACTGTGCCGCGCGGAGCTGCACGTCCTTCTTATCCTTGCCCGAAAACGTTTTGTACTTATTCTCTCCTATCAACACCCTTGCGCGCCAGCTGCCGCTCGGGAGCTTGTCCATAATCATCTCATCACCTCTTTATCCATCCCACGTTCGGGTTTATGACGTCAAACGCAAAAAGAAAACAGATGAACGCCATCAGCGCCACCGCAATCGTCACCGCGACTCGGAACTCCCGGCTCATGCGGACAATCACCGCTTTCAAATCCGATATGCGGTCGATGTACAATTTTTCCAACATCTTCAAGGCTTCTTCCGCCGTCATCTCGGTGGTCTCCTCCTGGTCGCTCGCCGTGGTCTCGTCACTGATCAACTCATCGACCGTCACACCGAGTGTCGCCGACAGCAGCGATGCCGTCACGTATGTCGTCGGGTAGCCTTTCAGCAACCTCTTCACCGTGCCTTCTGACAGCTTCGTTTCCTCCGCCAGACGAGCGTTCGTGTAGTGCTGCTGATCCATCAACCGGCGCAAAATGTCCGGATTTATTATTATGCTAACCATGAATTGTCCTCCATCACCCACAAAATGTCGAAAAATGACCTACGATTACCCTTGCTTTTCTGTGCAAAAAGGTGTATAATGGAATCATGAAATAAACGCGAAAGCGAGGACAACAAATGCCGCACACATCGAATCAGCCTGAACCGCCCGACCGAAGCAAGCACCTCGATCAAGATGAACGCCGTGTTATCGAAGACTTCCGCACCCTTACGCCTGAAAACAAGCGCAAAGCAATCGCCCTCCTGCGACGGCTCAAACAGTCGCAGGAATAGTTACTCGCCGCCTTCGGGCGGCTTTTTTTATTTCTTTTTGTTCAGCGCATCGAGACCGTCGACTATATCCGCCATACCGCTCAGGTGCGCACCGATTGCCGAATAAATAGTGCCTACTACAAGCAAGCCAATAAAAACGCCTACCCAAAACGGGATGACGTCGCCCGACATACCGCTGAGGCATACGCCGATTATCTCCATGACCGCCGCAACATATATAATCACCGCCACGACACTGAATACCGCCGACGTTCTTCTCAGCCACGGCACGGAGTCGGGCGCGTACTGTTTCACCGGCCGGCTGTCACTGTGCGCTTCACGGTACGCCTTATCTGTCTCGTCGCCTTCCTTCAGCGACACGCCGGTCATATCTACCCCGATTCCGCTGTCGGTGCAGTATGGGCATCGTATCGCGTCGTCAGGGACTTCTCTGCCGCACCTGTTGCATTTCTTGCTCAAACCCAATCACCCTTTCATCTGCTCAATGATTTTCTTGAACAGCTCCTGCTTCTCCGGGGACACGCTCCGGTAAAGCTCGAGCAGTTCTTTTTCTTCGGAGGACAGCTCGTCCGGGCTGCCCGTGGGGGCGGGATCGTCAGTCTCGCCGGTGAGGTAGGCGGGAGTAGTAGAGAGAGTGGCGGCTATGATCTCCAAGTCGCTGGTAGATAGCCCACGCTTGCCCAACCACACGTCATTCAGAAAGAATTGCCCGTGACCAGTCGACTCGCTTACGAACTTCTGCGACAACCCCTTAGACTTGCACAAAGTTTTCACTCGTTCTTTGAACATGGAAGTATTCAACATAAATATTTCCTACTTTCTGAAAAAGATGTTGGCAACTGACGAATCCTAAAAAATTAGGAATAACCTATTGACATTCCCAAGATTTTAGGTTATAATATTATCAGTCACAAATTCGTGACAGGCAAAACGACGTCGGGTGAGGGTACTCCGTATTCAGGCGGATTCCTGAATGCGGTTATTTTCTGGGATGTGCGATAATCGAAATGTCGGTGAACTCAGTCGCTTAAACGGTCAGTTGATTAAAGCGTCAGACCAAGCATTAAGAGGTCAACGATGAGCTGGAGAATGCAGACGGTTAGGTACAGTTTCTCAAATTTACTCACAAGACCACCTCCCCATTACGGTTCGGCGCTCTGTGGCGCTCTCAGTATAGGGTGTCGAGCCCTCACCCGACGGTTGCTATGTGGTACTACTATTATATCACGTTGTCATTGATTTGTCAAGATTTTGTGCCAAATTAAGGAGGAGAAAACCATGACAGAACAAGCGCAGAAAAACAAAGACAAGCTCGGGAGAATTCAGACCGCTCAGGATGAGCTGGTCGATAACCTGATCGTACAAGCGCTCCACGCTGCGAAAACAGCGGGCCTCTCCACCAACGTCTGGATGGACAGCGGTGAGCTGAGGATTACCATAAGGGGCGCACGTCAGCAGTACATGATATTCACCGACGAAGACAAGTCGGACATCGGCGCCCTGGTCGACGCCGTCGAGTGGCTGCTCAGCCAGCCGCCGAAGGAAGACGAGCCGGAGAAGGACGACGATTAAAATGGAGGAGAACACCATGACCACGAACGAGGAGCTGAGGGAACTTCTCGACGAAATCAAAGCGTTCCGTGCCGACGTCACCGAGACCATGCGCCGGTTCGACGAGCGGATCGCAGAGTGTGAGAAGGCTCTCATCAAGGAAAAACAAAAACGGAAATCGAAGGACGAGAAGATCGCGGCAGACCTGAAAGCTCTATACGAAGCGGTCAACGAACTCGCCAAAACGCCGATCTGGGAAGACAAATACGACCACCGGATCGCGATAAGCCGGAAAGCGGCATACGCCAGGTTCAAGGAACTCGGTGTAAAACCGAAAGACGCGCTGGACGCCTTAGCAAGGAACGGATACCTCGTGAGGGACAGCGAAGGAAAGAACACCCGCACGGTAAGACACGGGCGTGAAGTAGAAAGGGCGGTGATGATAAACAATGGATATATCGAAATTTCTGGAAACGCATAAGCTGACCGGACGATGGCTGATTGCACAGCTCCGTATGGTCGGCTACGAAATCTCGGACAGTTTCCTCAGCCGGATTCTCTCCGGCGAGCGGAACTCCGACTACGCGCAGGAAGTCCGCGCGGCGGCAACCGCCATCTGCTACCGCTACGGAAAGAGCATGGACATGGACGAAAGGAGCGCTGCGAATGCCGAGGCTGTCCAAAACGGTAGCTGAGAAGCAGCTCGACGCGCTTAGAGACTCCGTTGACATCTACATGATGAAACGGACGCGAGACGGCGTTGACTGCTCAACTGCCGCCGCCGCGTTGGGGTTCAAGTACTCAACCCTCCGCGACCGGCGGAAAAGACCGGAAACGTTTACAATAGGTGAAATCCAGCGTATCGCGAACACGCTGAACGTCACCGTCCCGACACTGCTCGGGGAGAATAATTAATTAAAGGAGAAAACCAAAATGTACGAAGAGAAGAAGAACAACAAGACCAAGACCGCGCAGAAAGACACTGCCGACGCAATAAGAAAAATCGTCTCGAAGATGTACATTGAGCACACCATGAACCAGTTCGGAGACGACGCTGACTCAATGCTCGGTTGGCTGGCTCACCGCGCCGGGAACCAGGAACCGATACGCGGGCACAAGCTCGACAAGCTCAGAATGATAGTCGATAACGACTGCATCCAGCTCATGTATCCGGAAACGGATCTCCGCATCATGGTGGACGATGGAAAGCTCACCGTCGAAAACCTCCGGGAAACCGTCCGCCTCGTCATCGAGCATGACCAGGAAACGCTCTGGAATATATCGTGCAAGATCGCCGATGAGATGATGGACGAGGACGACGAGGACTGAATCGGGTAAGGGGAGAAAACCATGAACAAAAGGCAGAAAAAGAAATACACCGACCGCGTTTATGCGCTGGTATACGACGTTACCTACGAATCGAACGGGCAGCACGACATTTATCGCGGCTCGATAGTCGCGAGAGGTAAAGCCTTTCACCGGTGCTGGAGCTGGATGAAAAAAAACGATATCTTCACCCCACTCTTCGAGGACGAGCCGATACTTGTGCCGGTCCGCTTTTACTCAATCGGGCTGACCGTGACACAGACCGGCGCGAGAATGGCAAGCGTCCGCTCTTGGGGGGAGAGACCATGAAGAAAACCGATTTCGTCCACTCTCGCCTCTCCCCGCTGCTCCGCGCGCTGGACGACGACATCCTCGCGGTCTCGTACGGAAAGGTCGGCACGAAAGAGCACGTTTACATCGTCTTCGTCGGCGGCTATCTCGCCATCGATGTGTCAGGTCTCGGAAACGATGGGATCACCGAGCTTGTGGTCAGGAGGCTTATCAGAAATGGGCAGACACGCTAAATACACCGATGAGATGATCGCCGAAATGATCCGGCTGAGGCACGCCGGATTCACCGTCGCCGAGGTCGGGGAGAAGTTCGGAATCTCAAGCCGCGCCGTCTTGGGAGTTCTTCAATACCACCGTCCCGGCGCTGTCCATGACATCTGGGTGTCCAGACTCGACCGGATGGCACAGAGGTGGAATGACGGCTTCAGTGTCCAGAAAATCGCCAAAGAGTTTCGACTGCAACCGAATACAATTTACCGCATCGCGGCTCGGAACCGCGACAAATTTGCAAGGAGACATCAAAAATGACAGAAATGGCTATAAAAACCGCTTCGAATGCGCTGCACCGCATCGAGCAGGAAAAGAACAACGAGCTCCGGCGCGAAAACGCCGAACTCCGCGCGATGGTAAGAGCGTTGCTCAACGCGCACACCGTCGAGGTCGAAATCGAGAGAGGGAGGGCAAAATTCTATGATGCCGCGCAGATGGACAGAAGAGGCTATTGACAACGTTCTCGCCCGGATCCGGGCGGGCGAAAAGACGGCGGACATCGCCGCCGAGTTCGGAATCTCCAGAGTGTCGCTCCAGAGCGCCCTCCACAAGCACCGCGGCGCCGTCGTCAGGAAAGCCAGGGATGAAATGTACGACGACATGTCGAAGCTCTGGCAGGACGGCGTGAAAATCGCGGACATCGCGAGCCGGTATCATATGTCTGCAAACACTCTCACGAGCATCGTGGTCAAACGCCGCGACCTCTTCCCGCGGCGGTACAAAAGGGTGGGACGAGACATGATCACCAAAGATGAAATCCTCGCCGAACTCGAAAACACCACCGAGCCGGAAAAGAAACTCCACGAAATCGCCGCCCGGACGAGGCTGCCGGTCATGGTCATCCGGAAAATCCTGAAGGGTCTCGTCACCGTCGTTCCGCCGGAGCGCGGACACGACAACACCGACCGCGTCGCCGAAAGCCACATCGAAAAAGGCGTCAACCGCGGCAGATGGTCGGACGAGGACATTCAGTACATGGCAGAATGCTGGAACCGCGGAGCGGACATCCTCGAAATCGCCGAAGCCGTCTGCCGGTCGGAGCAAGCCGTCCGGGGCGTCATGCAACGGAACCGTGAACTCTTCCCCCGCCGCCACGAGCGCGGGAGAATCTGGTCGCCGGAGGAAATCGCCCGCGCCGCCGATATGTGGTCGGATCGCGATATCAGCGAATCGGAAATCTGCAACGCCCTGCACAGGTCGCGGAGCGACTTCTATCAGCTCCGCGCCGAAAACCGCAAGCTCTTTCCGTCGAGGCGGAACACCTACAGGAGGGTTGAACCATGAAAGCACGAATGTCCCCCGCCACCGCGCGGAAAAACCTCCCGGCAGGGACGCAGGAAGCCGTCCGGGCAATGGTCGACGCCGAGTTCGCGGAACGGCAGAAAATCTACGCGAACCGGATTTTACTCGCCACCTGCCTCGCGCTGAATGATATCGCAGGGTTCGGCGACAAACGCCTGATGTACATACTCCAAGGCATCGAGGACATCACGTCCGACTACGCCGAAAGAGCCGGAAAGAACTACAGACCCGAAACCGCCGAGGAGGACAAAGTCGCACAGATGATGCAGGACGAGCTCCTCGGGCGCGGGAGAACACACATAGTGATAAAATCTAAGTGAGGAGAACAATTATGAGAAACGAAGACGAGAAGCTGCGGGAAGCCGCAAGGATGCTGAGCGTGAACTGTGAGGGATACCGCGACGGGTGCAAAGGCTGCCTGTTCTGCCGCGACAACCTGAGCTGCAAGATCAACGGAATCCCGCAAACGTGGGACAGCGACTTCGGGGACGACCATTCTGTGGATGTGCACAGAAAGGTCTGGCATGCCGCGGGCGGCAAAAAGTACGGTACACCAACCGATACACCAACTGATACGGTTGCACCAACTGATGCACCAACCGCGAGCGGCAAGACCCGGCAGGAAAGGTTTCTCGAGATGTTTCCACACGCTATTGTGTTTAGCGGCGCGCTGAATATTTGCCCGGGCGATATAGATGTGCGCTACACGTGCCGCGGACCGAAAGATTGCACCGACTGCAAGAAAGAGTACTGGCTCGCCGCTGAGAAGGAGGAGAAATCATGATTGACGAGAAAACACGGAGACAGATCGAAGCCTATATCCCGTCGCCTCGGGACAAGTCGCTGGGATTCAACGAATACTACGTAAACCAGAACGGTCGCGTGAAGCGCGGGCACGCGCGGGAACTGTTCGAAACCGACGACGGTGATGACCTCATCGGGCTGGTCGACGACCGCGGACGGCAGATTCACGGACTGTGGGAGTTCGACAGCTTCAGACGCTGCGAGCTTTACGATAATGAGACCGACTGCCGGAGTCAGACGCACGGCGCGTATGATGATTGGGAGCGGCTTAGGAGGATACAGGAGGGTGGAAATGGCTGACTATATCGACCGCGAAGAAGTGCTAAAACACAAAGCGATACTTTACGATCCGTTAAACACGCGCGGCTGTTCCTACGTTGTTACGACCCAAAGCATCATGAAAATTCCGTCTGCCGACGTCGAGCCGGTCGTCCGCGGGCACTGGCTCACATGGGACGAAAAGTTTCCCGGCAACGCTGTGGGAAAGAATCTTGGAGTTTTCTGTTCAGTGTGTGGAAACCATTCGGATTATAGCTCGCCGTATTGCGCGAATTGCGGCGCGAAGATGGAGGACGAAGATGGCTGAGTGGATCAGCGTGAAGAACAGACTGCCGGAGGACGGCAAAAAAGTTCTCTGCTGGTACGAGTATTTCCGCTATGGCAACTATAATCGTATGTTTCAGACATACGGTATCGGACTATGTTATAACAAAATGTGGTGCGGAGAAGTGGCGAACGGAACTCGTGCGCGAGTGATCGCGTGGATGCCGCTTCCCGAACCGCCGAAAAGGGGAAAATGATGGCTGAATGGATAAGCGTTAAGGACAGGCTGCCGGAAGTCGAAACCGAGGTTTTGATACGAGCACAGTGGAGATGCGGTAATGATACGCACTCAACAATTGCCACCGCGTTTTACGAAGACGGAACGGTGCTTGAAGATAACAGTCGCTGGAATTGGTCTGAAATCTGGGAATGGGGAATATACGATGAAGAAAAAGACGGGTATAAAATCCCCCAAGGATGGTGGGAAAGCAGTCACTACATCCACGATGACCATTACAACAATATTGATGATGAGGTGACGCACTGGACGCCGTTGCCGAGACTGCCGGAAGAGGAGGACGAAAATGGACGCAGTTAATTTTATCGTGACGCGTGACAGAATGTGCAAGTCGTTTAACAATCGCTGTAGGGGATGCGAAATAGCAAATCGCATGGACGGCAACGAATCGTGCAACGATTATATCAAACGCTGCCCCGCCGAAGCTGTTGCGATTGTTGAGAAATGGAGCAAGGAGCACCCGAGGAAGACGAGACAGTCGGAGCTTTTGAAGATATTCCCGAATGCTCGTAGGTGGGACAACTTCATAGACCTCTGCCCGCAAACGATAGAAAAATTCGATTGCCCGCAAAAGCATGGGATAGACAATTGGAAGTCTTGTGCGAAGTGTAAGGGGCAGTATTGGAACGAGGAGGTTGAATAATGGACGCGGTTGAATTCTTTGAAGAGCATGACAGGATGTGCAATTCATTTGGCAGCGATTGCACAGGCTGTGAAATTTACAAAGTGACAATGAGCAGCTTGACTTGCAATGCTTTTATTTTTACTCGTCCGCGGGAGATGGTCGCGATCGTCGAGCGCTGGGCAAAAGAGCATCCGAGGAAGACCCGGCAGAACGAGCTTCTGAAGCTGTTCCCGAGGGTGGAAAAAGCCGCTGATGGCATGGTCGCATTCTGCCCGGAAGACATGGATTCAAAGTTCGTTTGCCCGATTAAAAACGGTGGTTGCCGAGACCAGTGTATCGGCTGTCGTGAAAAGTACTGGCTCGAGGAGGTGGACGAATGAGAATTCTCAGATCAACCCCGTTCGTCCTGCTGTACATCTCCGTCGCGATTCTTGTCGCAGGATGCGTGCTTTTGGGTTCGCGCGCGATGCTCAACCCGTTCAACGCTATTCCGCTCGCGGTGACGCTGATGGCGGTCGGCGGAGCCCTGACGGTGGCGTATGGGTTTGCGGCGTGGATGTTTGTGATGGAAAAAATTGATAAAGGAGAGGTGGACGACAATGGCGATTAAAATTATCAAACCGGGGAATCCCGTGAAAGCGAAGCAGACACGACGATTTACCTGTCTCTTCTGCGGCTGCATCTTCAACGCCGATCTCGGAGATTACGAGGCGGTGATGATATGCAATCAGCTCGACGATGTGATCGTACACCAAGCAATCTGCCCGGCCTGCCACAAATGGGTGCGCAGGTCGGAACCGCTCGATGAGTAAACCCCACTACGGGAGAAAGGGAACACAGTGATAAAAGCAAAACTTGACTACAAGAAAGATATCTGCGAGATCGACGTGAGGGGCAAACTCCCGGAGATAACGAACGAAGTCGCGACCATCATCGAGAATGTCTACGAGGCGTTAGACGAGCCGCACAAGGCGCTATATAGGCACGCGCTTATCATGGCGATTGAAGACGGGCAACTGCTCGGCGAGGGAGACAACGGCGATGAATGCTAAACTCGCAGCCCTCATCGTCAAAGTCCTCGACTTCATCGCGGAGCACCCGGAGCTCGAAACCGATTTCGATATCTGGCGCGTCGGTCCTGAGCACGAACTTCGCGCGTCGTTCTGCTACAACTACAAAAGCGACCTGGACGCGCTCGGAATGCCCGTCGCGAAATGCCGATACATCGAAAACGGGCGACTCATCAAGTCGATGGATTTCCTCGCGTCGGAAGAGAACTTCAAGCTCCTGCTCGAGGGGCTTGAAAAGCTGGAGAAAAAGCACCATGATCATTAAAGATTCCATCACCGAGTACCACGCAAAGCCGAGTGTCAGCAAGACGAAGCTCTGGCGGCTCCTGAGCGACACCCCGGCGAAGTTCAAGTGGCTCGAAGACCATCCCGAGCCGCCAACCGCCGCGATGCAATTCGGCTCCGCACTGCACAAATACGTGCTCGAGCCGGACGGATTCTTCGACGAGTACGCCGTCGCGCCGCAATGCGACAGACGGGCGAAATCCGGGAAGGAAGAATATCAGGCATTTGTGGAAAATGCACAAGGGAAAACGGTAATCTCTGCGGACGACGCGGGGCTTATCGCCGAAATGACCGGCGCTATCCGGGCAAACCCACGCGCCGACTTCCTTCTCCGGGGCGAGGTCGAGACGTCCTACTACTGGCGGGACGACATGACCGGGCTCGACTGTCAGGCACGCCCCGACTGCGTGAAGATGGTCGACGGCAAAGCGCTGATTGTCGATCTCAAAACCTGCGCCAGGGCTGACACCGAGACCATGGTGAAGCAAGCCTACGCTCTCGGATACGATATGCAAGCCGCCATGTTCATGGAGGCAGTGAGCAGAGAACGCAATGTTGGGTGCGACTTTCTGTTCATCTGTGTCGAGAAGGAACCGCCCTACCTCATCAACATCCTGCAAGCCGACGACCTCATGATCAAAAGCGGGCAGGACAGATTCCGGGAAGCTATCGGGATTTACAAATCCTGTCTCGACTCCGGGAACTGGTACGGGTATGAGGGCGCGTTCGGGATGGTGAACACGCTCGGACTGCCGAAGTGGGCGGCGAAAGAGATTGAGTAGGAGGTAACTATGCTGAATGGAATGCCGCTGCCCGAATCGCAGCTCTGCGGGCTGAACGGTGTCGAGAGCTGGCGCAGGGCAATGATCGGCGTGAAGCGAGAGCCTAAGCCGGTCAGCAAATTCACGAGCTATTCACCGCCTGATGCTGATTCGCTGGGGCTCATTGACAAGGCTGCCGTGGAGGACTACCTCCTCGGACGCGACATTGAGTGGTGCAAGACTATCGGCGAAGTAAAGGCTTATCATCGGCGCATAAACAAAGCGCTCGACGAAGTACTCAACGAACTATTAAAAAAAGAATTGATTAAAAGGAGCACAGAAAATGGATAACGTACAGGAAATCATCCCCGCGACCGCCGAACAAGCCGTCGCGCCGGTCAACGCAGCGCCGATGAACGTCACCAATATGTGGGTGGACAAGGACGCCTTTGAACAGGCGCAGCGCGTCGCGATCATGCTGTCCAAATCGCAGATGATCCCGGAAAAGTACCAGAACAAACCGCAGGACTGCTTCGTCGCTATCGAAATGGCGGCGCGCGCCGGACTCTCCCCGCTCGCCGTCCTTCAGAACGTCGACGTCGTGAAAGGCAAGCCCCGCTGGAGCGGTCAGGCGTGCATGGCTATCATAAACTCGTGCGGGCGCTTCCGCGATGCTCGCCCGGTCTATACCGGCACGAAAGGCACTGACACCCGCGCCTGCTTCATCCGCGCGATCCGGATTTCGGACGGCGAAGTCGTCGACGGCACCGAGATCTCCATGAAAATGGCGGCGGCTGAAGGCTGGATGAGTAATACGAAGTGGAAGAATATGCCGGAGCAGATGCTGTTCTACCGTGCGGCGGCGTTCTTCGCGAGGATGTACTGCCCATCGGAGCTCCTCGGCGCGATAGTCGAAGGCGAGCCAGAGGACATCGAAGCGTCAAGGCAGAAGCAGTCCGGCGCATCAGCGACCATGACAGCCGCCCTCGACGCCGCAATCGCCGCCGGAAAGGAGAAAAAATAATGCTGAACAAAGTCACTTTTCAGGGCAGATTCACCGCTGACCCGATCATGAAGCAGACTCCAAGCGGCGTCAGCTACTGTAACTTTGACGTCGCGTGGAGCGAAAAATACAAGGAGGTCGAATCGACCTGCTTCCTCAAATGCCGCGCGTGGAGAACCACCGCCGAATTCCTGCCGAAATATTTCCACAAAGGCGACCAGGTTATCGTTGAGGGGCAACTCATCACCAACTCGTGGACGGACGACCAGGGGCAGAAACACTCCACGATAATCTGTGACGTCGACAAGTGCCACTTCTGCGGCGCGAAGGGCGGCGCTCAGGGCGCGGAAAACTATCGGGCAGGCAACTATACTCCTACGGTGAGAACGACCGCTACGGACGCTCCTGGCGCGTCTCAGGACGTCCCCAATTTTGAGGTCCTGCCCGAGGGCGACGTGCTGCCGTTCTGAGGTGAGGCATGATAATCCCAAAATCTGTAAAAATTGGTGGCAAAACATACAAGATCGAAATAACCGACCGACTCGATTTCGGAATAATAAGTTGCTCCGGCGAAATTTTGTATGATAAACTCATTATTCGTGTTGCCCCGAACGCAGAGCAGATGATGCACGGCGTTCTGCTGCATGAAATCGTGCATGGCATACTTCAAAATCTCGGATATCGTGACCACGATGAGCAGAAGGTCGATGCGCTCGCGAATGCGCTTCACGCGCTGATTGTTGACAATCCCGGCATGTTCGAGAGGAGGCAGAAACAGTGACAATCCAAGTCGACTCGAGGGAGAAAGCCCACATCATCGAGGGGATTATCCGATACTTCGACGAGCAAGGGATCAAGCACTATTCTTCCAAGCTCATCGTCGGCGACTATATGAACCTTGACAATCCAAAATTAATTTGTGATCGCAAACACAATTTGTCGGAAATTGCCAACAACCTCACCAACGACTCCGGACGTTTCATGCGCGAAGTGCGACTCGCAAAGGAACTCGGAATCCATCTCGTCGTGCTGTGCGAGCACGGCGGGTGGTGCAAGTCGATCCGCGACGTCAAAGACTGGCACAATCCGATGCAGGGGAAAATTCCATACGCGATAAGCGGGAAGGAACTTATGGAGCGGATTTACAAAGTCCATATCGCGTACGGTGTCGACTTCCTGTTCTGCGACAAGCGCTGCACCGGGCGGCGGATCGTCGAAATTCTGGGAGGCACGAAATGAATAAGCGGCGGTTGAAAAAGCAAACCTACTGGAAAAACAGCGACCGGATCATCCTGTGGGCTGCGGCGGCTCATCCGGAACGCGTGGTCCTCCCTGAAGCGGTGCTGGACGCTATGAAGAACAGCGTCCTTTGCGACGACCACGAAATGTGGTACGAATCGCCGAAGGGAATCAAAGCGCAGGAGGAGTTCCGGAAATGGCTCTACGAAACGTATATGAGACTTCGGCGCGAGGGGAAACTATGAACAACTACCCCCGTTACGACGTGGAGGCGGTCAAAGCGGCCGTCTCCGTCCCCGACGCGCTCGAGCGGTACGGCGACTTGCATAAGCGCCACGGGAACCGCTGCCCCTGCCCTATTCACGGCGGGAAGGACAACAACCTCGCGTTCCGGGACAACTCCTTCCACTGTTTTGTCTGCGGCGCGGGCGGAGATGTCATCACACTGGTCGAGAAGATTTTTAACCTCTCCTTCCCGGACGCCGTGCGGAAGCTCGCCGAGGATTTCGGGATCGCCCCGGGCGTTGATCCGGAGGCGATCAGGCGGCGGCAGCTCGCGGCGGAAGCACGGAAAAGGCGGGCTGAACGCGAAAAAGACGACTTCCGGCGCCTCGCGACGTTCTATCACCAGATGCAGGACCTTCCGTCGACCCCGTTCCGCGACAACTGCGTTCGCACGCTCGCCGCGACTATCGACGAGATCATCCAGCGCGGGGACGCGAGCAGCTACCCGGTCGACGAGATAATCTCGACCATGCGGCAGGGGCTGCAACGGGAGCGACAACTAAGAACGCCTGTTCGTTTCGCGCAGACTTCCCCTCCACCATTTCACGAAAGGACGTAACAAACCGTGGCTGAAATCATCGAGCCCAAAATCAAAGAACTCCCGGCGTGGACGCTCGAGGATTTCGAGAGCGCCGTCCCGCACAACTGGCTCTACAGCAACTATTACAAGAATCCTTTTACATATCGTCGTGCACTCGTCAAAATAGACGAATCTGCCCGCAAAATCGGCTACCCCGGGTTCAAGGCGGAAATGCGCGACTATGTGAAAGAATTCGGCGACGGCAAGGTCAACGAGAGCGACTATACCAACACGACCGAGTTCGCCGGACAGCCCATCGAACTGAACTGCGGCAAGTACATTTGTACGGATACAGGCGTTTCCATTCCGTCCCTCGGCGAGGTCACGACTATCTGCCCGCACCCGATCCTGATTTCCGGTCGACTCGTCAATCTCGACTCCGGAGAGGTCCGGCTCGAGGTGTCGTTCAAGCGGTCAGCGGAATGGCGGACCGTCGTCGTCGAGAAGATCATCCTCGCGTCGGCGGCGAAGATCATCGACCTTGCCCGGCTCGGGATCGCTGTCGACTCCGAGAACGCGAAAGCTCTCGTCAAGTACTTTACCGACCTCGAGGCGTGGAATTACGACCGACTCCCCGAACGGCACTCCGTCGCGCGGGTCGGATGGACGACTTCCGGAAAATTCGTGCCGTACGCCGACTCTGTGGAGTTCGACGGCGCGCCCGGGTTCAGGGCTGTGTTCGACTCATTCCACCCGAACGGAGACCGCGACGCCTGGTTCAAAGCCGCCTCGAAAGCCCGGAACGAGAGTACCATCGCGCGGATTGTACTCGCCGCCTCTCTCGCGTCCGTTCTCGTCGGACCGCTCCACGCGCTGCCGTTCTTCGTGCACGTCTGGGGCAGAGCCGGAAACGGCAAGACCATGCTGTTAAAGCTTGCCGCGTCCGTCTGGGCGTCCCCCAACTCGTCAGAGGGGTATGTGCGCAACTTCAACTCGACTTTCGTCGGGCTGGAGACCGCCGCGGGATTCTTCAACTCCGCCCCCCTCTGCGTGGACGAGCTGCAAGTCGTCAAAAACCGCCGCGACTTTGACGATATAATCTATATGCTCGCCGAAGGTCAAGGGCGCTCCCGCGGGTCGAAGGATGGTTCTTTTCAGCAGATCAAATCCTGGCAGAACACCATCATCACCACCGGAGAAATGCCCATCTCGAGCGACTCTTCCGGCGCGGGCGCGATGAACCGCGTCATCGAAATCTCATGCGGGGACGAGCGACTTCTGGACGACTATCGCGGACTTTCCGACACGCTGTCCCACAACTGGGGCTTTGCGGGGAAAGAATTTGTCGAAGGACTCACACCGCAGGTGCTTGAAGCCGCGAAGAAGGTGCAGGAAGAGTACCGCGCGGCATTCGAGGCGTCAGCGACTACCGAAAAGCTCGCGCTCTCAGCGTCGCTGATCCTCACTGCGGATGCTCTCGCGGAGCTGCTGATCTGGCACACCGGCACACAGCTGTCGGCGACCGACGTCGCGAAATACCTCCCGACCAAACAGGACGTTGACGCCAATCAGCGGGCGCTCGAGTGGCTTTACGGGACTATCGCCGAGAACCGGTCGAAATTTGTCGCCGAAGACGGAATGCCTATGCGGGAAGTCTGGGGCGAGTACAAGGACATTTCGGACGGCAAGCCGTTTATCGCCATCATCGGCACGGTGCTGTCCCGGATCATGAGCGACGCCGGGTTTAATTATAAGGCATTCCTGTCGTGGGCACGCGATCATGGGCACATCCGCATCGGCGAAAAGAACACCGTCCCCGTTCGTGTGCACGGCGCGCTCGCGAAGTGCGTCTGCCTTTACGAAGGCCCCAACGGGGAAGGGAAATTGACATTTTAGACGAAATCACAAATTGTCAGCGACTTTTCGGGCATATATTGTGTATCTTTATTTTGCAGTTACCCCGGTTACCACCCCATTACCCCACCGGGGTAACAGAAAAGTGCCCGTAAAACCTGACAAAATCGGGTGTTGTTACCCCGTTACCCCAATTTTGCGATTTTATATGCTATATACGCGCGAGAAAAATTTTTTTGAGATAGACACAAAAATGTACGCGCGTATACGAGAATATAGGGGTAACAGGGGTAACAGGGGTAACATATATAATATATGCCCATTCTACCTGACATTTTCCAGTTACCCCATTTTCGGGGCGAGGGGTAATGTGGGGTAACGGGCGAAAGGAGATCAAAGCATGAACAATCTATCGAGAATCGAGCAGGAGACAATCATCCTGTTCAACGAAGCGGAAAACACAGCGACTATTGAGACGCACAACGGACGGCTGAAGCGGAAGCTCGACCGGCTCGCGACGGAGAGACCGAATGAGGTCACCGCACAGAATGGAAACGACGGCGCAAGGAAATATGCCGTGCCAAAACGGTGGGTGACTGTGAACGCGCCGCGGGTGATGAGTGAGGAGCAGAAAGCAATTTGCGCCGAGCGGTTAGCGGAACAGCGCAGAATCAAATCTGAGATCGGATAAGTCCATCGCGCAGGGCGCAACGGAACGAAGTTTGCTCCGGGAGGGTAAATATATATCCCCGGAGTGTTGAACGAGAAACACACACAGTGGTGAGAAAATGGAGCAGGAGATGGAACAAAACATGAGCGACGAAAAGAAAACCAACTCGGACGCGCCGAAGAAGAGGGGCAGACCGAAGGCACCGCCGAAGCCGAAGAAGGAACGAGCTGCACCGGCGCCGCCGAACTCCTACGCAAGGAAACGGGCGGTCGAGTATGCCGAAAGCGTCGCGGAGCGCGTCGACGAGAAAGACAAGGCGACTATCGTCAATGCGCTGACGCTGCCCGAAAAGGATATGCCCGACGCAAGGCAGTACAAGAAAACGACCGATAGGACGAAGTACCTCCCGAGCAAGGTCTGGACGCCGGAGAACGACGACGAGCGTGCATTCGTGAGCCAGATTCTCCGTGAACTGCTGACCGAGTTCCGAAAGCCGACCGTGAAGGACGACGACGAAATGGCGGAGAGAATCAGCGACTACTACGACCGCTGCGCGAATGAGGGACGGACGCCTGTATGGGAGGAAGTGTGCCTGAGTCTGGGGTATGGATTGCAGAAAGTGAACGCGATTATACATGGGACGGAGCGGGGGTTCACGGCTATCACCCCTGAAATCCTCAAAAAGGCTAAAGATTTTCAACAATCTTTTGACGCAAAACTTGTGGTCGCCGGGAAGATGAATTTTTTAGCATACTGCTTCCGTGCGAAGTGCTATTACGGGATGCGGGATAACGCAGAATTGCCCGAAACTACGCGAAATCCGATGGGTGAAGCGAACCTCACGCCGAAGCAGCTGCAAGAAAGATATTTGCAGGGGATGAGGGAAAGCGACTATGAGGACAAGACGATAAAGTGACCGAAAGTTTAGGTTTTCGACACAGTGAGAGACTTTGGTAGTGATGTATTGCTGAAAGTATTGTGCAATATGACGAAAGCCCCGGCGACTATCAGACGGTCAGCGACTATCGAGCGACTATCGCGAAAAATTATCAGCGACTATTGCGAACCGAGAAAATAAAAATCCGGTTTTTGAAACTCGCAGAAAAGATTTTCAAAACCGGATCGGAAATTTTTCGGAAATCGGCGGGAAATTGAGCGGAAAATGAGGGGCTGCCTGAGCGGGGCGGTCCCTTTTCTGCGCTGCCGGGGCACCTCGAGACGGCAGAACGGCACGGGCGGCGGGCGTATATGACCGTCCAGGGCGCGCACAGACGGCGCAGGACGGGCAGAAATAGGTGGGGCGGTATATTTACCCTATTGAGGGATTAAACGCGCTCACGGGGCTTGTAGGCGCTCACAGAGATATGCAGCCTCGAGGGCGTGCGGATCGGCGGCGGATCGTGCCGGGCACGCGGGCGGCTGCGCATCCTCTCGAGGCGGTGACGGCGGGTATAGGGCTGTGAGGCTCTGTGAGGCTCTGCGCGGGGCGTTTACACTGCGGGTGATATAGATACCCTCTCGAGGCTTTCAAGACGTTTTGCGGGCTTGTGGGACGTCACAGCGCGGACACAAAAAGCCTCGGCAGTCCAGACGGGCCACAGGGGCATAAAAAGACCGCCCACGCGGGGCGGTCGGGGGTTATGAACGGTGGGCGAGTTCCAGCAGGACCAGCACGGGCACGATCAGGATGTACAGCACTACAAGCACGCTATCACCTCCCGCTTACAGTATAGCACACCGGCGAGCGGTTGTCAAGGGGGTCACAGCGTCTCTGCGGCGGCGATGATGTCCGCTTTGGCGCCGTCGGTCAAGACCCGGCGCCCGCGGTGCGTGCCGCAGGTGTCGCGGCAAACACGCGTCAGGTACCATCCCGACGGGCGGCGCACGACGCTGAAATGTGTACTCTCCGGGACGCACTTGTACGCGTTGGGAAAGCTCCGCGCGTTGGGGTCGCAGTGGATTTCGCACCCCGGCAGGTGTTTTTTTAGGATGCAGCCGGGCACGCTGTCCAGGGCGTCCATGATGTCGTCGACGTCCAGACGGCGGACGGTCGCGCGTCCCTCGGCGCGGGTGATGATCTCGCGCAGCTCTGACGCCGCGGCGTCGTATGCGGCGCGCGCGGCGTCTGCGGTGGCCTTGGCGGCTGCCTTGGCGTCGTCGTCGGTGTAGGACGCGGCGGCGGCGCGGTCGGCGTCACGCTGCGCGCGGCGGTATGCCGTCCAGGCGGTGTATATTGCGGTCAGCTTGTAGGGCTTGAAGGCGGTAGTGGGGATGATGGTATACATGATAATCTCTCTTTCTCCCCGTCTTAGCCGGGCGGGGGCGGCGGTTATTAAAGCGCTGCAAGCAGCTGTAAAGCGTTATCGGGGGTGATGTCGTGATCATGCCCGGCGCGTACCAGGGCGGCCACCTCGCACCACTCGGGGACGGGGGTGCCGTCTGCGCGGCGGTAGTGCACGCGGTAGTCGCTGCCCACGTACGGCGTGACGCCGGGCGCGTGCTGTAGCTCTGCGAGTTTCGCGGCGATTACCTCGGGCGTGGTGCGGTAGTGCTTATCAATATATGTCCACATGGTTTC
>ERZ827469.478-NODE-478-length-45493-cov-8.100621_pt1 | contig 45493 bp, 39 predicted proteins | sample MGYA00519917_ERZ827469 | MGnify/ENA primary metagenome ERZ827469 (study PRJEB31778, sample SAMEA3449314) | human gut metagenome | biome: human gut; feature: human-associated habitat; material: faeces | place: United Kingdom | collected 2010/2012 ... | reverse complement strand
GACCGCTCCCCAGTGTTTTCTCAAGCTTTTGTTAATTTTTCACAATTCAATTTAGGTTTCTATGAGTTTCGCAATTGTCTATTTTACTTTACACTGCGGATCAAAAACTTGATCTCTGCACAATATTCCCGCAGCATATTGTTTGGAAGATAGAATTTTGTCGAATCTGCTGCAATTCCACATGCATCAGAGAGCCCCTGTTTTTGGGCGATCTGCAAAGCACGGAACATATGAAAATCATTCGTGATGATCCCGACTTCCGCATCTTCCGGTAAAAATTTACGGCTAAACCGCAGATTTTCTTCGGTCGTCTTCGATTGATCTTCCAACAGGATCCGTTCTTTGTCAATTCCATTCTGCATCAGATACTGCGCCATTCCATACGCTTCGGAATAAGGTTCATTTTTTCCCTGACCGCCCGCTACAATACAGACTGTCTCCGGATTCTCATTCAGATATAAAATTGCCTCATCCAGCCGGTATTTCAATACCACACTCGGTTTATCCGTGTGCACCTGTGCACCCAGCACGATCACATAGTCCAGATTATCTTCTCCCTGTGCATGCATCTGGTGAATCACCATTCCCTCAATCACAAGAAACGACAGGAAAAATACACCGCACAATATTCCAAATATCCACCTAACGATCTGCGGTATCCTGTCCCACATTCCCATATGAAGCAGTCCTGCCAGCACAAAGAGGATCACTGCAATGCCAATCCATACAATAAAAAATTTTGTTCCACCGGAGCCTGCAATCGCCACAATCAGCCCATAAACCAGACAAAGCAGTCCCAAAATCAGACAGATGTTCATATATTTTTTCCTCATCCTTCCGCCTTTCCTTCTTTTTTCTCATACAGTAAATAAAACTGTTTTTTATCCATAATGTTGAGTGTCACCGCCAAAACGATGGTTGCAACACCAAAAGCCCCCACTGCAAGCCACGCTCGGTCATATCCACTGTTATCAACGATTTTTCCGATCAGAATATTGCCCCAGGCAGAAAATGCACCGCTTACCGTATAAATGAACGAATTGACACGTCCCCAGTGCGTGGACGGCATCCGTCTGGTCATATACGGCTGGTTTCCCAGCGTGTTAAACACTTCGCCAACTGTAAAAATAACCATCAGCACAAAATAAAGCGGCATGATTCCCTGTACAAACCGATACCCGGATAATCCTAAAATAATCAGGCTTTCTCCAATCAGAATTTTTCGGACATCTATTATTCTTCCTGCAAAAGTAGTTATAATTGGTGTTGCAATGATCACTACCAATGCGTTTGTGCTTGTCAGCATGCCAAAAATAGCAGCTCCTTTTGCTCCGTATAATGTTTCCATGTTGAGTGGCAGAAGATAATTAAACTGTGCATAGACCAGCCCTCCGAAACCTGCCACCAAAGCATAAATCAGGATTGGCCTGCGTTCCCATAAAATCTTAAATACATGCTCATTCTCCCGTTTTTCCTCGTACTCGCTCACTTTTTTCTTCTCTACCCGAAGCTGTTTTACAAATAAAATAATCAAAAGCGTGGAGGAAAATGTTGCAATTCCGGTAATTATAAATGCCAGTCCCAGATAGTTTTCAAATAAAAATCCGGCAATTGTCGGGGAAAGCACAAGTCCTAAATTCATTCCGAGATATTGCAGACTATACGCCTTTTCCCTGCTCTCGCTGTCACTCAGATCTGCAACCAGCGCATCATAGGATGGACCTTCAATTGTCGCAAACACTCCGGCAAGATAAAAAAGTGCAATGCTATATCCAGACAACGGCAGCAGACCGCAGATAATATAAGAAATAACTGTAACCATATCACAGCATACGATAATTTTTTTACGGTTCATCGTATCTGCCAGTTTTCCGCCAAGCAACAGCATTGGAAACTGCAAAATGGACATTGCCATTGTGATGGTGGCAATCGTTGTCGCATTATATCCTAATTTATTTTTCAAAATCAAAGTGAGAAGCGGCCAGATCAGGGAACCCATACTGGTCACAACTCTGCCAAAGAACAGAATGTAAATCTCCTTGCTCAGATTTTTATATTGCTGTATAAATTTCATTTTCCAAACTCCATCCCATTTCTTTTGTAAATCCATTACTTTCCAAATTCCCAGAAAGCAACCGCACTCGCCGCCGCTACGTTTAAAGAATCCACTCCGTGGCTCATTGGGATTTTTACTGTATAGTCACAGTCTGCCATAGTCTCTGCAGCCAGACCGTCTCCCTCAGTTCCTAAAATAATTGCAAGCTTTTCTTCTGCATGTAATTTTTCATCATCAATACGGACAGAATCATTCCGAAGTGCCATAGCAACCGTCTTAAATCCATACTCATGCAATAAGTCCATCCCACCCTGTGGCCAGGAGACATTTTTATTTTCAATGTAAGTCCACGGCACCTGAAATACAGTTCCCATGCTCACGCGGATTGACCTGCGGTAAAGAGGATCACTGCACGCAGATGTCAACAGCACCGCATCCATGTTCAGTGCCGCCGCCGACCGGAAAATCGCTCCTACATTTGTTGGATTTACAACATTTTCCAACACTGCGATACGCCTTGCATTTTTACAGACTTTTTCTGCCGAAGGCATTGCAGGACGATGCATGGCACACAACATTCCCCTTGCAAGTTTATATCCTGTAATCTGTTCTAACACCTCAATTTTTGCTGTGTAAACCGGTATATTTTTGCATTTTGCAATGATATTTTTTCCACGAGTGTCAAAATCCTTTTGCTCCATCAAAAGGGAGATTGGCTCACATCCGAACTCTAGGGCTCTCTCGATCACCTTTGGGCTTTCAGCAATAAAAATTCCCGGTGCCGGTTCATAATAATGCAGTAACTGCGCCTCATTGAGGCTTGTATACACCTGTAATTCAGGCAATGTCAAATCTGTAATTTCTATTCTGTTCATTCTGTTATGGATTGCAGTTTTTACATGGATCATATCCATATGCAATCGCTTCCTCTCTCGTTCCTGTAAATTCCGCATAATTTTCCGGTTTGATTTTCTCTACACTGTAACATCCCGGCTTATGGAATTTATGTGTGTTCGTGTTCAGTACATATGTCTGCGTTTCTTCGGACTGTGAAGTTTCTTCCTGCGCACTGGTATCATTTACAATTGTTCCGTCCGCAGAGCTTTCTCCTGTCGCATAATCAATTGACACACCCGGCTGCACATTATATGCAAAAACGCAGAATAAAACGCCTTCTCCGTTGTCTTCAACCGATTTTCCCTCCATCAGCACGCCTGCCGCCAGAAGGTTATCACCCTCAAAAACCGGCGTCACACGATACATAACGTGTTGATCTGTCTCTTTCACATAGTCCGTTACCATATTTTCAAATGGAAGCATTCCTTCTATGTTCAAATATCTGGTTCCGGTAATAAGATTTTTTTCATTTGCATTTTCTCCTGTAAGCTGATATCCGATCAGATGACAGCGGTTATACAAATATTTTCCATCGACAAAATCATATTTCACAGTATGCCAGCCTGTCGGCTTTACCGCACCAATATTCCCACGCTCCTCCGCCGGCATCAGATCCTGTCCCACGCTCGCCACACAGACTGTGCATCTTCCAAGCGGATCCAATTCTCCATACGTCTCATAGGAAGCACTGCTCAACTCTTCCTCTGTAAAAAAAGGAACGTTATCATTGACTGCAACATATGCCTTTCCATCATATGCCGGAACGGCTGCAAAATCAAATGTTTCTGCGATTGTCGTTGCATTTTCCTGTGTACTCTGTGCTGATTCTGTCGTTCCACATCCAGAAGCAAACTGCATCGTCAATGCGAGACAAATCACCATCGCCAGTGCTCTCATATTATTTTTCCATTTTAAAATTTCTCTGTTCTTCCTCATTGCCTTACTCTTACAAAACACTTTTCGTTCTGCTTTTTCTCCTTCTACTCTCTGCAATAAATTTCTTTTGTAATTTTTTCATGTGAAAAACCGAGAAACTCTTCCGTTTCTGTCAGTTTCCATTCAACTCCTATCTCAACAGAAACATCTGCTGGATATACTCTGTTCCAGCGATAGATTATGAACTGCTCAATCCGTTTGTCACCTGTATCCAATGTTTCCAATTCCTGAAAAACATATTCTCCTTCTTTCGCTTTCTCCTTTGGATTTTCACTGATTTCTAAATTTGAAACAGAGTGAAACAGTTTCCGGCTGTAATCAGTTATCCAAAGTTTCTTTTCTCCAACTGTTTTTCTGATATCTTCCGCTACTATGCGGTCCTGCGACTGCCTTCTGTGATTGAAGGCAAGTCCGTTATTGTCGTCTAAGCATATGATGATGTACATTGCGGTGCTCCTTATATTTGTTTAATACTCAAGTTCTATCATATCGTTTTTTCGTTCTTTTGCCAATAAAATTATATCTTTTTCCACTGCTTGATACGTTCCACTTGACCACTGCTGAATAAAAATAGCACCTGACAGATTTTTATTTCCGTCAGATGCTATATGAACACTACACTTTTATTTCATTACACTGATTTCTTTTCTTTCTTTTAAAACATTTGCTAATTTAAAATAAACTATTATTATAGTTTATCACCTCAATATTATATTCTCCGTTTTAACAGAAAAGGAACTGCCTTACGACAATTCCAATTCATTAATTAAAATAAATCACTATGCGTTCCAGTTCTAGTAAGATATAAAATTAATTCGGCTTCTATATACTTATATACTAACAACCAATCTGGTAATATGTGACATTCTCTATATCCTTCCCAGTTTCCATGCAAATCGTGATCCTTATTTTTCTCTTCTAGCTTTTCTCCATTAGCAAGTTTTTTGATAATCTGATTAATTAACTCAATGTCATAACCTCTGCTTTTGCATAATTTTAAATCTTTTTCAAACTTTGTTGTCGGTTGTACTTCATATTTCATCCAAGAATATCCTCCATCATTTTATCAACGTCATCATACGTTTTTCTCACTTCTGGATGATTAATTAAATACTCCGTTTCTGCCATTGCTTTTAAGGTTTCAATATTAGGTGTTTCATTCATATCTGGCTTAAATGGCAACGCTTGTTCTCTTACCGCCTGTTTTGCAGCCATTGTAAAGAAAGTTGTCATATCAAGACCTAAATTAGACATAAGTTCCTGTAATTGAGCCTTTAAAGTTTCATCAATTCTCATCGTTACATTCGTATTTGCCATATATATCACCTTCCTTTAATTATATTATAGTTCCCATTTTATCCATTGTCAATACAATGTTATAACATCGCACATGTAAATCTATTATTTACATATTTCCATTTTACACAATATCACCCAACAACTCAATTACTTCGTCAAGTTTCTCACTCGCTTCTTCCATATTATCAATTGCATCTTCAGAACACATTCCTCTATAGCTGTTCTGTAATCCTTCTGGCATATTATCAAATGCGTCCTGTTCTTCGCTTAATATAGAAGATAACTCAATGTTACGGTAAAGGTATTCAAATCCACAGAAACCGCATATATGGATCTAGGGACAGTGCTTTAAAAGCTATCGGTAAGCAATTAGAAAATAAAATTGTTCCAAACAAGGATAAGTTAAAATGGAACGCACAAATGTTATAAAAGTTATAGGGTATACACCAATCTTAATTGAACTGTGTATACCCTATTTTTTTACGATTTTGCAAAAGTTCTTTGCAGTTGAATTATTTTCCCACAATCTCATCCGTATTAATGAACTGGAACGGTGTCGTCTGATACACATAATAATTCAGCCAGTTCGAATAGAGAATGTTTCCATGTGATCTCCACTGCAGTCTCGGTTTCTGTGTGTCATCATCATTCGGATAATAATTGACAGGCATTTTGATGTCCAGACCTTTATCCTTATCACGTTTGTACTCCTTGTCGAGGGTAACCCGGTCATATTCCGGATGTCCCATCACAAAAATTTTACGTCCCTCATCTGCAATGGCAAGGAACACGCCGGCTTCCTCTGATTCTGCTAAAATCGTCAGTTCCTTCACGGCACGGATATCCTCTGCACGCACTTCAGTATGTCTCGAATGCGGTGCCATAAAATAGTCATCAAAGCCTCGGACAAGCGGTACTTTACGGTTCATCACATGATGCTCATACACACCGAATTTTTTCTCCGGAAGCAGATATTTCTTCAAACCGTAATGATAATAGAGCCCTGCCTGCGCGCCCCAGCAGAGATGTAAGGTAGAGGTGGCATGTGTCTTGCTCCACTCAAAGATCTCACACATTTCCTTCCAGTAATCCACCTCTTCATATTCCATCTGTTCCACCGGCGCTCCGGTAATGATCAGACCATCAAAATAACGATTTTTAATGTCTGCAAAAGTCTCATAAAACTTATTCAGATGACTCATTGATGTGTTTTTTGACTCATGGGAAGACACTGCTACAAACGTCACATCTACCTGTAACGGTGTGTTTGAAAGCGAGCGTAAAAGCTGAAGCTCCGTATCTTCCTTTAACGGCATCAGGTTTAAGATTGCAATATTGATTGCTCTGATATCCTGATGTGTCGCACGATTTTCGTCCATAACAAATATATTTTCCTTTTCCAATATTTCCTTTGCCGGCAAATCACTCTGTGTCTTAATTGGCATATCTTCTTACAAACCCTTCCTCGCGATCAAAATCGCTCTCCTATTTTCGACAGTATGTCCTGCTACATCTTCCAGTACAGTGAAAACTAAATTCCAAGCATTTCTTTCAACTGTTCTTCTGAAATAACAGGAATTCCAAGTTCCTGTGCTTTGGTCAGCTTGCTTCCTGCATTTTCTCCCGCAAGCACGTAATCTGTTTTTTTTGAGACAGAACCAGAAGCCTTTCCACCATATTTTTCGATCAGTTCAGACGCTTCTTTTCGTCCTAATGTCGGCAGTGTTCCTGTTACTACAACCGTCTTTCCTGTCAGAACAGATTCCACCGTTTCTGTCTCTTCCGCCTGCATATTCACTCCATACTCTTTCAAGCGGTCTAAAATTTCAATATTTTTTTCATCTGTAAAGAAATTCCGGATACAAAGCGCACTCACTTCTCCGATATCGTTGACCTCTGTGAGCTGCTCAACGGAAGCTTCCTTTAAATGATCCATATCTTTAAAATACTTCATGATTGCTTTTGCAGCTGCCTTTCCCACGTTTGGAATCCCAAGTCCGGTGAGAAGCTTATAGGCATCGTTCTCTTTTGATTTCTCGATTGCATCCAAAAGCTTATCCGTATTTTTTTCTTTTCCGATAATTCCCTGATCGATCAATTCATCACGATGTGTCTTTAGTACAAAAACATCTGCGACATTATTAATATACCCTAAACGGACAAGTTCTTCAATATAAACTGTACCAAAACCTTTGATGTCCATTGCGTCACGCCCTACAAAGTTGATAATATGGCGTTCTAACTGTGCCGGACAGTTTGGTGATGTACACTTAATATCCGCAGTGTCTTTCTCCCTCTCTGTCTTTGCACCGCAAACAGGGCAGACATCCGGGATCACAAACCTTTTCCAGTCAGAAGGTCTTTTCTCTTTCTTCACTTCCTTGATCTTCGGAATGATCTCCCCCGACTTATAAACTACAATTGTATCTCCAATTCCGATATCCAGATCATCAATAAAATCCTGATTGTGCAAAGTTGCCCTGGAAACAGAAGTTCCGCAGAGGCGCACCGGCTCAAACACAGCTGTCGGTGTGATTCTTCCGGTTCTTCCTACCGAAAGTTCAATATTTAATAGTCTGGACTCTTTCTCCTCCGGTGGATATTTGTATGCGATTGCCCAGCGCGGTACTTTGGATGTTTCTCCCAACTGCTCACGGTCAGAAAAACGATTGATCTTCACCACAGCGCCGTCAATATCATATGCCAGATTTCCGCGGTTTTCACCAATTGCCGTGATCGCATCCCACACTTCCTCTGCGGTCTTGCAGACTTTGTAATCGTCTATGACATGGATCCCCTGCTTTTTCAAAAATTCATATCCTTCGGTATGAGTTGCAAACTCCATGCCACGCACCTGCTGGATATTGAAAATAAACATGGAAAGATCCCGCTCTTTCGTCACCTTGCTGTCTAACTGGCGGAGTGTTCCCGCTGCACAGTTTCTTGGATTGGCAAACACTTTTTTTCCAAGAAGCTCCTGTGTCTCATTTACCTTTTCAAATGCAGCGTTTTTCATGTATACTTCACCGCGGATCTCCAGATACTCCGGTTTGTCCTTTAACTTTTGTTTTACGTCTTTGATCACTTTCGCATTCGCGGTGACATCCTCACCGAAATTAATTCCATCCCCTCTGGTTTCCGCCAGTATTAATTCTCCGTTCTCATAACGCAGTGACATGGAAAGTCCGTCAATTTTATACTCCACAACAAATTCCGGATGATCTAACTGTTTCTGCATTTCCTCCACGAAGTTAAATACTTCCTCTTTGGAAAAAACATCCTGAAGACTTAACATCGGAACATTGTGGCGCACAAGCACACCCGCTTCTCTTTTTGCTGTTCCACCAACACGCTGTGTCGGAGAATCCGGCGTGACAAGCTCCGGGTGCTCTTTTTCCAGACCCTTCAGCTCCTGCATCATCATGTCGTATTCATAATCTGAAATCTCAGGACTGTCCTGATTATAATAGCGGTCAATATGATATTCGAGTGTTTTCTTTAACTCGGCAATTCTCTCTTCTGCTGACATTTTCTTCATCCATTTCTACTTTTTTGATTTTTCTTTCATACGCTCACTTTTGGAATATTTCTTCGGGATGACCGTCTCATTGGAGGAATCTTTAATTAATGATAAAAGCTGTCTGTACTCCTCCGGTGTAACATCCCTGTATGTTCCAACCGGCAGGTCTCCAAGTTCAATATTCATGATTCTTGTACGAACAAGTTTCTCCACACGATAACCGAAATATTCACACATCCGTCTGATCTGGCGGTTTAGTCCCTGTGTCAAAATAATCTTAAACTGTTTCTTTCCAATCTGTTTTACATGACATTTTCTGGTCATTGTATTCAGTTCAGCAAGCGGCACTCCGTTTGCCAGACCATGGATAAAACTCTCGGTGACTGGTCTGTTGACTGTAACAATGTACTCTTTTTCATGCATATTCCCGGAGCGCATCATTTTATTGACAATATCACCGTTATTCGTCAGTAACAGCAGCCCTTCTGAATCTTTATCCAGACGTCCGACCGGATAGATGCGCTTCGGGTAATTAATATAATCGATCACATTGTTTTTTTCGCGCTTTTCTGCGGTACAGACAATGCCAACCGGTTTGTGGAACGCAATTAAGATCATTTCCTCTTCTTTTGAAACTTTCTTTCCCTGAAACAAAACCGTCTGTCCCGGCAGCACTCTTGCGCCTGTTTCCGCAACTTTTCCATCAATGGTAATATTTCCAAGTTCTACCTGACGGTCTGCCTCGCGTCTGGAACATACCCCTGCTTCGCTCAAAAATTTATTGATACGGATTCCGTTTTCTTCCATACTTTTCCTTTTCCTGTCATTATTCCATATGATTCTATTTTGTACAGCTTCAAATAACTACAAAAACGGAGACTTCAATTTGCTGGAAGCCTCCGTAGCATTCTGTTACTTTTTTATTTTAATAAATCGGTCTTGATATAACCTGTCTTATTCTTCCATGTTACTTTTGTCCAGCCTTCTGCATAACTCATCACAACCGTTACCTTCTCTCCGGCATAGGCAACTCCGACTTTGTCTGCTGTCTCGCTCATGGAAGACCGGATGTTTGTTGTGTTGGAGAGCATGATCGTTGTGCCCTCTGTCAATGCTTCTGATGCCGCTGTCTCAGAAGCATTCTCCGGTGCTTCTGCTGATAAAAATTCACTCTTAATATAACCTGTTGTACCGTTGTAATCGACAATACTCCAGTCTCCTTCTGTACCAGTTCTGGTAAGTGCCGTTCCTTTTTCAACAGAGCCAAGCTTGTCTGCTGAGGTATCTGCACCTGACCGGACATTTACCTTGTCTATTGTATATACAGTTTCTGTTGTCTGTTCTGCCGGCGTTTCTTCCGCTGGAATTTCGTCTGTCGGAGTCTCCTCAGCAGGAGTCTCTGTTGCAGGAACCTCTTCCGTTGCAGGCACTTCTTCTGTACTCTCTGTTGCGTCTGCCACAATGGTATTACGCCACTCAGTAATTGCATTTGGAATAGTCGTTGCACAGAGATTCAACAGGTTCTCGTCTGTTGACAATGCAGCTTCGTATTTCTGCTGGATATCATTCTGTAATTCAATGACATCATCGCTGTTGTAGAAGTTCGTGATAAGGTTGCGGATGCTTGTATCCAACGCACTCTCCTGTCTGGACAGGTTGTACTCACTGTAAAGATTATCAATGTAAAGACTTCCATCGTCATTTGTTCTGACATAGAAGAAATAAAGCCCCGGTGCAGGTGTTTCCACTCCCATAAACTTCACATTCAGGCTGACATTTACCATATAAGAATTGCTGTCAAGCCCGGACTTTGTATAGCAGTTAATGTCCTGATACTGCTCAATGTACTGACTGATCAGTGTGATATAACTCTGCTCATTCTGTGTGATCGGTGTTGCCAGTGTCTGTAATGTGACAAGATCTCCGGATGCATAAGCAGTAAAGTAGCTGTTGATCAGCTCATTGACTGCCGGAACTGCATTTTCCTCATATGCTTCTTCTGTCACAACCGTCTCAGTAACCGCCACGTTATTATCGTCTGCGTTTCCGGTTCCATTTCCCGTGAATTTCACTAAAATAAGTAAAAGCACAACAAACAGTGCTCCTGCCACGAAATATCTGGCATTCTTTTTTACAAATTCTACCATTTTCTGAATATCTATGTTATTTGATTTATTATCCTGATTCGTTGAAGCCATTTTTACCAAACCTTTCTGTCACAGACCCGAATTTTGTCTGCGGTATCTATTATGAAAAATGTAATTGTTTCCTATCTGCAATTACAAAAAAATTAATCTAACAAACATTTTACATAATAGCATTATCTCTGTTTATTGTCAACGAATGGCTGGCTTTTCCAATTCTTAATATTTTATTTCAGAGCAAAAAAAAGATGCCACTACTGACATCTTTTTACTGCGCCTGGCGGGAATCGAACCCGCAGCGTCGGAGTCGGAGTCCGATGTTTTATCCATTAAACTACAGCCGCATATATTCTTTTATCTGTTTCACAAACAGCCTATTTATTATAGCAGATAAAAGTGTAAATTTCAAGAGATTTTTATGCATTCAAATCTTTTAATATCTCAGTTTCCAGCTCCTCTTTCTGCTCCGCTGAAATTGGCAGAATAAAAACACCGACTTTTACTGCTGTCTCGCTAACACTCTGCTCTATCAAAAAGCGCCTGTCCTCCTCTGTGACCTGTCCGCTCATGTATGCACGTATCACTGCATTCAATCTCGTAAATAAAGTGATAAGTTCCCGAAAACGGTTTTCTTTTCTCAGATAGCAATGCCCCGTCCGTTGTAATTCCTGATCCATGGTTGCAATGATCTGCATGGAAAGTTTCAGCTCGCCTGTGATGTCGGATGCCTCCATCAGAACATCCGGCCGCTTTTTTAACATTTCCGCAAAATACGTTTTTGCACCAAAAACATCCATAGAAAAGAAGTAACTCGCAAGCTGTTCTTTCATCTCGCGTGTCTCTGCCTTTTCTCCTAACATGCCCACTTTGCACTCATAAACCTTCAGATGATTTACGCGCACCCACACAAGCAGCAGGAACTCAGAAATAAATCCAAACACCCGTTTGTGATAATCGTCCTCTCCATTTTCCAGACAGATCCGCTTCTGCACCTCAAAAAAAATGTGAAACAGCCATTCACAGTATGTATCAAACCATTTTTTCGATGTGACGATCATATTGCCAAAATACGTTTCCGTTCCGTTCTCGAGCTGTACAAATGTATCGTAATATTCCGGGTAGAGTTCTTTTATCACCTCTCCTGTCATATCGAGAGCATGAATATTATGATTTGTCGCAAAACCATAATGATAGGAGTTGTTCAGCACCACCCTTTTGGTCGTGATCAGATCATAGTCCTTTAAAAGCTCCAGATACTCTGCCTCTGTAAAAATTTTTTCCTGCTCATTCAAAAGATACCTTCTGTAGTGACAGGTTCCTACATATTTATATGTGTGTACATTTTTCCATATCCAATACAATCCGGTCAGTTCACTGTAATAACAGTTTTCCGCAGAAATGTTGTCTCCCGTGTTGTCACAGAGGTAACCAAGATCCTCTTTTTCCTCCCTGCCCACCTGAAGCGGCTGGTACATTTTATCTTGTGGTACTTCAAATTTTTTATGTGTCAGTGCAAAAATTTTTATCTTCATGTGAAACACCTGTCTTTAAAGCATGTTATCGAAAACTTCCGACACTCATTTTACACCATGTTCGGTTTTTATCATAGTGTTTAATTCTTTTAAAAGCGTGGCTGATTTTTTTAACTGCTCCTGTTCCTCCTCATCGAGTTCGATCGGCACAACTGCCTCCACACCATCTTTTCCGACGATTGCAGGCATACTGATGACCACATCTTCCATACCATAAATTCCGTGCATCATGGAAGACACTGGGAGAATGGACTGCTCGTTTCTTATGATACACTCGCAGATTCTTTTTACCGCCATCGCAATTCCGTAGTAAGTTGCCTGTTTTCTCTGAATGATCTCATAGGCACTGTTTTTCACTTCCTCATAAATTTTATCCTCGGATTCCTCGTGAAAATAATGTCCGCGCATCTCACAGAACGCATCGAGCCGCACACCGGAAACGTTTGCATTTGACCAAGCTGCCAGCTCGCTGTCCCCGTGTTCACCGATGATAAACGCATGCACACTGCGGTTGTCGACCTTCAAATGTTCCCCGATCAGATATTTTAATCTTGCCGTGTCAAGCACCGTTCCAGAACCAAGCACTCTGTTCTCCGGGAAACCGGACAGTTTTAACGCTGTGTAAGTGAGAATATCCACCGGATTTGAAACGATAAGAAGCATGCCCTCGCAGTTTCGCTTTGCGATTTCCGGGATGATTGTTTTATAAATTTCCACATTTTTGTGGATGAGATCAAGCCTCGTCTCGTCCGGCTTCTGATTTGCCCCCGCCGTAATGATGATAATCGCCGCATCGACAATGTCATCGTAAGTTCCGGCATACAGCCGGATCGGCCTTGCAAACGGAAGTCCATGTGCGATATCCATCGCCTCACCTTCCGCTTTTTCCCTGTTTACATCGATCATTACCATCTCGGAAAAAATGCCGCTCTGCATTAATGCAAACGCAGAGGACGAACCTACAAATCCACAGCCGATCATGGCGGCTTTTCGAATATTTACCATAATAAAATCACCTTATCGTTGTTTATAATGTTTACGATAATTTTTGAGAGGTAAATCTACGCACTGAAATATGAGGGAATGCAATCAAACTTTCGGAGACACGCTCCCGCTACGTGTCGCTCGCAGCGGTACTAAGAACTCACATCCTGCATTTTATTTCTGATAAATCAGAATAAAACGCAGAATCTGACTTCTAAGAACCGGCGGCTCCACAGTGTCTCCTTCTCTTTTGATTGCATTCCCTCATATCATATACATATTGAAACCTCTCAAAAATCATCTTATTCGCTACTATCATGCCCGATTCGGTGAATTTTATGTGTCACAACACACAGGTTTGGTATGGGTTATGACATTCGAACATATATTCGTTTTTAGTTTACAGATTTCCTCAAGTTTGCTATAATTGATGTAATGTAAAGCTCGAAACTCATACATAATGTAGAAAAATTGAGAAAAACAAATAAAACGCAACAAAGACATTGGGGAGCCGTCGGTTCTTAGAATTCAAGTGTGCCTGGTAGACTGAACTTGTTTCAGTCTGACAGGCGCACTCGAATTCTTAGTACCGCTACGAGCGACACATAGCGAGAGCGTGTCTTTGTTGATTTTATTTATTTTTCTCAATCTAGATAACGTACATACGAGTTTCGCACAAACCATTATGATACCAGGAGGAATCTGTATGCACTCTCTCATTTTTCATGTCGATGTGAACTCTGCCTTTTTGAGCTGGGAATCGGCGAAACGCCTGCGTGATAACCCGGATGCACTAGATTTAAGAACCATCAACGCCGTAATCGGCGGCGATGAAAAGATGCGCCACGGAGTGGTCCTTGCAAAATCTCCTTCTGCGAAGAAATACGGCATTATGACCGGCGAACCATTATCCCATGCCAGACAAAAATGCCCGGAACTTGTCGTTGTTCCGCCGGATCATGAACTGTACGCTGCTTCCTCCCGAAAGTTTATCGGCATTCTGGAAGAGGTTGCCCCGGTGATCGAACAGTGCAGTATTGATGAGGCTTTCTGCGATATGACCGGAACGGAAAAACTCTACGGCGATCCCATTGCTTTCGCAACAAAATTAAAAGACCGGATTTATAAGGAGCTTGGCTTTACCGTCAATATCGGTATCTCTACAAATAAGCTTTTAGCAAAGATGGCATCTGATTTTGAGAAGCCAAACCGTGTGCATACTCTTTTCCCGGAAGAGATGGCAGAAAAGTTCTGGCCACTCCCGGTGGAATCGTTATACGGCTGTGGAAAAACCACTGCAAAAAGACTGCGCTCTCTTGGAATCACAACCATCGGCGCACTTGCAAAAGCTGACCGCCAGATGTTACTCTCCAATTTTAAATCCCAGGGCGATTATCTGTGGGAATCCGCCAATGGTATCTCCTCCTCTGCCGTGACTGCAGAATCTCCTGCCAACAAAGGGTACGGCAACTCTGTCACACTGCCTTACGATGTCACAGATACAGAAAACGCGCACCACATTCTGTTATCTCTCTGTGAGACTGTGGGTGCGCGCATCCGTTATGATAAAGCCTACATTAGTGTGGTGCAGGTTCAGATTGTGGACAATGAATTTCATCACCGCTGCAGGCAGTTATCCCTGCCCTCTGCCACCAACGTGACCGAAAAGATTTATGAGGCAGCCTGCAATGCATTTGACCAGGGCTGGGATCACGCTCCCATCCGGCTGCTTGGCGTCTCTACGAGCAAAGCAACCGACGAGAACTATGAGCAATATAATCTTTTCGATCAGGATAAGTTTGAGCGGTTGTCCAAATTAAATTCTGCCATCGATAAAATCCGTGATAAGTATGGAGATGATGCAATCGTGCGTGCCTGTTTTGCGGAAACGCATAAAAATTAAGCTACAACATCCTCAAACTGGGAATTATAAAGGTTCGCATAGAAACCTCCTGCTGCGAGAAGTTCCTCATGTCTTCCCTGCTCAATGATATCTCCATCCTTCATGACAAGAATCAAATCTGCGTCACGGATCGTGGAAAGTCTGTGTGCAATGACAAAGCTGGTTCTTCCCTTCATCAGGTTATCCATTGCCTTCTGGATCTCAATCTCGGTTCTCGTATCTACCGAAGAAGTTGCCTCATCTAAAATCAGGATCTTATTGTCTGCAAGGATTGCTCGCGCAATGGTCAGAAGCTGTTTCTGTCCCTGCGATACATTGCTTGCATCCTCGTTTAATTCCATCTGGTAACCACCCGGCAGCGTCTTGATGAAATGATCTGCTCTCGCTGCCTTCGCTGCCGCGATCACTTCCTCATCCGTTGCATCCAGCCGGCCGTACCGGATATTTTCCATGATTGTTCCCTTGAACAGCCAGGTATCCTGCAATACCATTCCGAATGCATCACGCAGTTCCCTGCGGTTGAAATCCTTGATATTATGTCCATCAAGACAGATTGCTCCGCTGTTTACATCATAGAAACGCATAAGCAGTTTTACCATCGTCGTTTTTCCGGCTCCGGTTGGTCCTACGATTGCGATTTTCTGTCCCGGTTTTACGCTGGCACTGAAATCATTGATGATGATCTGCTCTGGATTGTATCCAAAATGGACATGATCAAATGTCACTGCACCTGTAATTTTCGAAACATCCGCCGGATGTTCTACGATCTGCTCTTCTTCCTCTTCCTCCAAAAACTCAAATACACGCTCGGATGCTGCAGACATAGACTGTACCTGATTGATCACCTGCGCGATCTGCTGGATCGGCTGTGTGAAGTTTTTCACATACTGGATGAACGCCTGGATATCACCGATTGTGATCGTGCCACGGATTGCAAGCAGTCCACCTGTCAGGGCAACACAGGCATAACCTAAGTTTCCGACAAACATCATGATTGGCTGCATCATACCGGACAAAAACTGTGATTTCCATGCGGAATCATAGAGAATATCATTCGTTTTCTCAAACTCTTCAATCGTATCTTTCTCGCGGTTAAATGCCTTGATGACAAGGTGACCACCGTATACCTCTTCCACCTGTCCATTGATGTGTCCTAAATACTCCTGCTGCGCACGGAAATATTTCTGCGATTTTTTTGTCACAAATCCAATCAGTCCCATGGAGATTGGTAAGATCACAAGTGCAATAAGTGTCATAAGCGGTGAAATACTGAGCATCATCACAAGCACGCCGATCAGTGTTGCAACGGATGTAATGATCGTGGTAATACTCTGGTTCAGTCCCTGTCCCAACGTATCTACATCGTTGGTGATACGGGACAATACCTCGCCGTAAGTACGGCTCTCGAAGTATTTCATCGGCATGCGGTTGATTTTTTCTGAGATTTCTTTTCTGAGCTGGTAGCACACTTTCTGTGTGATCCCGGTCATGATCCATCCCTGGATAAAGTTGAAAACCGCACTGCACAGATACAGACCAAGCACAAACAAAAGAATGCTTCCAATCTTTCCAAAATCAATGCTTCCGGTTCCCTGAATTTTCGCCATCAGACCTTCCGATAATGCAGTGGTCGCTTTTCCTAAAATTTTCGGTCCTGCAACATTAAATATGGTAGAACATGCTGCAAAAAACATGACAACAAAAATTGCAGCTTTGTATTTTCCGATATAGCTCATCAGCTTTTTGATGGATTTTTTGAAGTCCTTCGGTTTCTCGCCCGGCTGCATGCCATGTCCCATCGGTCCTCTTCTCCGTGGCTGATGTGTTTTAACTTCCTGTTCTCTACTCATTCAAAGCCACCTCACTTTCCTCAAGTCCAAGTTCTTTCGCGGATAACTGTGATTTTGCAATCTGCCGGTAAACTTCGCATGATTTTAACAGTTCTTCATGTGTACCCTTGCCGACAATTTTTCCGTCATCGAGCACTAAAATCTGCTCTGCATGTAAAATGGTACTGATACGCTGTGCCACGATGATCACAGTACTGTCTTTTACATTCTCAGCAAGCGCTTTTCGCAGTGCCGCGTCTGTCTTTAAATCGAGCGCCGAGAAACTGTCATCGAAAATAAAGATTTTCGGATCTTTTGCAATCGCCCTTGCAATCGCAAGACGCTGTTTCTGTCCACCGGAAACATTGCTTCCGCCCTGCGCGATCGCACTCTCATACTTGTCATCCTTCGCCTCGATAAACTCTGTTGCCTGTGCAATCTCTGCCGCTTTCTTAATCTCCTCGTCTGTCGCATCATCTTTTCCAAAACGAAGATTCGAAGCGATCGTTCCGGAGAATAAAACACCTTTCTGTGGAACGAAACCAATCTCATCACGAAGATCAGACATCGTAATGTTACGGATATCTTTTCCATCGAGTGTAATACTTCCGTCTGTCACATCATATAAACGTGGAATCAGATTGACCAGTGTGGATTTACCACAACCGGTACTTCCAATGATTGCGGTGGTCTGTCCCGGTTCCGCTGTAAAATCAATGTCATGAAGCACATCTTCCTCCGCACCCGGATATTTGAAATTCACATGGGAGAATTTCACAACTCCATTGTGTGTTGTCACTTTTTCCGGCTCTTTTGCGTCATGGATCGAGGATTCTGTCTGAATGACCTCATCAATACGGTCTGCTGCAACGGCTGCACGAGGAAGCATGATCGACATCATCGTGAGCATTAAGAATGACATAACGATCATCATCGAATAAGTGATAAACGCTGTCATTGCGCCGACCTGCATCGTTCCTGCATCAATTTTGTGGGCACCCACCCAAACGATACCAACGGAAAGAACATTCATGATCATCATCATTCCCGGCATCATAAAAGTCATGACACGGTTGGTAAACAGCATTGTTTTTGTCAGGTCTTTGTTTGCCACATCAAAACGTTCTTCCTCTTTTTTCTCCCTGCCGAAAGCACGGATGACCGAAAGACCGGTCAGAATCTCTCTGGATACCAGATTGATATTATCCACCAGCTTCTGCATCAACTGGAACTTTGGCATGGCAACTGCCATCAGCACCATCACATAACCAAGGATCACAAGGATCGCAAGGACAATGATCCATCCCATTCCGGCTCCGGTCTGCACGACTTTTAACACACCGCCAATGCCTAAGATCGGTGCATACGCTACCATACGAAGCAGCATAACCGAAACCATCTGGATCTGCTGGATATCATTCGTGCTTCTTGTAATCAGGGAAGCTGTGGAAAATTTATCCATCTCCGCATTAGAAAATCCAACAACCTGTTTAAATACTTTCTCTCTTAATGTTCTTCCGATGCCTGCACCGACACGGGAGGCAAAGAAGCCCACTAAAACCGTCACGATTCCGATCATCAGCGCCATGCCGACCATTTTCAGTCCGGCTGTGACAAGATAACTTTTCTGAATCTTTTCCACGTCAATTCCTGCCGCTTTATCGCAGGATACCGCATAGGCTGCGCCCATGGATTTCACAAGGGAACTTCCCATTGTATCAATGGTCTCTTCCATGCTGTCTCTCATGGAAAGTAAGGTGTCTTTTTCCAGAGTACCGGCATCTGCCCCGGTCGGTTTTGCAACATGCTCTTTTACTGCAGAGTCTTCCATCGCACTCATCTGATAATTCATAATGAGCGGAACTGCCAGTGTGTCATCGATCTCGTTTAATTCTGATCTGGATGTCACCTGCAGCCGGTAAATATCACCGTCTTTCTCATAGATACTCTCCCAGAGATCTGCCTCCTCATCCGTCATGAATAACTCTGCCGTTTCAAACTCATCCGCAGTCAATGCCTCCGGCACTACATGTTCCACACCATAGTTCTGGATACCAACATCAATGATATCCGATGTGTAAGACGGTAGTGACAGATCACACCATGCCTGCACAAAGAGTAACGCAATGATAATCACAATTGATTTCCAATATGGAATCATATTTTTAAAAATCTTACTCATGTTCCCTTTCCTTTCTTCTGCCTTGCCCTTTTCTAGCTTCAATCTCTTTTTCCGCAATATGATAAATGTTATCCAAATAAGAAATCAGGTGTTTCATATCTGCCTCATCCACCTGTGACATCACAGATTTGCCGAAGTCCGCCATGATCTGCCTTGCTTCCTCTGTCAGACGTTCTCCCTCTGCAGTCAGTTCCACATACGTATTCCGTCTGTCATTTTTATTGATATTCCGCTCCACATATCCGCGCTCTTCTAACCCTTTTAAAGTTCTGGAAATCGCGGATGGAAGCATTTTCGCTCTGGATGCAAGTTCCGAAATGGTAATCTTTCCATTCTCCCCTTTATCCATAATCGTACACATTACGAAAAAATCTGTCCTGTTGATCATCGGAAACATCTCCGCAAATTTCAGCTTGCGGAACTGATTCATCGCGCGGAACAGTTCTTCATATAATTTATCCATAATTCACTCACCACCTGCTATTATTTAACATTGTTATATATTGCATGTGTCAAATAATAACACCGGCAAATATCTATGTCAAGAAATTTGCCGGTGTTTCCATTTATTTTCTCTTTTGTTTATACTTATTTAATAATTTTATGCATTTTCTCCAAAATATCAGCCACCTCATGCATCTCCATCTGACCTGGTGCACTCGCTTTTTTGTGTGCCGCAAAAGTGACCGCTGCGCCAAAACTCTCGCCGCACAGCCTGCTGATCATCCCCATCTTTCCCATGGACATTGTGATGACCGGCGTGTCCGGATTCTCTTCCTTAAACTCATTCGTCACAGATAAAAGTTTTAAAACATCCTCCATATTCTGTGGCATAACTGCAAGTTTTACAATATCTGCACCTCCTGCACACATCTGTTCTAACAGCATCTTCATAACTTCTCTGTCCGGCGTCTCATAAAAATCATGGTGGGAGGCAATGACTTTCAAGCCCTGCTTATGAAGCTTTCTGATTTTTCTTGCCGGATGCTCCTCCTCAAAAAATTCCAGATCCAGAAGATCCACGCAGCCTGCCTCCGCCGCAAGATCATGCAGATCACTTAATTCATCCGATGTTAGTTCTCCCATGCCGCCCTGCTTTTTGGTTCGGAATGTATATAAGAAAATCTTCTCTTTCATGCACTCTGCCGCAGCCGCAAACACTTCGCGCACTGCATTATAATTTTTGTAATCCGCGAAAACATCAATACGCCATTCCACGACATCTGCTTCACTTTTTGCAAGTGTCCGTAATTCGTCTATGATCTCTTCTTTATTGCTTTCCATAACCGGAACGCATAAAAGTGGTTTTCCTGTTCCAATTGTTTTTCCCTTAATCTCCATATGCCTGTCCTGCTCCTTTTCTATCCATCCTAAACCGGATTTGCGAAACTCTGCCTGATTTATGTTCCACGATCATTTCTATTTTAAAACACCAGACTCTAATATTCAATGCATGCAATATAAATAGTATTCATGGAGGCTATAAAAAATTGGAACATCTGTGAATTTGACAATTTATTCACAATCTATTAGAATGACTGTTAGTATAATCTACTAAAGGAGAGTATTACATGAGTTTCACATTTTTAAACGAATTACCTTCTCCTGCCCAGATCCAAGAAAGATATCCTCTGTCAGAGAAATTGCAGGAGTTAAAAAAACAGCGTGACGCAGAGATCAGCAATGTGATCAAAGGTCTTGACAACCGTTTTCTTGTCATCATCGGACCTTGTTCTGCAGACAACGAAGATTCTGTATGCGATTATGTCAGCCGTCTCACTTCCATTCAGGAAGATGTCAAAGACAAGCTGATCATCATCCCACGTGTGTATACAAATAAACCACGTACCACCGGTGAAGGCTACAAGGGAATCGCTTCCCAGCCTGACCCTGAAAAAGCACCAGATATGGTGGAAGGTCTGATCGCCATGCGCAAAATGCACATCCGTGCCATTGAAGAAAGCGGTCTCACCTGTGCAGACGAAATGCTTTACCCGGAAAACTGGGGATATGTAGAAGACCTGCTCTCCTACGTTGCGATCGGTGCACGTTCTGTTGAAGATCAGCAGCACCGTCTTACCGTCAGCGGTTTTGATGTTGCATCCGGTATGAAAAATCCAACCAGCGGTGACTTTTCCGTTATGTTAAACTCTGTTTATGCCGCCCAGCATCCACACCATTTTGTTTACCGTGGCTATGAAGTGGAGACAACTGGAAATCCATTAACCCACGTTGTACTCCGCGGCGCCGTAAGCAAACACGGAAACAGCACGCAGAACTATCATTATGAAGATCTGATCCGTCTCTGTGATATGTATGCCAAAATGGATCTTGTAAACCCGGCTGCCATTATTGATGCAAACCACTCCAATTCCGGCAAGCAGTTCAAAGAACAGATCCGTATTGTTAAGGAAGTTATGCATAACCGTCAGTTATCGCAAGACATCCATAACATGGTAAAAGGTGTGATGATTGAGAGTTATATTGAAGAAGGATCTCAGAAGATCCACGATCATATTTATGGAAAATCTATCACAGATCCTTGCCTTGGATGGGAAGATTCCAAAAAACTGATTTATGATATTGCGGAGATGTGTAAATAAAACATCGCTTTTTATTTTGTTCTATAGTAAAAAAGTCTGCCGACAGGTACTACCTGCCAGCAGACTTTTTTCATGCACCATACAGTGCTCATTTTTCATTACAGATCTGATGAAGATTATTCCGCACGGGACATAGCTTCTTCGTAATCTTTTGTGCCTTTCCAGATCTCATCTTTGTAAGGATTCTTCTTTAACTTCATAGAACGTTTGATGATCGCAGCGAATACAACAACGTTGACTACAATTGAAAGAACAGAGATCACACCCTGTGCTGTAGGATCTACTGCTGTTGGATGTGTAGCTGCATCCATGAATCCATCTGCGTAGAGCCTTGGGATAACTGCGAATTTACCCTGATCCTGGAATAATGGGAATACCTGGGCAAACATACACCATAATGCTAATGTGTTAGCACGGTTCTGAATCCAGCCACCTTTGTTCCAGAATGCTGCAGCAAATGTAGGTGCAAGTAATAATGCAACACCACAATACCAGGAATGAGTCGGAAGGTTTAAGTAAGTATACTGGAAGTTCCATACATCATAAGCTAAGATGAACATCCATGTCATATCCGGCCATAACATATCATCTTTTTTCTTAGATGAGTAGATTCCCCACCAGCCTGTCATACATAAGATATTGATAATACCTGCAAGACCGTTGAGAACGTTCCACCATCCACCATATAACCATACGCCTTCAGATGATAACCACCAGCTTGTTCCTGTCTCTGCAAGTGCATGTGCACCTCTGATTGCAGATTCGAAATCGCTGCATACTGCGATCAAAATGTTGATTGCTACGATGACAAATGGGAAAGCCTTAAACCACTGTGTTTTACCAATACCCCATTTGTATTTGAGCATCATAAAACCAATACATCCAGCTGTAGCTGCATATAACTTCGCATAGTGGAACCAGCTTGTCATATGTACATATGTATTGTTATTAAGTGCCCATTCAGCTCCCGCTGCTGCTGAAACGTAAATTGCAATAAAGTAAACTGTCAGAATGATCGGAAGAACAACGAAACATAACATTCCGCCGGCTTTTGTACGTCTGGCAATTTCATTTGCAAGTACGAGACAGGTAAAAACTAAAATCCAGCCAAGAAACTGCCATGCAGCTCCCTCGCCGTAAACCTGAAACAACAGTCCATGATTTAACATATTGTTTCCTCCCTCATAAAATTATTATTTCTGGTCATACCAGTGATTGTTATGATTTTAACACTTTTTTTATAAAGTTTCAACATTATTTACATTTTCATATACTTTTTGACAAAATTGTATATTATTTCCAATTGATTATTTCCCTTTTTTTTTTGGGATTTCTGGAGAGACTCTTCCAAAATGTTTTCAAGGATATTCTTATTTTACCTGATTTTGCATCAAAAAAGATGTTCTGTGGTACAACCAGATCCACGAACATCTTTTTCCTTATACTATCCATATGTACAAGCTTATAGATATCAATCTCTCAAGGGTTATTTTTCATCCTCGATCACAAGTTTTCCTGCTGACACTTCCATAAATACACTCTCCGGATCTGCCTTTTTCATCGCAAGCAGTAATTCCCACAGATTGTGGATCTGATTTGCCAGCACACCGGACGCCTGAACCGCATACGGCAGCAGCATTGGCAGCTGGAACACACGGATTCCAAGCGGTGGAAGGAAGATCATGTTGGTCGTATGCACCTTATCTCCGGCAGTTTTGATCATCTCATAGGTGATCATCAGAAAATCCTGTCCCTTGTATTTACAGTAATAAGAAACATAACATTCATCGATCGTCCAGGAAACACCATCCTCCACTTCGACCGGTTTCTCGGATACTTCATTATTTTCCGTTGTCTGCACACTGAGGTTCCAGCGGATTTTTCCATCCTTCGTATCATTGTACATCTCTGTCAGCATATGACTCAATTCTTCTGGTCTTTTCATTGTTTTTCTCCTTATGTTGTTCTTTTCTATTTCTCCAACGCATGTTCCCCGATGCGCACTGCATGCACTACAAAACGTTTTCCCGTGGTGGAACAGGTCGACAGTGTCATAATATGATCGTCTTTCGTCACGTTCACTCCTGTATCATCATAGGACTTTTGCTTCATCTTATCAATAAATTTTTGAAAAGTCTCATCCGGTGCAAAGCCAACCGTGTAAACTTCGTCGGTTTCCGGCACATCATAGTAGGCAAAAATCTGATAACGGTACGCACACTCTGATGTATAGATTGTAAAAAACTGATGATCTTTATAAAAATCCTCTGTTTTATATTTTTTCAGACTGCCAAACATGCTTAAGTTTTTCATGTTATGTCCATATAAAATCGTATGGTAATCCTGAAAATCCGGTGTGTTCATCCCCTCCATAAAAATACATCCGGCAATCGTCTGATTTCCGTAAATATCCGTGCGAAGATACTTCTCATCATCCCCGGAATATAAAACCGGATAACTGAGCTGCTCCAGATTGTCAAACCGTATCCAGCCGATAATATCCGCATTGACCTGCTGAAGTTCTTCCAGCTTCACATCTACATCTGTATACCACCACGAATCATCCCCCTCTGTCTCCTCCGCCACTTCCGTATTCTCCGCTTTCTCTGAAATATAGTTTTCCTTTAATGCCTCATAGGTGTCGTTGGACTGTTTGTAATTCAAAAGATCCGGCACCAGCATAATGAGTGCTGCCACGATCAGCGCTGCGCCAAGAAGAAAAAGAAGAACCGTTGACCGGCTGCTTTTATTTTGTTTCATGCCCGTTTCTCTCCCACTTTACTCTGCTGTGCACGTAAAAAACTATCTGCACTGTTTTAGATTGTACCACAAAATGAGCAGACCTCATAGTCCCTATGAAAAGTCTGCTCAGATGTTTTCCTTTTATTTAGTTGAAAGAAACCTGTGCAAGTGCGTCTGTGTAATTTTCAAAACCGGCTGCCTGAACTGCACATGCAGAAACTTTAATATCGGTAAATGTGGTATTCTCTGTCACATTGTTTCCAACCGTTACTTCTTCAAAGATGGTAGAATGAGCGGATTTGGAAATCACATCTTTTTTTGCATATACTTTGTAGTCAATATTATTTAAGTTCTGTGCTGTTTTATAAGCGTCTGTCACATCTACCCAGTCAGAAGCATATGTGATCGTAAGTTCCGGGTTTTCATTCACGATTTTCGCAAATACCCATGCGTCCTGTGAATCATCTGCCATGTGTACGGTCGGATCTTTGTATACCACTTCTCCTGCAACCAGATCCTCGTACTTATTTTCTTTTACCGTCCACTCTCCGGTGCCATCAGCATCCACATACAGATTGCTGTTTTCATCTCTTGCCACTTTGGACTCGGATAAACCGCCTGTCAGCGGATCATCATCAAAGTTTACATTTCCGACGGTAAAGGTGTTGGTGACAGTTCCGGTTGTGCTCGTCAGGTAAGCAAATGTGCTGCCTGCGCCGATTGCACCGATCAGGCTGATTGCTCCAAGCAGTGTGATTAATTTTGTTTTCTTCATAATTTCTGATCTCCTTTTTCATTTCATGATAATCTTTTCATTCTTATGTACTTTCCATTCTGCAACTTGCGGTTCCTGCCTTATCAGAAACCGTTTTGTTACGATACTGTTTTATCACTCAATGGTCACACGGCGGTCATATATCAGAAATTTCAGCAACTGTTCTTCATTCCGTATTTAAATTTTTCTTCTTATCCTCCTCTAAAATATCCGGGATGAAGTTTAAGAGGATCAGCACGATCAAAACACCGCACACCACCGCAATACCAAGCGGTGTCTTTGCATAAATGGAAATATATCCAAGATACGGGATATGAAATGCATACACCCCGATGATCTGCTGCCATGCAACGGGAGCTGTATCTGCAATATTATTGGCGTCTCCCTGCGTGACAACGGTCTGTTCCTCCTTATCCACCGAAATGATCCTGTGCGTCACCAGCGTTCCCGCCGGAAGCTGATAAGTGACGACTGCTCCTTCCCTCGCCTCACTCCCGGTAAAATTTTTATCGTAGACGATCGCCCCGACCGGGATCCCCGGTTCCATGCTGCCGCTTAAGACCGCATACTCATCATATCCAAGCATTTTCGGGACAAACAGAAAGCCTGCGATCACAAGCAGTCCGAGAAATACCACCATTGATAATACATTGCAAATTTTCTTTGTCATTTTCTTTTGCGCCTTTCTGACTTATTTGGTTACTTCTGCAAAAAATCCCTTCAAAACCGGAAGCCCTACTTTATCTCCGGCCTCATAACTTCCGGCAAACACTGCCTCCTGATAAACCGTGATATCGAAATTTTTTGTCACATTTCCAATTTTTACTGCATCAAATAAATTATCCGTGTTCTGCCCCGGCGCAACCGGACTGTTGTAGTAAAACCAGCCGTCCGTGCCCTGATACCAGCCGGTTCCGTCACCATCGGGATCATACAGCGTACTCTCGGTCGCAATGCTGTCCGCTGCCTTGCCTTTCTCCGAAAAAGCAGTTCCGTTCCAGGTACCGTTTAACAGCGTCACTTCTGTCTGTTCCGGTGAGATCGTGATCCTTGCCCGGACAAACACATCCGAAATTCCGGTATTTTTCACACTCGGATTTTTTTTCACGGTGCTGCCTGCTCTGATCCCGCCCTCAAACTCTTCCTCGATCTCAGTCGCCACTTTTGCCGCCTGAAACGTATTGGTCACCGTTCCTGCTGTTGCTGTGATAATTGCAAATGTTGCTGCTGTTCCAATAATTCCAACCATCAGTGCAATTGTAATCACAAATATTTTTTTCTTTTTCCATATTTCTTTCATACACACTGCCTCCGATTATTTGCGCACATCTGTTGTGGAATGATTATCAACATCTGTCGTCCTGGTTGCTTTTTCATGGATCACAAATTGATTTTTCACGGCATCCGTATCCGTGAGCTTTCCATCACTTCTGGTCTTATTGTTTTTGGCTGTGACGTTCACACGGTCTGCCTGCAAGTGTAAATCTGCCGCTGTTGTGACAAAGTCCTCTGCGTCAAAGCTGCAGGCCTCGTCTCTGCTGCGGATACCAACTGCAAATTGTGCGCTGTTTCCGGCAATCTGTGATGCACAGTTTGTGTCTGCGGTAAACTCTTTTAACGTAAAGCCCATCGTGTCAAGTTCTTCTACTTTATAGATTCCCTGCGCAAGTCCTTCCAGTGTCGTCTGTGCTTTCACATTGAACATTCCGGTTGTCGTGTTCTGCTTCTCTGCGCTTTTCTCTCCAAATCTTAACGTCTTATAATAAACATCGCCTGTCGTCTGATTGGTGATCTTAAATGTAAAGATCGGATCACCCTCACACGCTCTGATATCTTTTTTACTGATTTTCTTTGTGATCGTAAGCGTTCCCGTTTTCACTTTCACGTCATATTTTCCTGCATAGGCTTCCCCATCCGCATGCGCTGCCTCCACCTGTGTCTCATTTTTATAGATCACACCGTTTAACGTGGAGTTTGCGTTGGAAGCATCTGTCGCTTCCTCCACCGGCAGAAATGCTTTTGCGTAATACGTGGTATCCTGTTTAGGTCTCTCTTTTTTCAGGTTTTCCTGCGTGATCTCCTCACGGCAGCCTTTGTCCGTGTAGAACGTCAGATACACCTTTGTCATTTTGGCGCTGTCCGCATCTTTCATGCGCACTGCCGCATCATCTGCATAGTTTTCCAGATTTTCCCCGAGAAAAATCGTATCTGCTGTGTCTGTGATCTGATACGCAATTCTCACATTCACGGTCGGCTGCGGCAATTCCAGCTGTGTGCCGCCAAAGCTTAAAAAGGAATACAGATTTACATTTGTAGTCATATTATTTCCACCCAGACAGGATTCTTTTGCCACGATATGGATCGTTTTCTGCCAGCCGGAGGTGCTGTTTTCCTTCGGCTTTACTTCCTGATCAAGCCAGCTGACCGTCGTTGTGCCATCCTCATTGACCGTTACCTGTGCGCCATCCGCTCTCAGACGTTGGATCTCGGCATCTGTCAGCTCAAATTCCGCATCAATAATGTCCGTCACCTGCACTCCGGTCAGGGATCTTGACTGTGTGATCGTGCTCTGGATGTTCTGAAAGATTTTGTTTAACTCCTCCGCAGTATCCGCCGTAAATGCACAGCCGGCTGACGCCACTTTCTCTCCCAGCCATGTGGCAGTCTCGTTATTTAAACCAAGCCCGACTGTGATGACCGTATAGCCGGCCTCTTTCAGTTTCACCGCTGATTCTTCTGTCTCCGTTTTGTCATTGCTGTCCGAAGGCTCTCCGTCGGAGAACAGGATCACATATTTTTTGTTGTCATCTTCTGCCTTCTGCAATTCGCTGTATGCATGCTCCAGTCCTTTCTGTGGAGAGGTACCGCCGTCCGCAAAAAGCGCATTGACGGACTTTAACATCTCATTTTTATTTACTTTCGAAAGACCGTGGTTTAATTTGCCCTCGGTACTGCTGTTCCACCCATTGCCAATGCCATAAAAGGTTGCTATTCCGACCAGACTGTCCGGTGATGTATCGGAAATACCTGTCACAAATCCGCTGGCAGCGTCTTTTAACGCAGAAATCTTAGACGTCCATGCTGCCATCACATCACTGTCTGAAATGCTCTGATAACTGCCGTCCACATATTTTTTCCATTGTCCGTCGATATATTTTACCGGATACTTCGCATACACATTACCGGATACAGCCGCCGTTCCCATTCCGACACTCTTATCGTACGTCCATGGCCACCAGCCACTCTTTTCATATTTATTCCAGTAATATACTTTATTGATATCCAGATGACTCTTCACACTGCTGAATTCTCCGATGTCCTTTAATTGATTTTCACCGGACAAAATTTCATTCATCGAGCCGGACAGGTCAAATACCATCATGGCATCCACTGTCTGTATTTTTTCAACTGTGCTCTGCGAGGTTGCGAGCGAACTTGCGTCAAGATCGATCTGATACTCTCTGTTCTCCCAGTCCGTCAGTTTCACTGTCTTATGATATTCCACATCCTTCTCCGTAAAATCAACCGGCTCCTCCGGCGGGATATCCGGCACGTCGTCGTCCACCACTTTGATCACGTCCGCATTCGGAAGCGTAAACTTCATATTACAGTTTGCCTTTCCTGCACCGCGCTCCATATATAAAATGGTCAGATGATGTTCTTTGTTTTTGTCTGTCCTGTCAATATAGTTCCAGAGATCGACCGTATCTGTCAGAGCGTCATGGATACCGCCAAGATCGATGACCACCTGTTTTCCATCCAGAATTACCCAGAGATCATCATCCCCGGCAAAAGAATAGTTCAGTTCCCCGATATAATCTCCAAGTGTAAAGGTTACGTCATAGCGGATTCCAAAATAAAAATTATTATTTCCAAATGGCAGGAAATCCGCCCCCGCAGTTGCTGCCACGTTGTCCTCTTTGTCTAAAACTTCTTTCAGTTCGTAAGTGTCACCACTTTGTGAAAATTTTAACCTGTATCCTTCTTTCACTGTCAGACCTTTTGTCTCTGCCGCAGCTGCTCCGTCTTTCGGAAAAACGCCCGGTTCATTCACACTGAAAAGAACTTCTTTGTAATCATCACTTAACCCGGTAACGATCCCTGTTTTTTTCGCATTTTCTCCAGCTCCTCCAGTATACACGTTGATATGCTGGTCGTCTGTGGTTCCGTTTTGACCTGTTTTTTTCGTGACGGTGTCATATTGATTTTCACTTAAATTCTGAGATACCGTTCCGACCGTGAAACGGTTGTCTTTTTGTTCAGACGGATAGTTGGAATCCGCATTGATACTCAGATCCGCCCTCTGCTGTCCGGCTGTGTCATAAGGGATCACCTCGTAGTCATAAAACGATGCCTCACCGATATAGTCCGTATTTTTTGCCTGATAAAAAACTTTTACAACACTGTCCTCATGGATCTCAATGTTTTCAAGTTCACTTTTGGAAAATGCTTCTCCGTTTACCTGCACATGATCCACATCCCAGTTTAACGCCTTATTGTAGTCGTTGATCTTTGCTCCCGATGCCATCGTGCAGACATCATCGCTGTAAATTTTTGCACTCTGCTCATCCTGCGCCTGATATTTGCTGTTGTCATAATGTTCGATGGTCACGGTCACGTTGTTATCTCCATGATTGACGATGACATATTTTGAAAAATGATCCGTGCCAAATGTCACCTCGCCGTCGGCAGAAGTGTTCGCATTCATATCCAACATCTCATTTTTTGTCTCATCAAAATGATACACGCTCGCCGAATCGCCCTCTTTCACCTGCGCAAGCGATAACTGCACCTGCACGGTTGCCCCTGGCTCCACTTCTTTTCCATCTTTTACAAAGGAGATGTCATACGCCACAACCTCTTCTTTTTCTTTCGACTCGCCCTCCATCGCTTTATCGATGGATGCTTCCATTTCTGCTGTGACGGCTACCGGTGCCACGACAAGCTCTGCGCCTGCCGGAAGATCGGTCTCATTCGAAAGTGTCACGACCACGCGGACTGCGTCATTGGAATAGTCGAAGACGGTTTTTAATTCCGGTTGTTCTGTCTCCTCTATTTTCTCCGTCTCCTCGATTGCTTCTGTCGTCTCAGTGCTCTCCGTGTCATCGGTCACTTCTGTGTTCTCGATTGCTTCGGTGCCTTCGACTGCTTCCGTGCCTATTGCATTCCCGATGTTGTTGGTCACTTTCGTGCTCTCGCTGTTCTCTGTATTCCTGACTTTTTCTGTATTTCCTGTTCCGTCTGGATCTGACACTTTTCCTTCCTGCCCGGTACTTTCCTGCCCTGCATTTTTCGTCTCATTCAACATCTCTGTGGAAATTTCCGTAAAAACATCCGTGGTGTCTACACTTGTCGCATTGGTGACGGTCACATCGGATGTCAGCAAAGCCAAACATAACAGGAATGCTATCACTTTTTTTACACTCGCTGCAAATTTCATAGAATCCTCCTTACTTTTGCCCTTTGATCTACTGTTTTCTCTTCCAAAGATCTCATCCACTGTATTTGTTTAAAATATGTTCCGCTGTTTTCACTTTCTCTATATGGATCTTGATTTTCAGATTCCGGTAAACTTTATGATCCTGATAAAATTTTGAAATAATCCGGTTTGCGACCAACATTCCACCCTCATAGGTACATGCGGAAAGCAAAATCACATACTGCGAATCGCTGAACTGTGCCACCGCGTCCCCAGGACGGAGCGATTTTTTCAATGTCTCCACAAGATGAGGCATCGCATTGCGGATGCGGAACAGATTGACATCACTGACCTTGCTTCCGGTATACTCCCCCGCCTTTAAGGTCAGAAGCAGAATATATTCATTTTCATCAAAACGCGCTGTCTTTCTCACCTGAAGCCTGCAAATTTCCCGAAAGACCGGATACCCGCACAAAAACGCTCCCGCTGGATTCTGTTCTGCAATATCCTGATGTACCTGTGCAATTCCCTGCACATTTCCGCTTTTATTCTGTCTCAGTAATTTGTCATAAACGCCCTTTAATTTTGACAGTTCACAGATTCCGAGCTGCTGCTGCAACGTCCGGCATGCATTCTCGTACACTTCCAGGGCAGAACCAATTTTATTTTTTCCTGCCAAAGCCTTGATCAGATAACAATATAACTCTTCATCGAGACTTTCCTGCTGAAGTGCCTGACTGCAAAGCTGCTCCAGATTCTCATATTTTTTCGCGCGGACATAACATTCGCACAGATACCGGACGCAGTTTAAATACAAAGAGTGATAATAAGTATTCAGCATCATCACCCAGTGCATATCTGCAACTTTTGTCATGAAATCACCCTGATAAAGTGCAAGCGCCGCTTTTAGTTTCTGGATTGTCTCACCCTCTGAAATAGGTTTCTGCTTTGCCAATTCAAACATTTGTTCGAATCGTTCTGCATCCACTGCCACTTCCAGTCTGGGATTCCAGCGATAGGAACCATGATCGGTCAGGATAAAGTCCTCTTCTCCAAAGTTTTTCTTCAGAAGAACTCTCAGACGATACATCAGATTCTTCAATGCCCCTGCCGGATTTCCCGTTTCTTCCTCCTGCCACAACGCATCCGCCATGTCATAAAACGTCAGTGTCTGATTTCTGTGAAGAATCAGATACGCCAGTAAATTTATCATTTTCGGAGATCGTATTTCTTCCTCATTCACAATATGTTCTTCATTCCTTATCTGAAATTTCCCCAGAGTACGAATCGTCAGCATGCAGTTCTCCTCCTCTTTTCCGGCTCTGACTGCCAGATTTTTCCTGTAAGTCTAACATGCATGTATTGCTATAAAGGTCGAATACTGTACCTAAAAATCCTGGTTACTTCGACTTTTTTCTATTTTTATATATAAGGAAAACAATCAGTCCCACAACAAAAACTGCCGTGATACCGCCAATCACCGGCACTGCCACAGGTACGGATGCTGCATCGATCTCCTGCGCTGCAAGGTCTGCATCGTTCCCGTTCACATCACCGGAAGCGGTACTCGCATCCTCTGCTGTGTTCGCCAACGGTGTCTCGCTCTCTTCGATATCGACAGCTCCATCATTCCCATCTCCATCCACCAACGGTGTCTGCTCCTCCGGAATTTCAACATTGCTATCGTCTACGGTCTGGTCTTCATTATCATCTGCCGGAGCATTTACCGCATTGTCCGCTGCATTATTTGCTGTATTGCCTACCGGCGCATTCACTGCATTTGACGCATTATTTACTACATTTGCAGTAACACCGGACGGCTGGGCAGCTCCGGGAATGATGACCGTCTCCTCGACCTCACTTACGACTGTCTCTGTCCGTGTTGTGCCCGGAACCACGTTTGTCACCGTGCTGGTGATCGTCTCCACAGCCCCGGTGTAGCGGTATTCAAACGTTGCCGTGTTCTCTTTCCCTTTTTCCAGTTTTATAATTTTACTGCTCTCCGTCGGTGTATAATCCGAAACGGTCACCGGAGTGACCATAATGGTTTCTTCGGCATTTCCATAGATGATCTGTGGAGTTGCAATCTGTTCCTTCGTCTGACTGTCTATGAAACTCACCGTATAGGAAACCGGATCGATCAAACGCTTATAATCCAAAACATACTCTGTATTCCGCTCCACCGCAGTTCCCACAACGCCGTTAAAATCTTTCAACCCATATGCTGCCTCTTTTTCATAGTGCAGGCAGTTAGAAAACCATGATGTCAGCCCTGCATCACTTTCCCAGCCAGGCACTGTAAAAGCAAGTGTATCTCCCTTTGCAACTTTTACTTTAATATAATTTTTTGTCACTTCCATTCCATCGGAAACAGTGATCTTATCTGTATCAAAACTTGCAACATTTCCCGCACGGAATGTCACTGTATACATTCTTTTTTCCACCGCTTCTTTCTCCTCCGAAGCTTTCACCGTTGTCATTGGAAGCACCATCGCCATGAAGATAAAAACCATAAGAAAGCCTGTAATTATTTTTTTTACTTTTTTCATGACTCACGCTCCACCTTTCTTTTTTTCACCGCAATCCCGACAATCACAATACCTGCCACCAGAACTCCTGCAGATACCGTCACTGTCAGAGGATCTCCTGTCCTGACACCATTTGCCAGTGGAACAAGCTGTTCTGTGACAGTCTTTGGAATAACTTTCTTTACAACCTTTGTCACCACATTGTCTTCTCCGTACTCCGTCACATAATTTGTGATCACAACCGGCTTTCTGTCGTCTGCATAGTACGCCCGGAATTCAAATTCCATCGCACCTGCTGCACGCGAATAATCAATCCCATTTGCACTGTCCATGCCCTCGCCGTCTAAGGTCAACGTCACATAGACATCCGCCGATTCCCCCGGATCCAGAGCTGTCATATAACGATACTCATTCAGTTCTGTAATTTCAGCTAAACCTTCGGCACTTGCCACATTTTCTGCATAACCACCTGCATCTGCATCCAGCAAAGATGTCCTGTTCGTATCATTGCCGATCTCCACCTGAAACTCATATGCTCCGCCAGACGCTTTTCCTGCTTCTTCCAAAGCATCCGTTGTCTTCTGCGAAATAAAAAAAGATGCCTTATGACTGTTTTGATTCTCGATTTTAATGACAACGGTCCTGCTGTCTCCGGGTGCCATGCCATCAAAAGCACCGGCAAGTTCTGTCTTATCTTTTGTATACACAAGCTGATTTTCCTCTGTCAGCTGCACAGTCTGAATTTCCGCCGCACTGACCACCGATGAAAATCCACAAGTCCAAATAAGCAACAGAACGGCTGCCATGTTTTTTATTTTCATATGATCCAATCTCCTTCAACCGTTATCTTGTTTCTGAAACAGACAAAATCGTTCCATTTTCATCAAACTCCGGGAACACTCCAAGCTCTGCTGCGATCGCATCTTTTGCGTTATTCGCCTGAACTGCCGTAACTTCGTATTCTAACGTATAGACTGCATCTGCAAATCCATTTCCCATAGATTCCTTAAAATGAATTCCGTCCATAAAGTTTGTTGTCGTCTGCTCTGGAGCCAGCGGCTTTGTGTAGTACATCACCGTCTGCTCATCATCCTCATACCCGATGATCCAGTCCTGATTATGTACATAGATATCATCCGCCTCCCCTGCACTCACAAGTCCGCCGCTTTTTGTATCCCATGCATGATAAATGACTACTTTTACATACACATCATAACCATCCGGGATATCGTTTTGTACTGCCTTCGGCATGACGATCGTTTCCCCCGGTACGATCGTAACCGGTTCTTTTTCCCCGCCGTCTGCCAGTGCCACAGGCTGATCCCCAATCACCGTGACTCCCACACTCTTAATGGAAATATTTGCCACTGCCTTTTCACTTTTTGTATTCAGAGCTGCAAGCGTTCCGCCAACCATCGTTACCAGGATCAATACTGCAGCGCTTCCCATAAGCATGTATTTTTTCTTCACTCTCCATCTCCTCCGCTCATCCATTGAATTTTTTATAAACTCTTGTGTTATTATAGGTATCCCCGGTCACACAATGGTCACATAAATATTTTATGCAGCAGACCGCACGAAAAATGCACTTTGTTTCTTCACTTACGCAAAAAAACCTCCCGGCAGATTTGGGGGTGTTACCCGTATCTGCTCAGGAGGTATCCTGTCATTTCAAAAATATTGATTTTTCTTCACACTTTAAGCAATCATTTTACATCCACTATCTCACATAGATATTGGAAAGATTGTCTAAAATCTCTCCTGCAACATCCGGTTTATTCATCGTGTAAATATGCACATGATTGACACCGTTGGCGATCAGATCAATGATCTGCTCTGTTGCATATGCAATTCCCGCCTGACGCATTGCTGCCGGGTTGTCTCCAAACCTGTCTACGATCGCAAGAAATCTCGGTGGAACCATATTGCCGGACAAAGATGTGATGCGTTTGATCTGGCTTGCGTTGGTGACAGGCATAATACCTGCTACAATCGGAACATCTATTCCTTTTTTTAATGCCTTGTACATAAAATTGTATAAAATGTTATTGTCAAAAAACATCTGTGTGGTGAGGAACTCGCATCCTGCGTCCACCTTCTCTTTCAAATGGTCGAGATCTTCAAAAATCGTTGCTGCTTCCGGGTGTCCTTCCGGGTAGCATGCACCACCGATACAGAAATCACCCTGTGCTTTGATATCTGCGATCAGTTCACTTGCGTGCTTGTACTGATCCGGCAGCGGAAAATCTGCATTTGCAGGAATATCGCCACGGAGTGCAAGGATATTCTCGATATTTGCTGCCTTTAACTCCTCAATGACAGATGCCACCTTTTCTCTGGTGGAAGAGGCACAGGTCAGATGTGCCAACGCCGGAATGTTATTGTTACGCACTTCCTCTGCAAGCTTTACCGTATAATCAGATGTTCCACCTGTTGCGCCGTAAGTGACACTCATATATGCCGGCTTTAATGCCGCCATATCTTTTACGATATTTTTATAATTTTCCAACTGCGCACCCTGTTTTGGTGGAAAAAGCTCGCAGGAAATCGTCACTTCATCTTTGTTTAATAATTCTGTTAATCTCATCTTTTTGTTCCTCAATCTTCTTTCTTATATCTTAAAAACTTCTCAGTTTATCCGTTCCATCATCCACCGTATTCTCGATTTTTCGTATCTCTACAAAATAGGAATAGTTATCGTTTACTTTTACTTCACAGCGGTCGCCTATTTTGTGTCCCAACAATGCTTTTCCGAGAGGCGATTCGTTACTGATCAGATTTTTCAGGGAATTGCCGCGGATGGTTGTGACAATTTTATAGGTTTCTTCCTCGTCATCATCCTCAAAATAGACGGTAACAGTATTGTTCATTCCGACTTCATCATCCGCAGAATCCGTGGAAATAATCTTTGCCGTTCTGATCATTTTCTCCAGATAACGGATACGGCTCTCATTCTGATTTTTGTCTTTTTTTGCTGCATGGTATTCAAAATTTTCACTGAGGTCACCATGCGCACGTGCCTCTTTGACTGCTTCCAGCGCATTTTTTCTCACAACCAGCTTTCGATACTCAATCTCTTCTTCCATTTTTTTTATGTCCTGTTCGGTCAACTCGTCATACATGAATCCCAACCTCCATTTTCCATCTCTATCGGTACTGATCCTGTACCATTCTCATTATGATCTGCAGATCTGTCTCTTATAAAAACACCTGTTCTAATGCGATTTTCTCCGGCAGACAGCGTTCGATTGCACTCCCTTTCCGGCAGACAGACAGCCAGACATCCCGTTTGACATTCCATGTTTTCAGATAATATTCTCCCACCTGTTCTTCCATCGTGGAAAAAGAATCCAAAGACATTGCAATCCCTGTTCCAACCGCCTTGATATAGGCTTCCTTCCTCGTCCATATTCCGGTAAAAGCCTCATCTGTCCAACATTTTTCCAGATATTTCCTCTCATCTTCTGCAAAAAAACGCTGTGCGATCTTCTGTTTTCCGGTGCGCATCAGCTCCACATCCACACCTATATCCTCTGTGCCAAAAGCTGCTGCCACATACATGCCCGAATGGCTGAGGTTAAACATAAGCGGAAGCCGTTCTCCCTGTCCTGTCCCAAGATATGGCTTCCCATTTTCACCATAAACGAATCTTACCTGCTGCAAAGACCGTGTTTGTCCGGTCTGCTCCAACTCTGCTGCAGCAGACGATCCCACAGGTATTGTCTGCGTGTAACCATACTGCCGCAGACCGTATTCCAATAACAGACCTGCCCCAAAGGCACGAAGCCTGTCATCTTCATTTTTACATTGTTTTATTTTCTGTTGTCTGGCGCAGCACAAAAACTCCCACAACTGTGGTTGATCTGATCTGTCACGCAAGGCACTGATATCTGAATAAAACACACGCAGTTTTTTTTGCTTATCCACTACTTCTGATGCTCCTGCAGAACTTCTTTTTTTCGCCTTGTGGAATCCCAGACATTCTGCACACGTCTGGTCACGATCTCCGGAATAAACGGTTTTACAATGTAATCGCTTGCACCTAATTCCATCGTCAATACCTGTTGTTCTGTTGTATCATCCGCCGTGATGATCACCACCGGAATATTTAAGATCCTTGGATCATTCTTCCTTTCCTGCATAAAAGTCTGTCCATTCATGCCAGGCATCATCAGATCTAACAGGATCATATCCACTTTATAATTCTGTTCCTCTAAAATACGAAGTGCCTCTTCCCCATCTCCTGCCTGCAGGATACGGTAATCTGTTTCAAAAATACTCTCCAGCGATGCCCGGTTAATCTCCATATCATCCACGACAAGCATGGTTTTCTCGTTTACCTCTTCTTCCATCAGTGCAAGACGGTACTTTGCAAGTTCATTGTCCATCTCCCGCTGGACCGTGATATCATCAATGCAGCCAAAAATAATATGGCGTTCCCCTACCCTGTTAATATACTTCAGGCGGAGCTTGATCCAGATTTCCCTGCCAGACTCGAGAAAACGTTTCACTTCACATTCCGCAGTGCTTTGATTCTCCACAACCTGTGCAAAAGTATCCATAAACCTTTCTCTGTCAAAGTGATCAATGGATCCCTCAATCTCCTTATGCACACGGTCTGTGTCATGATAGCCAAACAGGTCAAAATAAGCGTCATTTACACGCACCACTTCAATATTTCCATCGCAGTACTCATAAATTGCGGCTGCCTGCATCATGTTGGAGAAAATCATTTCCATCTGCATATTCGCCGTCCAGATGGCATTCGTGTCGTTGGATGTTCTCCTTGTCTCATCGTCTTCAAAGTATGGCTGTTCATACAACAGCTTTTCATATTCTTTTACCGGCATTGGTCTTGCAAAATAATATCCCTGCACATATTCGCATCCGATACTGTGCAGAAACGATACCTGCTCTTTGCGCTCCGCACCCTCAGCAACGACCGGCATATTCAGCCACTTCGCCATGCGGACTACCGATGCCAGAATGTTTTCACTCCTGCCATCATCTCCGGAACCATCCAGAAACTTCATATCAATTTTCAAGACGTCAACCGCAATATCTTTTAGTACATTCAGCGAGGAATAACCGCTTCCAAAATCGTCCATTAAAATAGAAAAACCTTTTTTCTGCAGCTGCTCCATCATCTCTTTGATTGCTTTTGGGTTTCCTGTATATGCACTCTCTGTCAGCTCTAACTGCAGCCATTCCGGTGGAATATTGTATTTTTCTGTCAGTCCACAGATCACATCCACAATTTTGGGATTATAAAGACTTACACGCGAAATATTGACGGAAACCGGAAATATTTTTCTTCCCTCATCTCTCCATCCCGCAAGCAACTGGCATGTCTTTTCCCAGACATACTGATCCAGCTTCAGGATAAAACCGTTCCTCTCAAATACCGGGATAAATTCTCCCGGCGATATCATCCTGCCATCTGCTGTGATCCATCGCACCAAAACTTCTGCTCCTGCAATGGAATTTCGCTGAAGTTCATATTTGGGCTGCAAATACAGCACAAACTCTTCGTTCTTCAGCGCATTCTTCATATTGTTGATGATGCGCTGCTCCTTGATGATCTCCTCACTCATCTTTTTTGTGTAAAAGAAATAGTTCTGGATATAATTTCCCTTACAGTTTTTGGATGCAAGATTGGCTTTGTCATACATCTCGTTGATGGAAAGATCACGGTTTTTCACAAGATATACCCCGAAGAAAGGTGTGATGTCAAAATCCAGAGGATATTTTTCCATCTGATTCGTGAATTTCTTCACAAAGTCTGTGATCTCTTTCTCATTTTTATAAGAAAAGCATACCGCAAAAATATCTGCCTCAATTCTTCCATAAGTAATATAACGATATTCTTTTTCCACATTCTGCAGATAATCTGCCATATACTTTAATAAATTATCACCCTCATCCATTCCAAAAAAGGAATTGATCAGCTGGAATTTTTCAATATCGATCCTGATGAATGCAAAATCTTCCGTACCAAAAATATTCAGCATATTTCTCGTATTATAAAAGAACTTTGATTTGTTCAAAATGCCGGTGAGCACATCATACTCCGCACGGTACTTTAATTCATCATCCACTCTCATCTGACTGCGCTCGATCACATTCTTTACACGAAAACGCACGATCATCGGATCATAAGGTTTCCGCATAAAATCCCATGCTCCGTATTCCAGACACTTGCACTCGATCTCATCATTGATGCCTCTCAACATCGCGATCACAGGTATATTCTGATATCTTACATCTTTGTGAAAAATTTCTAAGAGTTCCAGTCCGCTCATGTCCGGCATGATCAGGTCAAGAATGATCACAGTTACCGCCTGATACTTCTCCTCTAAAACTGCTAATGCATTCTGTCCATTTTCTGCTTCAAGCACGATATAATTGTCATTTAAAATTTCCCGCAATGCAGTCCTGTTATGTCTTGCATCGTCCACAATTAATATTGTATGTTTTCTTGTCATATGCCCTTGTGCCAGTCCTTCTCCATTTGTAGTGGTTTCAGCAACCTGTCAAATTCTTTTTTCTTCCGTACAAACCATATACTTATATGATAACAGACTTATTTTTTCTTTTCAATACAAGAATTTTTATCTGCCGTTTACTTAAAAATCCATGTAAGAGAGATACAGCTCCTCAAAATCATTTTCTTCTGCCAGATTGATGACATCTGCCATGGTCTGGATCTTTTCAAGTTCGTCTTTTGAAATTCTGCCAAGTAAAACCTCTTTTGTCCCTGCAAGAACGGTATTTCCGACCGGGATCGTTTTCACCTCAAGTTCTTTTGGGATCAGTCCAATCCCTGCCGCCTTTGTGATATCTATCTTAGTTCCAAATCCACCTGCAAGATAACAGTCGTCCACTTCGTCAAACGCAATACCCGCTTTTTTTACTAAAATATCCACTCCTGCGCGGATCGCCGCTTTTGCCATCTGAATTTCCCGGATGTCATTCTGCGTGAATTTTACTTTTCCTGCCAGCTCATATCCGGTGTCAAAATAAAGATCCGAATATGTTCCATGTTCATCGATCATCTGATGTTTCCGGAGTTCATACACCAGATCGATCATACCAGTTCCGCAGATTCCGATTGCCTGCTGCTTCTTCTTATTTTCTCCATCTGCTTCACCGATCACCTGAAATCCGGCTTTCCCTGTCTCCTCCATGAAAACATGTGAGATCACTCCCGGAATGCCCGCCATGCCACAGGAAATATTTCCGCCTTCAAACGCCGGTCCTGCAGACGTGGACGTCACATACATATGACGGCAATTTCCAAGCACCATCTCCCCATTCGTTCCAATATCCAGCAGCAAATGATATCCTTCGGATCTGTGCATATTCATTTTTGCAATGCCAGCCATGATATCAGCCCCTACAAACGCTGAAATCCCAGGCAAAATCACAACTTTTGTATCCAATTCTTTCATTCCAAGAAAATCTGCAGCACTGCCTTCCATCCATGAAAGGTCAACTGGCAGAAAAGGCGCCACTCCCAGCGTCTCACATGAAAATCCGCGAAGCAGATGACACATCGTTGTGTTTCCTGCAATCACGATCCTTTGTATCTGTGCCACATGGATTCCCTCTTTTTCTGCAAGTTCACCGACCAGCTTCTGTAAATCCTGCCGGATGCAGCGCTGCATCTCCCATTTTTTCCCATTGTTAGAGGCATCTATCCTTGAAATCACATCTGCACCGTAGGTTCTCTGATGATTGACCGATACTGCGGTCTGACAGTCCGCTTCGGTTTTCAGGTTCACTAACAAGGCTGCCAAAGTCGTGGTGCCGATGTCGATACAGATTCCATAAATTGCATTTTCTGTTTTCTCTGCCGTTCCTTCTGCTGTATTTTTCAGAATTTCTTCTGTTCTCTGATTCTCCCACTGCGAAAGGACTTCTATCGTTTCTTCCAGTTCCGGAATTTCAACTTTGTATTCTTCCGTTGGATATGACTGGCATGCCAGACGATAGCCTTGCTCCAACTGCTTTTCCGATAAAAACTCTCTATCCTGCTTCGTCGGTTCTGTTGCTCCGCTTTTGTACCGCACAATACATTTTCCGCAGATTCCATTGCCATTGCATGGAGCACTGATGTATTCATTTTTTTCCTGTAACATTTCCAGAAGATTTTTCTGTTGTTTTGATCTGTCTATAATCATTTTTTCCTTTACCCTGAAAAATCAACAAATCAGCACAGCTTCCTCGATGGAAACAGTGCTGATTTTTGTATTTTATAGTTTTTCAACTACGACTTTGCAACGTTTTTTACAGAATGCAATTCCGTATGCAAGAAGATCGTTTCGTCCATCCTCACGGAGTTCTGCGTCATATCTGTGATTCTTAATCTGCTCCATAGCTCGTTCACACGCCTTGTCAAGTTCATTCATGGAATGTGCGTATTTCAGTTCTATCACGATTCCAACATCTGGATTCTTAGGCTTAAGCAAAATATCTGCATATCCATCACCAGATTCTCTATTCGATTTAACCGCCCAGCCCGAATAATTTTTTAAAATACCGATCAGAATACCATGATAAAAAATCTCTTTTTCTTCGTTTCTTGCTTTCGTATCTAAAACGCTGATTGTTTCGCCAAGAAACATTGTAAGTTCCCGCTGGATGTCATCTGTCTTTCCTTCAAGAAAACCCCTGTTGATTTTTTCCGTAGATGCGTGGTCATTCGCAACTACCTGGTCAAACCAGTCACGGATTTGTAAAAGAAAGACTTCCCTGACTTCCTTGTTTGGAATGATCAATCTATACATCCCATTTTCTACATCACCATTTTTTGTGAGATATCCGGTTGTAAAAAGAACACTCCACAAATTATCAATGCTGTTATCAATCTCGTCGTAGGTCAGATCCAAACGGATTCTCTTTTCGACTGCCTCTCCCACAATCAATTGTTCGATTTCATCCTTTGTAGTTTTATCTGCCATGTCGATAAATCGTTTTACAAGATCATTTCCACTACTGTTAATCCAATATGCCTTTGGCTGCGATTTAGCCTCACTTACCAAATCGTCAACATAATTGATTACATCCCATGGGCAATAAATATCTGCATTACCAAAACGATAGCCATCATACCATTCATTCACTTCTGTGAAATGTTTCTGCAGATTGTAGTCTTCCAGCAATTTTTTTACTTCTTCATTCGTAAAGCCGAATTCTTCATCATATCGAACATCGTCTGCCGAATAAACCTTAAAATTATTCAAGCCAGTAAAGATGCTCTCTTTGGAAACCCGAAGGCATCCTGTTAATACAGCAAACTGTAGAAAATCATTTGTTTTAAGTGCTTCACCGAACAATCCACGAATAAGTGCCACCATTTCTCTATAATAGCCATGCTGAAAGGCCTTATCAAGTGGAACATCATACTCGTCGATCAAAACAATCGTTTTCTGACCATAGTGTTGATATAAAAGTTCTGAAATTTTCTTAAGTGAGAATTTCAGCTTCGTTGCAAGAGTAGTTTCCTGTTCCCCTTGAAGTGAAATCAAATCACGATATATATTCTTTTCGTCATTGTCCAGTCTGCTACTGTTCAGCAAGAACTTAAATCGTCTCACCTCGCCAGCAATCAACTCACACAGGGCAGACCGTGCTTCTTCAAATGTTAGTCCATCTACACCTTTGAGAGACAGAAATATAACAGGATACTTTCCCATATATTCCTTACAAAGTTCTTCATTCTGCGAAATATAAAGGCCATCAAATAATGCTGTGTCTGTTCCAATCTCGAAAAAGCTCTTAAGCATACTCATATTTAAGGTTTTTCCAAATCGGCGTGGTCTGGTAAATAAATTCACTTTACTCCAATTTTCAAGAAGCTGCTCTACCAATTTTGTTTTATCCACATAATAAAAGTCTAACTTCCGAATTTCCTGAAAGTTCTCAAAACCGACTGGAAGCTTTTTTAATTCCTGCATATTTTACACACTCCTCCGAAGCTTTAGTCTTAGGATTGGGTTACATACAGCAAGGTAGACCTGTCCTAGTGTGGTTTAATTTTACCATTTAGTTTGACAAGTATCAAGCCGATAAGTCGTTGCTAAACAAAAATAACACCGATTTTCATATGTTAGTTTCTTTATGAACAAAAGCAAACGAGACATTTAAATGAATATTCAAAGAATCCGAGATTTGAGAGAAGATTCCGATTATACACAGGAATATATTGCAAAGCTTCTGAATGTAAACCAGCGCACTTATTCCAGATATGAAAATGGAGAACATGCAATTCCACTTACAATACTTTCTTTTCTTGCAGGCAATCGAGTAGGAGGCGGTGACTAACCGCCGTCCTCTCACACCACCGTGCGTACCGTTCGGTACACGGCGGTTTCAACAGTTGACGTGCACAGACTGATAGGCTGTGGTTAAATCATAAAAGCCACTGTTTATCAGTCTTTCTTTTGTCATTGCCATATTTACCGCTACCGTTTGCGTGGCAAACCAATAGCCTCTCCGGCTGTTTCCTGCCTGCCATGCCAAATCTTCCGGCACTCCCATTTTCCGCAGGTTCTTCACCTTGGTTCTCGGTTTCTTCCATTGTTTCCATATGCACATTCGGATTCTGTGGTATAGCCACTTATTGAGTTCTTCTATTCGGTTCTTCATTTCCGCAATCCCGTAATAATTCAGCCAGCCTCGCATATACTCTTTTATCTTTGCTAATTCAGGGCGTATGCTCTGAACAGACCTTCGGGAACTAAGTTCTTTCAGCTTTGACTTCATTTTCTTCCATGACTTTCCATGAACCCGGACATAGATGCCCTTTCCGTTCTTTCCCAATGTAAAGCCAAGGAATTTAAAATTTCGGATTGCAAACACGCTGACTGCACGGCTTTTCTCCTGGTTCACTTTCAATTTCAGCGTCCCTTCCAGATATTTCGTGCTCGTCTCCAGCAGTCTCTTGGCAGCTCTCTCGCTTTTCGCCAGCAGCACGATGTCGTCCGCGTAACGGACAAATACAACTCCACGCTTCTGATACTCCTGGTCAAACTCATTCAGATAGATGTTTGCCAGCAGGGGGGAAAGATTTCCTCCTTGCGGCGAACCTTCTTCTGTTTCCATAACTACTCCGTTTTCCATCACGCCACTCTTTAAGTACCTCTTAATCCACTGGATTACCCTTTCGTCCCTCACATTTCTGCGCAGGATATTCAGGAGTATTTCATGGTTCAGGGTATCAAAGTATTTCGACAGGTCCAATGCTACCGCATGGGTGTATCCCTGTTCTGCATACTCTTTCACCTTCTGAATGGCGTCCTTCGCGCTTCTTCCCGGACGATAGCCGTAACTGTTCTCCGAGAACAACGGCTCGTAGACCGGTGTAAGGCGCTGTGTTATGGCTTGTTGGAAAATGCGGTCTTTTACGGTTGGAATACCCAGCTTTCGTATTCCACCGTCTGGCTTGGGTATCTCCACTCGTCTTACCGGGTCAGGGGTGTACTTTCCCCTTCTGATTCTCTCGATAAGTTCTTTCTGGTTTTCCCTCAGGTATGCGCTTATTTCTTCCACGGTAATCCCGTCGATTCCTGGCGCTCCCTTGTTTGCCTTTACTCTCTTAAAAGCTCTATTGAGGTTGCCCTTATCCAGTATCTCCTCCAAGAGTTCCGGCTGTGCACTGTCCCTTTCCTTCCATATCTGGCGGAAAGAACGGTGCGCTCTCACATACCCTTCACGTTCCGCGCTATCTCTTTGCGAGCAGCTATCTTTGTTTTCTGTACCCAATGTTCTTTCCTCCTTTCCCGGTTGTACTAAAGACTCCTGTTGATTCGGTCCTTCGCCTCTCGGCTACTATGACCTCGGCTGACTTCTGTACGTTCAGCATTACCTCATAATAATGGTTATCCCTTTCAGGACGTTTCGTACAGACCTCCCCGGGTACCACACGTTTCTTTCTCTCCATCCATCTGCCACATTTACCATACATGATTCCGTGTAGTTATTGGGCTTCAACTTGTATCGCAGTCTTACCCTCATGCATAGCCTGATGTGATTTCTGTTCGTCAGACCAGAGATTTGCCCATGGGTTAGTATGTTCCCCATATCCAGCTTCCTTCAGATTCCACCTCACGATGGACACCCTTGCCTTCGGCTATATCCTTC